>OCTA010001140.1_pt1 | contig 24547 bp, 27 predicted proteins | sample 1538991 | NCBI WGS metagenome assembly OCTA01 (sample SAMEA3539302, study PRJEB22396) | soil metagenome | biome: tundra; feature: field; material: soil | place: USA | collected 2010-05 | depth 0.15 m | reverse complement strand
GCACAGATTCTCCGCAACTGCGTACATCCGGTCCTTGACAATCGTATTCTGGACGTGGCACGCGCGAACGGAGGCCGGATGTGAAGCCCTACTACCAAGACGACGCGCTGAGGCAGACCGACTCCGCGCCGCGCTCGAAGCAGCTTGGGGAGTCAAATTAAAGTGAGCCTACCTAGAGAAATGGTCAACGCCTGCCTAGATTTATCTAGGGCGATAGATGCCTGCGGCCCTGATGCTCACGCAGCACGCGAGCGCATCTACTTGGCGGCTGAGCAGGCTATTCAGCCGCTGCTTCAGGAATGGCTGGAAAGCATCGTTTGCAACGCAGGAGACAACCACGGATGAAACGCCTATGGCAAGTTCCTGTTGAACTCGTTCTCTGCGCCCTATTTGGCCTGCTTATGCTGATGCTGGCGGGCTGGGACAGGCTTACCAACAAATGGGATGAGGATGATCCGACAGCTTAACTTCTTCGGGGCCGCGCTGCTGGTCGCCCTCGCCCTGTACCTGCTCATGTGCGCGCCCGTCTGCGCAGAGTCCATTGCTGCGGGAGCAATCTGCCTGGCGGCTGCGGCGTTCAACTTTTATGTCTATCTAAGAAAATGACCCTTCGCCTCTTCCTCATCTTCTTGCTTTGCGCAGCCAGCTATTGCGTTGGCTGGAGGCACGGGCAGGCCGCAGAGCGGGCTAGGGTGGGCCACGCAATCGGAGCGTACATTAAGGCAATCCAGCAGAACCACAAACCATGAGCACCCACCTAAACTGGAACCTAGAGGTAGAACACGACATTAAGCAGGCAAAAAAAGCGTTTTATGCCCCGCGTGACCTCGTTCCCCTTACTGAAGCTGGCAAGGTTAAGCTGATGCAGGCTGGTCTGATCGCCTACCCTGATCCGGCTCACGCCGTAAACGTAGCCTTGCTCCAGAGACGCTCCTACGGTAGCAAGCACTAGCCCTTATCGCCCTTTAGAACCCATCTATGAAAACCGACGCCGATCTGCAAGAATACATCAAGACCCATCCATCCGCCACCCTTCATCAGGCTTACGATAATTTACACCGGCATGGTGTGTCGTGGGTGCGGGTCAAGGCGGCAATAGAAGCCGCAAGGGGTCCCTCCTCAATAATGCCTAAACCGCAGGTTCGCGTCAGGCCAAAGACGCTGGACGACTTCCGAAAGGCCCACGACAACCCACAGAAGATACGGAATGGGCTTGCTTCCCTGGCCGACGGTGCCTATCTGACCGAGGAGGAGTTCCGGCAGTTTTGCAACATCCCCGCCAACCTCTGGCGACGAAATGCAGACCTGCCCGAGTTTTCCGACAACCACCTGAAACACGCAGGCGTAGTCCACTGGGCATCAAAGACTACAATCCAGGAGATGAAAACCATCATCGGAGTGGCATAACCCATGAAAAAGAAAACAGGACACACGCTTGCCGAGTTCGAGACGAAGTTTGAGCACTCCCCGCTGGGGCAGGAGCGCATCGCGCAGCTCAAGAAACAGGTGGCCCATCTCGCCGGGCCGGGCAGCGTCCGCAGCGTATCCATCCCATGCGACGACGAAATCACCCTCGGGCTTGTCAGTTGCAGCCACTACGGAAGCCTGTACAGCGATGGCTCCGACCTGAACTACTTCTACGACCACGCAAAGGAGCAGGGCGCGGAATTTGTCCTCCACTGCGGAGACGTGTGCGACGGACACCGCATTTACAAGGGACAGGAGTTTGAGCAGGACTGCATCGGCTGGGAGGCACAGGCGGCTAGGTTTGAAAAGGTGGCTCCGGGCCAGCTCCCCACCAAGTTCATCACGGGCAACCACGACGAAAGCCTGAAGAAGCTCGCCGGTATGGCACCCGGACCCGACTTGGCTCGTCGCCGCCCGGATTGGGAATATCTCGGGAGCTGCTATGCCCGCGTGATCCTTAAGGCGGCAAGCGGACGGACCTGCACGATGGACCTGATGCACCCAGGCGGAGGCAGTTCATATGCGTTAAGTTATAGACCCCAGAAGATCGTCGAGCAGTTGGAGGGTGGAACCAAGCCGGACATCCTAGCCATCGGGCACTTTCACAAGGCGGAATGGATGCCCGCCTATCGAAACGTGTGCGTAATCCAGACGGGAGCTTTTCAATGGCAGACCCCGTTCATGCGCGACCTTGGCCTAGCGGCGCACGTCGGGGGCTGGATCATACGCGTCAGCCTCGGCAAGCACGCGAATAGCTACGGCGGCAAGTTCGTGGCGTTCTACCGATAAAGACGGTCGGTGCGCTACTTGATCGGTGCTCCGAACACGGCCCAGACTAGCAGGCCGATCAATGCATCGCCCTCAACGTCAGGTATGCGATGGCGAGACTAATCAATCCAAGGGTGAGTTTTACCCCGAACATGAACCCCTTCACGACGGACCTGAAGTCTCGGGAAAGGGTCATCTCATCCCTAAACTCGTGGTTGTTGGCGGCAACCTTTTGAACAGCCAATTCCGTTGCCCGGTCTCTGCTTATCTCGCGGGCGTCAGCAAGCATCCGGGTGGCTTCTATGCGTTCGGCGAGGACTTCAAACTCCGGTGTCATGGAGTCTTTTCAATGGGGTAATCACCCCGTGGTGTCAAAACTAACAATCCTAGTAGATCAACGCGGGAACCTACGTGTTTTCAGGTAGCGGTGGAACCACCACAATCCACTGCCTTGCCTCGCCGTACAGGTCGCCTGTCTTGCGAACCGTCACCGTGTAGCTGCCGGGGGCAACGGCCTGCCCATCAGCCAGCCTAGGCAGCACGTCCCTGATCTGGTCGTCAGGGCTCACGGGGACGCCGGGGGATTGGTGATTGATAGCTGACCAGAATAGAAGTTGACCGCATTCATAATGCCGTTGGCAATGTTCGTGGCGGCACCGGACAGAAGCGCCTGAATACCCGTGATGTCTCCCGTTCCAGCGGCGTTGGCTTCGGCCTGCGCAACCAAATCAAGGAGCGAGGCGAGCTGTGCCACGACAGCGGCATTGTTGCCTGATGTGGCCTGCCCGTTCAGGACCTGCAACTGAGCCGTGAGGGCACCCATCGTGTAGGGCGTCACCTTGCCAAGGGCGATATTGGGAAGCGCGGAAGCTAGATTCTGTAGGGGGATGATCGCCCCCTTTCCGTCCTTCTGGAGAACAAAGGTTGCAACGGCGTTGCCGAGAACTGAACCTGCTTGGGCTATTAGGACGTTTGGATCGAGTGACATTTGATTATTTTGTTGGAGGTTGCGGGGGAACTTGCTTGAACAAATCCGAGGTGGGAACGTCGGGCGGATTGGACCGGAAGAACGTCCAGACGCCCACAAGGACGGCAGACACCAGGGATTTGATGGCCGTGTGCCAGTTCTGCGGCTCCGATTGCAGCCAGTTGTTGATTACCGGGATGGCTGCCCCAAGGGCCGCGAGTTCAACCGAGTGCAGATACTTCTGGGTTGTCGGGCTCATGGACGGAGTTGATAACTTCAGTTTCATTTTGTCAATGACAAGCGGCTAGACCCTCACCCCGAACCAGACCCGCCTTTAGCCTGGGAGGGAGAAATTCCAGGATGAATTACGGACGTGTTGAGAGTTGGCGTAGGGGATGGTGTTGGCGTCGGAGTCGGAGTAGGCGTAGCTGTAGGCGTGGGGCTCGGCGTCGGAGTTGGTCCCGTCGGAGTCGGGGTTGGTGTTGGCGTTGCCGTTGGCGTGGGCGTGGGCGACGGCGTAGGCGTTGGTGTCGGCGTAGGCGTTGGTGTCGGCCCGGAGCCACCAAAGTACGGATATTGGTAGGGCGTCCACGCCGCCTGCCAAGACGGCGTCACCCGGTCATACTCCCATACGTAGAGCACGCCACTGCTGCCGTAGGTGGCACCAACCGTTCCGCTATAGCCGGATGTATTCCAGCTTCCCTGATCCGTCGCCCACCAGCCCTCGCCCGTGACAAGGCTCCCCGTCGGGAACGCATTCATCTGTGCCAGCGTGCCGTGATGCACGCCCCTGCCTGCATCGGTAGTCTCGGCGGCGGTCGTCCACTGCAACTGCGTCTCGATGAAGAAGTCCCGGTTGGCCAGAATAATGACCGTGTTTGGATCAGTTGTTGGGTCGGGGGATATTTCCGTGGTCGCCCCGGTGGGGCCGTTGAACGGCCAGCCCCAATACGGGTAAACACCGCTGGTTTGTGTCCGATAGGTAGAGTTCAGCCCGGCATACACCGTCGGGGTTGCCGGGGCGATGATCGCACCCTGTAGCCCGGGAGACGCAAGGATGATCTGTTTCGCCGACGAGGTTGTTTGGCCTCCGACCAGATACGTATTGGGATCTCCGTATATGGTGGCCCCGTTGTGGAACGTCCTGCCCCTGCTGTCCGTATAACCAACGCCACCTGCCTTCCAATATACCGTGCCGCTTTGACTTGAGAGGCCTATGGTGGTAGAGTTGACCGGCCATCCGACGTTCGTAACGACTCCGTTGACGCTATCGCCTCCGCCCGTGTTGCCGCCGTTCGGCCACTGGGAGCCTAATATGCCCCACGTCTGCACGACCCCGTTCTTAGGTGTCATCGAGTTGCCGTAGAAGTAGGCCGGGGACGAGGCTCCTAGCTGCTGATAGCTAACCATGCCGCCGCTGCCCGTGATCGCGGACCCGTTGTAGCTTCCGACCGTACCGACAGTCGTGGCGGCGAATCCTATCGCAGTCCAATTTGTCGTTCCAGTAACGGCAATGGCATAGGTGATGGCTGTCCCTACGGTGTTGTTACCATGAATCATACTGGTCGCGGAGATCGAGGAGGGAGGCGGGCTGCCCGGGTAACTCGTGTAGTCCTGCCCCGTCCCTATCTGGTCCTGCACAGGATAATTGGCTGGAGTCTGAGGCACATTACCGAAATTGGTGTAGATCCCAGAAGATACACCATAGTCCATAATATCGAATTGGAACCCCACGGACGTGTAATATCCGTTCGCTTGAAGGGTGGGCTGATAGCTCCCGGCAAGCACGTTGTTGAGGACATTCCTATGCGTTCCTCCGCGAAGCTGGAACGCATAGGACCCGACGCCCCCAGTCGGGCAGTTGAAGGTGTTGCAATACTCCTCCCCGTAGCGGCACCCCCGGAATGGGGAAAACCCCTGATCGCTGGCGAAACCGTGGAAGTCTATCTTGATGCCTCCGTTCATCGTGTTGAACCGGACGCACACGCAGGCGTCCTCATTGGCGTCACAGACGTATGGTCCCCCCGTTGTGTTGAATGTGTTGGACTCGATATAGACCATGTGGTTGTGGCACCATGCGTCCGACTGCTGCCATGTGCCCGCCACCCCCTGTATGAAACATATCTCGGGCGGCGCGCCCCCAGTGTTGATGGTATTTAGGTCCGCCACACCAAGGGCTCCGGTCGGGTCATACAGGAAGTAGAAATCGTCGTACACCCCGGTCGGGTTTACATCGTTTTGCGTGACGCGCCATCCGTCTCCGCCCGCCGTGGTTACAAACATGTTTATCCCCTTCGTGCTCGCGTAGGCCACCGGCGCATAGAAGTGAATGCCCGAGCAAGTGGAATTTCCCTTCACATTGATAAGATAGTTGCCTCCCATCTGGGCGTAAGTGGGCAACTGCACCCAAGCATTACTCGCGCCCGAAAGGGTTTCTCCGGGCGGAATCCCCACCTGCGCGCCCGTGGTTCCCCACAGGTAGGCCGTCCCCTGCGTGTTCGCAGGAAGCATTACCGTATCCCCGGACGAGGCTGCGTTGAGAAGATTTTGCACGCTCGGACTGGCCGTACCCCCCGAACCCGGAATGGCGGCTGACGATCCCGCCGTGAAAATCTCCCCAGCGGTTGCCGGGTTTGGTCCGCCAATGGACGACCAGTTCGTGTTGTTACCGGGAGTCAGTACAACGTAGCTGGTTCCTGAAACGACCGACGACACTGATGTCCCGGTCTGAGATCCGTCCGAGTACCACGTTGTCGCCGCGACCGAGAACGCGGAGGTCAATAGGAATAGCGCCGAAAGGAGCAGGTGTTTCACTGTGAGTATGCCGAGGCCGTCTGTCCCGCGCTCCCCGTTTGTGACAACTGCAACGCACCGATGGAACCCAGAGGAGGCCACGCTGCTCCAACGGCGGGTGACGTGGAAAGAAGCCGAAGATCGGTCGTGACGTTCTGGTAGTCGCTCGTGCTCCATGACGTCACCGCTCCATAGTTCGTATAGTTAAACCACGTACCCATATTTCCATACGCACCGTTCGTGTTGTTTCCAGTCCGGTTATAGGCCGAGACGATGGCGGTGCTGGTGCTCACGCCGTTAATTCCGAAATTAGAGGAATCGGTAAGCATGTTGTTTGCCAGAAAATGAACGGCGGTGGAGCCGGTGATTACGTTCACGTCGTCGTAGAATCCCACAATCGTATTCCCGATGGCTTGCACGCGACCGGCCACGTTCGTCGTGTTTATTCCGGCGGACCCGGCGGTGGCCGTAGCCTTGCCCGGACCGATGAACTGGTTGCCAACAATGCACGGGCCGCCCAGGGTCATCGTCAGCCCAATACCGGTCGGGCTGGAAATGACGATCCGGTTGCCCACGATTGGCCCCCCCGAGGTGGTCAAGGCTAAGCCTGGAGACGTGCCCGTGGCCCCGGTCTCCAATATGTCGCAGTTGAATATCACTCCACCACCAGGAGTCACCGTTATGCCGCCCGTGTTCGAGTTGGTGATAACGCACCGTGCCGCAAAAAATGTGGTCGTTCCCTCCACAAGATACGCACCCGCCGTCCCGGTGATGTTAAGCCAGTCGAATGTGTTGTGTCCGGCATTGAAGGTGAAGTTCTTGGAACTCGTCAGCGTAAGCAGGGGCATTCCCGTCGTGGAGATGGCCCCGCTTCCGTTTGCGCGGCTAAAGTTCGTGTTGGCGTCCGACCAGTAGGTAACGTATCCCTGAAAAAGAAGGGGCGCGGCTGCGGTACCGATGTTCGCCCACGTGACGGTGTTTGTCTGGGAGAAGCTGCCGCTGAGAAAAATCTGATTTCCGGCGACCGGGCCGAGACCCGCAACGGCTGAGTTGATTGTGTCGATCAGGTTGATCGCCCCGCCGACATAGGCCGTCCAAAGGGTGCCGGTCCCTGGGCTGACGTTGATGTTCATGGCCGTCGTGCTGGTGTAGCCCGTGAGCGTGTACCAACCAACCGTGGCCCCGGTGCCCGCCGTGATGTGCAGTCCGTTACCGATCATAACGGGCGTAAAGACCGCTGAGGTGTTGCCTATGGCCGCCGTGCCAGCACCCGAGAATGTGGCGTCCGTGAAGTTGTCGGCGGTCTGCCCCGGACCTGAATAGCATACAGAGAACGTCCCCGAGGCGGTTGCCCCGCATCCCGCCACCGTGCTCAGGCTCCATACGCCCGTCGTCGAGTTCCAGAGGATGACGTGCCCGATAGCCGCGTCCACGATGGCATTGGTACTACCCGTTATGCTGGTGATCTTGTAGAGACCGACCTGCCAGCTTGCGCCAGCCGCTACGAACACCCAGTTGCCCACGTCCCCGGCCACGAAGCTGTAGCCGCCCACGGAGCTAAAGGTGGGCGTCGTCGAGGAGGAGGATGTCGAGGCGAGGTTAGCCAAGACGCCGCTTGCCCCCGAAACCACGCTTGGGTCGAACACGCCGCCGTAGTTGGCGTTGCCCGCACCCATCACCGACCACGCGCAATACTGGGTAAGGGCCGCAGCGGACGCCGAGCCAACCAGACCGACCGCCAGGAGTATCGAAAGAATCAGGCGTTTCATTGGTAGTAGAGCGTCAGGGTGGCGTAGGTCGTAGTCGAGGTTGTGTTGACCTTCACGGTCAGCACGTCGTTCTCGGCTAGGGTTATGGACCCGCTTCCCGCCACCCAGTCGGACGGCGTTCCGTATGCCTCGATTCCCGTGGTCACTGACGGCTTCGTGCCCGTCCCGACTATCGTGGCCGTGGGCAGCACATTCAACCCGGATGAGGCGCTGGCGATCCTGAAGATGTCGAAGCTGATATTGCTGCTGGCCGGGGCTGCCGTGAGTTTCCACTTGGTTATCGTGCCCGCATACCCAGCCATGATGTACGCGGTCTGCGTGCCCGTCGTCAACGCCGTCCCGTTCCCAGCTACAACAAAGGTGAGCGAGTGCTGAAACGGCAGCGCGGAGATCGCCACCTTGTTCATAACTCCGGGGGTAGCTGTGGGTTCCTCGGCAATAAGATCCGTGGACAACGGGGACGCATTAGTAGCAAGGTCGCTGATCGTCCTTGGATCACCCCAGAGATAATAGGCCGTCCCATCGTAGCGCCACGTCAGGAACACGAACGAGGAAGGCTGAATCACGAAGCTCGTCTCGGTGGCCCCCCCGTTGAAGGACCAAGAGCTTGGGATCGTGGGCGTGTGGGCCACGGAATCCGTGTTCTTCACCAGCACCCGAAATTCCTGCACGAAGTTACCGGGCGTCCCGGTAAAGGTCAGCACCTCGTTCGGATGACCCGTGGTCGATCCCGTTAAAATTACCGTGTTCCATTCCTGCGTCACGTCGATGGCGAGAGCGGGCATCGAATAAGGTAGAAACACGTTGAAGCCTCCCTGTCCGGAGCCCGACGAAACATACGTAACCGCCCCTTGCAACGTCAGGTTTATTTCCGTGTTTCCCGTTCCTGTCAGATTGCCGGTCGTGCCACCCGCGATGCTTACGTTGTTGGCATTCTGAATGGACATCGTTCCGAATGTTCCTCCACCCGGAGGGCCAGCCTGCGGCTGCGTCAAAAAGATCGGTGCATTGGGCGGCACAGCCTGGCCAAGCGCCGCCGCCGCGAGGCTAAGAAATATGGCTAGGTATCTCATGGATCAGTTTGTTGGAAAGATGGAACTGTGCGCTGGCGCATCCGTGCAGATGTTCAGGACGGTCGTGCCCGTCTGCATGATGGCTTTAACCTGAACGCCCCTTAACGGTGCCCCGGCAAAGCTAACGGTTTGACCAGCAGCTAGCGGCAGGCCATTGCCCGTGGCACCCGTCGTGGGGTCTGTCCCGCCTCCGCTGGAGCCATTGTCAAAGGTGATATTTACGGCGTTAGCGCCAACGTTCGTAATGGTCAGGCAATTCACCGTGGCACCAGGCACAACTATAACCGCTGACGCCGACGTGCTAAGGGTAGTAACCTGCTTGGATTCGGCCCGCGCAGCGGGAGCGGCTATTGCTACTGCAACCGCCGCGCAAAGAAGGAATCGAGTGATGTTTTTCATGGGCTTAAATCAATTATGGTCGTCAAATTCATAGGATCGGAACCAGCTTAATGTAGATGCTCACCGTTCCAGCGTTCGCGCTGTTGCCAGTCTGATACAGGTAAATAGTGCCTCCTGTAAATACCGTCGTGTCCGAGCCTGCCGTGGTTGTCATGGTGCTGGCGGAAGCCGGAGGCGTGATGGTGCTCCCGATCTGGCTGCCGCCCCCGCTAGTTGCCGTGCGAAGTTGAATCGTGCCCGCAGCCAAGGTGCCTGCGGCTGTCTCCGCATAGCATTGTATGGAGCTGGCCGCCGGGATGAAGTAGCGCGTGATGCCGGTAGGCAGGACAATGGTTCCCAGGTTCACTGGTGTAGTGGCCGTAAACAATGTCACGCTCTTTATGGCGACGTAAATGGGAACATAACTTTCATAGGTCGGGCTTCCATTGCCCGTCACAGACCCTGCCGCTTGGAATATCCCCGTCTGCCCAATTACATTTTGCGAAGCGTCGATTTCCAATCCGGCATGGGTCCCATTTGAACCAAGCATGAGCGCCCGCGACGCTCCCGCCACGATGTCCAACGCATAGGCCGGTGAGCCGGTGATCATGGTGCCGCCCGAATTGTTTTCTAGGCCAAAGACAGCGGTGCCCCCGTTGTTCGCCATCTGGAAATACATGAAGTTGGTGCCGCAACTCACGTTGCCCCAGATATTGCCGCCGCTCGCCGTCCCGAACTGCGTCGTGCCGGTCGTCGATAAGATTCCGGTCTGATTGATGTTTCCCGTATAGCCGACCGAGTTGGAGGCCGTGCCCGTGAAGAACGGATTTCCCCAGGTGCCCGTCCCGCTGTCGGTGATAGTTCCGCTCGTCTCTGTATTTCCGTCGCTAGTGAAAAAATTAGGGAAAACCTGCGTCTTGATGGCACCCCCCGCGATGAGAATGTGGCCGGTCGTTCCCGGCAGCATGAAATTGTCGCGGATTACGGCACCGTTCGTTGTTCCGGCCACGCTGATCGCATAACCCGGCTTGGCTCCCGCCGTCACCTGCGGGTTGATCGTGTTGCCGACGACGTTGTTGTTTGACCCCGTGCCGCCGAGCCAAATCACGGCGTTGTGCGATCCGTTGTACGGGTTAAGTTGTTCGAACTCGTTGTAAATGATGTGTATCCTGTCCGAGTTGCCCGAAAGGTCGATTGCATCACCCGTGCATACAAAGTTGTTCCGCTCGATGATATTGTCTTCGGCGCCACTGAGCGTGCTCATAACGATTCCCGGACCGGAACCGTCAATGATGCACCTCACGATCTGGTTATTGTCCGAGATATTCGTAAAGTTGCACGCCGCCGCCGTGCCGCCGTTCAGGTAACATAGGCTTATGACGTTGTCGAAGTAGGTGTTGCTGCCGCCGCCTTGCGTCAGAAAAATTGCCGATGACCCGAGAGCCTGCACCTGAACGCGGTTGATCTGGCTGTTCGCAATCCCTTGTCCGGCGCTAGATATGTCGAGGTTAATTGCATAACGACCAGGCGTCCCCGATTCAGGGGCAATGCCGAAATCCTCCAGCACATTGCCCCTAATGACGCCGGGAACGTTCAAATGAATAACATCCGTCGTTGCCCCAACGCTGGAATCGACGGCAAGGATAGACTGCCCCATGCCAGCACCCTTCAGGTTGACGTTCTTGGTGATGTTGAGAAGTTGGGCTCCGCTACCCGTAAGCCTATAAATGCCCGCCGGGATGTAAACCATCTGGCCAGCCGTCGCAGCGTTGATGGCGTTCTGAATGGCCGCCGTCGAGCTTGAGGTGTTGGTCGGGTCCGCACCATAGGCAACCACATTAATAATTCCGTTCACGCTTAATGCGTTCAGCCCCGTGCTAGTGAACTGCCCGACCAGCGTAGGCGTTGCGCCGTAGTAGAAGTCGATGTTGTTGCCGGTCGCAGCATAGAGGGCTGTGTCGCTGGAAGCCCCGCCAAACAGTCCGCTGGCCGTGCCCACTCCGCCGGTCACTGAACCGTTGAGCTCAAACTGGAGGGCCGAGAATCCCGTAACCGTAGTGCCCGTAAAGTCCACCGTAACCGTTCCAAACTGATACGTCGTAACCGGAGCACCCGTATTGGTGACGGTGCTCAGCTTCGTCGTTGTGCCGGGCGTACCCGATACAGTTTGCCGCCCAGACTGCGCCATCCCGCAAAGCGGCAGCGTCACCACCAGAAGCAATGTTAGCAGGTTCCTCATGGGTTAAGTCGTGCGGTTAAGAAAAAGGGGGCACGGCACCGCGAGCCATGCCCCCCATTAACTTGCCCCATTCTTGCTCGCGTTAGTCAGTGGCGAGCGTCAACCCAGTGTACCCAAGCTCGGGAAACTCGGGCATCGCCGCCTGTTGGATGTCCAGACGATAGAACCCATAGTTGCCCAAGACGTTCGTGCTCATGTCGGGGTTGTTGATCCAGCGCACCTCGCCGGAGTAGGTGACCGGATTGAACGCCTCAAGCCCCGCCTGTAGCGGTCCAACCGGCCTCGGCCTCTTCGAGTAGATCCCGCGTGCCATCACGCTGAACTGCTCGTACACCGCCAGGCCGCCATTGGCCACTGTCCGGTAGTTCGAGTTCGGCACCGCCTGCGTTCCCTGCGTAACCGCCGTATTCGTGTACGGATAGATCGGGTTCAGGCTGGCGTCGTAGCGGATGATGTTCAAGTCCACGTTCGGCAGGAAGCCGTTGATGGCCGTGTCAATGCCGCGTGCCAGGAAGTTGCGGCTGTACTCCTTGCCCATGTCAAGGTAGTCAACCGACGTCCGGATGGGCGTGGCGCTAGCGGAGCCGCCCTGATAGAGCAGGCGCTTCAAGCCCGGCGACAGGTTGAGGGCATAGACGGGTGTTCCGTCGCTCATCCCAACCGCGTTCTGCTGCGCACCAATCTGGTTCAGGCGGTCATAGAGTTGACCAAGTACCTGCCAGCTCGGGGTCGTCGTGGCCAGTTGGCCCGGCGAGAAGGCCGCAAACGTGTTAGCGCTGTTGCTCGCTGACGCGAAGCTCGATGCTCCGGTCGTCGAAATCTTGGCGTTGATCTGCGCGATGTTGTTCACCCGCGCCCAGTCACCCTGGAAGGCCGTGACGTAATCGCCCAAGCCCTTCTCGCGGAAGCGCGCTTGCTGCTCCCACTGGAACTTGAACTGGAGATCCGTGAGACAGAACGCCTCAGTCTGGAAGGCATTGACCGTCAGTCCGAAGGACCGCGTGATGTAGCCGCCGCCAATCGTCACGACGCCGGGCGAACAAGCAGAATTGCCCGTGCCATTGCTCAGCGCTAAGCTCGTTGTCGTGAGGGGAATGTAGCTCGTCGGCAACTCGTGGGTAGCCGTAACGACGGTGGGTGTGAGGCCCATTTCGAGCTCGAAGGGCTTGGTTTCTATTAATCCAGCGTAAGGATCGGTGATCCAAAAGCGGGCAAAGATGTTATTTTCAAATTGATTGACGCGTGTCAAAAAATATGAGTTAATGGTTGTCAGTGAGGACATTGTAGGTGGTGATTGTTGTTCTCGTGTTCAGATGCAGTTACGCGAATGCGTAACCCTTGACTCGGAACCGCGCCACCCGCTCCGTTAGGCGCACGCCGCTATGCGGCAACTGTCACGCCGGGTAATCACTCCAGCGACGTTTTAGATTAGCCCACCCGTGTAACTTATTTTTAGCGGTCGTCAATATAATTCTTGACAATGGCAAGCGGCTAGTGATGCTACTTCACCGTGCCCAAGTTAGCTCCGCAAGTTACTGAGTTTTTGTCTGCCATAGGCAGGCGCGGTGGCGTTGCGGGTAAGGGTCAGTCTAAGGTTAGGGGCGATGCGGAGTACTACCGCAAGATTAGCTTGCTTCGCGTTGGCAAAGTCAAGAAGCCATGAGCGACTGCCAATTCACGATTAGCATCGTCGCTTACGAAAACTTGCACCTTACACGCGCCTGCGTGCGCAGCGTGCTTGAGGGATGGGCTGGCGCGGGCGCGCAGATAATCCTAACGGACAATGGGAGCGACGATGGTACTGCCGATTACTTTGCCGATCTTGCCAGGGAGAGGCCGAACATCCTTATCCAGCAGTACCCGGAAAACATTGGCTTCATAGAGCCCAACAGGGCGGCATTTAGGAAGGCGAAGGGAGAATACTTTGTCCTCCTCAACAACGACTGCGTCGTTCCGCAGACGTGGCTGGCGACGATGAAGGTGCCGTTCCTTGCCGATCCCAAATGCGCAGTTACAGGGAACGGCGGCGGCGAGTTGCGCGAGAGCGGTCTGGGCGGATTCAAGGGGCGCATCGACTACATCGAGGGACATTGCATGATGGTGCGCACGGACTTCGTGCGGGCCGTCGAGCCGAACCTTTTCGCAAAGGAACTTGTCGGGGCCTACGGCGAGGACAGCTATCTTTGCCTACAGCTACGCGAAGCTGGATACACGATACACGTTACGCCGATTGAGGGGCTGATCCACCATGGCGGTGCCACGGCGATGATGGTGCCACGGGTTCGCGAATGGCTTTCTTTGAACCACGCTGTCTTGAGGAAACGCTTTGGCCACTACCTGAAAACCCATGAATTTGTCTCTCCTAACCTGCACCAGTGACAGGCCGGAGGCTTTCGCTCTCTGCGAAAAGTATGTGGCTAGGCAGACGGTGCAGCCGTTTCAGTGGATCGTCATGGACGACGGGAACACGCCCATTGTGCCTACGCTTGGCCAAGAATACTACTTCCTTCCCGACCTGCACGGAACGGTAAGCATGGTTGGCAAGGTGCGTTACGCCCTGGCGTCAAATCTCATAAAGGGGGACGCATTAGTGTTTTGGGAGGATGACGACTGGTATGCACCGAACTATCTTGAGTGGCTTGACCACGAGCTAAAGGCCCATGAACTTGTTGGCGAGGGTCGGGCCGTCTATTACAACGTGGCCTGCCGGGCGTGGTTCACCCATGGCAACAGGGGACACGCGAGCCTTTGTTCCACGGCTATGCGCATGTCACTCATGCCCACGCTGGTTAGGGTTCTCGCCACGCTTTCCGACCAGTACATTGACAGCCCTCTCTGGAGAGATACGCCGGAGGAGAAGAAGAAGGTGTTCGATCCCGAGGTGGAGGGAAAGAGGCTGGTAGTGGGGATCAAGGGAATGCCTGGACGGGTGGGCGTCGGGGGAGGGCACGGACAACGCGATCCGCATTGGACGGACGATGCCACGCTCTACAAACTGCGCGAGCTTATCGGGGGAGACGCAATGTCCTATGCTCCGTTTGCCCGAGCGCAGAACCCGTACTCCGTGAGCGAACCTGGCTTCCCCACCTGGCTTGCCAACCTGCGGGGAAAGCCGAATGTACTTGGCATCGAGCTGGGTGCCGTAAATTCCGAAACCTCATCCCTGCTGACAAGAACGATCTTCACGGGAAGCGGGGCTTCGTTCAAGCCCGTTGACGATCCCGCAATCTTTGACATTCCCTTGGACGTAGCCCTCATCCATGCCAACAGCGAGGATGCCATGGCAAAATCCCCTGTCGCGTTCGAGAAGCTAAGGCCCTTCGGGGGTAAGATGATATTGCAGGGCTACCATTGGCATGACAAGCCCCCCGGTGGCCTCTCCCCCCATGATGCCATAGAGAAGTTCCTGAACGACTACGCGGGAAGATACTACATGATTGCCCGCGAGGACAACGTGGTTCTCCTAAAGCAATGAAGCCCGTTGACGTTCACATAACCACCTGCAACGAGCAGGACATCCTGCCCTACACGCTTAGGCATTACAAGACCTACGCCTCGCGGATCTTCGTGCATGACAACTTCTCCAAGGACCGCACCCGCGAGATAGCCGCAGCGGCAGGGGCTACGGTGTTGGATTGGCCCGCTGGCGCAGAAGTGGACGAATGGCCGCTCATCAACAACAAGAATGCCTGCTGGCGCGGCACGGATGCCGACTTCGTTGCCATCGTGGACGCCGATGAACTTCTATACTTTCCCTTGGGTGCCGAGGCCACGCTGGAAGTCTATGCCGCCGCGAGGTTCCCCGTAATCAAGCCCTACGGGTACGAAATGACCAGCGAGGCATACCCGACAACGGCGGGACAAATCTACGGGGATGTCAAGTTCGGGGCGCGGGATGACCGCTGGTACGCCAAGCCCATCCTGTTCGCCCCGCAGCTAATCACGGACACGGGGATCGGCGTGGGGAGCCACAGCGCAAGGACGGTCTGCAAGGACGGTCACGTGATCGAGGTGAACGAGCAGTACCCCATGACGATACCGCCATGCTATCTGCTTCACTTCCACCAGATAGGACCGCTGGAGCGCATAGCCAAGGTCTACGACGACAAGCGAGCCCGCATGTGCGAGAACAACAGGCGCAACCGCTGGGGCAACCACGACGAAGGCATGAAGCACGCCACCGACAAGCGCAACTACATCAAGGCCCGGCTGGAAAGGGTGATACCGTGAGCCAAATCAATCTCAGGTGGGAGGGCCGCTTCGGCAACCAGTGTATGCAATACCTGCACGCGAAGGCGTATGCCCGACACCACGGCTGCGAGCTGCGCGTGCCCAAGGACAGGACCGACAAGGTGTTCGTCATCCCCGAGCTGGAGCCCGAGCAGGATCTTCCCTGCGTTCAGGACTGGGACCTCTACGACCGCGTGGACATAACCATCGACGGCTACGCGCTCCACCAGGACGCGATGACCTACACGCGCAAGGAGGCTCGGGAATGGCTTCGCTTCCGCCCAGAGATACAGGAGAAGCTGGATGCGCTTCCCAAGCATAGCGACAAGCTGTTCCATGTCAGGCGCGGAGACTACGTGTGGAGCGACTACATCCTTGTCTCGGGGGCCTCCTACATCAATGCGGCTAGGCAGTTTGGATACGACCCGCTTGAGTTCGATGTGATCGAGGAGGCCAAGGCGGAGTTCCGCCCGCAGCCCTTCGAGAACGCCCTGTCCTTCGTGCCCGACTTCTGGAGGCTCATGCAGGCCAAGATCCTGTTCCGCTCCAATTCAACCTTCCCGTGGGTGGCCGCGTTGCTGGGAAACGCGGAGCATGTCTACAGCCCGACCGTGGCGGGGATGAAGTCCGCCAAGCAGGCGGACCTTGTGGGCATCCCGCAGGATGTGCCATTTGTCGAGGGAAACTGGCCAGCCATATCATGGCAGCACGATCACTGCACGGACCTTCACGTAAGGGAAGAATTAGCATTTCATCCATATCCCAGAGATACTACGAGCGGCTGACGAACTGCAACGGCCTGACCATACTGGAGCGCACATGAGCGACGAACCCTCACACATGGGCATAGGCGGAGGAGAATGGTATCCCCTGTCGGGCACGGACATGGTGGGCGATCCCCATACCTGGATGCCCGACATCTGGGAGGGACTGATCGCCAAGTACGGGATAAAGAGCATGGTGGACGTGGGCTGCGGGCTCGGCGCCACCCCGAAGTGGTTCATGGACCATGGCGTGGATTCCGTCGGCGTCGAGGGATGGCAGGAGTTCATCGACAAGAACTACATGCCGTGGGGCCACCTCTACAGGCACGACTACGCAACGGGGCCGATCATCCTAAACCGCACCTTCGACTTGGGCTGGTCTGCGGAGTTCGTGGAACATGTCGAGGAGAGGTTCATGGCCAACTTCCTGCTGACCTTCCTCTCCTGCCACTACGTCTGCTTCACCCACGCCCTTCCCAATCAGGGCGGATACCATCACGTCAACGAGCAGACGACCGAATACTGGATCGAGCGCATGAAGCTGATCGGCTATGAACACATGGCCGAGGAATCCGCTGAGATGCGCAAGACCGCCGATTGGGCCTATGGGCGCATAACCCTGTCGATGTTTAAGAAGCGATGATATTTGAATCAAAGAGCCAAGCCGGTCAGGACCTCTGGGCCTACAAGATGCTTGTGGAGCCCGACAACCTGTTTAACGGCACGTTTCTGGACATAGGATGCAACGAGCCTGTGGCATGGAACAACACGTATGCCCTTGAGCAGCTTGGGTGGACCGGACTCCTCATGGACAACAACGAGGGGTGCTTCGGGCGTTGCCGGGTACACCGGAAGGCCAACAGCATCTTGGCGGACGCCACCACGTTTAACTGGGACACCGTAGGGGCAAAGGATTTCGATTATATGTCCCTAGACGTGGATGAGGCCACGCCAGATGCCTTGAAAAACCTGCTAAGGCTACGGATGAATTTCCGTGCGGCGACTATAGAGCACGACTCCTACAGGTTCGGGATGGACCCGCGCAACCGGATGCGGGACATGATGGAGGCTGCCGGATACCTTCTGCTCTGCCGGGATGTCAACAACAACGACCCCGCCTTTCCCTTTGAGGACTGGTGGGTCAATCCGCACCTCGTTGACATGGCGGTGGCATCCAGGTTTCTTTCCTTCGGATGCGGTGGTAGGGAGATCGCTGAACGATGAAATCCATCTGGGAGCACTATGCGGGGATCGTGGGCATCTCTCTGGTTCCTACCGTCCTTGAGATCGGGGCGGGGCGCGGGGAGGATACGGTTAGGCTGCTGGAGCCCCTTCTGGCCCTTCCCGAGCATTACCGCTATCGCTATTACGCCTTTGAGCCAGAGCCCAAGAACTTTCCCTACCTTAGAGCCTTGGCCGTCAAGCGTCCTTTCGTGGCAATAGATGCCGCTGTGGGCGACCGCAACGCCCTGGTGCCATTCCACCCGTCCGGGGATTGGCCTTACTCGGGTTCCGTCAAGGAGCCGCGCAAGGTTGTCGTTGACTTCGGCCTAACGTTCAGCCCACCGATACAGGTCCGCATGGTCAGGCTTGACGACATGATCCATGTGAACTGCCACAACATCAGAAACATAGACTTCATATGGTGCGACGTACAGGGGGCGGAGGACTTGGTGATCGCGGGGGGGCAGGAGGCCCTGATACGCACGCGGTACTTCTACACGGAATACTACAACACAGAGGAATATGCGGGTCAGATACCGCTTTCGGAAATCCACGGGAGGCTGCCGGGGAACTGGAAACTCTTGGAGGACTATGGGTCGGACGCGCTGTTCCAAAACCTGGACTGGAGGCAAAGATGAAGAGGATATTCCTTACGGGCGGCGCAGGGTTCATAGGCAGCCATATCGTGGATATGCTGCTGCCGAAGGGCCATGAGATCACGGTCTATGACGACCTTTCCACGGGCCGCAGGGCTGACATAGCCCAGCACGAGGGCAAGGACGGATTCAGGTTCGTGGAGGGCAGCATCCTTCACTCCGACCTTCAGCGTGCCATGCACGGGCACGATCTAGTTTGGCATCTTGCAGCCGGTACGATCATGCAGAACCGATCCGGCTTTGACGACCTTCTGGCAAACACCATTGGAACCTTCAACGTGCTGGAAGCCGCCAAGAACTGCGAGATACACCAGTTCATGTACGCCTCCACGGCTGCGGCCTACGGGGACCACCCCGGACAGCCATTGTCCGAGGGGTATGGACCGATGGCACCCATATCAACCTACGGGGCGTCCAAGCTGGCGGCGGAGCCGTTCGTCAGCGCCTATTCCCACCTTTACGGCATGGAGTCGTGGATATTCCGTTTTGGCAACGTCGTTGGGGGCGGCATGGGCCATGGGGTCATCCACGACTTCGTGCGTAAGCTCCAGAAAGACCCGGCCAAGCTGGAAATCTGGGGAGATGGCAAGGGCACGAAGCCCTTCTTCACCGTAGAGGATTGCATCGCGGGGATGCTCTGCTGCTACCGGGGGAGGCTTGAGGCCGAACTTCCGGGCGGACGATGCGACACCTACAACCTTGGCTGCGACGGGTTCACTTCCGTTGACCGCGTGGCTGAAATCGTGATCGGGGAGATGGGGCTGAAGGACGTGGTGCTGTCGCATACCGGGGGCAGGCAGGGCTTCCCAGGAGACGTGCCCTGCGTTCTTCTCAGTTCCGCCAAGGCGGAATCCTATGGGTGGAAGGCTAGGCACACATCAGACGAGGCTGTGCGGATAGCTGCGCAAAGAATCATTAGGGGAACTAGGTAATGAACCCCGAATACTACGTCAGTCACGATAAGGCTTTGCTTGATCTGGACTTCGTTGTTCGGGAGCTTCAACTAAGCTACTGGGGCGGGAACCGCACCAAGGCCCAGATACTAAAGTCAATTGACCACAGCCTATGCTTTGGCATGTACGAACTGCCACACGAGGACAAGCCGACTTGGCGCGATGCTCAGGTTGGCTTCGCTAGGGTGGTTACGGACTATGCCACCTTTGCTTGGGTTTGCGACATCCTGATCATGGAATCGCTTCGCAAGAAAGGTCTGGGCAAGCTACTCATGGCAACAGTTATGAACCACCCCGAGGTTAAGCCACGCGCCTGCCTCTTGACCACTGGCAACATGCACAAGTTCTACGGTGAATTTGGTTTCATTAGCTGCATAGCTATGAAGCGCGTGCCGGAAGGCGGGGGAGAATAGATGCATTTACTCCACGTCCCAGACTCAATTGACGCCGACATAAGGCAGGCGTTTGAGCCCGCAGACTATCTCTTGGAGGACAGGAGCGGGGCGGAAATGATTGTGCAGGTGCCTAGGCTAAGGGCGACCATGACGCCGTGGGAGAACACCTGTCAGGCTGCGGACCCCAAGAACATCGTCGTGGTTGGCACGGCTGGCTTTGGAGACACCTTCCTGCTTACGCCTGTGCTCCGCGAGCTGAAGCGCCTATGGCCAGAGGCCACCTTGCGTATCTCCTGCTTCCCTGAATACCGCCAGGTGTACGTCGGTTTGCCGTACATCGACGGCTACCTGCCGTACCCGCTGCCAACGGGGTGCTTAGTGGGCGTGGATAGGGTCTATACCTTGGAGCACAGCGTCCAGTTCAACGAGCTGGCCAAGGTGGAGCACATGACTGATCGCTTCGCCCACCACTTCGGTCTAAAGGACTTCGCCAACAAGAAGCCGGACTACAAGGTGAGCCGGGATGAACTGCGGTGGATCGGCCAGAAGTTCCCGCGTGGGCCTCGCCCTAGGCTTGGCGTGCAGCTACAGGCTGGGGTGCGCTGCCGCACCTATCCCGCAGGGCTTGATGGTCCTAACGGCAGAGATCCCAAACTGGAGGCAGTCATTACCGGCCTCATCAAGGACGGCTGGGAGGTGGCCCTCCTTGGTCGCCCAGGAGAAAGCAAAGTAACCAATGTTCCCCATGTCCACAACATCGCGTCGGTCGGGCTCTCGTTCAGGCAGTCGGTTGCCTATCTTACTACATGCAATGCTTTCCTCGGACCAGATAGCTCTCTACTGCACGCTGCTGGCACGCTGGATGTACCTGCCGTGGGTCTCTTCGGACCCTACCCATGGCAGCTCAGAATAAAATACTATACCAGCGTATTTGCGATCCAAGGTAAAGAAGGGTGCGACAAAGCGCCGTGCTTTTATGTCCAGTGGCCGGGACTAGGGCCTTTCCCAATAGACGGACCCTGCGCAACCAAGGGCGTATGCGTGCCTCTAGCAGCTATTGAACCCGACAGGATTATTGCGAAGGTGAAGCAGATTTCGCGGCCATGTGAGCCCGCAGCAATTGCATCGCCTGCATAGATAGCTGCTGGCGGTCTGTCCTCGCCTGATGGTATTCCTGCGCCTGCTCGTCATTGAGCGTCCCGTAGAACGCCCGCTCTTTGCCCTGTGATCCCGTGAAGGGAAATGCCCAGTAGCGTTGAAAGTATTGCTCAACCTGCGCGGGGGTTTTCTTGGTGAGGATGTTCGTGAGTTCGCTGTTGGCCTCGCGCACGTTGCCTACCGTTAGCGCCCGGCGCAGATTCACGTAATCGCCGCCATAGAACTCCGCGTTCTGCTCCACGCCGTGGGCCTGATTGAAGTTCGTGGCGAGAGCCTTGATGCGCTGTTCGGGCGATGGTGCCTGGTCCGTCCTCACTCCAAAGGTGGACATCGCCTGCTTTTGGAACTGTCCGGGAAACGTCTCCGAGGGCGTGCCCGTGACAACCTGCTTCGCTGCATTGTATGCTGATCCCGCAGCTATGGGCAGAGGTATTCCACCAGCCAATGCGCCCATGGTGGATATAGGCTGTCCCATAGAATCCTTCTTGGTGGCAAGCCCGGCCACCACCCGGCCTATGGCCGACACGCGCCCCCTGAAATACTGGTCCACAGCATCCCGCCAATCCCCCGTGGCGGACCACGTTTTCATCAGGAGATGGCTCACCTCAAACGGGAGCGTGAACGGATTCAGGAAGAACCCCGGTCCCTTGCCGATGAAGTCCGGTATCCACGCCGACACCTTGGACCCTAACCCCTCCTCTGGGTTCTCCCAAGTCGGATGCCCACGGGTCATCATGTTGATAACCTGGTTGGCCGCGAAGGTGCCAACGACCAAAGTTGCCGCCGTGCGCCCCAAAAGCCCAGGGGTGAACCGGCCCGTCTGCAAGGCACGCGGCACCGCGCCCACGAGCTGGCCCACGCCACCCAACTCCGACCGCACAAGGGCCTCGTTCCATTGCGGGGCGAGGACACCCAGCCTAGCCAGATCCGCTCCCGTCTGTCCCATCACCTTGTTGAATACGCTGCGATTGCCAAGGTTGCCCAAGCGGGTGCTCACGTTGTTGGCAACCTGCCGGGCGATTTCCTGAGAGGACAGGTCGGGCCGCTGCTCGGCCTGATAGCGGAACTCCTTGACAAACATGTCGTAGATGGCCCCGCGCTGGAACTGCTGGAAGATGAACTTGTTCACATCGCCAAGTACGGGCGTTGCCTGAACCCATTCCTGGTGCAGGGAATCCGCTATGCGTCCAACCGGCAGACCAGCGTTTATCCCCATGTCTATGATCGCCTTGTCCTCGCGGATCTGCGGGAGCTGCGATGGGTCTATGTCTCCCTTCTTGGCCATATCCTCGATAACGGACATGGGCGTGTCTCCAAGCAGGAGCCCCTTCTGGTAGGTTGGAACCGGGGCCTCACCACGGGACAGCTCGCTTGCGGCCTGATAGAAAGCCAAACGCCCAAGGTGATATGTGTCTATCGCAAGAATTACCGATTTTGCTGTCCCATTGATCTTTGAAAGAGTCTCTGGAACTTTGCTCGCGTCCGTCATGGCGTCGAACAGCCCCGCGTATCCATTCTGAATTGCCATGGGCCTGCCGCCAACTTCGGTCGCCTGGTATCCGGGGGGGGTGTCTAGGTACGAACTTCCATCCGGGCGGGTAACTGCCGTGCGTGGAACAACGATTGCCGCTCCGTTGGTCGGGTCCCTCATGCCCTGCAAGGCATCCGTCCACAGGTTGTTGTTCACGCGCCCCAGCGTGCGCCTGACGGATTGCGCAAGAAGGTCAGGGCCATCAAGAGTCCTTGGCACAACCCCGTTGGCTATCGAATCGGCGTAGGTGTCTCCTGCCGTCCGCATCTTGCTGAAGGCGGCAGACCCGGACCCACCACCCGGTGGCGCGGCGAAACCTTGAGGTGGCTCAAAGTCCTGCTCGTGAAGAACATAGTTGTCTCGCTTCGGGAACTCTATGCCACTGTCCTGCGCATGGTCGTAGATCGCTGTCGTGATGGCATTGTGCTTGTCGACCGCATCGCTCAAATCGTCCATGTGCTCCAACGCGAACGAGATGGAGTCTTGGAGTCCGGCGGCAGCCGATGCAGCCTCTGGAGTCTTGTACTTGGCATCCGACAACTTTTGATTCATCTCACGCAGCACCTCCGGGTCCATGCCGGACTCCACGGCGGGAACCAGGGCTCGTCTGGCCGCAGGCATGTCCGCCTCCGAAAAGTTGCCCTCAAGGTCGTGGAGAACGTCTATCCTGGCCGCATTGGCGGAACGTTCTGTTGCCGAATCCACCGCGTCCTTTGCCGCAACCAATGTGCGGGCCGGGTTGTCCGTGTTAACCCATTGCTGCACCGCATTGGTCCTGGTCATATCAAGGTATCCGAATGCGTCGGAAGTTGATTCGCTGGTTATGGGCGGCTGGTATGGTTTAGTTGGTTCGGGTGACGCATCCCTGACCATCTTGCCCGCTGCAAAGCCCATTGCTGCGGACGCCAAGGGGTCTAGAACGGCCTCCGTGACCTGACCCGGAGTACTTTGAGGGTTCGCAGCCACCTGCCCCGCCACCTTGGCCTGTTGCGCCGCCGTGTGGAGCGATGAAGCCGCAAAGTACGCCCCTAGGCTGCGTAGGGCAAACTGGGCCGCAGGTACGCCCGCTGACGCAAGGGGAGCCATCACGGCGCCCGCACCCAGAAGCGGAAGCATGGCTGGCGTGTTGACCCCCTCAACAATCTTTTCACCCGTGTTGACCACGCCCGCGCCGATTCCCTCGATTCCGGGCTGGCTGGTGTCCATGCGCGGCAGGTTTATGTTCGGCTTCTGCGCCTCCTCAAACACCCGTTCCGAAAGCGCCGGGTAGGCTGCCGCTGCCGCAGGGACCGCCTTCTCCATCCCGTGGAAGAAGTCTATGGGGTGAGTGAACGCGAACTTGGCTATGTTCAGCGTGTCACTGCTATCAGGCTCCGCCTTGGCCTTTTCAACGAGCTGACCTAGCGGGGAAAGGCTCTGCGCAGGAGACGGAACTGTCGGTTGATCCCCAAGGGGGTTCTGCTGAACCACCGGCTGATCGCCCAACGGATTCCCCACCACCGCGCTATCTCCGAGCGGGTTGGCTGATACCGCCGGGGAATCGCCAAGGGGGTTTGCCATTAGGGTGCTGATCCAGAGCGAACGTAGGCTTGTCCATCAGGGCCAATGTAGGAGGTTCCGGGACCAAGCGCCTTCGCCTCATCCCAGTCCTTGACCTTGACTGGACCCTTGGCCGCAGGAGTTACGGTGGATTTGGTTGTTGCCGGACCCGCCGCAGGCTTGTTAGCAACCGCCTCCATCTGGTCTCGGTACTTCTTGGATTCTGCCATGAGCGAAGCCTGCTCCTGCGGATCAAGGGACTTCCCGGCGGCCGCCTCTAGGGCCGTTGCCGCGCTTCCGTACTGGTGTATCAGGGCTGAATTTACCGTGGCTTCCGCACCCGATTCACGAGCTCCGGCCATGGTCGTCGCGGCCTCTGTCCTTGCGCCAGCCGCAATGCCTGCGCTTTCCACGCGAGCACCCGCGCCTATCTGGGCGCGTTGCGTCATGGAGTCGGCCATGTACTTGCGGTATTGAAGTTCAGCCTGCATCTGAAGTTGCTTACCGTACATGTCGGCCTCGTTCTTCTTGGACGATTCGATCATGTCGTAGATGTGCTTCTGCTCTGGCACCATCTCTAGGCCAGACACCCGCGCCTGCAAGCCCGCCAGCCTGTTCATCCGGTCAAGGTGAATATCCGCCT
>OCTA010001138.1_pt1 | contig 24568 bp, 13 predicted proteins | sample 1538991 | NCBI WGS metagenome assembly OCTA01 (sample SAMEA3539302, study PRJEB22396) | soil metagenome | biome: tundra; feature: field; material: soil | place: USA | collected 2010-05 | depth 0.15 m | reverse complement strand
TTCAAACCGCCCTTTTTGATAATTTTCCCAGACGATTCCGGTTTGACTTCCAAAACAATCCGGCCTGGAGACGCGGTCAATTTCATCGGTTCGCCTGATTGAAAACCCGCCGCGTTCCTGATCTCTCGCGTCAAAACGATCCGGTTTTGTTTGTCCGGTTCAATGATGGTGTTCATGGCATGAGTGTGCCATGAGAATGGCATATTGGCAATTGGAAAGCCAGTTCTTGTTAAGTCTTGCCGCGCCGATTTTTATCATTTAATAACAGAGCGTTCGGGAAAGAAATTATGTAAAAAATAAAAAATTTCCAAACGAGGCCCAAAAGAGGAACGGCTGAAGCTGAATGGTGATTGACAAGCGGCGATCAAACAGTCGTTTCTTGTGAAACGACCGGCGAAAGGTTGGCCGAAAGTGGAGGTTCCATGACTATTGAAACATCACAAAATTCACCAGAGTACCGTCGACCAGAACAGGGCTGGACTGGATGGTGCTGGAGTCGTTCTGGGGCATGGCCAATGGAGCGAAAGCAATTTCACTACTGTTGAGGTCGGAAATACTACGCTCACACCTGACGATTGGCTCGATTTGGCGGAGCACAGAGTATGCATAGTCCATTCCTGCTGGGGCGGTCGTACTGAGGAGAGATTGCTTGGCGATCTTGGTGGATTTCCGCGCAACTGCTCGAAGTGCTGGACGATGAAGCCGGGAAACAGGCGGTGGGTGAACTTGTGAAGCAATGGGCCGGCCTCAACAAACTCCAAACCCGCTACGAACAATACCGCGAGAAACACACTGGCGAAAAGGCGGTGGACGAGAAGAACAATGGGTTCGATGCGGATCTTGTTCTCGATGAGCCGCTCCATGGCCGCCGCGAAGTAGCGGTCTACGAGTTGCACGAACTTTTCGCGCCGGCCTTTGTGGAGCTGGCTGATGATGGCGATGTTCTGAATCTGCTCGTCGGAGAATTCGCGGTGGGCGCGGTCAATCTGGGTGAAAATGTTCCGGGCATCAATGAAGAGGATGCGGTCGTCGGTCTTGGCCTTGTCGAAGAACCAGAGCGTGGCCGGGAGCGTGACGGTGTAGAACATGTTCGACGGCAGCGTCAGCATCGCGGCGATGAGATTCTTCTCGATCAACGTGCGGCGGATGTCGGCCTCGGAATGGCGGGCATCGGAGGCAGAGTTGGCCATGACCAGTGCGGCGCGACCCTTCGGCTTCAGCGAGGTGGCAAAAAGATTGACAACAGAACGAGGCGTGAAGAACTCGCCGCCCTTCGACCCTTCGCTGCGGGCGAACTCGCCGAGGAAATATTCGTAAATCTGCCCGAACAAATCGCCGGTGGTTTCCTCTGGAATGTCCTTGAACGTTTTGAGCAGTTGGGGCTTCACGAGTTCAGCCTGTTTTCGCGCATCCAAGCGGGCGACATCACTCCCACAAGGCTTCGGTCGGGCATCATGGCGATTCCCGTCAGTGAACTGGAACGGCTCTCAAAGCTGCCAATTCATTCGCTGGTCATGCCGCAGGAAAAACCGGCGGCGGTTTTGCCTGACAGTCGGTTGGGTATTAAAAGGGAACATTATTTTTGCAGTTGGATGATACGGGATGGTGAACAGCAGGAATACGTTGTGCCGGGTGATTTTCGCCATTACACAGAAACTGAAGTCAAAGGCTACCGCGCCGCCTTCAGCGCCATCGCCAACGAATTTGAATCCCTGACTGGATTAAAGAAACAGTTGGAAAAATCCACCTCGCCTTCGCATGAAAAGGAAATTTGCACTTCACGGCTTGGTGGGCTTGGTGTCTGGCAGTTGCGTTCAACGCTGTTGAATCTCGGCCAGAGCGACATTTTGCTTTGCCAGCAGCAAAACGAATTCGCGGTGATTGAACGATTCCGGGATGAATCGCCTTACGCCAAGGCCAACGGCAACGCGGAGATTACGTGGGAAGGAAATGATACCCGCCAATTGGCGGCGGCTTTTCATGCCAATGCGAAACACACGCTCGAATTCATGGCCAGCAATCAGGTCGCCACGGCGCAAAAGGTGATTTGGGAGCAATTTCCCGATCATCGTCCCGGTCGTCTGGTGGCGGCGATTTCGGAGCGTTGCCGGCTGGCGGTCACGAATGAGGAAACGATTTCGCAGACACGCAAGATGAATCAATCCACCGGCGGGGGAATGAGAGTTTAAGGAGGGCGTATGAACCAGGACATGGAACGCTTTTTGAATTTGAAGACTCCTCCCGAACGGCTGACGGCGGAGCAGGCGGCGTGGATGCTCGGTTTTTCCGCCCATGAGATTCCGATTCTGATCGCCAGGAACTTGTTGAAACCGCTCGGACATCCGGCGCACAACGGCCCGAAACACTTTTTGGCGGCGACGCTGGAAGACTTGCGGCGTGACGAAAAATGGCACAGCAAGGCGGCTGATGCCGTCATGGAATACTGGCGATACAAAAATGGCCGGAAGCAAGACTCGACGGACACCCGGCAGCCGTCGCGTCTGCAAACCCAAAACGCCGGTGTGGAGGATTGACCCGGACAAAAGGCGCGAGCGGAGAATCGTCCGCTCGCGCCTTGGGCTTCGCGTTAAAATCATGCCGCCAGCGGCGTGATTTTTCGTTCGTATTCCTCCAAAGAGGGCAGCAGCACCTTGGCTTTCTTTGCATACGCATGGGTAATCGCATTGCTGCCATGTCCCAGGTTTTCCATCGCAAAGCGTTCGGGATAGCCGCACGTCCTGGCGCGCTCCGCCCAGGCGTAACGGTAGCTGTGCAGCGACACGCCGGACACGCCCACCAGACCACAACGCCGCGTGAATGCCTTTGCCCGGTCGGATTCTTTCATGCCCGCCATTCGTGGAAGCAGAAAACCCTCGCCCGGCAGGTCGCTGAGGAGGTTCCCCAACATTTCACCAAAATGAAGTTGCACGACCGAGCCGGTCTTCATGCGGCTGAAGCTGATGACTTTCATTTCCCAATCAACGTCCTCCGCGTGCAAATTTGCCACGTCCGATTGGGAGCCGCCAAGATGCCAGAGCAAATTGTAAAATGCCCGCCATTCAATGTTTTGCTCGCCCGCAAGAATCTTCTCATGCTCCGCGCGCGTGATGCCGCGCTTGCCTTTGAACTGGATTTTCGGCCAGCCCTTTTTCGTCAACACCGGCCATGGCAGCCATGACATATCGAGGGCGAAGTTTTGCACCCGCCGTAAAAAGATGTTCGTGCAAACCGTTCCCTTTTCCAAAGCGCGCAGGAAATGTTCCGGGCGCGTTTCCATCACGACGAGATTCCGAATCGAGTCAAAGGCCTTGTCTTTGATGGCTGTGACCCACCGCTCGTGCGTATGGCCGCTTTTTAATTTGAGAATTTCATCCATCACCCATTGCCAGGTGCGGCTGGTGGCGGCAGGATCACCAGCTTTCCAATAGACGCGCGCCAGATGCAAACTGAATGCGGGCGCGACGGCGGTTTCATTTTTAGCCGCAACGAGCCGGTAGGCTTCATTTTTGTCGCGGGTTTTGAGGGTTCCCTGTTTGCCGGTCTCGAGGTCTTCGCAGTAATAAACACCCCAAGGCCGGAGGAATGCACAGTTGCGTTGTTTCATGTCATTTTTCATGGTTATGAACATGAACCAATTCAATCCGGCTGCGTTAGCGAGTAGTGGCCGAGCCGGTCTCGGATAGTGGCCGACTTTGTCGGCTACTGAAACTTCCACTGAAACTTTGACTCCCTGATTTCACAACTCTCTAACGCCCAAGCGTTAGAAAATGGAGCCAATGGCCGGGATTGAACCGGCGACCGACGGTTTACGAAACCGTTGCTCTACCGCTGAGCTACATTGGCTTCCGTCTGTCAACTAATTCGCACGTTGCGAACGTCCTCTATTTTGGGAGAGTTAAAGTGAACGGCAAGCCAATTCGACAGGCATCCGGCGCCGGTTGTCGCAGGGGGTCGCCACCCCAAACGCCAACGGCGAATGAGCTTGCCCCCGACGCAGGGGCAAGCACAATGTGTTTACTCGGAACGCAGCGCAATGCGTCTTCAGCACGGCTTGCGCGGGCGCGGAAGGGTGGCTGAGTGGTTAAAGGCACCTGACTCGAAATCAGGCGTAGTCGCAAGGCTACCGTGGGTTCGAATCCCACCCCTTCCGCCAATTTAATAATGTGTAATGTTATCAATAGTTTATAGAGTTTTCAGTTGCCGCACCACCATTTGGCATAACACTTTCGCATAACAAATTCAATTCTGTTCAGGGGTGTTCGAGACTGTTCATAGAGTTCTCCGCCAATGCCTTTTGCTGCGACACCCAGCGGTCCAAGGGTTATTCCACGGGTGGTTTGGGCGTCGCTGTCGCAGAGGGTTGAGGTGGGGAATTGGTAGGCGTAACGGGCTTCACTGCCGGCACGGTATCGGCCTTGATCACCAGATGGCAAAAAGGGTTCAGAAACCACCCCTTCCGCCAATCTAATAATGTGAATTAGATTGCTTTTAACTGGTTGTCCGGCATCACGGCTATCAGCGGGAGCGACCAATAATAACTGCACATTGATTGGTCTGTTCGTTGCGCGTGGTGTAATCCGTCGCGCCTGCTGCCAATCAACGCGGTGGAGGAGCAGCCGTGCGCTCGATTTTCAAGATTTCATGGGGGAACACCTTTTTGTCATCGCCATATACGTTGACGACTATCCATTCGGGGCCTTTATGCAAAAGGCTCACATATTCCTTGGTAACAGTCACCTGCAGGGAATGATCCTTTAAAAAGATGCGAAATGAATATTTCTGCCATTTCTCGTGAATAAGCGGATTAAGAAAGAGTTTGCCATTGCGAACCCGCTTTCCGCCAAACCCTTCGACTATCGCCATCCATGTCCCGGCCATGCTGGTGATGTGAAGGCCCTCATCCACTTCATGATTATAATCGTCGAGGTCCAGCCGCGACGTGCGCAGGTAGAGCTCGTAGGCCATATCCAGCTTTCCGATTCTTGCCGCCAGGATGGAATGGATGCACGGCGACAAAGATGATTCGTGCACCGTGCGGGCTTCATAAAATTCGAAATGCCGTTTTATGAACTCCGTGTCATATTTTTCTTCGAACAGGTAAATCCCCTGAAGTGTGTCGGCCTGTTTGATGAAGGGAGAACGCAGAATGCGATCCCAACTCCAATTCTGGTTGATCGGGCGCTGTGAAACGTCCAAATCCCTGGCGAGCGTCTGTTCTTTGTCCATGTAGCCCTCTTGTTGCAACAAGAGCTTCAGTTTTTCGTCGTAAGGGAAATGCATGTTTACGCATATTTCCATCCATCGGCTGGTTTCCGTTTCGTAATCAAAATTTGTTTTCGCCACAATCTCGGCATACCTCTTTGGCCAGGCGCTCTTGACCTTTGCCAGCGCTTCTCGGGTGTAGTCCATGCACCAACAAGCGATCGTGTTTGTATACCAGTTGTTGTTGACGTTGTTTTCGTATTCGTTGGGGCCGGTCACGCCCAACACCACATATTTCCCTTTGTCATGGGAGAACGTGGCTCGTTGACTCCAAAAACGGGCAATGCCGATCAAGACTTCGAGTCCATGGTCCGCCAGATACTTCTCATCTTCCGTGTGCCGGATGTAGTTAAAGATCGCAAACGCGATGGCCCCGTTCCGGTGAATCTCCTCGAAGGTTATCTCCCATTCATTGTGACATTCCTCGCCATTCATGGTCACCATGGGATATAACGCGGCGCCGTTGTTGAAACCCAGTTTGCCGGCATTTTCTATCGCTTTCTGAAGATGTTTATACCGGTAGATCAACAGATTCCGCGTCACCCGGCTTGGCGCCGTGGAAATAAAAAACGGTATGCAATAGGCTTCCGTATCCCAGTACGTGCTCCCGCCATATTTTTCGCCGGTGAATCCTTTTGGTCCGATATTGAACCGTTCGTCCTGGCCGGTGTAGGTCTGGTTCAGTTGGAATATATTAAACCGGATTCCCTGCTGGGCTTCAACGTCACCCTGAATCACGATATCACTGTGGCTCCAGATATCCGCCCATTTCGCTTTATGAGCCTCCAGCAATGCGTCGAATCCAATTTGATAAGCAGCTGTTACTCTTTCGCAGGCTTTGGCTTTCAATTCATTTTTATCATAATCCAATGAGGTTGTTACCGCCACGTACTTGTAAATAGTGGCCACCTCACCCTTCTTAAGCTCCGTCTCGATCACATTACCGGTATATTTCGGAGTTTTTACGCAGGTGGGTTCCGTTGTGATCATCCCGCCATTCCTTTCACATCGATACTTCATCGCAAATCCAACGCGGAAATCGAGCTTCCGGGTTTGTGCCAGCAGGAATCCGTCATGCTTGCCTGATTCTGTCTCCAGGATATTCCAAAACTGTTCGTTGTAATTGGAATCCTTGTTCTTCACATCGCCGTCAATGTAAGGAGAAAGAGTCAACCTGAGGTTTTTTAACGCCGTGACAGAATATTTGATGACGCCAATTTCAGGATTGGCCATGCTGACAAACCGCAGCGCTTCAACCCGGATTTGTTCCCCTGCGGGCATCGTTGCGACGAAGCTTCGCGAAAGGACGCCCTCCTGCATATTCAAAACACGCCTGAAGCTTTCTGTCTTGCATCCCGCCAAATCCAGATGGTTTCCATTTACCTGTATATCGATGCCAATCCAGTTAGGTGAATTCAGCACTTTTGCGAAATATTCGGGATATCCGTTTTTCCACCATCCAACGCGAGTTTTATCCGGAAAATAAATTCCTGCTACATAGCTGCCTTGAAGAGTTTCGCCGGAATATTTTTCCTCAAAATTTGCGCGTTGCCCCATGTGCCCATTTCCAATGCTGAAAATGCTCTCGGAAACTTCCTGTCTGCCGGGATCAAATCTCTCTTCAATCACGGACCATTCGTCGCTAGTCAGATATTTATTCATGGCAAGACAATTAAGAGTTGGCGTTTAAGCAGGTGCATTTCGGTTGGATTGACGCTCCAGCTTTGCGATCAATGTTTTTACGGAAAGATCTTTCAAGCCCGAAGTAACGAAATTCGCTTTTCCCAAAGTAACCGGGTCCCCAATGCCAACGCTGAACATGTTGGCAGCTATGGCGGCTTCAATTCCGGCTGTGGCATCTTCAAAGACAACGCAATTCTGCGGAAGGACGCCAAGTTCCCTGGCGCCGGTTAGAAACACTTCCGGGTCGGGTTTGGCTTTCATCACTTTATTGCCGTCGATGATCACATCAAATAAATCCGTTATTTGCAAAAGGTTCAGGATGGTTGTCGCATTCTTGCTTGCGGACCCCATTCCAATTCCCAAGTGGTTGTGCCTGCAATCGGTCAGAAATTCCCTTGCTCCCGGCAGCACTTCGTCGGGACGCATTTTCAAGACGTGCTGTAGATAGAGCGAATTCTTTTTCTGAGCCAAATGCATTCTTGCTTCGTCATCAAGAGAAACCCCTCCGATTCCGAGCAATATTTCCAGGGATCGTATCCGGGAAATACCTTTGAGTTTTTCGTTGTCCTCTTCCGTGAAAACAAATCCCAGTTCTTCGGCAATTTCCCGCCACGCGACATAGTGGTACCTGGCGGTATCCACGATCACACCATCCAGATCAAACAGGCAGGCTTTGAGCATCATCGAATTGGTATTCTCCACTGTCATCAATGCGTGCCGGTCACGCCGCGCGCAGCAGCTTCGCCGCCGGTTTTCTTGAAGGTCACCACCAACAGCGTCAGCAGGGCGGCCAGTCCCATGCTCGCGCCGCCCAGGACGAGGGCATTCATGGGTTCGCTGTGCAGATAATTTTTCAGGATGTATCCCAGCAGGCTGGAAGCGGCAATCTGCGGCAGCACGATGAACAGATTGAACATTCCCATCATGACCCCGACTTTTTCCTTCGGCAACGCGGACGCCAGCATGGCATAGGGCATGGAGAGGATGCTCGCCCACGCGATGCCGACCGCGGTCATGGTGATCAACAAGTGATATTTGTCTGAAGCCAGGGGGATGGATGCCAGCCCCAACCCACCCACGGCCAGACAGAGAATGTGCATCAGCTTGGGGCCGGTGTATTTTGTGCCCCACAGCAGCACGAATGAAAAAATGAAGCACACGGCATTATACGCGGCAAAACAGAAGCCCGACCAGGAACCGGAGGCTTCCATTTCCACCGAGCCAGGCGTGGCATGGAAAATATTCCTGGCCACCGCCGGGGGAAAATAGACCCACATCGCGAACATCCCGATCCAGGTGAAGAATTGAACGAGGCCCAGTTCCCACATCCGCCGGGGCAGATGAAATATCAGCACGAAGATGTCGCCCAGGCCGAGCGTCCAATCGAACTTTCGCGCGCGGATGGCGGCCAGTTCGGAATCCGATGGCGGATATTCCCTGGTGCTAAAAACCGTCCAGAGCACTGCGCCCATGAATGCCGCGGCGCCGATGTAAAATGAGAGCCGGACGGAATTGGGCACATGTCCCTGCCCTGCGCCTTCGGAGGTGACACCGAACCAGTTGGTCATCATCCAAGGCAAAGCCGAAGCGATGGTTCCGCCCAGACCAATGAACAGGGATTGAATGGCGAAACCCTGGGCGTTCTGTTCTTCGGGAAGATTGTCCGCCACCAAGGCCCGGAAAGGCTGCATGCTTGCATTGATAGTTCCGTCCAGCACCCATAGCAGCCCCGCTGCCATCCAAACCGACGGGCAATTGGGCATCAAGACCAGGGCCAGTGATGCGAGAATCGCGCCGCCCAGAATAAATGGACGCCGCCGGCCCAGTCGCGTCCAGATGCGGTCGCTGGATTGCCCGATCAATGGTTGGATGAGCACGCCGGTGACAGGCGCGGCCAACCACAAGATGGCCAGGGAATCGGCGTTCGCCCCGAGGTAGCCGTAAATGGCGCTCATATTTGCCATCTGCAACCCCCAGCCAAACTGGATGCCGAGAAAGCCGAAGCTCATGTTCCAGATTTGCCAGAAAGAAGGACGTGGTTTATTCATAAAAAATTTGATTCAAAAGAAATGTGCACCGGTACGAACGACTTTGAATTCACAATGCCACCGGTAAGAGCAACGACAACGTTCGGTTTTTCGCTCAAAATGATTGCGGTTTTATTTCGGCACCACACGATGGTAAATCCGCCATTCAAACCCACCCAGATGAAATAGCGGGAAATCGTCACCGGGTAATTTTGGCATCCCCGAAATTTGCACGGGCTTGAACTCCCCGCTGTTTTTGACTTCGACACGGCCGCTGACCGGCCGGTTGGAAAAATTGATTACGACCACGAACTCGTCGTTTTCGTCGAGGCGCATGAGGGTCACGAGGCTGGCTGGGTCTGAATTTTGCAGCCAGCTGACGCGGCTGTTGCGAAAGGCGGCGTATTGCTTGCGCAACTCGATGAGTCCGTGATAAATTTCGCGCAGGGGCGGACGTTCCTTTGGGGCCCAAAAGACCGGCAGTTTTTCGAACAACGCCGGATCGCCGGATTCGGTCGCGTCGCCGACTTCCATGCCGTTGTAAATCAGCGGCACGCCGTCGAGCGAAAACATAAAGGCAGACGCAGCCAGCGCTCCTTTAACTCCATAACGGGCGACGGCCCGGGATTCGTCATGGTCATCAGAAATACGCATGTGCAAGGAGTTTTGCGGGAATTGCCGCAGGCTTTCCTCCCACGATGCGCGAAGATTTGAGGCCGGCGCGCCGTGCAATAGCACATTATTCATCGTGCCCAACAGCGGCCAGGAATAATCAATGTCAAATGCGTTGGTCAGCAGTTCCGGCTTGCTGGCTTCGGCCAGCATCATGATGTCCGGCTTGGTTTTTTCCAGCTCGGTTCGCGCCTGCTCCCAAAAATCCATCGGCACCATGGAGGCCACGTCGCAACGGAAGCCGTCCACATCACAGGTTTGAATCCAGTATTTGAACATCGCGATCATGTATTCGCGCAACTGCGGGCTGGCATAATTCAAACCGGCCACGTCGGTCCATTCCGGCAGGGGCGGGATGATTTTTCCATTCGCATCCTGCTTGTAAAATTCCGGGTGCGACATCAATGCGCTGTCCCATGCGGTGTGGTTGGGAACCACATCCATGATGACTTTCAGGCCGCGTTTGTGCGCCTCGGACACCAGCCGTTTGTAATCGTCCACCGTGCCATAATTGGGATCAACGGCGTAATAATCCTTGATGGAATACGGGCTGCCCAAACTGCCCTTGCGGCCTTTTTCGCCGATGGGTTGAATCGGCATCGTCCAAAGGATCGTCACGCCCAAATCCTTTAACCGGTCGAGTTGCGCGGTGACGCCGTTGAGGTCGCCGGCGGAGGAAAAATCGCGCGGAAAAATTTCGTAGATCACCCCGTCGCGCAGCCAGGCTGGCGAGGTCCTCGCCGGCTGTTTGGCGACGTCGGCAGCCTGGACAAATATCGCGGTGAACAACAGTCCAGCGGCGGACAAGGTTATAATCCGGCGGCGTTTGAATGTGCGTTTCATGTTGTAGTAATGCTAAAGTCAGTGTGTGGCCCCGGCATCCATAGTTTTTGTTTGGAAAAAGTTCAATGCGATAATGCAGCCGTCCGGCGTCCTGCGGTTGAATCGTATCCCGGCGCATTTTCGTAATGGTCGGCGCCGTGGTTGCGGCAATCCGGCCCGCAAATCAACTGGTGCAGATGCCAGAGCCACGTCGTGTGGACGCTGGTAATGGTGTCCGCTTGAACACCTGCCGGCAGGAATATTGCAACAATGCACCATGGGATAAGGCGACGAAATAACTTCATTGGGCTTGAGTCATAAAAAATAATTCACATCACGCGCATATGTTGCTTGGTGATGAAAGACACTTAAATAACTTAATAACGCGATATAAACCACCGCATAATCATGCGGTAGCAATTCTGGCAGAAGCATGTTATTGATATTTAATGTCAGCCGCAGTGCAAAGCAATTCAAGCTTGAACAAAGGCGCAAAACGCTTGTTGTATTTTTTCAGAGACGTAATTTAATCCACAACCGATTTGCCCTGTTAAAAGATTTATTGAACTCCATTTATTGTCCTTCTTCGATTGCCTTGCTTTGGGGCGGACGGTTTGATCCCGGCGATATCAACCAGCCATGAACAAAATTCAGCTTGTCCGTGCAATGTCAAAAAATCAGCTTCCCGCTGGGTCCAATCTAGCTGCTTTGGCCCTCGTGTGGGCCGCGCTGTCCATGGCCATAACGGTGCCCGCTCAATCCAATCGGCCGGGTTGGGGTTCAACCCCGTATCATGACGCACAGGGAACAGGCGTCACCTTCCGGGTCTGGGCGCCAAACGCGACAAGCGTTTATCTGCCCGGACAGTTTAACGGTTGGTCCACCAGCGCGACTCAACTAATCCAGGAGCAGACCAACGGGGTTGGGGGCGGTATCTGGTCGGCTGATGTGGCGGGAGTAACGAATGGTTCAAAATACAAATATTTCCTCAATGGAAATCTCTGGAAGCAAGACCCGCGTGCGCGTCTGGTCAATTATTCAGGCTCGGGAGGCAATAGTATCGTCTATGACCCGACCGCCTTTGACTGGGCAGGCGACAACTATTCTCCGCCTGCACTGAGTGATTTATTCATTTATGAACTTCATATCGGCACGTTTCCGTCCAGTTCGGTACCCAGCAAGTTTGTGGCAGCCACCAACAAGCTCGATTACTTGAAAAGCCTTGGCGTCAATGCGGTCGAGGTTATGCCGATTGCGGAATTCCCGACTGATGTTAGCTGGGGCTATAACCCGGCCCAACCGTTCGCCGTGGAGAACATCGGCTACGGCGGGACGGATGGATTCAAAACTTTTGTCCAGGCATGTCATGCCCGCGGCCTTGCCGTCTTGCTGGACGTCGTTCACAACCATTACGGGCCATCGGATCTGGATATGTGGAATTTCGATGGCTGGGCAGGCGTCAACTCGCTCGGGGGTGGCGGCATTTACTTTTACGAGAGCAATACCAACCTTCAAATCACGCCTTACGGGGATACGCGACCGAACTTCAGCAGTCAACAGGTGTGCAATTTTGTTCAGGACAACTTTACCATGTGGCTCAGTGAATGTCATGTGGACGGGTTCCGCTGGGACACGCCGAACCTCATGATGCACGACCACAACAATAATTATATCCCTGTTGCGGGCAATCTCATCCAAGCCATCAACGACATGATTCATACCAACTACACCGGCAAAATCAGCATCTCCGAGGATGTGTATAATTCAAAAGGGTTCGACAGCGCATGGGACACCGACTTCCCCTACCATCTCACGCCGGTGCTGGCAAATACGGTGGATGCCAATCGGGATATGAACGCGATTGCGAACGCGGTGGAGTATAACGTGCGCTATGGCGGTCAAGCGGGTCCGGGACGTGTGGCCTTTCTTGAATCGCACGATGTGGTCGGCGATCTGAATGGGGGCATCCGACTGGTGACTGCGATTGACACGAACTCACATAGCTACTGGGCGAGAAAACGTTCCACCCTCGGTGCCGCCGTGATGATCACGGCACCCGGCGTGCCGATGATTTTCCAAGGCCAGGAGATGCTCGAGAATGCCGCCTTCGATTCCAGCTTGCCCGTGGATTGGAGCAAGACGAACACTTACAGCTCCATCGTCCAGCTTTACCGCGATCTCATCAGCGCGCGTCGCAACTTGAAGGGCTGTACTCCGGGGCTGGAAGGCGACCAGTGCAGCATGCTTCAAGTGGACAACGTCAACAAGCTGGTCGCTTTTCATCGTTGGAAATCCGCCGCCACGAAACAGGACGTGGTGGTGATCGCCAACTTCGCCAACGCCACCCGCAATAATTATGGCCTGAACTTTCCATCGGCAGGCAACTGGTATGTCCACTTCAACAGCGACTCCACCAACTATGGCTCGGACTATGGCAATATTGGCAGTTCCGTCGTGACCGCCAGCGGCAGTCCGGCCACGGCCAGCATCACCATCGGACCTTACAGCGCGCTCATTTTGTCGCAAGTCCCCAATGTTGCGCCGAAACTGACCGTCACCCAGACCAACGGCATGGCGACCATCTCCTGGCTGATTGATTATTCCGGATGGGTGTTGGATTCAAGCACGGCGCTGGCAGGAAATCCGCCGGCTTGGAACCGAGTTTCGGCATCGCTATACCTGACCAACGCGACTACTGTTTTCATCAACACCACCCCATCAGGCGACGCGACCTTTTATCGGCTGCGCAAACCATAATCACCGACACAAGTTGCACGAAATTAAGATATTGTCCCAAGTTTCCAACGCGTCTCACAGCCGTTTGATTCAGGTTTGTGGGCTGCCAATCGAGGCTTGGAATTGGCCGGCATATCGCATGAACATGCGGTAGTATTCCCGTGCCAAAATTTGATACATTTTAAAACAGTCGGACGATTCGGAACAATCAGAGCAGAGTCAGAAAAAAATCCTAACACACTATACTATGAAAATTAAAACTTCAGCAGGAATCTCAATAGCTATCTTTACCACGGGGCTGGTATGTGCACACGCTCAAAACCTGAACGGAACCGTGAACACCGGCTTCTATGGCAGTCCGCTGGCCGTTCAGACCATCAATACCGGCTTCGGTAATGCCGGCGGCGTCGATTCGGGCGGCGGTTCCGAGTTGGATGCTGCTTATGGTACGATCTCCGGTGGGAATCTGTACCTGTTCCTGGCGGGTAACGTCGAAAACAACGGCAATCACCTGAATGTATTCATTGATGGCGGCGCGGGCGGCCAGAACATATTGGCTGCTCCGGCCACCGGCACGTTGGCGACCATGAACGGCTCCGTTTTTAGTCCGGGCTTTGGAGCAACCTTCGCCTTCGACGTGAACGATTTCGGGGGCACCTTGTATAGCGAAGAGTATAACCTTGTGGCAGCCACCGGCGGTTACGTCGGGGCTCTCGCTAACACCTCCACGGGAATTTATGCCGGAAGCAGTGGCGGCGTCACAAGCATTTACCTCAACAACAACCACGTCAGCACAATGGGTACCGCCAATCTAGCCTTGAGTGGTGCGACCAGTGGCGCCAACACGACCACCGGATATGAACTGGTTATCTCGCTCTCTGCGATCGGATACACAGGTGGAAATATCAATGTGCTTGCCGATATCAACGGCGGGGGCGATGGTTATCTTTCGAATCAGTTTCTTCCGGGATTGACGGTTGGATCAGGGAATGTGGGAACCCCGGGATTTAATTTCGGTTCGACAGCCGGTGAGTATTTTATCGTTTCCGTTCCCGAACCGTCCACCGTGGCGATGACCCTTTCCGGTTTGGCCGCGCTCTTGGCTCTCCGCCGCCGCGCCAAGTAAAAGGTCAAACAGAATTCACCAACCAAGCCCGCTTTCGGGCTTGGTTGCTCCTTAGCCAAGGAGGTGTGATGTCGAGGTTTGACATTAGGCCGTTGCTTTGAGCTTTCAAACCATCATCTGTAGCGGCACAAGACGCATTAACGCTCGATGACAAACCGCACCACCTTGAAACTGTCGTCATCCTTCACGGTAAGCAAGCCATCGGCGAATGACCACCCCTGAGGCGAACGGGCCAGAACCTCCGCATCCAAATGCGGCAATAAATCCCTGTCCGCGGCCACATCACCGGTTTGCCGGAAAATGTTTTTAGGCTGATGGTCTGTCCACGTCTCCAAAACCAAATCACGCGCAGCGGGACGATAGGTCCCCTCCGGCCCGGACACCTCAACGATCATTTTCTGATCGTTGCGGGTCTGATGAAATCGGCGCTTCATAAAGGCACCTTTGCGATAATCAAGTGTTTCTCCATTGTCTTCGTAGAGTGAGGATTCAGACTCGTTCGCGGGAGCGATGAGGACGCGAAGCGGTTTTCCCGGCATTTCACCAGTGTTCTGGATAACTGGTTGACGGAAGATAAAACCGCCGCCGCGCACGAACAGGGGAATGGAATTGAGCGTGACCGGCAGGTGCAGGGGCTGCCTTCCTGCGAACGGACGACCGGTCCAGTAATCGAACCATTCCCCTTTGGGCAGGTAAACTTCGCGTTCATTCGCGCCTTCATACAGAACCGGCGCCACGAGCAGGTCGTCGCCAAAAAGGAATTCATCATCAATTCCGGCGGCTTTTTCGTCATCGGGGAATTCGAGAAACAAAGGACGCAGCGCCGGCACGCCGGTCTGGCTGGCCTGTTGCATCGCATTGTAAATGTAGGGCAGCAATTCATAGCGCAATTCGATGACGTGCTTATTGATGATTTCATGCTGATAATCGAACGACCACGGTTCCTTGTCGGGCGAACCCCACGTGGAATGCGACCGCATAAACGGGTAAAACACTCCGGCTTGCAGCCAGCGGGTATAAAGTTCGCCGGACGGAGAACCATCAAAGCCGCCAATGTCGCAACCCACAAACGAAAAGCCCGACAGCCCCAAGCCCAGCAGAGTGGAAATGGATTGCCGGAGCGAAGACCACTCAGATGTATTGTCCCCAGGCCAGACGGCGGCATAGCGTTGGCCGCCCGCGAAACTGGCCCGCGTGAGCACGAACGGACGCTCGTTCGGGCGCAGTCGCGAAAGTCCTTCAAACGTCGCGCGGCTCATCAACTGACCATACACGTTGTGGATTTCGCGATGCGTGGTCGGCTGACCCTCGTTGTCGAAAACAACATCCAAAGGCATGGTTCCACTCGGAGTGTTGAAAACCGCCGGTTCGTCCATGTCGTTCCAGATGCCGGCCACGCCAATATCCAGGAAACTTTTGTAAAGCGATCCCCACCATTCGCGTGCCGCTGGATTGCTGAAATCCGGGAACACGCTTGGGCCGGGATTTTTATCCGCGAGCGACGGCCAAACCGGCGCTTCATACACCGTGCCGTCGGGATTTTTCACAAAGTAATTTCCCGCGATGCCCTCGTCGTAAGGCGCATAGCCTTTTTCGACCTTCGGATGCGCATCCACGATGCACACGACGTGGAAACCTTGCGCGCGTAAATCCGCCATCATTTTCTTTGGATCCGGAAAACGCTCAGGATCCCAGGTAAACGGCTTGTAGTTGTCCTGATAATGAATATCGAGCCAGATGACATCGGCGGGGATTTCCGTTTGCCGGAACGTGTCAGCCAGCAGGCGCACCCGCGATTCGGGATAGTAACTGTAACGACATTGATTGAAGCCGAGCGACCACAGTGGCGGCAATGGCATTCGTCCGGTCAAGGCGGTGTAATGTTCGATGACTTTTTTCGGATCGGGACCATTGATAAAATAATAATCCAAATCGCCGCCCGCCGCGCCGAACGTCAGCAAGTCCTGCCGTTCGCGGCCCACGTCGAACGTGCTGCGCCAGATGTCATCCAGAAAAATCCCGTGCGCCTGCCCGTGACGGACGACCATGTAGAACGGCACGGAAACATAAATCGGATCCGTGCTCGAATCGTGGGCGAAGGTGTCTGAATTCCACATGACATAATTGTAGCCGCCCAGTTTCCAACCGCGCTTGTCGAGCTTGCCATTTTTTTCGCCGAAGCCATAAACGTGCTCGTCATCACGCAATTGTTTGGCGACGCGGAACGCCTGGCTGGCAAAGGAAATCCCGCGTCCCGGATCATCGGCGTCCAGAATTTCACCGGCGGAATTGGCAAAAGAAATCCGCAACGGAGACTGTTGCACGGTCACTTTAACCGAAGCCGTTACCAGCGTGGTGGAATTGGAACCGGTTTCAACTTTTACCGACACCGTGCCTAAATCGTGATTGACGACGGTGTAAGAATGATCGCGTCCAAAGGATTTTGCGGTTGTGAAACGGACGCGGATGACATCGTCTGACAAAGGTTTAATAGTGAGTGTGCCTTGGCCGCTCTGAAACAACAGCGCCCTGCCATCCCAGGTCGGAGCGGGCATCACGCCGATCGACGACCAACCACCACTTCCAATATCACTCTGAATCGAAACTGGCGGCAGCGCGTCCGCAGCCCGCACCACCAACCCCGTCAGGTGCAGGAAAACGCTAAATACGATTGCCAAAACGATTTTATTTCCCCGCCGACTTTTCATGGTCAATTTTATATTAAGGCACGACTTCAATTTCATAGAATTTTTGTGGCGCTGGCGGGGAATTGGAAATGTCCAAATAAGAAGTGGACAGGCCTTTTGCCGGAATGACTCCACTGATGGGCGTGAATGGCTGGCTCAAATTGGTAGTCGCCAGAACAGTATAGTTGACCCCAGGCGTGCTGCTCCAAACAACTGACCGGTTATTGTTGGCCAAACCCGAGATCGCCAGCGGCGGCGGCACAATCACTGTCCGCGTATCACTTAAAACCACCGCATGGTTGCTGTAAACAACTTGAATCGTGTTGGAGCCGGGTAAAGCGCCGCTCCAGTTGTAGAGCAACGAGCGCATCCCACTGCATCCGGCTACAGCCCCCGGAGGGCGAAAGATGTAGGATGACTGCGGCTGCAACACGCCGTTGACGGTCAGGTTAAAAAGGCTGGGATTATTTGTATCCAGAGCAGGAGTGAAACAGACTTGGATCAGATATGTAGTATTGCTTCCCATTGGAATCACCAATCCATCGGTCGCCGGACTGGAAATATAAACGGAAGGCGGGGCGGCGGCGGTCTGGAACAACAAGTGGTAAGGCGCAAACATGGTTTTACCCGATACCGCGTCGAATGCCGAGTTCGTCAGATTCACTGTGATGTTTGTCAAACCCGGCAGACCTGCGCCGTCCGCCGTGAAGATCATCGTATCATGCGCTGCCGACCAGGTAAATGAACCGCTTACGGATGGCGTAGTGGAAAACGCAGCCTGAACACTATTAGCATCCATCGGCTTGCTGAATTGAAGCACGACGGGTGAAACGGTTGACACATTAGCAGCATCGTGAACCGGCGAGTTGCTCACCACCACCGGATCGAGCGGCCGCCACTGCGATTGAGCGATGAAAATTTTGGCTGTGGTGCTTGGCACGGTTATGGCTGGCGTTTGCGAGCCGGATGTCAGGGTAATGGTTTCGTTGGTATTTAGTAAATTCACCAGCACGGTGCCTGCGGTATAAGTCAGAGTGCGCGCGGGCAACGTTTGGCTGGAACTGGCCGTGTTGAAAACCACAAACACTTCCTGCGTGTTCAGCACGCGGGAATAGGCCAACAATCCCGGGCCGGTCGAGTTGTTGGCCTGATTGACGTAAGAGCCGAGCGTGAGCGCAGGATACAACCGGCGAAAATTGTTCAATTGAGCCACCCACAGGAACAGCGGGTGGGTCATGTTGAAATTATCAGCGCCCGGCGAACCGAGCTGTAAAACCGCACCCCCCGGACCATCCTTGAATTCCCCCGCAAACATATCCTCTCGGTCATTCGGGTCGGTCGTGCCATCAAAGCCCTGTTCCGTGCCGTAATACAGACAAGGGATGCCACGCGAGGTGTAAAGAAAAACCAGCGCCAGCTCGAGGCGGTTTGTGTTGTTGTTCGCCTTGCTGGTGCTGAGAAAACGGGGATTATCATGATTATCAAGGAAGGTGACCAACTGCATCTGCGCGGCCGGATCGTAATTGGCCGCCACCGCAGTGTAATGGCTTTCAATCAATGCCGTGGCTCCGCTGGCCGCGGCAAATACGCTGTTGACCGTGAAATAAAGCGGATAATCCAAAACGGAATCAAACTTAAATGGCCCACCACCTTCGGTCCCGGTATAGGAACCAACCGTGGGTTCAGAACCGTTAAAAGCCTCGCCAAACATGAAGAAGTTGGTATTGCCATTGGTCGTCGCGTAGGCATGAATCGCCGGACAGAAACTCTGCCAGCACCCCATGTCAACTTCCAGCGCCGTATCCACCCGGAATCCGTCAAAGCCAATCTGATTAATCCAATACTCGTAAATCGCAGCCATGTTTGAGCGAACATAGGGCGTTTCCGTTCTGAAATCATTCAGCCCGGACAGCCAACCCAAAAGTGCCTGCGTGTTATTATTGTAATCCCCAATATTCCCGTAGTTATGAAACAAATTGGTGAGGGACGGATTGGTGGCCGTAAGATTGAAGGGTGCCGGATATGTTTTTGAATTGTTCCTATAACTAAGAGCATAGCCGGCCGGGTAGTTGAAAGTGGACCCGCTGCTTCGGACGAGGTCGCCAGCGTGATTCACCACGATGTCATCAATGACCAGCAAGCCTCGTGAGTGCGCCGCCTGAACCAGGTTTTGCAGATCGGAGATGGAACCCCAATGCGGAGCCACCTGGTAAAAATTCCAGGCAGAGTAACCATGAAATTGACCTTCCGTGTTCAACACGATCGGTGAAATCCAAATTGCCGTTGCCCCCAGTGCCTTGATATAGTCCAATTTCTGTTCTATCCCGTCGAAATCTCCGCCATGCACCCCTGTCGGATTGCTGGGAGCGTAAGTTCCTTCCGCATTGTCGTTATTCGTGTCCCCGTCGTAAAAGCGGTCGGTGATGATCTGGTAGATGCTTTGTGTCCGCCAGAAATTATTGGATTGCGCAAACAGGTTTGTTTCCACAAGGCCAAAAATAGCCAGAACACAAAGCACCTGAACACAGAGACGCCATGTCATCACCACAGAGACAAATGGGGAGTACCACCTCACCAGCAGACGCATTCTTTTCATCAAATTCCATTTTTTGAGGAGCTAGGATCAAGCACTGGGGACGAGCTGCCTTCAAAAATCCTTGCCATGCGGTGGCGAACATTCCAAAAAGAGCCGACCAAAAGTTTGTCTGGCTAGCCTATCACTGCGCGGGTGTGTGCTGGGCCAGCCAAGTTAGATCGTTCTGACTGGCAGCATCGCCACTGACGTTGACTGCCTGCAAATAACTTGTGCGACCGGAGTCAAATGGTTGAGTTGTGATACCCCCTAGCCATTTATGCACCTCCGAATGTCCATCGGCAAAAACTATCCCACAGGCGTTGCCATGCAAACTTCCCGGAAGCTCCGTGAAACTGGTTCCAGTTCCATTCGCATCCGCCGGGTTGACGTAGAAAGTGGCATCATCGTTGCTGTTGGGATTTTCATCCATAATCACCCAGCAATCCGAGGGTCCGGGACTGTGCATGTCAGACATTTTTTTTGCATTGTAGAATTGTTTCCAGAGAGGGGAACCAACCGGCAGGCCAAACCACTTTGAACCATCGCCCATCGCCCCGTCCATGGCGCAGGTGCGGACGCGGTTCTCCCACCCTCCTTGGTTCTTGGAAAGTTTGTTGTCCGCCGGACAGACGAATATTTTTAGCGATTTGGCGACATAGCTTCCCATCAGCGCAGTGCACCTCACTCCCAGCACGGTGCTGTCAATTGTCAAATATGCAGTATTGGTGTTGTTTGGACTGCTGGTCCAATCCAGCACAACTGCCGACCCGCCTATCGCCGGGTCGATCCAGTTTAACGGAGCCGGCGGGGTGTTGTTTCTATCGGAATTGCTCACCAGTCTGTCTTCGTTGTCGTTGGCATACATGATCCACGCCAGCCCCAGTTGTTTGTAGTTGCTCATGCAGGAAATGGACACCGCCCGCAGCCTGGCCTTGGCCAAGGCGGGCAGGAGCATGGCGGCCAGGATGGCAATGATGGCGATTACCACCAGCAACTCAATCAAGGTAAAGGCGCCCTTTTGTGGTTTATTGCATATCATCTTTTTCATGTCAATTGAATCCATTTATCTGCCGGTCTGCCTGAATTTTTCCCCGGCTGGGGCTGGGCCTGTTGTCCGCCACGCCCAGCCGGGGATTACTAAACTTTTTGTTTCTTCAACTAGTTCTTCTTCAATACGTAGAATACTTCAACAAGCGGAAGAATTGGGCGGAGCCGCTGACAGGCCAGTTGGTGGACTGGGTGCCATCAGTTCCAGTGTTGATATTCCAGATGCCACTCGTCAAACTGGAACTGTTCTGCAACACCACTCCCGGACGGCCAAGCCAGGTGATGGGAAGATTGCCGCCTGACGGAGCACCGGCCGCTAGGTATCCAAAGCTCGGTTCCACGATGTTCGTGCTTGCAAGTCCCGGATTAGGGTAGGGGTTGCCGTTTCCGGGTTGAAGCACGGTCCACGACCAGACGTCTTGCGGAAACGCGTAGTTCGGCGCATAGGTGCGTATATAACGGATATGGTTAGTGTTCTGGCCGTTCTCATTGTCGAGTCCATCAAAGCTATATTTGTAAGTGATAGCAACTGAACTACCCCGCGGGACGACGAGAGAATTTGTGTAAACGTCAGGCGTGGCAGATTCAAACATTTGTTGGTTCCCAGGCAAGGCGTTATACCCCCACGTCGGCCAACCCAACCAAGCGCCGCTGACCCAAATGGTATCAGAGCCCTTTGTAAAGGTGACACCGCCAGCACCCGCCGTCTGATCCGGGCAATAGATGGAAAAAGTCACCGTGGTGTTAGTAAGCACCAAGTCGCCGATGCCGATGTCATCATAAAATATCACAGGCAAGACTTGGTTTGCATTGTTGATGATTATCACACGATTGCCACCTGCGGTGGACAACGGGTTTTCGTAACCACCGTCCAGATTGTTCACGCGGAACTTGACGTGGATAGTAGTGGGTAGGAATGCTTGATCCGGGAATGTTCCGGTGTAAAGGTTCGACAGGTTACCCGACAGCGAAGGATTATTGGTCAATTGGGCACCCGTGCCCCAGCCAATAAAGTCGCCGGCAATCGCTACGCTATTTGTGTTGCTTGGATTTGAAGGATCAACAAAATTGTTGGTGAAATTGCCAAGAGCAATCTGTTCGGTCATATCAAGCTGAAAAGTGATGTAGTTGGTCGGTGGCGTCGGCACCGCGGTGCCAACTAACCAACGGCCATTCGGCAAATCCAAAACGACCGGCAGGGTTTGCGGGGAAGTGGTGGTGGTAAATACTCCGTTGTTTCCGTTGTTGCCAAAATCCGAACCGAAATAGATGTCGGACCAGCTTCCCGCAGGCGACTGAAACTTGAACTCGTTATCTGTGCTCGCGGCGCTGGTAACGACAATACTGTTGGAATAAACACCATTGCCAAGGGACGCCAGTATAGTCTGCGTGCCATCCCAGCTATCGAAGGCTCCGGCCATTCCCCAACCCAGATCATTGTTGGGGTCGTCATAACCCACGCGGTTGTTAAACGGCAACCACCCGTCGCCCGGACTTCCAGGCCAAAAATGGATGGTGGCCGAACCGGTGGAGTCATACAAAAACGTTAAATTGTTACCCGGCCATGTATTGTTAAAAGTGCCATCAGTCACTTTACAATTGCCATAGGCACCCGGCGTGCCGCCGGTAATCGTATAACTGTATTCGCCGGCGTTCGGTCCGGCGGTCATCTGGTTTGAATTGCTTTGCCATGTTAATGGGGTTTGCCAATCTCCAGCCAGATACCACTGCGCTTGCGAGACGGACACAAAGGCAGCTGCCAGCCCGGCCACTGCGAATATTTTTTTTAGTTGATGTTTCATATGAGTTTATTGGTTTGTGATGCCTGACAGCGTGCCATGTTGCACCAACTCGACATGCTGCAATCTAATCGCTTTGCAAACACACTAACATTAGTGAGCGAAATTGCTACCGCATGTTTGTGCGGTGAAACCGGTGTCGCCTGAAGGCAGCAGAAACCCCGGTGTTTTCAGGGTCTTTGAGCTTTATGGGCGCGAACCGAAGCAAGGTATTCCTGTGCAATCTGGTTGCCCGGCGCAAGCTTAAGCGCATTCTGGAAACATGCAGTGGCATCATCCAGCCGGTTGAGACGCACGAGCATCACTCCCAGATTGATGTGGCTGGTGACATGACGGGGATTGATTTTGAGCACCTCGGTGTATTCGTGGGCGGCCTCTTCCGGCTGATTGGCGGCCGCGAGTTCGTCCGCGAGTTCAAAATGCGCCTCCCAATAACCCGGACCAATCTGGATGGCCCGCCGGTAATTTTCAATCGCCTCGGAATGCCGGTTGAGTTTGGCCAGCATCTGGGCGGCGCAACAAACGCAAGACGGATCCAGCGGACGAAGGCGCGCGGTGTGTTCCATGCAGTCCAGCGCCGGCGCAAACTTCTGTTGTGCGGCCAGGACGTTGCCCAGTTGGAACCAGCATTCCGGCACGCTGGGACGCAAGTGTGCGGCTTTTTCGAGGAGCGGTTCGCCCTGCTCCGGCTGCCCTTGCTCGCCGAGCAACCGGCCCAGTTCCAGGCAGTCATAAAAATCATCCGGCATTAATTCAACCGACTTGCGATAAGCCGCGATGGCCCCTTCCGGGTCCTTGATCGTTTCGAGGAAATTGGCCAGACCTTCATAAAGATAAACATCCGCCGGTGCGCGCTCCAGAGCGGCGGCGAGTTCTTCGCGCACGCGTTGAGCGGCGCCGGGTTGCGTCTGTTGCTGGAGGAGGTTCAACTCTTCAGCGCGCACCTTCCGGAGCCGGTCGTCGTTATTGGACTGTGTGCTGAACGGGGGCGACTCAAACCGCCGGATCAAGGTGTGCAACACAAACTGCCGATTCCAAATGGTCAAGCCCAGCGCGCGGTCGCAGGCTGCTTCAGCAGTCCAGTTCGCGGTGGCGGGAGAGGCGCCCTCCACAGCCAATCGCTGCGCGATTTGTTCCGCCCAGAGTTTTCCCAGACGATAACTGCCGTCGAAATTGAAATGCACATGTTCGAAAAATATTTCATCACCGGCGATGCGCGCCGGGCTGGCCTGGGCCAGGTCCTTTTCAGCATCACAAAGCACCAGCCGGTCGCCGGCGCGTTGTTGCGCGAGCTGGCGAATGGCAGCGTTGATCCGCGTGTCCGTGCGGAACGGCAGCGCGTCCATGTCGCAGGCGATTTGAAATTCCTCCCGCGCTTCGGCGTTCGTCAGCACCAGCTCGCATTGGCCGAGACGGAAATGCGCCTCGGCAAATTGCGGGTCCAGTTTGGCGGCTTGAGTGAACAATTCGGCGGCTGCCGGAAAATTGCTTTGCGACTGAAGCGATTTCGCCTCGGCAAAAATCTGCTCGAAGTGCTGCGCGTCCGCTGCGGGCAAATTGCTGTTGCTCAAGGAGGCAAACGGCGTGCTGTCCTTGAGGTTCACCGCGACCGTGTTCAGAATCACTTTTGCGCCGGAATTCATCCCGGCCGCGACGATGTCGCGCAGGTTGGCCGCAAAATTCCGATAGACCGTCTCCTTGCGCGAATCGCCGGGCGGGACATGGTTTTCGAGGAACATCTCCATGCCACCCCAGGAAGTGTTATTCGATTTGCCGGCCAGGTGGCGCATTGCGGAAACCAGCAATTGTCCGGTGCGCGTCTGCTGGAGAGCGAGATTGAACCGGACCAAACTGCGCGGCAACGCCTGGGCGCCAAACACCGTCGCCGCTCCAAACGGCCCGACCATTTCGTTATTGCCCATGTAAACAATCCAAAAGTCGCCATCATGCCGGGCACACTCGCGCGCGATGGGCAGGATGACGTGCGAGTTGATGGCGGTGATGCCTAGGTTGATCACCTCAAATTTTTTTCCGGGGAACCGCTGACGCAACAATACATCCATATAACGGCTCGCGCCGTAGGCTGGTTGCGGATCGCCCATCGCGGCGGATTCGCCAAAAATAAAAATGCG
>OCTA010001137.1_pt1 | contig 24570 bp, 22 predicted proteins | sample 1538991 | NCBI WGS metagenome assembly OCTA01 (sample SAMEA3539302, study PRJEB22396) | soil metagenome | biome: tundra; feature: field; material: soil | place: USA | collected 2010-05 | depth 0.15 m | reverse complement strand
CCATATCAGCCCACCCGCCCAGCCATCGCGCGGCTCCCACCGGATCATCGGATCATTGCGCAGAACGAGCCGTGGCCTGGCGGTCCGATGAGGCGCGGCTGACCGACCCCGACGTGGCGCTCGAAGCGCTCGCTTGTTGCTCCGTCGTGAGGCATCGGCGCTCTCTAGACTTCGGCGTCGTTTCAGGATCAGCGGCTGCCGTCCACGATGACGTAGAGCCGGTGGTCAGCGAGCGACGTGATCGGGTGATCGCTGGGATTGTCACGGCTGTCCCGATCTTGAGTCTGTTCTTCGTTGGCTGGCAGCTGTGGGCCAGTTTGTTGGGCTGGAACGACATCTTCGTGTTCTGTTGCTGTATGCGCTTACGGGCTTCGGTGTGACGGTGGGCTTTCACCGCCTGCTGACTCATCGCGCGTTCAAGACCACGCGCCCGATCCGTGCGGTGCTGGCGGTCCTTGGCTCGGCGGCGATCGAGGGCCCGGTCATCTCGTGGGTGGCCGACCATCGCAAGCATCATGCGTTCGCCGATCGGGAGGGCGACCCGCACAGTCCGCACGTCGACCACGGCCATGGCTGCCGCGGCGCGCTGCGCGGGCTCTTGCACGCGCACGTCGGGTGGCTGTTCATCCACACCCACCGCGGGCGGCGCACACGCTACGCGCCGGACCTGCTGGCCGACCCGGTCGTGAGCTGGGTCGACCGGACGTTCCCGGTGTGGGCGTTCGGCGGGCTGCTCGCCGCGTTCGGGCTCGGTTGGCTGTTCGGCGGCAGGCTGCGCGACGGCCTGACCGGCGTTTTGTGGGGCGGCGCGGTGCGGATGCTTGTCGTCCACCACGTGACCTACAGCATCAACTCGCTGTGCCACTTCTTCGGGCGCCAACGCTTCGACACCGGCGATGAGTCGCGCAATCTCGCGTGGTTGGCGCCGTTGTCGCTCGGGGAGGCGTGGCACAACAACCACCATGCGTTCCCCACCTGCGCCGAGCACGGTCTGCGCCGCTGGGAGCTCGACCCCTCCGCGCTGCTCATCCGCGCGCTCGAGCGGCTCGGACTCGCCTGGGACGTCGTGCGTGTGACCCCGGAGCGGCAGGCGGCCAAGCTCGCGCCGCTTCAGGCACGGTGAGCGTCGGGCGCGTCACCGCCCCGCTGCGCGCAGCGCTTGCGCAGGCGCTTCCCGAGCGTCCCTTCCGCGTCGAGCTGTGGGACGGCAGCACGCTGCCGGCGACCAACGGCGCCGGGGGGCCGACGTTCCGCGTGCGCTCGGCGCGTGCTCTCGGGCACCTGCTGCGCGCGCCGGGCCAGCTCGGGCTCGGCCGCGCATACGTGAGCGGCGAGATCGAGGTCAACGACATCGACGCCGTGCTCGAGCTGCTGGATGGGTACGCGGTGCCGCCGCTGGACGCGCGCGGCAAGGCGCGCCTGGCGGCCGGCGCCGTACGGGCGGGCGCGCTTCGCTCGGTGCCTCGCCCGCCCGCGGCCGAGCTGCGCCCGCGCGGGCGACGCCACAGCCGTGAGCGCGACCGGCGCGCGGTCACGCACCACTACGACGTCTCGAACGAGTTCTTCAGGCTGGTGCTCGGCGAATCGATGACCTACTCGTGCGCGATCTTCTCCCGCGGCGCGCAGACACTCGAGGAGGCGCAGCGCGCAAAGCTTGACCTCGTGTGCACGAAGCTCGCCGTGCGCGCCGGCGAGCGCGTGCTCGATGTCGGCTGCGGGTGGGGCAGCTTCGCGCTGCACGCCGCGGGCGAGCACGGCGCTCACGTCACCGCCATCACACTGTCCGAGCCGCAGGCCGCGGTCGCGCGCGAGCGAGCTGAGACAGCAGGGCTCGCCGACCGGATCGAGATCCGCCTCGGCGACTATCGCGACCTTGCCGGCGAGCAGTTCGACGCGATCGCCTCGATCGGCATGGTCGAGCACGTCGGCAGCGCAAACATCGACGCCTACGCGCGACAGCTCGCCACGGTGCTCCGCCCCGGCGGGCGGCTGCTGAACCACGGCATCGCCCGGCTTCGCTACGGCGACCCTGAGGCGGGGCCGTTCTCCGAGCGCTTCGTGTTCCCCGACGCGGCACCGCTGCACCTCTCGCGGGTGCTCACTGCCATCGAGGCCGCCGGCCTTGAGCCGATACACGTCGAGGGCTTCCGGCACGACTACGCACGCACCCTGCGCGAGTGGGCCCGCAACCTCGACGAGCAAGCCGAGCATGCGCAATCGCTCGCCGGACAGGAGCGGATGCGAGTCTGGCGACTGTACCTGCGCGCCGCGCGACGCGGGTTCGAAAACGGCTTCACATCGATCTTCCAGATCGTCGCCCACCGCCCGCACGGGCGCCGCCAAACCCACCCCTCCGAGCCACGGCCGTGAACCTAGTGGCGGCACCAGCGAGCCGCCGGTGCCGGACCGCCGACCATCGGCCGGACAAGTTCCGCGCTGACAGCTAACCAGACGGCTGCAAACATGGGCGAGCGACCCACTCGGCCTCCAATAGCGCTTTCGCCGGAACCGACCGCGTCGGACCGCTCGGTGGAGATGATTGCAAGGACGGTCTGAAGCAGCGGTCGAGTTCCCGACGCCGAGACGCACGGATTGCCCTGCGAGCGGTAGTCAACACCGATCCGGCGAGCGCCTCCGAGCACTATCGGTCGGCCAGCAAAGCGGTCGCCCAGAACGGCCCGAGCGACCTCGAGCCCAGTGATGCTCGGGACGATGAGGGAGAGTCTGGGGCCGGCCCCCGAGATGCCTGTCCCAGAGTTGTGGGAATCGTCCGTTCCGACAGTCTCGATCGCGACGAACGGCGCGCCTGCTTGCGTGGCGATGCGGTAGTCAGCGCTGACGACGGCGAGCTCATCCCGCACGCCCGCATTGCCTTGCGGTGAGAGCAGTCTCGCGCCGAACGCGCGGCGGCGGTGCCGCGGCGCGCTCAGACCGTGGCACGGCGCGCGCCTTGCTCTTGCTGCCGGGGCGTCGGTCGCCCGCCCGGCGGGCGGGCGTGCGCTTTGTGCGTCGGATTCTCCTGCGCGCCCGGACGCCTCGATCACAGGGCGGGGAGCTATCGGCCGATCAGGCCAGTACGGGTGGGGATCCCATGGCTCCCGGTCGTCTAGGGCTCGAGCACGATCCGCGCGGCGACTCGGCCAGCCTCGACGTCGGCGATCGCCTCGTTGACTTGGTCGAGCGGTCGGGTTTCTCGGATCACGCGTGTCTTGCCGGCCGCGTGGAGCTCGAACACTTCGCGTAGGTCTTTTCGTGTGCCGACAATCGAGCCGACGATCGTGATCCCGTTGAGCACGGTCTCGAAGATCGGGAGCTTGACCTCGTTGTCGGCCGGCAGCGCGACGAACACGAGCGTCCCGCCGCGACGCAGCGACCCGTACGCCTGCTCGAACGCACGCGGCGAGACGGCGAGCGCGATCGCCTGATTAACGCCGCCGAGCCGCTGGATCGCCTCGACCGGGTCTTCCTTCTTGGCGTTGATCGTGAACTCGGCACCGAGGTCGCGTGCGAGCTCGAGCTTCTCATCGATCACGTCGACCGCGACGACCCTACCCCCGGCGATTGCCGCATACTGGATCGCGAGGTGTCCGAGGCCGCCGACGCCGAACACGGCGACGAAATCAGACGAGCGGGTGCCGGCAACCTTGACCGCCTTGTAGGTGGTGACGCCGGCGCAGGTGAGCGGCGCGGCGTCGAACGAGTCGATGCGTTCGGGGACCTTGACGACGTAGCGGGCGTACGCGGTGGCGTACTCGCCAAAGCCTCCGTTGATCGTGTAGCCCATCATTTCCTGCTCGTGGCACAGCGTCTCCCAGCCCGACACGCAGTAGTCACAGCAGCCGCACGCGTAGCCGAGCCACGGCATCGCGACGCGGTCACCGACGGCGACCTCGCTCACGCCGGGCGCGAGCTGCGTGACGGTGCCCACACCCTCGTGGCCGGGGATGAACGGCGGCGACGGCTTGATCGGCCAGTCGCCGCTCGCGGCATGAATGTCGGTGTGGCAAAGGCCACACGCCTCGACCTTCACCCGCACCTGCCCCGGACCGAGCTCTGGCATCGAGACCTGCTCGACCGTTAGCGGGCTGCCGAACGCGTGGACGACCGCGGCGCGATAGGTGGTGGGTGGCGCCTCTGATGTCTGGGGCTGCGGGATCGATGTCGTGGCCATGATTGGTCCTTCTTTCTGGGTAGCCGGCCTCGGTCAGGCCGTCCATTGTTGAGTCAGGCGGCGCCCCAGGCGCCAGCTGTTCGTCACGGTGTGCGAGAGATGAAATGCACTCCCACGAGGCCCTCGAGCGAGAAGCCCTCGGCGGCGCCCGGCGCGACGTCGATCAGAAACCGGGGTGTGCCCCATCGCTCGTACTGGTCTGAGTCGATATGGAACGGGGCTCCTCCAATGTCCCCCAAGCGCACATCGTGGGGCCCAGCCGGAAGCTCGCCGTCCTTGAGGCAGATCGGGGAGGTGCCGTCGCAGCACCCCCCCGACTGGAAGAACGCGAGCGGCCCGTGGGCGGCCTCGAGGCGTTCAATCACCTCGAGCGCCGCCGGGGTCGCGCCAACAGTAGGTCCACTATCGCGAGCCGCGGCCTCCATTCTCAAAAGAAGCCCATCGGGTTTTGGTCGTAGCTGACCAGCAGGCACTTGGTTTGTGAGTAGTGATCGAGCATCATGCGGTGGTTCTCACGGCCGACACCGGAGCTCTTGTAGCCGCCGAATGCGGCGTGCGCTGGGTAGTGGTGGTAGCAGTTGGTCCATACGCGGCCGGCCTTGATCGCCCGACCCATCCGGAACGCCCGGCTGCCATCACGGGTCCAGACACCGGCGCCGAGGCCGTACAGCGTGTCGTTGGCGATCTCCAAAGCCTCGGCCTCGTCACGGAACGTCGTGACCGCGAGCACCGGCCCGAAGATCTCCTCCTGGAAGACCCGCATCTTGTTGTGGCCCTTGAGCACCGTCGGCTCGAAGTAATAGCCACCGGCGAGCTGCTCGCTCAGCTGCGGGCGCTGGCCGCCGATCAGCACCTCGGCGCCTTCCTCGCGTCCGATCTTGACGTAGCTCTCGATCTTCTCGAGCTGCGCTGCTGAGACCTGCGGGCCGATCATTGTCTCGCGGTCGAGCGGGTCGCCCTGCTTAATCGCGCTGATGCGCTCCAGGCAACGCGCCATGAACTCGTCGTAGATCGACTCGTGAATCAGCGCCCTGGAGGGACAGGTGCAGACCTCGCCCTTGTTAAACGCATACAGCACGAGCCCCTCGATCGCCTTGTCGAGAAACGCGTCATCGGCCGCCATCACATCCTCAAAGAAGACGTTCGGCGACTTGCCGCCGAGCTCGGTCGTGGACGGGATCAGGTTCTGGGCCGCGTAGGACATGATCAGCCGGCCGGTCACCGTCTCGCCGGTGAACGCCACCTTCGCGATCCGCTTGTTAGACGCGAGCGCCTTGCCGATCTCCGCCCCGGGACCGTTGACGATGTTCAGCACACCGGGCGGGAGGACGTCGGCGATCACCTCGGCTAGCTTCAGCAGCGACCACGGCGTCGGGCTTGCCGGCTTGATCACCGTGCAGTTACCGGCCGCGAGCGCCGGTGCGATCTTCCACGCCGCCATCAGGATCGGGAAGTTGAACGGGATGATCTGCCCCACGACACCCAGCGGCTCCTGGAAATGGTAGGCGTAGGTCTGATCGTCGATCTCCGAGATCCGCCCCTCCTCGGCACGCACGGCGGCCGCGAAGTAACGGAAGTGATCGACCGCGAGCGGGATATCGGCCGCCAGCGTCTCACGCACCGGCTTACCGTTCTCGTAGCTCTCAGCCACGGCCAGCATCTCGAGGTTCTCCTCGATCGCATCCGCGACGTCATTGAGGACGGCGGCACGCTCGGCTGGAGAGCGCTGTCCCCAGTCATCCTTGGCCGCGTGCGCCGCGTCGAGCGCCAGTTCGATGTCCTGCGCACCGGAATGCGCGACCTCGCAGAACGGCTCGCCCGTCGACGGCGTCAGATTCTCCCTGTACTCGCCGGTCGTCGGAGCGATCCACTGCCCGCCGATGAAGTTCTCGTAGCGCTCTCTGAGCTCTACCGGGCTGCCGGGCTCGCCCGGCGCCTCGTAAATGGTTGACTCGAGTATCGACATCTTGGGCTCCTCCATAGGAACGACGGATCGCCCGCGATAGCAAACGGGGATAAACCCCGCGCGGTCAATCACACCGTGAGACGCATCCACCGGGCCGGTGGGAAAACGCCATGAGACATACCACGCTAGGCCCCGCAGTCAAAACCAGTGACCCAGGCTCCGCGCCTCGTGGCGCAGGTCGCGCCGTCGGTGGCATCCGGGCTTGGGGTGAGAATCCTGGCCGCAGGGCCAGCTCACCATCGACTCTACTCCTATCGCGGCCATTTGTGTGCGCGGACCCAAAAACTCTGCTCGGACTCGTTCGCCGGCGCCGGCATCGGCTGACTCCTCCAGCGGCCGAGCCCGTTCGCGACGGAGCTTGCCCGCCGGGGAATCATTGAACGAGACCCGCCGCACGAGGAAACCGCACCGAGAATCGGAATCTCCACTCACCACGAGCTCCCGCGCGCGCCGGTCTGAGCGAGCTGCAGCACGTGCCGCCGCGCCGTCGGCGCGAGACTCGACCTCCGCAAGGCAATGCGAGAGTGCGAGATGCACTCACCCTCCTCAGCCCCGACTACCGCATCGCCACGGAAACAGGCGCGGCGTTCGTCGCGATCGAGAGTGCCGGAACGGACGACGTCCGGCAGTGACGAGTTCGCGCCGCCCGAGACGACCGCTCTCACAGGCGAAGCAGCACTGCGCGCGACGGCCGCCGTTAGCTTCCGCGGTGTCCTCTAGCAAGAGGCCGGGGCGACCACCGTTCGGGGTCGGGCTCGGCGACGACTCGCTCGCCGAGCGGGTCGGCGTTTGCCCGCGCCGGCGCACCGAGCAAACGGCCGAACCGCAAGTGACAGAAGTCCCGATCGCGCCCAGAATCTCTTCCGCATCGGGCTTACTGGTCATCCTTTGCGGGTCCGGCGGATGTCGGGAGAGCGCCTCTTTGGGCTTGCCCGTGCAGAGGGCCCGTTTTAGACCAGCGCCTCCCGACGTTCCGTCGAGGTGCCCCTTGAGCGGCAACAGGAGGTCGCGCCCGTAGAGCGCCATCAGTAAGCAACCGCCAGGGTACCTCGCGCCGGCTCTCAGTCAATCGGTTGTGCGGAGGGAGCGTGGTTGGGATGTCTGATGGTCGGTTTGCCGGGGTCGATTGGGCCAGCGAGGAGCACGCGGTGTGCGTTGTGGATGAGCGGGGGCCGGATCGTGGAGGCCCGTCGCTATCGCCACGACGAGCCCGGACTGCGGGCGCTGTGCTCGCGGCTGTTGCGGCTCAAGGTCAGGCTGGTCGCGCTTGAGCGTCCGGACGGGGCTGTTGATCGAGCGGCTTTTGGATGCGACGGGGTTGGCGGTGATCGCGGTGCACCCCAACCAGGTCCGCGCGATGCGCCCGCGCTACAGCGTGGCGGGCGGCAAGAGCGACAGCTTTGACAGCTTCGTGCTCGCCGAGCTCGCCCGCACCGACAGCCATCGCTTCCGGGCTGGCACCGGACAGCGACCGCACGAAGGCGCTGCGAGCGCTCACGCGCGCGTGTGACGATTCTCGTGCGCACGCGGGTCGCTCTGGCCAACCAGCTGCGCGATCAGCTGGCGTGTTTCTGGCCGGGCGCCGGCAAGGGTGTTCTGCGCGGTCGACTCGCCGATCGCGCTGGCGTTCCTTCGCCGCTATCCGAGCCCGATTGACGCGCGTGGGCTCGGGGAGCAGCGCCTGAGCGCGTTCCTTGCCCGTCACAGCTACACCGGCCGCAAACCGGCGCGGGAGCTGCATGCGCGGTTGCGCAACGGTGCTGAGGGACGCGCCGGTGAGCTTGAGATGCAAGCGCGTCGGCAGATCGTGCTCGGGCTGGTCGACGCGCTCGAACAACTCGTCGCGCACATCGCCAAGCTGACGGCCGAGATCCGCCAGGCGCTCGAGGAGCACCCGGACGGCGCGACGTTCCGCTCGCTGTTCATCGCACCGGACTCGATCCTGTGCGCGGCGACGATGCTCTCGGAGATCGGCGACTGCCGCGATCGCTACCCCAGCTACCGGCAGCTCGCCGCCGACGGCGGCCAAGCCCCCGTCGCCGTCGAGTCGGGCAAGTCCAAACGCGCGCAGTTCCGCTGGGCGTGCGACCACCGCCTGCGCGAAGCGTTCAACGTACTCGCGGACTCATCCCGCCGCCACAACCCGTGGGCCGCTGACATCTATGACCGCGCCCGCGCGCGCGGCGCCAGCCACCAACACGGCCAGCCGCATCCTCGGCCGCGCCTGGTGCCAGGTCATCTGGCGACTGTTGGTACGACCACGACACCTACGACCCCGACAAACACACCGCCCGCCAGCGCCTCATCGCCGCGGCCGCCTGACAATCGTCGGTCCTCCGGACCGACCTCCTCGCTACCCAGCGACGGCCGGTGCCGCCGTCACCGCAGGCTGCCCGCAGGGCAGAGCGCGCAGCGCTTGACGGCAAGCCGTCCGACGCTACCTCCACCCGCCGGGGTTGACACAGGAGGTCTAGAAGGAGCAGCCTCGAGGGGTCTTGGCGGGCCGGGCGACAGTGCCGCTCTGGAACGTCAGCAGCCACGCCGTCCGACACGGCAACGACTGCCCGTCTGCCCCGGGGATGCAGCACTCCGGCGCCGCCGACGGGCCCGTCAGCTCGACCGTTAGCCAAGATCCCGTTCGCAGCAAGCACAAGAGCGGCAGTGTCGGCGCCGTCGACCAGACTGCCGGTGCTGGTGCAAAGCAGCCACGATGCGCAGCCAACGCTGCCGTCGCGGGGCTGCCGCTGTCGGACAACACGGGCCACTTTGACGATCGGGACAGGGTCGCTCAGGTTGGTGCACGGCAGCGACACGTTCGGCTCCACCAAGTGCTTGCTCGGTGTGCCCGAAGCCGGTCCCAAGCAAACGCTCTGTCTGCCGCTCGCCCACGGTAGAAGGCGTCGATGGTCGGCGCCGCGTCGCTATCGCCCTGGAACGATCTCGCTCGTCTCGGACCTCGCGAGCGCCGCACTTGCTTCCCGAGCTGAGCGGAACTGTCTGCCTGGGCGACGAGCGACTGCTCCCGACGAGGCTCGGGTCTGTCGATCCGCGCCGCCGAGCGCTTGCTGGCGTCGCGCGGCTCGCCGGCGAGCAAGCGCTCGTGGGTGCGGACCTCGCTTCTGCTTTGGATCGTCGGAGCCGCTCCGGCTGGACGAGCGCTTCGCCATTCATCCGAGCGTCCGGGACGGGCGGACCGGACGCATGCTCCCGCCCAGATGCGAGCGCCAGAGTCCGGGCCTCCGGGTTCCCTGCCCGAGACGATTGGCTGGCGTCCATCTGGCCCGCTGCGTAGTGAGTCTGTGCGGCGCAGCCGCTTGAGCGTGAGTAGTGGTGCGAGCGCGACGGTGACGATCGAGCGCAGCGAGGCTATACGTGAGCTCGTCGAGATCTTGGGAGGAGAACACGGTGCCGCCGCGGTCGCGGTCCTTGCCGATACCTGAGAGGAACTTTCTCCTGCATCAGCGGATTGAGCCGCGTGCGTCGAGGACAAGCAGCTCGGGATCGTGGGGCAGCGCGTGGATCAAGCCAATCTTCTGGCGCCTTCCCCCTGGACAGGTCTCAATGAGACACGCCACCGTCGCTCAGCTCTTCAGTCCAAACGGGGTCGACCGACCGGATCGTGACATGCTCGGCGAGCCGCTCGATCTCTTGCCGCGTCCCCGTTCCGAGGCCGCGTCTTGTCACGTTCAAGGCACCCGCGGCCATACCGAGCCGAACGGCCTGCTTGGCGCTCATTCCGCGAGCGAGCCCAACGCCGGTGGCGGCGAACATCGAGTCCCCTGCGCCGCGATGATCGAGCGGCTCGAACACTGGGGTGGCGAGCTCGACCAGCGTTGGGTGTGCGCCGTGCTCGAGCAGGATTGCTGGATCGGCGCTGCGGGAAATCAAGACGCTGCGGGCTCCGGCGTCGTGCAGGCGCATCGCGCCGGACACGATCTCCGAGAGTTGATCGCCGGCCGCGAAACCCTCGTCGAGGAGCTCTTCTGAGCTCAGCTTCAGCAGGTCGACGCCGCCTCGCAGCACTCCGTGGAGCGGCGGCCCGGTCAGGTCGGCGAGGACGGACTTGCCGTTGGTGCGAAGATCGCTGACGAGACGCCGATACAGGTCAATCTCGAGCACGTCGTGGGGCTGAGTTCCCGTGATCAGCGTCACGTCTGAGTCGAGTGCTGCGGCCAGTGTGATGCCGTACAGCTCATCGGCCGCGTGGCGGGTGAGCGGCCGGCTCTCGACACTGACGATCTCGACGCGATCGCCGCTGCGGCGATCGTGGACGTAGACGCCATTCGGAGTCTGACCATCGGCGCTTCTGAGCACGAGCGGCTCGGCTTCTATCAACCCTGCAAGCACCCGTCCCGGCTCGCCGCCCAAAGCGCAGCAGAGGATCGCGTTCGCCCCCAGGTTTGCCGCCATCCTCGCAACCCAGAAGCCCTGCCCACCCGGATGGAGATGGACCTCGGGCCGGTCAAATCCCCGCTCGATCGTGACGGTCAGGATCGGTGACGGAGCGAACACCGCTATCCGTCCGGGGGTCGCCGTCGACGATCGCTCTCGGCGTCTGTCGGGGAGTCTGTGACGGCTCCGGGCGCGCATCATCACATCGCCGCTGTGACGATCTGGCGGATCGGCTGCGCCAGCGACGGCTCCGAGGCGAGCGTGAACCGGGAGTCGGGGCCGTGGTCAGATCCGTCGTGGTCGAAGACCACGCCACCCGCCTCGCGGACCAGGAGCAGCCCCGCGGTCACGTCCCACGGGAGGTTGGACAGCATCAGGGTTGCGTTCACGCGTCCCGCTGCCAGCCACGCGAGATCGAGCCCGGCCGAGCCGTGCATACGCACGCGCAGGCTCATCCTGGCCAGCTGCGCCAGGACCGCAAGGTGCACACGGTTCTCCTCCTCGGAGCCAACGCCCACCTTGAAGTCGGCGATGGCGACGATCGCCTCGTGCAAGACGCCGACGCTCGAGACGGAGATCCTCTCCCCGTTGAGGAAGGCGCCGCCTCCCCGCCGAGCAACGAAGCGCTCCCGCAGTAGCGGTGCGTCAACGATTCCCAGCACGGGCTGCCCGTCAGTGAGCAGCGACAGGGAGATCGTGCACAGGGGACTGTTGCGGGCAAAGTTGATCGTGCCGTCGATCGGGTCAAGAACCCACCGGGTAGTGCAGAGTTCCGCGTCGCCACCATGCTCCTCACCTAAGAACGGGATCGCCGGCGTGGCTTTGACCAGCGAGGTCCTGATCGCCGACTCGATCTGCAGATCGACGCTGGTTGCAAAATCGCGGTCGCCCTTGGCAATAAGCGCACCGATGTGAGCACGACCCTGCCGGAAGATCCGCGCACCGATGTCGACCGCGTGTTCGGCGGCGAGGAGAAGCTCGAGTTCCGGCGGGGTCATCTTCTCCGTCTGCGCGGAGCGCATCAGGCCCTTACGGTTGTCCTCGAGGCGGTTCATCTGCTGAGAAGGACGATGCTGGTATCACTGCCATGGTCCCACCGAGAGCGGGGAGGACGCATCCGGGGCAACGCGCACGTGCTCTGGGGACAAGTGCGGAGCCGCTGAACCGGCGTGAGCGTGAGCGTCGACCCGTCGGCGGGACAGATCACGGCTCCAGGCAGAACGGTCGCGAGTCGCGAGGGCCTGACGGGACCTCGGTGCGACCGGACGGGTCGTAGATCTTCACGTACCGGACCCCCGGCAGTTGCTTGAGTGTCGGGACGATCTCATCGCTGATGCTCTCGGTCGATCCGCCGCTGGAGCAGCCGCCAGTAAGTCTGATCCGCGCTACGCCGCCATTGATCGCCAACCCGGTGAAGCCGCTCGCGTTCGACTCGATCATCCGCAGGCCGGCGGCGTATTCACTCGCCGTCGGCCCGGCGAATAGCCGGTCCATCACGGCGGTGGCCGGCGTCGCCGGCACCACGGGCCGCAGGACCCTGGTCACGAACGGCAGGGTGTTGGCCGCGAACCGGCGCTGATTGAAGAAGTACACCCCTTTGAGCACCGTGCGGAACGAGGTCCCGATGTCGATCACGACGCGGTTCGGACGCGTTAGCGTGAGCATGTGAACGGGTGTTCGCTTGGCCAGCCCGATGCCGTATGACACGACCGACTCAAAGTCACCGGATCGCACCACGGCCATGATGTTCGCCAGGTCAACCGCTGTCGCGACGGGCGCGGTGAGACGGCCGGCGCTGTTGTGAGCCGCGGGGGACAAGCTCACCTGAAGGATCGCGCGGCCGGCGATCGGGACGACACGCCCGGACGGGTCGGCGATCAGCCGATCGACATAGCGCACCTGCCGTCGCGCAGGTACCGCTCCCGAGAATTCGAAGACGATCCGGTCAAACCCGGAATGGTGGGCGGCTCGGATGCCGACGAGGACCGGGGCCGCACCTCCGGCGCCGGTCGCGGAAGCCGCTTCGCCGCCGTACGCCGCTCCGGCGAGCGCCGCCACCAGCCCCAGTGCCAGCATGCCGCGCGGGTGACGGCTCATCGTCGGGTCCAGACTCGCATGCCGATGCTGGCGAACCGCCATACGGCGCGGGACTCGGATTGCGGCACCCGGACGCATCCGTGCGAGGCTGGGTAGGCGGGCACGGCCGCGAAATCGTGCAGGGCATAACCGCCGTAGAAGTACTGCGCAAGCGGCATCCAGACGTGAACCGGCACCGACCAGCTCATCGCCTCACGCCGGTAGATCCGGAAGTGACCGAGCGGCGTCGCAGCGCCCGCTCCGCTCGACACGTGAATCGCGCGCTGAACCCTCCCATTGCGTACAAGCAGCAACACCTGGTGAGAATCGATCGTGTCCAGACGGGTGGTTTCACGATCTCACGGTAGGACCGGGCGCGCCACCGCGTATCGGGAGATCTCAGCGATCACGCTGCCAGCAACTACGTAATCGCGGCGGACGGGGCGCTCGCCCTGACGTTAGCTTCCGGGCAGCTCGCCGAGAGTCACGGTCTTCGTCGCGCTTGTCCCGTCGGGTTGCGTGATCGATACCTTGACCGTCTGGCCGGGCCGGAGCGTCGCCAGCACCGTGGCGAGATCGTCAGCGGTCGCGACTGCCTGGCCATCGATCTAGTCGATGGAGTCCCCCACTAGCAATCCAGCGTTTGCCGCGGGGCCTGCGGTCTGGAGTGCGGTGACCACGGCACCTGGGCGAGCGAGGTTGTCCGCGAGGCTCACGCCGAGTGCCGCGCGATGAGAGTTGACCACGCGTCCGTTTCGCACGATCTGGCCGGCGATGTCCTGAACGATGTTGCTGGGGATCGCGAACCCGATGCCGGCAGCTGTCCCACCGGCCTGCGGATTACCCGCCGCGAGCGTGGGGATGCCGATCACCTGCCCACGGAGGTCGACGAGAGCGCCGCCGCTATTGCCGGGGTTGATCGGCGCGCTCGTCTGAATCGCGTTGGGCAGCACCACCCCCCGTCCCTCGCTGACGTTGCGACCGACAGCGCTGACGATTCCGTCGGTGATGCTGCTCTGCAGGCCGAGCGGGTTGCCGGCCGCGAGCACGATGTCGCCGACCTCCACCTTCGATGAATCGCCCAACCGAGCTGGCTTGAGATTGTGCCCTGCGCCGACCGAGACGACCGCCAAGTCATCCGGGGCGTAGGAGCCGACCAACCGCGCCGCAAACTGACGGCCGTCGGCCAGCGTCACGCGAATGCTGCTCGCGCCCGCGAGGACGTGCGCGTTGGTCACGATGTCGCCGTTGGCGTCGAAGATCACACCCGAACCGAGACCCCGGTCGGTCTGGATCTGCGCGACCGATGGCAGGGTCTGCCTGACGACGGTGACGAACTGCCGTTCCAGTGACGCTCCCGACACCTGGGGAGACAGGGGGTTCGCAGTCGTGATCGTCCTAGTCGGCGCGTTACCGCTACCACCGCAGCCGGAGACCAAGAGCGTCCCAGCCACCACAACGGAGACGATCGCAGCGACGCGAATCAACGAGAGTCGGAACATGGCCTATCAGCCGCCAAGCTTCCCCGGAAGCCGAGAACGGGGCATCCGGAACGCACCGCGGTACGGCTCGTAGCCGCTACCGATCTTGCGGCGGTCGGGCCGACGGTGCGTGACCGAAAGCCGGTAGGTACCACGGACCGACCCTGCGGTGCCCCCTCGTTGCGCGAGAGCCCGAAGTCGATGATCGTTTCAGTACCGAATTTCCTGTTCTAATCATTGCGAGGTGGTCGTGCCGAAGACGATCGTCTGGGCGTCGGACGGATCGGAGAGCGCAGCCCGTGCTCTGCCCCACGCGACTGCCCTCCTGGACGGTGAGGGCGCCATGCTGATCGCGGTGCACGTCGTGCAGGAGCGCTCCGAGGACAAGCCTGACAGTGCAGCGGCTGACGGGCACGCGCCGGCGTTGGTTGATCAGGTCCGGAGTTTGGTCACGGACGTCACCGAGCGGGGCGTCAAGGGGGTTCTTCGCGTGGTGAACTTTCCAGGCATGCAGCCGGCGCAGAGCATCGCGAACCTCGCCACCGAGGTCGGCGCGGACATGATCGTGGTCGGAACGCGAGGCCACTCGCCGGTCGGAGGAGTCTTCGCCGGCAGCGTTGCCCAGCGTATGCTTCAAGTAGCTCCGTGCCCGGTGCTCGCGGTGCCGCCGGGCGCCGCGCCGCCAGAACCGCAATCGGGCTCAGCGGCCACCCAGAGGCGGTCGCGCCGGGGTCAACGGCGGGAATGTAGACCCGCTCCCGCAGTGGGTGCGCCTGGTCTGGAGTTGCGGGCGCTCGGTAATCGGTAGTTCTCTGCGGCTGACTCCCGGGGCCTTTGCGGATGTCGGCTGAAACCGACTAGGCCAGCCTCTGTCGCAGGGGGTGAAGTCTTTGATAGAGCTCAAACCCGAAGAGGTGAGCCGTCATGCAAGCAGCGCTGTCAGGGCCGGTAGCCTCCCACGCGGTGCGTTTGGAGGGCCATCTCGAGCGGCCGTCGCGATGGCTGTGGCTGATCAAGTGGCTGCTGGTGATCCCGCATTACGTCGTGCTGGCGTTCCTGTGGCTGGCGTTCGGTCTGAGCGCGTTTGCCGCGTTTGTTGCGATGCTGTTCACGGGGCGCTATCCGCGCTCGCTGTTCGAGCTGAACGTCGGCGTGATCCGCTGGTCCTGGCGGGTCGGGTTCTACGCGTTCGCCGCGAACGGAACCGATCGTTACCCGCCGTTCACGCTTGACGACGTCGCCGACTATCCGGCGCGAATCCAGATCGATTGCCCCGAGCGCCAGCGGAAGGGATTTCCGCTGATCGGCTGGTGGCTGGCCGGGCTGCCGCAGTACATCGTCGTCGGTGTCTTCATTGGTGGCGGTGGCGTGGTCGGGTGGACGGCCTCGACCCGCTCGTGGAGCGGGGCGACATGGTTCGGGCTGATCGGCCTGCTGGTGTTCTGCGCGGTGGTGGTGCTGCTGGTCCGGGGCGAGTATCCGCGCTCGATCTTCGACTTCGTGCTCGGCCTGAACCGGTGGGTGCTGCGCGTTGTGGCCTACGGCGCCGTGATGACCACGGAATATCCGCCGTTCCGGATCGACCCGGGGGAGGACGAGCCCGGGGGAACGCTCACCGTTTCGCCGCCTCGATCGAGCGCGAGCGAGCCTGACGACCCCAAACCCCTCACAGCAGCGCTCGGTTTCGTGGGGACCGGGGCGGGTCGCGGCGGTCGTGCTCGCGAGTCTTGGCGGGCTGATCGCGCTGGTGCGATCGCCGCAGGCTCCACTGGAATGGGCTGGGCCAGACGCAACGCGACCCGAATGACTATCTATCTAATGACGCCCGCAAGGGCGCATTCCACGAGTAGGTACGCGCTGGTCACTGCCGGCTACCGCGGCGGCACGTCGAAGGACTGGTTCGTGGCGCGCGATCTGCTCGGGACGGTTCAGCTCCGCGTGCAAAGCACGCGTCCGGTGTTCGTCGGGATCGCTTCCGAGCGCGATCTGCAGGCCTATCTGGGAAACGTCGCACGGGCGCAGGGCAGCCGATTCGACTCGCGCACCGCCGACTTCCTGGTGCGCCAAGGTGGGGCGCCGAACTCGCCACCCAGCGCCGAGCGGTCTGGAGCGCAAGCGCGATGGGCACCGGCCAGCGGCCACGACCTGGACGCCCCGGGGCCGGCAACTGGAGAATCGTGCTCATGAACGCCGACGGCACGCCCGGCGTCAGAGCTGACGTCAGCATCGGGGCTCGCCTGCCGCATCTTCTGACGATCGCGATCGCGGCCCGGGGCGCAGGCATCTTGCTGCTGCTCCTGACCGGCGGTGGCCTGTACCTCGCAGGTCGGCGGCGCGCGTGAGCCTCGCAGACCGGGCCGACCCCGAGGCGGTCGCTGTTCCTGCGCCGGCCACCGGGCTGACGGAGGCTGAGGCGTCGCGGCGGCTCGCGCTTGCGGGCAGTCCGGCGCGCCGCGCGACGAGCCGGTCGTACGCGAGCATCGTTCGCGCCAACGTCCTGACCGTGTTCAACCTGATCCTCGCCGGGTTCGGTGTGGTCACGCTGATCTTCGGGGACGCACGTGACGCGCTGTTCCTCGGGATCATCGTGGCCAACTCGACGATCGGGGTCAGCCAGGAAGTGCGTGCGAAGCGGGCGCTCGACCGTCTCTCGCTGCTGGTCGCGCCGCACGCAAACGTCAGGCGGGACGGAGCGGTCCACAAGATCGCGGTCGAGCAGGTCGTCGTCGACGACGTCGTGGTGTTCGCGCCGGGGGATCAGGTGATCGCCGACGGGACGGTCCTGACGGCCGCCGACCTGCTGCTCGACGAGTCGATCCTCACCGGTGAATCAGTACCTGCTCGTCGTGCGGTTGGTGACGAGGTTCGCTCCGGAGCGTTCGTGGCCGAGGGGACCGGCGCCTACCGCGTCACGGCCGTCGGCGAGGACAGCTTCGCGGCCCGCATCACCGGCGAGGCACGGTCGTTTCGCCATCCGCGGTCCCCGCTGGAGCGGGCGGTCAACCGGCTGCTCTACGCGCTGATCGCGCTCGTGGTCGTGCTCGGCGCTGTGCTCGGCTACTCGCTGTATCACCGCCACGTGACGGTCCATACCGCGGTTGCGACATCCGCCGCGGGGGTCGTGACGATGATCCCGGAGGGTCTGATGGTGCTGGTCAGCCTCACCTACGCGGCCGCGGCGGTGCGGATGTCTCGCCGGGGTGTGCTCGCCCAGCAGCTGAACGCGATCGAATCGCTGGCCTCGGTGGACACGATCTGCGTCGACAAGACCGGCACGCTGACCGAAGCGGCGCTGCGGGTCGTCGAGATCGTGCCCGCAGCGGGCGTGGACGAGGAGACGGTCGGCACGGCGCTCGCGACGCTGGCGGCGAGCGCCTCGGCGCGTAACCTGACGCTGCAGGCGATCGCCGAGGCTTACCCGGCCGATGCCGAGCCGCTGCTCGGCGAGGTGCCGTTCTCAAGCCGTCGCCGCTGGAGCGCGATCGAGGTCGCCGCCGGCAGCTTCTACCTTGGCGCGCCCGGGCGCGTTCCGGTCGGCGAGCTCGAGACCGAGGCAGACGAGCGCCAGCGAGCGGGCCGGCGTGTAGTCGCTCTCGCCACTGCAGAAGAGGCGTTGCCTGCGCGCGCTGGCGAACTGCCGCCGGACGCCCTGCACCCGTTGGGCCTGGTCATCCTGGCTGAGGAGCTGCGGCCCAACGTGCGCGAGACGGTGGCGTTTCTGCTCGAGCAGGGGATCGAGATCAAGGTGCTCTCCGGCGACTCGCCGCAGACCGTTGCCGCGATCGCTCGGGATGTCGGCATCCCGGTCGGCGGTGTCGCCGAAGGTGCGTCGATCCCGGAGGATCGCGCTGAGCGGCAACGATTCGCCGTCGAGGCCACCGTCGTGGGACGGATCTCACCGGATGGCAAGCAGGCGATGGTGCAGGCGCTCCGCGACGAGGGCCGCTACGTCGCGATGGTCGGCGACGGCGTCAACGACGTGCCGGCGCTGAAGAGCTCCCGGCTCGCGATTGCGCAGGGCAGCGGCACCCAGATGGCGCGCAGCGTTTCGGATCTCGTTCTGATCGACGGCGATTTCGCCAGCGTCCCACCCCTGGTCGCCGAGGGCCGCCGGGCGCTGCGCAATCTCCAGCGCGTGACGAAGCTGTACGTCACCAAGTCGGCGTTCGCGGCGTTCCTGATCCTCACGATCGGCACGAGCTCTGACGCCTATCCGCTGCTGCCGCGCCACCTCTCGATTGCGGCGAGCCTGACAATCGGGATCCCCACCTTCTTTCTCGCGCTGGCGCCGAGCAGCGGTCCCTGGCAGCCCGACCGGTTCGTGCGTGGGGTCGCGAGGTTCGCCGTGCCGGCCGGGGTGATGATCGGGACCGGTGTTGTCGCCGGCTTTCTGTTCGCGCTGCACGATCTCGATCTGTCGGTGGCGGACTCGCGCACCGTCGCGCTGACAACGCTCGTCATGAGCGGCTTGTATCTGGTGCTCGCACTCGAAGCCGGCGGCTCGCGCAAGCGCTCGGCGCTCGTCGGCGGCATGTGCGCGGTGATGGGCGGACTGTATGTAGTCGCGCTGCTGCTCCCGGCTACTCGGAGCTTCTTCGAGTTGACCGTGCCCTCGGCCGGGATGGTCGCGACCGCGCTCCTCGCCAGCTCAGCGTCGATCGGCGCCCTTGCGCTATGCGGCTACTCGCTGCGAGCCGGACCCGCGACACCGCCGACTGAGTGAGTCGGCCCGACGAGAACCGCTCGCGTCGCGTGCGCGATCACCGCGGAGGACACGCTGCCGAGCAACGCAGACTGGGCTCGCCCCATCCCACGGGAGCCAATCACGATCGGTTCGGCGTCAAGCTCGTCGGCAACCTCGCAGATCGCCTCCCACGTCTTCCCGCCCGCCACCCTGGCGGCCGCGTCGAACCCGGCAGCGCGCGCGAGCGCCACGCCGCGCTCGGCCTTGTCGCGAGCCAGGTCCGCGACGATCTGGTCGAGGTCGACCTCCTTCGCGACCAGCCTTCCCAGCGGCGCGGAAACGATCGTGACGGGATCCCATGGCTCCCAGACGCGGACCGGTTCCCACACGCTCAGCACGATCGCCGGGCGTGGCCCGAGCAGTTCGCCGGCCTTCGAGATTGCCGCTGCCGCGGCGTCTGATCCGTCAAAGCACAGGAGTGCCGTAGCGGGCCTGGGATCGGCGGATCGCTCGGACACTGGCGCAATCATGGCCGATCGAGCCTGCTCCACGGTCCGCACCTGCCCGGCAGAACCGGCGGAGCGCTACGGATTCCAGCTCCGGTCGAGTAGGTACGGGTTGGCGATGTCAGCGTGGTGCGAACGGGTGAAGGTCGTGCCGGTCGACGGAACGGTGATGAGCTCCGAGGCCGTGATCGACACGAGCCCCCTCGGCGGCGAACCGCTGCCCCGGACCGCGTCGCGCGGGATGGCGGACCGTTATGCCGGCTTCTTCCTCCCCGCCACGGTCCTGGTAGCGGGCCTCGCCTGGGTCTGAGCGCCGATGCGGTTAGAGCCCTCGCCGTCGTTGTCGTCGCGACGCCGTGCCCGCTGATCCTCGCCGCGCCGATCGCGCTCGTCTCAGGCCTCCCGCCGCGAGAGCGAGCGTGATCGCCAAGGGCGCTGGTACGAGCGAGACGCTCGGCGAAGCTCGTACCGTGCTGTTCGACAAGACCGGGACACTACGCGGCTGAAGCACCCTTCTGGATCGCGAGCGCAAACGCCCCGAGCGCGTACTCGTCAGATCAGTGGTCGCGCTCGGCCCAGTACTGCTCGGCCTCGGCCTCCATCTTCGCCAGCCGCGTGTAGTAGTCGGGAAACTCGTTGAGGTGCGCCCGCGCGATCTTGCCGGTCGTCAGCTCATCGTCATCGCTGACGTTCGTCTCGGGGTCTCTGCGTCCGTGCTCCAACTCGACCGCTAACCCGATCCGAAACTGTTCGGCATCGAAGGGGGAATGGTTCCAGTCGATCCCGATCCGCTCGCCGATCTCGCGAGCCCGGTCCGTAGAGAAGCCGGGATTCTGTTCGCTCATCGCAGCAGTTTCGCCGGTAGCGGGCCGACCCGGCGCGTTCTCACCCGACGCCGAGGCCTGCGAGCGCCCCGACTCGGCATCCTCGCGAGCGACGTCGAGCAGGCCGTGGACGAGCGTGTGAGCCCCGGAGCCTACGCCGAGGGTCCAGTAACGCCGGAACCACCGACGGGCTTGCTCGTCGGTCGTCACGGTTCGCATCACGAGGCGCAGAAGCGTGTGCTCGGCGTCGAGTGCCGTGACACCGAGCGCGTAGACGGTCTTCGCCCAGCCCGGCTCGGCGAACGCCTTGAAGTGGTCGGCGTCGACGTCTGCGTACTGGATTACCGGTCGCCAGAACTTGCCGACCAGCCCCAGCGCGAGCTCTTCGCCAGGGCGCTCGCCGAGTAGCATCCAGCCGCCGCCGGTGGTGGGCAGCTTCGTGGTGTCTCGGAGAGTGAGTCGCTCAGGTGCGGCGGGCGGGGTCTCTCCGTGCAGCAGGTGGGCGACGATCTCGGGCAGCGCCCGTAGCGCGCCGAGCGCACCGACGAGCGGTCGGCGCCGTCCGACCTCGATCAGATCCGCGCTCGTCAGCGCACGCCAGGTCGCCTCGGCATCGGCCTCGACGACCACCGCCAGCTCGTCAGAGACATCGAAGACGGGAAGCAGATCGTCGGCCAGCGTCATCGCCATCACGCTCACGCCACCGCGGCCGGCGATGCCTCGCCTGCGACGTCGTGCAAGTCGCCCGCCGGCGGGGCCTGGCGCTCCGCGCGTCGCTTGAGATTTATCAGCTGGCGTGTCTGCATGATCCAGTGCGCCGGCTCCCAGAACACGAGGTCACCGATCGCGGTCAGCGCACGCGGATGTGAGGAGGCGTACCCGCTGACCACCAGCCGGGTGCGGCCTCCGGGCAACTCGGTCAAGGCGAACCCCCACGACGAGTCGCTGTAAAACCGCGGTCGTGGGCCGGCCGGTTGGAACGGGCGGCCGTCGAGATGCAGCGACGCCCGCAACGCCAGGAATCGCTCAGGATCCAGTGCTGCGACCTCGAACCACGAGCGGCCGCTCGGAGCCGACGCCCAACGATCACCGATCGCGACCGGCTGCCATTCCGGGTAGATCTGATCGGCGCTTGGGTGACCACCGTTGTCGAGCCGGTCCCAGCTGTACCAGCCAGCCCGGTCACAGCCCATCTGAACCAGCCACGACCACACCTGCGAAGGCGGCGCGTCGATCGTCACGGCCATCGTCGCGCCGCGCTTACCGCCCGGGATCAGATCAGCGCCGGGGAACGGCGCAAGAACCTCCGCGTCAGTCGCGCCCCAACGCCGAAACCAGCGCCAGATCACGCCGCGGTACACGCCGGCGAGCAGTCCCAACACCGCTATCCGTACGCGGCTTCTCGACCGGCATGCCACGCGTTGAGGGGTGGACGTGCGGGCGGCCTTGCGCTCGGTCATGCGCTCTCCCTGCGACGCCCGAACGTGAAATAGGAGAGCGGGCCAAGAAAGTTGATCAGACAGACCAAGCGCCACCGGGTCTTGGACCCTCGGACGAGGGGCGCTGGGCGCCGCTGAATGTCGCGCTCGGCCGCGATCAGCAGTCCCAGCTGAACGGCGGCGAGCACGACTATCCCCGCTCGCCTGCGGGGAGGTAATTCGCTGAAGTTGACCCGCGACCGGCGCACTTCTACCGCACCGCCCTGTCGACGGCGAGCTCTGAGGCGATCTCGCCTGCAAAAGCATCGACGGCCGCCCAATCCCGGCAGTCGCCGTCGGGCGCCTGCACGGCCTTCGCTGCCGCGCGCTCGGCGAACCCGAGCGACGTTCGCTCGAGCCGACCCGCGAATACCCGGTGCCCGCGCGCTACAAGCTCGACGATCCGATCGGTGTCTGCCGACTCGCCCGGTGGGATCAGACGATCCGGCGGTCCGAGTGGTCCGGAGCTGAACAGCCACACCGGCATCGACGAGAGCTCGGCCGCGTGCTCAGATACGAACTCGCGGGCCGTCTTCAGCCACCGGCCCATGTAGATCGCGCTCCCGAGGACGACCGTGTCGAACCCATCGAGACTTGAAATCTGCTCGAGCGGCCGCGCGGCCGCGTCGACCCCACGCTTCGCGAGACCCGCGGCGATCGCCTCGGCAATCTCACGGGTCGCGTCGTGACGCGAGGCTGCGCTGACGAGCACGCGCACGACGATCACCTCCCCGACATCGCGACGGCCGCCCGCTCAGTCTGAGCGTCACGACTCGTCGTCGGGGCGGCGGGACGCGGAAGGACCAGCAACGGGCAGCGGGCACTCCGCGCAAGCTTGGAGCTGGTGCTCCCGTGCACGAGACGCCCGAGCGGACCGTAGCCCCGTGAGCCGACGACGAGGAGATCCACCGACGCGCTGTAGATGGCGAGCTCCTCGGCGGCCGAACCGTAGACCGCATGCGACCCGACACCCTCCAGCGCCTCGATGCGACCACGGGCTTCCCGAACCAGCCTCTCAACCTCGTCGCTCAATGGCAAGGGACCTGGGCCCAGCTTGCTCGTCGGAACCGACACCGCTTCGCATGCGGACAGCCTGGCCCCATGCTCTGCCGCGATCGCTCGCGCGATCTCGACCGCGGCTTTGCTCTCCGGCGAGCCGTCATAGCCAACACCCACCTCGCCGATCGAGCCCGAGCTTTGGCTGTATCCGGCCGGCGCGACCGCCACCGCGCACGACGCACCATTCAGTGAGGCTTGAGTGTCATCCCCGACCAAGACTCGGCCGAGCAGACCACGAAACGACGAGCCCAGCACGAGAAGATTCGCGCCGAGCTCCTCGGCGATCTTGTGCAATCCCAGCCCGACCGAGGATGATGCCGTGCAGCGCAGTTCTGCCTTGGTCGCTGCGCGCTCGCGCGCGGTCTCCAGAAGCTTCACGGCACGTGCTCGCTCGGCTTCGGGGACCGCTGCACTACGGTAGAACAACGGATCGGACGTGAGCACGTAGGCGAGCGTCAGCTGTCCGCCACGCGCCGTCAGGTTCTTGGCCAAGGCGATGCCGTCGCACCCAGCGCTACGTTCGTCGACACCTACGACGACCCTGTTGAACATCTGTGCCCTCCTAAACAGGTTGACCTGTTCACCATATGGCGCGCGCAGCCCGCTCTCATCCGCAGCCCATTCGCGTCACGCCACGGCTTTCTACGGTTCAACGGTCGACCCGTGCGCGATTGACCTCAACGCGGGCGCAGCCAGCAGCAACGGGGCTCCGAAGCGCAGCTCCTGCTGACTCTTGGAGGACTCGTCAAAAACCTGGCTCTCTCGGCACCGATGTGGTCAGCGTCATCCAATCCCGAGCGCGTGTAGTTCGTGTGGCAAGTGGAGGGTGATCGGTCCGCCGGTGAGCAGCACGAGCGCGAGCGCGGCTTTGGCGGAGTGAAAGCCGTAGGCGCGGCGGGTGATGAGGCGAACCTTGTTGTTCAGAGCCTCGGTGCGTCCTTGGTTGATCTCGAGGCGGATCGCGGCGAGGATCCCGTCGCGGTGCTTGCGGATCGTCTTGCCGAGCTTGACGAACGGCTCCAGCCGGCAGCGGGCCAGGCGGCTGAGCAGCCGGTCGATCAGCACGGTGACGTCGTCGATCGTGAGGCCGTGCTCGAAGATGCCGCGGACGGCTTCCTTGAGGGTGTAGGCGCGCCATACCTCGCCGCCGGCGGTCTTGAGCCGGGCGAGCGTGGTCGCTTGCTTGTCGGTCAGCTTCTGGGGCTTCTTGAGCAGCGACCAGCGTGCGTCCTTGAAGCGCTTGGCGGTGTCCTGGTCGCCGAGGGAGCGGAGTTCGTTCCAGTAGCCGCGGCGGACCTCGTCCAGCGCCTGGTTGGCGAGTTGCACCACGTGATACGGATCGATGCAGATCGTTGCGTGCGGGGCGTGCTCGCGGACCGACTTGGCGTAGCCGCCGGTCATGTCCATCGAGACCGCCCTCAGCTTGGCGGCACGCGCGAAGATCGCGGGCTCGATGTCGCAGCCGGCCTGGAGCCACGCGCCCGGGATGCCGTGCCCGGCCGGGACGGTCGGGCACGGTCCGAACGGCACCATGATCGCCGGCTCTGGCGCCTCTCGCGGCCGCTTGGCGCGCGCGGCCGGATCATCTGGCGGCGGGTCGAGCTCTTCAAAGAACCGGTCGGCGGCGGCCTGACCCTTGCCCTCGCACCCCCACACCACCTGCCGGCGGTGATGGTCGGCGACGAGCGTGAGGTAGTTGTGCTGGCGCTTCCAGCTGACCTCGTCGATCCCGACGTCGTAGAGCTCGTCCAGACGGCAGGGATCGAGCTCGTCGTCGCAGACGCGCTTGATGATCCGCCCGACCGTGTCCCAGTCGATCCGCAGCATCCGCTTGATCGTCGACTTATCCGTCCGCGTCGCCAGCCACGCCAGCAGGCACTCGAAGTCCCGCGTGAACTCCGACTTCGGGCGGGCGAACGGAACGCCCTCGGTC
>OCTA010001136.1_pt1 | contig 24592 bp, 26 predicted proteins | sample 1538991 | NCBI WGS metagenome assembly OCTA01 (sample SAMEA3539302, study PRJEB22396) | soil metagenome | biome: tundra; feature: field; material: soil | place: USA | collected 2010-05 | depth 0.15 m | reverse complement strand
AGTGGAACTTGAAGGGTCCGACTAGCGCGAACACGCCACGTTGCACGCCTGCCATGGCAGCGGGAGCGGGACTGTTCGACAATGGGGTGTTTGGCCGCGAAGTCGAGAGTAGCTGGGGCCTGTAAGAGAGCAGAGGTTCCGTTTTTCGGAACGAAGTTCTAGTCGTGCAGAACGACATTGAGAAGTGAACTGTGAACTTGCAGTCCGCCTTCGCCGTAGTCAACGAAGCCTAACTTTCTGAACCGGTTCATGAAAAAACTGACCCGCGACCGGGTTGTGCCCACCATATCCGCGAGGGTCTCCTGACTGATCTTGGGGATTACAGTCTCGGGTACGCCTTCCTTGCCGAAGTGAGATAGCAACAGCAGAACCCGAGCTAGTCTCTTCTCGCTGGAGCTAAAGAGTTGGTCGACCAAGTCCGCTTCGTATCGGATGTTCCGGCCCAACAAATATGCCGTAAACATGTCGGACAATGTACTCTCGTGGTGAAGCGCAAGCATCATTGCCTTCTTGTCGACTCGCATGAGTTCGCAATCTGTCATCGCGATTGCAGACCCCATGCGTAGAGGCTGTCCCGCAAGACCACCTTCTCCGCAGAAATCGCCCGGATTCAATATGGCTATCGTAGCTTCCTTGCCTTTTTCCGAGACGACGGTGAGTCTCACCTTACCCTTCTGGATGTAGAAGACTGTGTCAGCCGCGTCCCCCTGCGTGAAGAGTGTTTGTTTCGCTGGAGCCAGCACAATTGTCCGACCCTCACCGATGGTGGCGAGGAACATCTTCGGGTCGAAATCATGTTTCTTCTTGGTTGCAATAGTTCTTACCAATCTTTGTAGTTCAGCTGGAATTTTGCCGGGTGGCAGAACGAAATCAATACAGCCTGAAGCCTGAGCACTGAGAGGCATGCCGTCTACTTCGGCAGACATGTCCTGAGCAAAGGTTTTTCCTCCGTTTGCCTTGATGTGTTTGCATCCCTCAGTACCATCGCCACCATACCCAGAGAAAATTATGCCAATCGCACGCGCCCCCATAGCCTCCGCTAAAGAACTAAGCAACAAATCTATCCGCTCATCCCTACTAGCGCGTGGGGTGGCGACTTTGAAGGTACGGCTCTCAATTAGCAGGTCCGCATTTGGAGGAATCACGTAGACGCGATTCGCCCGGATCGGCATCGCCGCGGAAGCCAGTGTTACTGGCATTTTCGTGTGATGCGACAGAATGTCAGCTAACTGACTGTTGGCGGTGGGATGAATCTGGGAGCCAATGACAAAGGCCATACCGGTATTAGATGGCAGGGCGTCCAAGAACGCCTTATAGGCGTTAAGGGCTCCTGCTGAGCCGCCGATGCCGACAATAAAGCTAGGATGCAATTGTCCCATGATTCAGGCCAGATCTCCGGCTTTCATCCGATGCTTTTATCTTTTGATTAATGTTTGTCTTACAGTGATGCTTTTACCGACCCTCTCTTTCTGTTTGGGGCCTGCGGTAGCATCCGCCTCCATTGGTACCAAGCTGATTCCATCATCACTCAAAATCAATTTGTGGACGTCGCTGGAGTGGGCCGCGCCAATCAACCCTGCGTCCAACACCGCGCCTTCGAAGCCTTCTTCGCTGACCTCGGAGCCTTCCTTAACCAGACCCTCCATGCCTACACATTTCTTGCCCTTTGGACTCTCACCCAGGGCTTCAAAGATCTTGTCAAGGCGCTGAACGTGACCTTCGGTCTGTTTTAAGTGCTTTTCGAATCCCTGTCGTAGCTCCGTTGCGGAGGCAGCAGCGGCCATTTTCGGAAGCGCTTTGAGTAATTGGCTCTCCGCGCTATACAAGTCTTTCAATTCGTCGACATACAGTTTCTTGAAGCTATCGTTTGTCATGTTTCCTCCAGTAGATGATTGAGTTCCATTGGTATGAAAGAAAAGCCCGAGCTAATGTGGCCTGGACCAAATCAAAGTCTAGGAAGCGCGACGATGGCCGCCCTCCGAGGACTTCGGCTTTACTTCTGCCATTACTTCTTCAGCTTTCCCGACCGTCTCCAACAGCGTTTTCATGTCATCGGCGTGCTCTTCCTCCTTGGCGAGAATCTCTTCCATCATCCGTTTACTTGTGGGATCGTTGTCGCCCAGGTAGCGGATAATCTCAGAGTAGGATTCGACCGCAATGCGCTCGGCCACCAAGTCTTCGCGAATCATTTCGACAAGCGTTTCCCCTTCGACGTATTCTGAGTGGCTCCGCGTCAGCATGCCTTCGGGGTTGAAGTTGGGCTCCCCATCCAGTTGAGTGATTCTCTCCGCGATCTGATCGGCGTGACCCTGCTCTTCGGCCGCGTGTTCGAGAAACTCTTCCGCGACCGCCTGCGAGTGGATGCCCTTGGCCATGTAGTGATGACGCTTGTAGCGCAGCACGCAAACGATCTCCGTGGCGAGTGCCTCATTGAGGACGCGCAAGACGACCGTCCGGTCGCCTTTGTAGCTGTCTGTAACCGCTCCGTCTTGAATGTGCTGACGGGCACGTCGGCGAATCTCTTTGATGTCAGTCAAGAACGAAAGTTTCTGTGGCTCAGAAGTCTTTGAAGTCATCGGTCGTGCTCCTTTCTGCGGGATGTAGAGCTCTAGCAGTTGACGGCCCCTCTGGCGAGCCGCGCTCCCCATCAGTTCGGGAGTTTCCCTGGCTGGTTGGCGAAACTCAAGCCTGCTTCGCTTGGCTGTATGCTTCTTGTCCCGCCTCCATCGCATCCTGTACTTGGTCTTGCGCTAGAGCTACGGTTTTCTGTGTTCTCCGCTTTAAATCTTTGCCAGTGCCGCGGACCTGATTGACTCCATCGCTGACCCCGGCGGCAATATCGCCCCGTAGTTCCTCTCCGGTTTTGGGCGCAAGGAGTAAAGCAGCCACGGCACCTGCGGCAGCCCCCATTGCAAAGGTTAGAATCGTTCCTGCCTTATGATCTCTTGTCATCGCGATCCTCCTATACCAATAGCTATCCTGCACAATCCTGAACTTGATTTTAGGGAGAAAAGGAGGAAGTTGTGATTAGACTTCCTCCGCTTGGATTAATGGGTTCCGCGCGCCGGCTTACTGGTCACGTCACGATCTGTTGTCTTGGTATCAACGGAGGATTCTCCCGTGGAGGAAACATCCTCTGCGCCCGTAGACTTCAGGACTTCCTTGGCACGCTTGATCTCCTCACCCGTGTCGCAATGCACGGAGAGGAGAATTCCGCCCTTCTGCAGGCGGCCTTCATATCGCTTTGCTTCGAATTCAGGGATACCCGCGCCGATCAAGGCGCCGGTAGCTCCGCCCACTGCTCCCCCAACGCCCAGCCCCGCCAGCCCTGCCATGATCGGACCCGCGGCGATGAATGGGCCGAGGCCAGGAATCGCCAAAAGACCAACACCTGCCAGCAGGCCGAGCGTGCCACCAATTACGCCACCGGTGGTCACGCCTGCTGCCGCACCCTCGGGCGCTTTCGTAGCCTTTTCCGTGCCCATGTCTTTGGGGCCGCCGAGACTCTCCGGCAACAGTACGGAAATATCGGAAGCCGGGAAACCCGCTTTCATGAGTGAATCCGTGGCGTTTTCGGCCGCAATACGAGTCGAGTAGATTCCAAATACCCCTACTTTTTTACCTGACATTTGTAATTCTCCTTTGAGTGGAGGCTAATTTCGATTTGTTCCTGGCTATTTCGAAGGTGCGATTTCGAGTTTATTGGTTACGTTTGCCTCTCCAGCGACTGTCGCTGCCTTTGCCTGGAGGTTGTTTTTCTCATCTTCAGACCGCACCGGCCCTCGGAGTGTGACTTTGCCGTCTTGAGCGATGATTTTGATGTTGTGTGCGTAGGTGGAAAGGCCCGTATCATCGTGAACCGCTTTTCGGATTTTCTGCGTGATGGCGCGGTCCGCGGGATTCATCTTCTGTTGGTCGGCGGTAGGGCTTGTCTGATCCTTGTTTTTCTTGGTGTTGTCGGGCGCCGTCTGCTGGTTATCTTGATTCCGCGGGACTGGCATGGCCATCAGCGACGCGCCGAGAGCCAGCGAGCCTAAAGCCAGAAGCAATCGTTGTGATTTGATAAGACTTCCCTTCATTTCTATTCCTCCTTTTGAATTGTTCGACGACGCGACTAGCTACGCTCGGCCCGCCTTGGTCTTCGCGGCTTTTCCCGACTTGCTGCCTGCATCCGATTCCTCGGAGCTGGCGGCCTCGATGTTGATCTGGCCCGCCAGTTGAGTCAGCTTCTTGTCTGTCTCCTTCTCTTCCTCGAGAGTCTGCCTCAGGAGCAACACGGCCTGGTCTTCTCCGAGAATCTTTGCGTAAGTGCTGACACAGCCGTAACCGGCGATTTCGTAGTGCTCCACCCGCTGAGCGGCGGAGATAAGCCCGGCATCCAATTCCTCGGGCGCGGGATCTTCCGCGATCAGTTCGCCGCCTTCTTTGATGAGGCCCTCCATGCTTGCATTTCTTGCCATTCGGGCTTTCTCCGAGAGCTTTGAAAATCTTTTCGAGGCGTGCTACGTGTTCTTTCGTCTGCTCCAAGTGCCCTTCAAAACCCGCGCGCAAGTCCCCGGAAGTTGAGGCTCTGGCCATCTTAGGAAGGGCTTTCACCAGCTGGTTCTCCGCGCTGTAGAGATCCTTCAGTTCCTCGACGTAAAGATGTGTCAAGCGATTCAATTTCATTTAAGTCTTCTTTTAAAGCCGTAATCGTAACGTTGTTCGAACCGTTCAACTTCTAAATCGACGGTGGCCCTCTTTCACCGGGACATTGGCTCCCACCAGATCTGGCATTGGCAGCGTTCCACACGCTTCCTGGATTGCGCCACATCTCCGGGCTAGCGGCTCTCAAGCGGTACCCGCGCAATGATCAACCTATGATTCTGCCGTCACGTTGCGAGCGGGTTTAAAAGTGGCTGAAAAGTCCGATCAAAATAATGATGGGGATCGGAATCCCAAGCAGCAAGAGCAAAATTGAACGCATCTGTGTGCCCCTTTTTTGAAATCAAAAGCGCGTCAAATCGTAACTACATGATCGCGTTGCTTTCCTCCGATGGTCGCGGCAAAGCTCGCGCAAAAAGCGCCGATCAAAAGAGCGAGGAATGTCCAGTACAAGGAATGTGCTACGGTCTTGCGGGCGGTATCGGCCGCTTGCCGGGCCTGGCTGAGAACATCAGACACGCGTTGTTCGGCGTCGGTCTGACTGAGGCCCGTTCTTGCTGCTACCAATTGACCTAGATAAGTTTTGTCGGGTGCGGGAACATCTTTCTGTCGAAGCGCGTTCGCAAAAATGCTTCCGGCCTCGGCACGTATCGAAGCGTCAGTCGTCTCCGACGCTGGACGGTCCGAACGAAACAAGGTGTCTACGAAATACTTGTTGGGATCAGAGGCCTGGCCGTCCGACTGAGCACTTGTTGCCTTCCCGGAAGTGATGGCACCGAGCTGTGCCCCTCCTCCGACCATGGACGTGGCTGCCGATGCTAAAAACGCAGCCGTGATTACCAGACCAACCGCCCACACCAGAAAGCCGTGCGCGGTATCCCGGAAATATACTTCGTTCGTGTGGATATTGACCCACTTCGTGCGCAATCGGCCCGCCAAATAGCCACCCATTGTCGCAGCGATGATTTGCGTGACGATCAGCCAGACGATAGCGCCGATACCGATCGCGGAGGCCGATGCGCCCATGTTTGACCACGGCGAAACGGAGGACAAGCCGATGCCTGTGCCCAATGCGAGCAGGATCAGCGACAAAGCGGCAGCCGCAAATGCACCAGCAAGTACCGCCGGCCAAGACACACCGGAGGAGGGCGCTTCATTCTTGAGTGAAGTGTCGGCAAAACCGGGCTTCCGGGAGACAGCCAAAGGTGGAACTGCGGAGTGCGCCATATGCCTCCCTTCTTAGAGTCAACAGCGAGTGATCCTAAAGGGGGGAATCTAAGTCACTGGAACAAAGCTTGTCTGTCGTGTAAGCGACACATTTCAATTTGGGTCACAGAGTGCAACCGCAGATGTGGATGGTAGGGTCTGACACGCACAATTCGAAGACGCGGGAGGCACTTCGGGTGGCTGGGCCTGACAATATTGCCGAGGGTGTAGAAGGAGATTGTCACACTCGTTGTGGATCTACCCCGAGTTTCTTCACCCGGGGGACAGCGTCGAACGATTGATGGCCATGCGGGCCGTGCGGTCCAAGATCCTTTGCAAACTGATCAATCGGAACATCGGGGCGGCTGCGAGTCGTTCGGCGTCGTGGAGGTCCTCATAGCCCGCCAAGCGGCTATAGACCGACTGCCGCAGCAGATCGGCCAGGATGACACGGGAAAGACGGAAGGCTACGTCATTTATCTTGTCCAATCGGGTTGTACTGATCGATTGCTCCGTAACACTCGCAGGTGCGATCTTCAAGTCTTGCGCGACTCAAGATCTGAACTACGCCACGGGTGTATTCGATGGCGTGCTTCTCCCGCAGAATACCTGCTGCGCTGCTTAGGGTCGGTCGGTCCGTTCCTAGCATGGTCGCAAGGAAATCGTGGGTGATAGCGAAGGTCGGAGATTCCACTCTGTCCTGAGTAATGAGTAGCCAACGGGTGAGCCGCTGTTCAATATTGTGGAGCCGATTGCAGGCCGCCGTTTGTGCGATGGACATCCCCTGAAATACTGCGTAATGGCCCATAATCAGTCGAAGCTCGGGAGTTGATCGCAAGACGCCCTGCAATGCGCTAGTTCTCACTCTGAACCCGCCTCCGGAAATTTGTACAATCATGCGCACCGGGCTCCTGGACACGCCGAAGAGGGCCGGGATCCCTGCAAACCCTTCCTTGCCTACCTCTCCCACTTCAACAGTCTTTCCATCTTTCATAGCAACGACAAGAGACACCATACCTGCATTCGGGAAATATACAAACTCGACTAGTTGGTTCGGTTCGTGGAGACTAAGATTGTGAGGCATGCTGAGAAATTGTAGGTGAGGACAAATGAGGCCGTGCTCGTCGTCGGGAATGGATAGAAGGATCTTGTTATATACCCGGTTTCCCGCAGGGGTTGTCCGGCCGTTCGACGGCACGACTCGCTTCCGACGGCTGTTCTCTGTGGGTTCATGCTTCTGGTTTTCAAACGGATCTCCCGAAACGCTGCGCACGCTATGTGACAAGCCGGCCTCCTTATTTCTGGGTGCTTCTTGGGGGCAGCTGAGCCTTACGCCACACCTTTTCAAGCTTTGCAGGCATGAGCTCCGTAAGTCTATGCCACAACGAAGCGGAGGGTCTACGCCTCTATCTTGGCATCGCTTGAAAGTCGGTGGTTACTCGTGCAGGACAACACTCAGCAGGGAAGTGTCGACATGCAGCCCGCCATTATACTTAATGAAGCCCAGTTTCCTGAATTTATTATATTCATGAATAAATTTACCCGGGAGCGCGTTGCGCCAATCATTTCCGCCAGCATCTCCTGCGTTATTTTGGGAAGCATCTTTTGCGGTTGGGCTTCCTGGCCGTAGCGAGCGAGCAGCAAAAGAGTCCGGACCAGCCGTTTCTCGGTGGAGTTAAAGAGCTGATCGATCAAATCCTGCTCGATTCGGATATTCCGCGTAAGCATATAAGCCACGAAGCGGTCGGAGAACGCATGTTGGGGTTTAGGGCGCAATGGAACGTAAAACCGGGGTGATGCGCCCGTGCTGCCATCATGCAGCGACACGGTAGGCCAGCACTGGGCTGGTGTGAGGCCGCTCTGTGTTGCACAAACGATCGTTTGCGCAATGGGTCTGCCTGAATGGCATATTGAGGATATTTATGTTGCAAAAATGTATTGCGCATCCAGTTTCAAGCGCAATAGGTTTGTGCATGGGGCGTTGTTATTTATAAAACAGACTTCGTTCGAGACTTATTCATAGCTAAGGCCTGGGGACCTGAAGAAGCCGCTCGCCTCGCTGCAGATGTCGGCGGTTGGCGCAGCCCGCAAACCCTGAGCCCGCCTAAGCTCGAAACTTACATGTGTTTGTGCTTTATTCGCTTTATTCAATTGTGGGCAGCTGTGCCCATCATGAAATGTCATAGGACCGGGGTGGCCCCTTGCGCAAGAACATCTCTAAGCGATTCGAAGATGCAGTCCATCTGAAGACTCCAACGCCAGACGCCTACCGTGTCAAGCGCTCGTACCGCTACTTTCCTTCGTCTCGCATCTCCTTACGATGTGCTCTGATCGCAAGCCTGATGTCGTTGCACTTGAGCCGTACAGCCCCAAGCGCATCCACCAGTCGAGTGTATGCCGGATACAGCATACTATGACGCGGCTTTGACAACTGATCGGCAGCGGCGAGTTCCTCGGCGCGGCACGCCTCAAAGGCTGCACGCAGCCGACGGGTCTCGTCGTCTTGCGGGAGCTGCGCGTCTTGTGCGATTGGGCACATGATTTACCAAACGAAATGATGAGCACTCACGGCATCGGTCCCCGTTTGATTCCTCAATTAAGTGATGGCCGATGCTTTGGCGATTTGCGCCGCCACGGAGCGTGATCCGACCAGCGCCAGGGCTGGCCGAGCGGTGGCCTTTTTGCAGGGTCTGCGTCAGGGGTTGCGCCGGGGTAAGCAAGGGGTGGTTGGGGAGCTTCATGCAGTCTGGGTATTGGATTATGAGTGATATGAGTCATAATTTCATGGCTTCTTTCCAAAGAGGACAGAGCAGCGGCCTATAAATACAGCGTAGGCCTGGAAAGAATGATTCGCCTGGTCCGGAATGCACAGTCCCGAAAACCAAAGTAACTAAATGGGGCAGCTCGTGTTGTTGTTGGGTTGCACGTAGCAGAGCGGGAGGCTACAACGCCGGAGGGACGGACGCATCTTTTGCCCATGACGGAATGAGTCCCCAGCGGATCAGCGAGAGTTCGCGGACGGGCTCCTTGGGATGCTGGCGGATGACGGGGATCAACTGGGTGGGGGCAATGTTGTAGCGGGGACTCCAGTCTTCATCTCCCGATACGCTGTCGAAGTATTCCTCCACAAGCTGCTTCCGCCGCGACAATCGGTAACGTCCGCACAGGAGATGATTGTCCCGTGCAGCCCTGTAGCCCGCAGCAGCCAGAGCGGCCGTTGCCGCTTGGAGCGCCGCATTGTAGGCGATCGTGCACCGCCAGTCGGCGGGCAGTTGTTTCACTTGGCAAGCCGAGAGATCCCGATCCGAAATCGCCAACTGACAAGTTGCTCTCGTGAGCGGGTCAGAATGCAGGGATGAACTGATATTAACATTCACAAAACACCCTCTTTGAGGGTGTTTTGTGTAACTTAACTGTGGGTTGGGTAATCGTTCAATATGCTATTCTATTCATCAAAACCCCCTGTTTAAGGGGGTTTTGTAAAAGAGGATGACGTGGAGCCCACAACCCGCTCTCTATCGCAGCAGGAAAGCCGAGTCATCCTCGCCCTGAATGAGAGGGGCCGGCGGGAGGCCACGCGGGAGGAGATTATCGAGCTTCTCGGCGGCTTCCCCAAGGCCGCCGACCATGTCATCGAGTCGTTGCGCCGCAAAGGCTGGCTGGAGCGGGCCAGCTGGGGGAAATATCTGGTCATTCCCCCGGAACAGGGGCCGGATGCTCTGGGCGACAGCAATCTACTGGCTCTCGCCAGCCATATCGCCGACCCTTATTACATCGGCTATGGCACGGCGGCCGCCCACTACGGGCTGACGACGCAGCACCGCAACGTAATCGTGCTTGTGACGCCGGTGCATCTGCGGGCACGCCAGGTCGGTGAATCGCGGGTCCGGATCGTCAATCCCGCGCCGAAAAAATTCTTTGGTTTCGAGCCCGTGGACGTGCTTGGCCGCAATGTCATGATCTCCGACCGCGAAAAAACAGCCATCGACTGCATCGACCGCCCGGCGCTGGCCGGCGGAGCAGGCGAGGTTGCCATCATCCTGGCCACGGCCAGCCGCCGGTTCGACTGGAACAAGGCGGTCGATTATCTGGAGCGGATCGGATCGGGCGCCGTCGTGCGACGCTTCGGCTGGCTCGCCGATCATGTCCAGGCAGAAATTCCGCCGGATGTGCGCGAACACCTTGTACAACTCGCCGGTCGCAGCCGGAGCGCATGGCTCGGTCCCGCGCCTGTGCACAAGGTGCCGGACGCTATCGGTTATGACGAAACATGGCATTTGTTCGTCAACGTCCCGCGCGAGGAGTTGCACGGCAGCGCCGGGCTCGGCCGGCGCAAGGCGATCAGGAAGGAACACTGAGGATGATCACGCAGCCGCAAGTGCAGCGCTATGCCACGGAATCCGGCCTTCGCGACATCATGATCGCGGAGAAAGAGGTCGTGCTGACATTCCTGCTGCAGCTTCTCTCTGAACGCGGCCTTCTGGACCGCCTTGCCTTCAAGGGCGGCACCTGTCTGCGAAAAATGTTCGTCGGAAATCAGGGGCGATTTTCGACCGATCTGGATTTCACCGGCATCGAGCAGCACGACCACGAAGATGTCATCCTCGCCATGATGGAGGCATTCGAGCAGCCCTTTCACGGGATTCGCTTCGCTATTCCGGACGGCGGTTACTACGAAACCGCAGACACGCTGTCATGGGCGTCAATCCCACCTATGCTCATGACTGGAACATGAGTGGTAACAGCGCAGTCAAGCTGCAGATCAGTCGGCGCGAAACGCCAACGCTGCCGACAGAGGGCCGACCACAAATGTACCAGAGCTATTTCAGGGTTTTGCCTTTCGCGCCGGCGGAAATCGCATGCCTGACGCTGCCCGAAATTCTGGCCGAGAAAATACGCGCCTGCTATCAGCGCAATAAGGCGCGCGACATCTACGATCTCGGCATGTTTGCCACGCGGCCGCTCGATCAGGCGCTCATCCGCCGCCTTGTCGTGTTGAAACTCTGGCAGGCGCGGGATACTTTCGATCCGGCGCGTCTGATGCAGAAATTCGAGGATGGCAGGGCCTTCGACTGGGACGATCTGGGACAGCTCCTGCGTCGTACCATCATCATCGACCGTAACCGGATCACAGCCGATTGCGTTCGGGGTTTTGGATTTCTCGCAGACCTGACCGACGACGAGCGGGTGCTGGTCAACGATCCCCATCAGCGAGAGCGGGCGCTGTGGGAACGCTTAAGCGCGGTTGGATAGCCCCATTCGGAGATACATCTCATAGGTGGTCGCAGCAGAACTACGCCGTTGAGAAAGGGAGGAATGAACGGATGTACGAATTACCGAGAACCATCCCAGACGTGCAGATGCTGCTGGCGCTGGCGCCCGAAGAGCTGGCGGCAACCGTTCTTTTCCTGTTGAAGAAAAGAACTGAAGCAAAGTTTCATACCGGCAATCTGCAGAGAGAACTATGGGGACATTCCACATCCGGTCAGCCGGCATACCCGCGGCAGCGCGAAAACGAAATCAATCTCGCCCTGGCGGAAGCATGGGCATGGCTCCAGGCGCAAGGGCTCATCGTTCCGGACATGGAGAATGGACAGTACGGGTGGCTGCAACTGAGCCGCCGCGCGCGCGCGATGGAAAGCGAAGCGGATTTCAAAAGCTTCAAGGTCGCCAACCTTCTGCCCAAAGAAATTCTCCATGCGAAGATTGCCGATCCCGTCTGGCGTGCGTTCATGCGGGGTGAATTCGACGTAGCGGCTTTTCAGGCCATGAAGGCAGTGGAGGTTTCCGTGCGGGCGGCAGCGGGGCTCGGCGACAATCTGATCGGCGTCAAACTGATGCGTGAAGCCTTTGCACCGGAGGCGGGGCCGCTGACAGACATGAACGCCGAAGGCGGCGAAAGGGTAGGGCGGATGGAGCTGTTTGCCGGAGCGATAGCGTCTTACAAGAATCCGCACTCCCACCGGGACGTGAACCTCGATAGCCCGTCCGAAGCCATCGAGATTATCCTGCTTGCGAATCATCTCCTGCGCATTGTGGACGCTCGCGCCAAAGCAAGGACGGCTGGGTAGCGTCGGCACTATCAAATTGGATCCTCCCTTTTCAATGAGATTCACTGGCGGACGATTCAATTGCACTAAACCGAGGCTCAGTTCTCCAGTGAAGAGCCTTCTGAGACCGACTGCAATTCCCGAGAGATGTCTGCGTGGTGCTGGCCAAGGTAGCGTGCAACACGGGCATTTCCGAGCAACTTCGCGAGGTAGCCGCGCGCCAGGACTAGATTCAGGACCTGATTTCCATGAGATTCCTCAATCAGCCCTAAATCGCGTTGTAAGACTTCCATTTCTTTTTCCATTTTCGCGACCTGTTCCGGAGTCAGACCCTCAACCACTTTGTGTTTGTCAGGATCGACAAGCATGTCGGAGCGGGTAGCTGCCAGCAGAGCTTTTGCGTAGGGCACCGAGAAGTTTCCCGTCGCCACCAAGAGGTCGGCTACCTCGATCTGGCGCATTGGTTTTAGCCTTCGTAGAAAAGAGAATGCTCCTAGCGACACATGCTTATTCTTGAGGATCTCGACGGCCTCCTTGCAAATACCATTCAACAAGTCCCGCTTCTGTCGGATGACAGAGACATCCACTTTCAGTACTTTGGCGATCCGTTCTTCCGAGACGCCGTGCCGAATCGCTTTTAGGATCATATTGTGTTCCTGAATTGTGGCCATCCGGTTTACACGCCGGTTGTATGTGTACGTTTCATCGTCAGTCGCGATTAGGCAGCGCGCATGAGTTTCGCCGATCTGCTTCAGGACCTCAAGGCGGACGTGGCCATCCAGCAATAGATACGTGTCCGACTGGCCGTTGTGTGGGAATACGATCAGCGGCTCAACGATGCCGACTTCGCGCACAGAAGAAAGGACTTGCTGGTACTTTTGGCTGGACCGCATGACAGGCTTTACTTGCTTGAGTGGCAAGATGTTTGTGATCGGCACCACAACCCCTTGGGGATTAAACGCGATGGAAACTTGCTTAGCCATGATCAATTCCTTTCGGTGATCTGAATCCTTTCCGCAAGGTAGGCGGGTAGCGAGTCCAGTCCTTCAGCACGCAGCAACGTGATGAAGTTCTCGTCACCGAAGAGATTTCTTAGGGCGGACACAATGAACAGCAAGCGGTGCTCCGTCAGCTGCGACTTCTTCACCAAGAGCTTTTGCCGGTCGGCTTCTTGACGATAGACACGAATGAGCGACTCTGCTGACTGGAAGCCGTCATTTCTACGTCGGACACCTGGAGTTGAGCGTTTGCCGTTGGCTTTGCGTAGTTCTATGATGCGGCGAACGGTGAGCAGTTTGCGGCCCCGAAGAGTCTGATCTTCATAGGCCTGGCAGAGAGCTCGCTGCATGCCGTCCTCGTCAGCGCTCGCGATCTGCATCGCAACCGACAGCGGTATCCGGCCTTTGTCGACGGCATGAAGAAGACGTTCTTCACCGTTTTTCAAAAGGTGCACAATTCCCACAACATAGCTTTTTGCAACATCAATTTTCTTCGCAATCTCAGTTGTGCTATAGCCCCGCAACTTCAGGCCGTCGATCTCTCTGAGCAACTCCAGCGGGCGAATTTGGCGCCTCGCAATGTTTTCCACGAGACTCATTAAGAAGCATTCCTCTCTTGATGCTTCCTTCACGATTGCAGGGATCTCCAGTTGGCCGAGGGCCATGAAGGCCTCAAGGCGGCCTTGGCCGCACACCAGATCGTATAGCTTGCCATCTGTGGGTTCGATCCGACGAGCAACGGTAATGGGCTTCTTGAGACCAAGACTGGAAATATTGGCTACGATGCCTTGGAAAGCGACCTTGTTCCGGCTTCGCGGATTGAGGACATTTATTTGCTCTATGGGGATCATCTGAACGGTCGGCGCGGTGGAGTTCATGCGGCCCCCGGTATCCGTGCGCGCTGGGCCATGCCAAAAAAGAAATCAAGGGTGACAAAGCGATACGTATCTAAACCGGCCGCATTGTCCTCGGCGAGCAAGAGTTTTTCAAAGGTCATGTCGAGACTTGGCAGGAGATAGTAGTCGAGAGGGCTCTGATTGTCGGCGGCCATTCGCACTGCAACGGTGATGTCTGGGTTCAAACCGGAATCCATGCGAATTAACCATCGAAATGCCCCCGAGTCTCTTTGGCGGCATCGTGCGATAACGAGAGCTGCGGTGAATTCGTTGTTCACCACCAACAAGTCGGTGGTGGGATCACTGTTCACAGCACCTCCGAGATGGCGGATGTTGTCAATGACATCGGCGACGATCTTGGGATACATCAGGCGCAGCTGACGGTTTGTTTCGATGAACTCGTAATCGCGTTCGGGCGTGTACCCGATCAATCCGTATGCCCGAATCAGGCTGCGAAACCGGCCGCGATAGACCGAACTGGAAGCCATCCCGTCAGTCTCGTCGATCAGAAGACCAGAGAGACGGCCTTCGCGATCCAACAAGCCGCGAAGTTGCCCGAGCAATTCGTCATTGCTGTATTTGCGGCTACGTTCGCGAATGATGGTCTGCGCCCTCGTGAACAGTTCGGCTGGCACAATCGACTCGAATACCGCATCGCTACGAATCCACATCTCGGGCGGGTTTAGAACACGTTTCTTCTTCAGCTTGAAGGACATTCTGTTGTAAATGTTGTTGCCAACATACTTCTCGTTCGTCAAGATCTGGTGAATGGTTCCTTGAGTCCAGGCCCGCCCCAAATCTGTGGTAATGCCGCGTTCGTTCAACATCTTGGCGAGTCTTGATTCGAGCATTCTTTCTTCCACGAACATGCGGTACATCCAACGAACGATCTCCATTTCCTCGGGCGGCCCTGGAACAAGAATGACGCGGTCCGTCTGTATGCTCTTTTGTTCTCCCCGGTTGAGCACTCCCTTGTGTTGGCCGGTCACGTCACGCAGCATTCGACGAAGCCCAAACCCTGCTGAGCCGCCCTGGCGAAATCCGAGTTCGATAAGGCGACATTGCCCGATAAAGACCTTGGCGGAAAGCTCGCGGCTGTACTCACCGGCCATGGCCCGCTTCACGCCCTTAACGATTGTCGAAATGGGGCTGCCATCATTCTCAAATTGCTCGGCGCAATAGTGCACATCAATCTTCGCGCGTCGGCAAATGTACTCGTAATAGGCGCTCTCGTCGGCATCCTGGAATCGTCCCCAACGGCTGACATCGTAGACAAGAATTGCACTGAAATTCGCTTGGCCATTCTCCACATCGCGAATCAACTCTTTCAACGCATCTCGACCGTCAATTCGAAGGCCGCTTTTGCCGGCATCCGTGTATGTCCGCGTGATGATCATTCCTCGGCCTTCGGCATATTGCTGGATGACTTTCCGTTGATTATCAGTTGAGTATTGTTGGTGCTCGGTTGACATTCGGACGTATTCCACGACGCGGGTTGCGCCAGGACCTTGTTCCGACCCTGAAGGCTTCTGTTGTCCAGTTTCTTCCATGGCTGTCAGTCGTCTGAATGCGCGGATTTCACGCGATGGGAGCTGGGGCGGCCTGTAAGAGTCACGGCTGCTCTTGCGGACCGCTGGCTGGCGTGGTCACCCGGAAGGCGACTGCCTTAACGCCCAATGCTGGATTCTCCGAACAGTAATAGTTATATGACGGGTGCGAGCTAGGTTCAAAGAGATGTTCTTTACTGACCCGATCCTAGCCCGTGGGGAGTGGAATACCTTGAACAATGATGATTTTGGCGGAAGCAAGGTTGTTCTTTTCACAGAACCCATCTGTAGAGATAAGCCAAATGCTTGCATCCAGCGAACGAAGATCGACAGCCGAGTTGTTCTTTACTAATTTCAGGAGCCGGATTAGTTCGGACGTTAGGGATTGTTTTGCATTGAGACGGTCGCCGGCTCGCCGGTCTGCCCAATAGCGCTTCATATAGTGGGGGTTTTTCTCGCGCCACTTTTGTTGACTGTCGCGGCATTGCTCTCGATAAGCGGCATCTTCAACAAGCTTTTTCCGATGGTAGTCTGTGCGGCGGCGGCGTTGACAATCTCGTGAGCTTGCAGACTTTTTGATCCGGGTGGTACCTAGAAGGTCGGAATTCATGAATGCAGTACCTACACACATTTTCTTCCATGCTAACTGTGTAAATCTTCGCACGGAATGTTCGTTTCTAGGGCAGCACATTCCCCCACACACAAATGGCAGTTTCGCTGGTTGCACGTCGCTGGATACTGACGTGCCGTCGGGGTGCGCGCAGCTTCATCTCATGCTGCCATTCCCGGATAGTCGGAGACAGAAAGCCGAGGCGGATCGTACTGGCAATTCGGCAATCCTTGCAGGTGGAGAATCCGGTTGCAGCCGGTGCAATCGAGATAGCTGCCTAAGACGATGGTGCGCAGTCTAGGCGTGCTTTCCCGGTGGGTGAAGGTAAAACCGACAACGCGCCAGAGGATCGGATATTTGCCGGGCGATGTCGAGAGGATCGCGGTTGACGTGAGAACTGTACCGGAGGCCGGGAGCGAATTGAGGTCGGACTCCCCGATATCGGAATCAAGGTGCCGATGACACACCGTGTCAATGCTCTCTTTGGTGCGGTTGCGTCTGCCAGAGCGCAGCGGATTGGCGGCAACGTAGGTGTTGGCTTCGCTGAGACTAAATTGGAGCCAACGTGATGACGTGTGCGCCTCCTGGCAGAGCAGCCTAAAACGGCTGTTTGTGGCGCAAGGCTAGTCGCACTCAATCACGCTGTCCAATGAATTCTGGGCAGTCTGTTATTCCTGGGAGGAATAACAGAATTAAGTCAGAGTGATTCGGGCGGCAGCATTGTTGTCGCGACTCGCCGCAGAAATCTTCATCCACCTCTCGACAAGAGACATAGCAGTCATCGTTTCGCTAAGCTTTCGATTACTCAGACGCCGTTTGCACGACTCGCGGCGATGGTCCGAATCGGTACCGACATGGCCCCGAGAAGGATCGCGCGAGTGGTGAATCAATGTCTCTTAGCTTTTTCTTAAATAACAGGCATCCCCGTAAGTCACATGCTCTGAGCACGATTGCTTCCGCAAATCTGAGAGTTCGAGGAGATTTTAAGGTGAGAATCAGCGCCTTGCTATCTGTTATTCCCGACAGGAATAACGTTGTTCCGAAAAGTTATTGGACAGGGCAGCAGGACTGGGTCAAGTTGGCTCAAGAGGTGATGTATGCCAGCCAATTCTACGATCCCGTTCCCAAGGTCATCTACTGAAGCTCCATCAACGCCAGTCACCGACCTGGACGCGGTCTCCAACGCTCAGCCCGAAAATCCAAAGAGAGTTCGTCACGCTGGGTACGGGCAAGACGGGGATCCTCTGCTAACAGCGGAGGATGTCGCTCAGCGACTGAATGTCACAAAAGACTGGGTGTGGGACCACTCGTCACGCAAAGCCCCGTATCTTCCGGTTATTCGTATGGGTGATGGGACTCTCCGCTATCGGGCGAGCCGAATTGAAGAGTTCATCGACGAACGGGAACGCCTCACTCAAATCCGCCGCAAGCGCGCGTAAAATGGGTGCAGGCCCACTTGTTCCCCCGCAGAAACTGAGGAATGAATGGGTAAGTCGTATCAAAGGGGTTGGGTCGTTTCCCGTGGAAAGAAGTGGTACGGGTACTTTCGCAAGACGGTATTCGATCCGACTACGAATCAGCAGAAGTGTGATGTCATCTCGGTAGTTCTCGGGCTGAAGTCGCAGATGAAAGCGTCTGAAGCGCGAGAAGTACTGGAACGTGAAATAACCAAGCAAACCGGACAGTCCGGACCAAACGCCGGCAGAGTGATGAACGATAGCTCTGTCACGTTCGGATGGTTTGTTCGGAACCGCTTTTTCCCTCTCAAAGAGGCGCACTGGAAGGAAGAAACAGCAAAGGTGAAAAAACTCCTCATCCAAAGGGATCTCATCGATCCCTTCGACAAGACTCCTCTGGAGAATTTGGACAAGTTCACCCTGCAAGTGCACCTTAACAATCTGGCGAAAACCAACTCCAAGGACAGAGTGCTCCAGATCAGGGCTTACCTCCGCGACATCTTCGCGGAGGCAGTGGATCAGGACTTCCTCGTCAAGGACCCAGCTCGAAAGGTCACGGTCCCGACTCAGTTGCGCGACACTGATCGGACGACCTTGACCTGGTGGCAGTTGCGAGGTGCGCTCTCAAAGCTAGATATGAGAGACCGCATTCTCTTGGAACTTGACATGACGAATGCACTCCGTCCCGGCGAACTGTTCGCGCTTCGCTGGCAGTGTTTCAGCCACACCGAATGCACCATGCGGCTCGTGGAAACCGTATACAAAGGCAAAATCCGACCTTGGGGTAAGACTCGAAAGAGCTTGGGATCCGTGCATGTTCCGAAAGAACTGGCCGACGATCTGTGGCTCTGGAAGCAGCGATGCCCCAACCCGTCTCCGGATGCATTCATCTTCCCGAACAAAAAAGGCGGGTTCATGGACAGCAACAACTACCGGAATCGGGTTCTGCACGGATTGGCGCAGGAACTTGAGTTGCCCAAGCTGACCTTCCAGGTGATCCGGCGCACGATTGCGACGCTGGCGCAAAAGAAGGGGACAGTAAAGGACATCCAAGGCGTGCTCAGGCACTCCCGCATCGCAACGACAACTGACGTTTACATGCAGGAGATTCCGGAGAGCGTGCAGAAGACGGTCGACGCCATCAGTGCCGAGCTTCGACTCCTTCCTAATTTGGAAGAGGTCACGCGCGGGACGAGCGTTTTGCTACCAAATGCTACCAAACTGAAAAGTGGGGTATCTGCAAGTAGTTGAAAATATGGTGGACCTGGCCGGGATCGAACCGGCGACCTCTTCCATGCCATGGAAGCGCGCTCCCAGCTGCGCCACAGGCCCACTGTTGAGGACACGACTACGAGCTGTCCGTTGCGGACAACCTCAAGTATTCTCGCTGACCTCACGCAGATAGTCAACGCGGAGGATTTCTTCCGTGCTTTCCACAGGGCACTTCTGCCATAATTGATCGTGCACCCCACCTGCACCATTTTTCAAAAACAATTTAAAGCGAGGAAGAGATGCCAGCGAAGTACATCTTTGTGACGGGCGGAGTTGTGTCTTCACTCGGCAAGGGATTGGCTGCGGCTTCCATCGGTTGCCTGCTGGAGAGCCGGGGCTTGAAGGTCAACCTGATGAAGTTTGATCCGTATCTGAACGTGGATCCCGGAACGATGTCGCCGTTTCAGCACGGCGAGGTCTTCGTCACCGACGACGGCGCCGAGACCGACTTGGACCTGGGCCACTACGAGCGCTTCACGCACGCCAAGCTTTCTCGCGACAATAACTGGACGACCGGCAGGCTCTACGAGCAGATCATCGCCAAGGAGCGGCGCGGCGATTATCTGGGCAAGACCGTGCAGGTGATCCCGCACGTCACCAACGAGATCAAGGCCGCGATGAAGAAGGTTGCGCAGGACGTGGATATCGCGATCGTAGAAATTGGCGGGACGGTGGGCGACATCGAGTCGCTGCCGTTCATGGAAGCGATCCGGCAAATGCGGCAGGAACTGGGCCGCGAGCACACTTTATTTGTGCACGTGACGCTGGTGCCGTTTATTGCGGCGGCGCAGGAGCTCAAGACCAAGCCGACGCAGCACTCGGTGAAAGAGCTGCTCAGCATCGGAATTCAGCCGGACATTTTGCTGTGCCGCACCGACCGTTTTCTCGCCAAGGATATCAAGTCGAAGATTGCGCTGTTCTGCAACGTTGCGGATGAGGCGGTGATCACGGCGAAGGATGTGGCTTCCGTCTATGAAGTGCCGCTGGTGTTCGCCAATGAAGGCGTCGACACGCTCGTGCTGAAGCTCCTGCACATGGAAGCGAAGAACCGTGATTTGTCGAAGTGGGAGGAAATTGTCCACCGCGTCTATAACCCGAAGGACACGGTCACGATCGGCATCGTGGGCAAATACGTCGAGTACGAAGACTCGTACAAATCGCTGAAGGAAGCGCTGGTGCATGGAGCGCTGGCTCACAACCTGAAGCTGCACATCAACTGGATCGAGGCCGAGGGCCTGGAAAGCGCGGACGGCGACAAAAGTTACGAGACGCAACTGGAAGGATATGACGGACTTCTGGTTCCCGGTGGATTTGGCAAGCGCGGCATTGAAGGAATGTTGCTCGCGATCCGGTATGCGCGCGAGAAAAAAGTTCCGTACTTTGGGATTTGCCTGGGCATGCAGACGGCATGCATCGAATTTGCTCGCAACGTGGTGGGGCTGGCAGAGGCGAACTCAAGCGAGTTCGATCCGGCGACGCCCCATCGCGTGATCTACAAGCTGCGCGAGTTGCGCGGAGTAGAGGAACTGGGCGGCACGATGCGGTTGGGAGCTTGGACCTGCAAGATTGAGCCCAACACGCTGGCCCACAAGATCTACGGGAAGCTGGAGATCAGCGAGCGCCACCGGCATCGCTACGAGTTCAATCGCGAGTACGAGGAGCCTATGGTCGCGGCCGGACTGCGAATCTCGGGGTCGACGCCGGATGGAACGTACGTGGAGATGGTGGAACTGCCCGACCATCCGCATTTCATTGGCTGCCAGTTTCATCCGGAGTTCAAGTCGAAACCGCTGGAGCCGCACCCGCTGTTCAGCACATTTGTGGGGGCGGCATATGAGTATGGGGTAAAGCGGAGAGCGGAGAAGGAAGCCACAAGCGTTGAAATGTTCCATCGGCCAGAACGTGTGAGGATTTGAATTTTCTCGAGAGCCGATGCCGCACACAAGTGTCGAAATTCGGACCGTCACCGGATCAGGTGGCGGAGATTCCCAACTCTCTGCGGCTTGGCACCGAAGTCAGGCTTGACGGAACAAAGGCCATCGTGAGGCCATGAGCATTTCCTTCCAAGTCGGCGACATTCATATCGGTTCGGGAGATCTTTTTCTCATCGCGGGGCCGTGCGTGATTGAGAGCGAAGAGCACGCGATCCGAATGGCGGAAATCATCAAGGGTGTGACGCGAGCGCTGGAGTTTCCTTTCATTTTCAAGGCGAGTTACGACAAGGCGAACCGCACTTCGATCCGCAGCTTTCGCGGTCCCGGACTGAAGGAGGGCCTGCGCATTCTGAAGAAGATTAAAATGGAACTCAATGTGCCGGTTCTGACCGATGTGCACGAGACGGCAGATGTAGGGAAGGTCGCCGAAGTGGCGGATGTTTTGCAGATTCCGGCGTTTCTCAGCCGGCAGACCGATCTGGTCGTCGCCGCCGCGCTCAGCGGACGGCCGGTGAACATCAAGAAGGGCCAATTCAATTCGCCGTGGGATATGCGGCATGCGGTGGAGAAATGCCGCGACGCCGGCAATACCCAAGTTTTCCTGACCGAGCGCGGTGCGAGTTTCGGCTACAACAACCTCGTCGTCGATATGCGTTCGCTGGCAATCATGCGCAAGTTTGCGCCGGTGGTTTTCGATGCGACCCATTCGGTGCAGTTGCCTTCGTCGCAATCCGATGGGAGTGGCCCGGCGGTGAGCGGCGGGCAGCCCGAGTTCATTCCGCTGCTGGCGCGGGCTGCGGTGGCGGCGGGCGTGGACGGAGTGTTTATGGAGGTCCATGACAATCCGAAGGAAGCGAAGTCGGATGGCGCCAACGCCCTGGAGTCAACCAAGCTGCGCGCGTTGCTGAAGGAATTACAGGCGGTGAGGAAGGCGCTGGCCGAAGCGCGTGCCACGCCTTAGACGAATTGCATTGGGACGAAAAGAGAAACTGGAATCCTTGCTTGCGCAGACCGGCAACTGGCGCCGGCTTTGGAGGTCCGAACTCTCAAGTCCAACTCTATTCCTTCAACGTCCCACGCTGCGCAATCCCGATATTGTCTCGACTGGAGTTCTTCACCACGTACATCATCCCATCCGCCTGCCGGATCACATCATGGGCCGTGCGCGCATCGTGCGGATACGTTGCCAGCCCGATCGAAGCCCGCACGTTCAGATTCAGCCCTTCTTCGCGGCAAAAACTGCTGGCCCGCAAGGCGTCGCGTAACCGTTTTGCCACCACCAACGCCTGATCTTTTCCCGTCTGCGGCAGCAGCACCACAAACTCATCTCCCCCATAGCGAAACGCAAAATCAATCAACCGCAACTGCGCCTTGATCAAATACCCGATCTCCGCCAGCAGTTTGCTCCCAATCAAATGCCCGTGCGTGTCGTTGACCGCCTTGAAGTGATCCAAATCGATAAACAGAATGCTGAATTCGTAACCAAATCGCGACGACCGGTAAACCTCGGTGTCCAGCGTCTTATACAGATGCCGCGCGTTATACAGACCCGTACAGTCGTCCGTGATCGTCAGTTCCTGAATCTTCTCCACCCAGCGCGCGTTCTCAATGGCAATCGCCGCGTAGTCGCACAGCGACTGCAGAAAGAACAGCTCCGGATCCTTAAACCGCTCCATGTCCACATTGACCAGTTGGATCACGCCCAGCACGCGCAGCTTCGATCGCAGCGGCACGCAAATCATCGATCGCGTCTCCCACTTGGTGGCGTCGTCCACGCGGCTGGCAAAAAACGGATCCGTGCTCACATCCGGCACCACCCGCGCCTCCCCGTGTTTTGCCACCCACCCGGCAATCCCCTCCCCCACTTTTAGCCGAACACTTTTCAGCGCCTCAGCCTTGTCCCCTACCGCGATGGCAAAGTAGAGTTCGTCGTGTCCTTCGTCCACCATCAGCAGCGACCAAGTATCCGGGCGAAAATATTCCGCCATCTTATCCATGATGGTCTGCAGAATGGAGTCGAGATCCAGCGACGACGTCAGCGCCTTCGCTACGTCGTGAAAGATCGTCAGTTCCTGATTCTGCCGCGTCAATTGGGTGCCGGCCTCAGGCATGCAGAAATTCCGTTGTTCCTCGCTAGACGGGTGGTGTTCAAAAATTATATTCGTCACTTTCGTGCACCCGCAATGACCGTTGGTAACCAGTACCCGTAAAGCCAACCACATCAGAGCGTTCCGCCCCCCAGCACAGCACCTGTGGCGCCGGCGCCCCTGCCCGCGGCCTTTGACTTTGTTCTTGATTTTCCCTGACCTCTGACCGAGCCTTTGATTCCCCGGCGAAGGAGCGGGTAGCGTTTGCGTGAGAAATAGACTTTCGAAGACGCGGTGAAGTAAAGCTCCGGACCCTTAGCCGCGAAGCGGCGTAAGAATGCAGCCCACAGCTTGCCCTGAGCTTGCCGAAGGGGCGTAAGCCGTGGGTGGGCAAGTGCGAGAATGAACGAGCCCCAGCGGGGCGAAAGAGTAGTCTCACCACGGACGGGTAGCCCTCCCAAAACCCGGGACTCCCACTTTCTGGTTCCTTCGAGAGGCGGGGATCTTCCGATGACTCCTCCACCATCCTGCAGCGCGGGCAAAAGAACCGCGAGTTGGCGTACTCTTAGAAAGAGTGAGCATGAATAATGAATAAGAACAAACTCAGACCCCCCACCCTGCCGTTCGCTCTCTTAGCTGTCGCGCTATCGATCTCGGCCTTTTCGCAAACCACCACCGCGCCATCCCCCGATCCCAAGTCGATCCCCGCCGTCGATGGCGCAATCGGCCCCTGCTCCGCCGACTTTACCGTCACCGACGCTGCCGCTTCCCCAGTCTACGCCGCCAAGATCAAGGTCCACATCGCCTACGGATTCATGAACGCCCGCAAGCTCGACCTGGAGGTCGGCACCAACTCCGACGGCAAAGCCCGCTTCACCGGCCTCCCCGACCGCCTCAAGCACGGCCTCTACTTCGAAGCCTCCGAAGGCGATCGCACCGCCGAAGCTTTCGACGATCCCGTTAAAACCTGCAAAGCGCAATTCACCGTCGCCCTGCGCAAGACGCCCTAATAGTTTGCAAAAAAGAACTGCTTTTGGGTGGCAGATGTTCGGGTGGTTCAAAGAGGACGCAGCCTTGGCTTCCCGCTGGAAGCGGCTGAGCGCCTGTGCGTCGTGGGCGAGTTCGTCGGGAAGGAACTTCAGGGCAACGTGGCGACCGAGCTTCAGGTCTTCCGCCTCATACACAACCCCCATGGCCCCCGCGATCTTGCTGAGGATACGGTAGTGCGAAATGCTCTGGCCGATCATGGAGTCGCAGTATGGCAGGCGGGGCACGAGAGGCAAGTCAATGCAAGCCGAAGAGTTGGCAAGGTCTTCAAAAGGATGGTTGGCGTAACATCGCCATTGCGCTCATTGACGGGTTATGAGTGTAATGGGCTGATCGACAGTTTAGGTCCCGCACCGACGCGACAGAGTGATACCGTCAATGCCCTTGCTCCATTCACTCTGGATGAATCTCGATACAGCTTCTTCGAGGTCGGCGTACTCGGACCTGCCTTGGTCCGCCAGTTCGTTGGGCCTGATTGGGTTGCTCCGCTGCCAAGCAACCTGCACCTTCCCATCAGGACGCTTTACGAGAAAGAACCCTTCGAAAACCGTTTCACCGGGCCGCCAATGCCTTGCGGTTGGCGGGAACACGCCATTCTGTTCAAGCAGCCGCTTCACGACGCCAGCGACCTCATCAACCGAAACAGAATCGGAACCAAGCATTTGCCGCTCAGGCACATTCAAATGGAGCGAAACGACGAGCTTCTCTAGGAGAGCCTCTCTAGTAGTTGTCACTTCATCATGATACTTGACGTAATATCGCCATTTCACTCGTCCTATGAAAAAGGATGTCAAGGAAAAAAGGCATCTCCCCGCCCCTCTGAGAGATGCGGGCGTGGTGACTT
>OCTA010001135.1_pt1 | contig 24658 bp, 27 predicted proteins | sample 1538991 | NCBI WGS metagenome assembly OCTA01 (sample SAMEA3539302, study PRJEB22396) | soil metagenome | biome: tundra; feature: field; material: soil | place: USA | collected 2010-05 | depth 0.15 m | reverse complement strand
GCAACAGCAACTCCGCGCCTTTCGGGGCTCCCACCTGGCCCGGCACCGGGGCGGCGGCCAGCAAAGCGGCCCGGGCGCATTCTCCGCTCGCCCCGTGACGCCGGCCGAACTCGTCGCGGCGCAGAGCGCATTCGGCGGCGGTGCACGCTCTGGCGCAACCGGACAAGCGCAGTCCGCCGCGCTGCTCTACGATGCCGACGGCCACGAGCTGTCGTTCGAGGCGTTCGGTTCGCCGATCGACGGCGGTCCTGGTTGGCCGCTTCAGCCGCGCATAGCCGATCCCAGTCGACCACCGCGTGTTACTGCCTTCGTGCCGGGCTGGAACCTCATCCCGGGGCCTCGCACCGAGGGCGGCAATATCGGCTTCGACCAGTTGCGCGCGCTGGCCCTGGCGTGCTGGCAATACCGCGTCGCCGTGAACTACCGGAAGAAGCAGGTGCGCGGCATCCGATGGGAAGTGACGCCGAAAGACGCGAAGACGCCGGCGGCCAAGGCGAAGTTCCAGAAGGACATCGACCGCGTCACGGCGTTTCTGCGCAATCCGAACCGGATCGACGGTCTCGGCTTTGGCGAGTGGATCGGGTTGATCGTCGAAGAGATGCTGGTCGTTGATGCTGTCCCGATGTTCAAGCATCCAGACAAGGCCGGTAACCTCTTCGCCCTTGTCCAGATCGACGGCGCCACGATCAAGGTGCTCATCGATCAGTTCGGGCACCCCGTCGGTTACCAGCAGATTCTGTATGGATATCCGGCGACGCAGTATCCAACATACGACCCGACGACGAAATCCGCCGTCGTGCGCGACGTTGACGAGCTGGATGGACGGCTCGACTACATCATCACGAACCCGAGCGTCTCGGATGTCTACGGCACCTCGACGCTCGAGCAGTTGACGCCGACGATCAACATCGCGATCGCGCGCACCGCGCGGCAGCTCTCCTGGTACCAGGACGGTACTGTTCCGGATAGCTTCATCGAAGCGCCGGAAGGCTATTCGGTCGCTCAGATCAAGCAGCTCCAGCAGCTCTACACGGCGCTCTATTCCGGCAACAATGCGCTCCGCTCCGGCATGACGGTGCTACCTCCGGGCGCGAAGTACACGCCGGCCAAGCCGTTCGCGTACTCGAAGGAAGAGTCCGAGGAGATCATCTCGATCATCTGCGCGAACGAAGGTCTACCGCGCTCAATCTTCATCTCGCAGACGAACCGCGCAACGGCGGAAATGCAGCGCGACGACGCGGCCGACACCGGACTTCGACCGGTCATCAATACCATCAAGGACTTCCTGGACCGCGTCATCGAGGACGACTTCGGCCTGCCCGACCTCGAGGCGAATCCGATCGAGAAGACGGCCGGGAACGAGTGGGAGCAGGCGCAGTCAAAGGCGCTCTACGTCTCGAGCGGTATGCGCACCTTGGACGAGGTCCGCGCCGAGGACGGGCTCGACCCGCTGCCCGAGCCACCGCCGGCGCCACTTGCCCTTGCACCGCCGTTGGCGCCGGGCCAGCAGCCGCCTTCGGGTGTGCCCGTTGCACCGAAACCAAAGGGCAAGCCCGGGCAGCCAGACCAGGACTCGCAGGACGCAGCCGACAACGCCGCCAAGTCAGAGCTCGCCACGTGGGAGCGCTTCGCTCGCAACCGCATCGCAAAGGGGAAACATGCCGCTCCGTTCGTCGCGTCGGTCCTCCCAGAGGATGTCGCCGACCTCGTGATCCGGGGGCTGAAAACCGCCAGCACCGACACGCAGGTCCGCGCCGTCTTCACGGAAGCCCGCGAGGCAATCGAAAAGAAGAAGGCAAACCCACTGCGCGATGCGCGGAAGAAGGCGGCGACGCGGCATCTCGCGGATCAGACACTCGAGCTGTTCGCGCATCAGCGCGCGGCCGTCGAGCGCGTTTATCGGGAGGCGAGCGCATGAACATGGACATGTACCGGCCGGGCTATGCACTGCGTGATGAGGTCATCCCCATCGTGTTTGATAGGTCTGGTTTCGACAATCTTACGGCCCACGCCGCCCTTGCCGACGCTATCGAGACCTTCTGTGCCGAAGCCTTCGCTTCTGAAACCACGGACAAGGAGTTCCGATGCGCAAGCTCTTCCTAGCTCTTCTTCTCCTTCTCACCGCGCCCGCATTCGCGCAGAACGCGCTCGCGCCCGCCGGCGCGGCCGTTACTTCATGCGTCGTCGAGAACGTTACTGCCACGACTCAGTGCTTTCCGACGCCCGCGGCAAACCTCACCTGGCATATCTCGGGATTCACGTTGTCGAACGAGGCGGTGACGGCTCAGTCGCTCCAGATCGTCTCGGGCACCGGATCCAACTGTGGTACGGGCGTCGCGGCCCTCACTCACAAGATCGCCATGACAACGGCGATCGGTTCGGTCGCGAACAGCCAATGGATTATCCCAGTTGCCGGGCAGGCCGTGTGCGTCTCACCGACCGCGGCGACGGCCTTCGGCGCAACGCTGACAGGGTGGCTCGCGCCGTGATTCGCAAAGATGCTCTCCCCGATTCCTACTGGGACGCAGCCCTCGTGACGGACTTCGCCCTGAAGGTTGCGCCTACGCTCGCCGTCGTCTTCAGTGACGGCGGAAGTGAGGGCATCGAGGAGAACGATCTCGGCATCAGCTTCGACTTCTTGGAACCGAACGCGATGGCTTACGGCAAGGAGCGCGGGGCAGAACTCATCGGAAAGAAGTTCGTCGGTGGCGAGTGGATCGACAACCCGTCGGCGAAGTGGGCCATCGACGACACGACCCGCGATGGGGCACGCGCACTGCTCGAACAGGCGCTCAAGGAAGGCATGTCCACTCAGGACTTCGCCGCGCGCCTCGAGGAGTCGGGACTGTTCAGCGAGGCGCGGGCCGAGATGATCGCGCGCACCGAGACGGCGCTCGCTTTCAACGAAGGCAAGCTCGACTCGTTCAAGGAAGCAGACATCGACCGAGTCTACGTCTACGACGGGGACTTCGACGAGGAATGCACCGAAGCCAACGGCCAGATATGGGATCTGGACGAGGCGGAAGCGAACCCTATCCAGCATCCGAACTGCGAGCGGGACTTTCGCCCGCTGACCGTTTCGGAACAGAAAGAAGAGGCCGCGTAATGGCTGACACCTTCGAAGAAGTCGCGAAGTTCAAGGGCACGCGCACTGTGATCACGTTCAGTCCCGAGGACGGCAAGCCCGTCTCGGGCGAGATCGTCGAGGCCGACAAGGCGACACACACCGTCACTCTCGCCGATAAGCGCGTGGTCACGTTCCCGCCAAACGACCCGGCAAAGGGGCAGGTCAAGTCGTGACCTACGTTCTCGTCGCCGCCGTCGTCTTGGCGCTCGTGTACGAAATCTACTGGATCGTGAAGGAGTCGAAGTCCGGCGGCGCCATTCAGGGGAAGACCATCTCCGAGCTCGTGTGGCACGTCTCGACGAAGCGGCCAATCGTGCCCTTCGCCTTCGGCGTGCTGATGGGCCACTTCTTCGCGCAGGCGGCACAGTGAGGCGTTGGCATCTGCTCCTCACGTTCTCGATCGTGACGCTCGGCTGCGCACCCGCGAAGCGAGTCGCCGGATACCAGAACGCCTATGACTTTCGCGAGGCGCGCTACGAGGAAGCGTGCGTCGTTGCAACGCCGCCGGCCGCGTGTGCGGCGGCGGTCCTCGAGCTCCACGCCGCCGAGAAACACCTCCACGAAGCGGCGAAGGCCGTCAAGAACGGCGGCGCGATGTCGCTGCAACTCGCGGCGCTCAAGGCAGACGCGAAGAAGCTCGCGGCGCGGACGGTGACGAAATGACCATCACCGAAATCATCGCCGCCCTCGAGACCGCCATGAAGGCCGTCACCGCCATCACCGGCGAGGTCGCTGCGCAACGCACGCGCATCGCCGCGCTTGAATCCCAGGTCGCCGCCCACGATCTTCAACTGAAGAGCGCCCCGGACCCGGGGCCTCCATTCCACAAGGAGAACTAGCAATGCCATTTTCAGCAGCCGACGCCGTTAAGTTCGCCTCCGACCTTCCCGCGCTTCTCGACCTCTACGCGACATTCGAGGCAGCGCTCGCTGCGACCAAAGGTGAGACCCCGACCGCGCGTGACTTCGATGTCTTGATCGCCGTCGCGCCGAAGCTGAAAGCGCTCGCCGTGACTATCGAAGCACAGATGGCCACCCCGAGCGCCTAGCCCATGCTCCTCATTCTCGTGCTGATCCTTCTGCTCTTCTGGGGCTTCGGAAACTTCGGTTCCTATCCGGCGTTCGGCCCCTACCGCGAGAACGGCCTCATTCACGCCGTTCTCGTGATCGCCGTCATCGTCCTCGTCTACTGGTTTCTTACCGGGCACCGCCCGCTGTAAAAGGAGAACCAAATGATCGAAGCCGCCTACAACTCCAACACGATCTATTCCAGGAACGACGTCGCCACGTTCGACTCGGTTCGCTACGCGAGCCTCGTGGATGTGAACAAGGGCAACATGCCGACGACCTCGCCGACATTCTGGGCTCTCGCCAAGCCGGTGGGATACGTGGCACCCGCCGTCGCCCCCGTCGAAAAGCCCGCTCCCGACTTCGATGCCAAGGCGACGTACAAGGCCAACGACCCCGTCACGTTCAACGGCGTGCGCTTCGTCAGTCACGAAGACTCCAACACCGGCCACACGCCCGACGCGTCCCCGAACTGGTGGGCGATCGCCGAACAGATCGCGCCGATCGGATCCATCGTGCCGGACGCGTGGATCGCTGTCGCGCAGGCCATCGCCACCTCGAAACAGGCAACCGCCGCCCTCGAGACCGCCATCCACGCTGTCGCCGTGCAGACCGGCGGCTCTTTCAAGTCGTAGGAAAGGAGTCCAAACCATGATCTACAACAACGAACCTACCGCCCCCAAGGGTCCAGCCGGACCTGCTGGTCCACAGGGCCCCACCGGGCCGTCCGCTCCTCCTCCGCACGGTCCCGCAGGTCCCGCTGGCCCCAAGGGTCCCGCTGGTCCTAAGGGATAGCTGGTGAACTGGTTCCCGCCCGAGCTCGTCAATGCTGCTCGCGATACGTGGGCTTGGGCGGGACTCCATCCGGTTATCTTCTGGGGTCTCGTGGCAGCGATGGCCGTAAACAACGGCCTGCGCCTCGGGGCTTATCGCGACTACGTCTCTCGGCCACCATGGGCGCGTTTCATCGTAGCGGCGACAGATCCCTTCTGCGGGAACTTCTGGCGGCTCCTCTCGTGGATCTCGGCGAAGTTCTCCCTGCCGTTCAAGTTCCCGAACGGTGACGATCCACAGACCATCACGGCGCAGGCCGTCCGCAACGCCGTTGCGGCAGATGACGCGGCGAAAGAGGCCCAAAAATGACACCGAACGATATTGCCGGCTTCGTCGGTGCCGCGCTCACGGGTGCAGCTGGAACAGGCGCCGTGTTCGTCAGGTTTGCCTTGCCGTGGTTCAGGCAACGCGATCGCGACGTGGCTTCGATCAAGACCGAGGTGGGCGTCGGCACTCTAGGGCCGTCGATCGTAGAGCTTGTCGCGTCTACCGCCGCGAGCACGCAGCGGCTCGAGCAGAGTTCGCAGCGGAACGGCGAGGGCATCCATAGCGTGATCGAGACGCTGAAAGCCCACGGTGAACGGCTCGGGACTCTTGAGGCGAAGCACGAAACACTGAGCGATAGGGTCAATCAGTTTCGCGAGGCATTCGCGGAGCACGATCGGGACGAGACCGATGGCGGCGGCGTCCGGCGTTTCAAGGCCGCATTCGCGGCGCACGATCTGCTGGAAGCGTCGAAAACCAAGAAAAGGCAAAAAGTGAAATAGACCATGCACAACATGTCGTCCCGCCGTGAGGCAGGCGCGACCATCACCAAGAAGAGGGGGCTTAGCCTCCGCCCTCTTCTTGGTGCTCTTTTCGCCCTTGCCGGTCTCTCCAGTTCTTGCCAGCCGGCTTTCGCCGCTCCTCCTGCGACGTGCGTCGTCTCGGGCACGGTCCTCAACATCTCGGCGCAGCCAGTCCCGAACACGCAGGTCCGCTTTCGCGTCGTCCAGCCGACGATCATCAACGGCAACGCGATCGCCGCGCAGGATCTGACCGCGATTACGGCCGGCGACGGTACATGGTCGCTGACGCTCATCCAGGGCCTGAACGCGCAGGTGGACATCCCGGCCGCCGGGACACCTGTCTCGAGCGACACCGTCATCCCGACAGGTGGCCTATGCCCGGCGACGTTCGCCTCGCTGACCCTCTACACCCGCGGAACCCTGACGCCCGCGACGATCCTTTCGAACGCCGGCCCGAGCATGGGCGGCGACCTGACGGGCGCGAGCCCGAGCCCCTCCGTCATCGGCCTCCGCGGCGTCGCGCTGACCGCCGGTACGCCCTCGAACGGTCAGGGATGGGTCTACAACTCCGGGACCGGTAAGTACGTCCTGACGGCGATCGGTGGCGTCGGCGTCGCCTCCGTGACGGGCGGCACCGGGATCTCCATCACGGGCTCAGGGACGGCCCCTGTCGTCAACATCGCCGCGGGCGGTGTCACGTCCACGCAGCTCGGCTCCGGGGCCGCTTCAACGAACGTGGGCGCCCTGGGCGGGGCGCTGTCCGGCTCACTTCCGAGTCCTTCGCTGGCGGCTGGCGCGGCCGCGGGGAACCTCGGGGGCGCCGGTGGCGTCCTCGCCGGCACCTACCCGTCGCCGACCTTTGCCGCGGGCGGTATCGCGGATGCGGCTGTCAACGCCGGTGCCGCGATCCAGTGGTCGAAGATTTCGAAGGCCGGTTCGGCCGAGTCGGACATCACGGGTCTGTCCACCGACCTCGCCGACAAGCTCTCCAAATCCACGGGCGGCACGGTCGCCGGCCCGATGATCTTCAGCAACACGGTCGCCATGAACGGCGGCTTCTCCTTTACGGGGTCATTTACCCCGGGCGGTGAGATTCGGGTCGCGCGCACCGCCGACGCGACGAGCGGCTCTCCACTGAAGCCCTCGAACAACCTCACGCTCGAGGGATCCGTCTGGACGACGGTTGCCGAGCGCCGCCTGACGGCATGGATCAACACGCCGACCGGCGCTAACGCTGGGCACATGTCCCTGATGGGATACTCAACGGACAACGTCCTGGGCCCTGAGCGGTCGTGGTTTGACACGATCACGGGCGCCTTCAACGGCAACGTGATCGGGAACGTCACCGGCGCCGTGACGGGGAACGTCACCGGGAACGCGTCTGGCACGGCCGGCGCCTTCACCTCGAACCTCACCGGCGACGTGACATCGAGCGGCATGGCGACGACGGTCGCGCTCGTCAACGGCTCGACCGCCGCAAACGTCCATGCTGCCGAGCTCCTCGCGAACGCGGCCACGGCGGCGAATACCGCTTCAACGATCATGCGTCGGGACGGCTCGAACCAGGTCGCGGCCACGACGTTCACTGGCGCGCTCGTCGGGAACGTCATCGGGAACGCATCGGGCACCGCCGCGAACATCACGGGCGTCGCGGTTGTCGCCAACGGCGGCACCGGGGCTTCCACGCTCGCCGCCGGCCTCCTGCACGGCAACGGGGCGGGGGCTATCACCTCCGCGCAGGCAAACCTGACTTCCGACGTGACGAACGTCCTTCCGGTTGCGAACGGCGGCACCGGTCAGACGACGGCCTCGGCTGCTTTCTCTGCACTCGACCCGATGGCTCTTCTCGGCGACACGATGTACGGCGGCGCCGCAGGTGTCGCGACACAGTTGCTCGGCAACACGACGACGACGAGGCAGTTCCTGAACCAGACAGGGAACGGGACAATTTCGGCCGCGCCGGCGTGGGGCACCCTCGTCGCTGGCGACCTTCCGAACCACGACTTCTCGAAAGTCACGACCGGGATTGTCCCGATCGCGCAGGGAGGCACCGGCCAGTCTGCCGCGGGGCTCGGCTACAACGCGCTCGCCCCGACGACGACTCTCGGCGACATCGCCTTCTCGAACGGTGCCGGTACGAACACGCGCCTCGCGGGCTCAATTTCCGCGACGAAGGCGTATCTACAGCAGACCGGCAACGGCGCGATTTCGGCCGCGCCCGTCTGGTCAACAATCGCCGTTGCCGATGTCCCAGCCCTCCCGGCTTCACAGATCACGAGCGGCACCTTCTCGGCCGGCCTGATCCCGAACAACGCGGCGAACACGTCAGGCAGCTCAGGCACGACATCGGCACTCCTCAGCGCCACGACGACGGTCAACGTCGCCGCGGCGGCAGCTCCGACGAACGGACAGGTGCTCACGGCCACGAGCGGCACGACCGCAACGTGGCAGACCGCGACGGGCACGGGCACGATTACCGGCGCATTCGGTTCGGGTGGTTCGACAGGAATGACGCTCACTGGCGGTGCGGCATCAGGAAGCGTCACATTGACGCTCGGCGGGACGCTCGGCATCGCCAACGGCGGCACTAACGCGACGACGACGACTGGCGCCTTCAATGCGCTCTCGCCGATGACCGTCCTTGGGGACGTGATCTTCGGCGGCGCGTCTGGGGCCGGCACGCGGCTCTCCGGCAACACTTCAACCACGCCGATGTTCCTGCGTTCGACTGGTGCGGCGGGCCTTGCTACCGTCCCGACGTTCTCACAGGTCAACGCTTCGACGGACCTCGCCGGGACGCTCCCGGTCAACACCGGCGGCACGGGAGCCGCCACCCTGACGGGCCTCCTACGGGGCACTGGCACGACAGCGATCACGGGCGGCGCGCAGGCGTCACTCACGACCGAGGTCACGGGCCTTTTGCCCGTCGCGAATGGCGGTTCTGGTGTCGGGACGCTGACTGGGTTCCTGAAGGGCAACGGCACGTCGGCATTCTCGGCCGTTGCAAACGTCGTCCTCACGACAGACGTTGGCGCGACGATTCTTCCGGTCGTCAACGGCGGCACGGGCACCGCTGCGGGGACGATCTTGGGCGACGTGACGGGCACAATCGTCGCGTCCACGGTTGCGAAGATCCAGGGCCGCACGGTCGTTGCTACGGCCCCGTCCGACTTGCAGTACCTCGGCTGGAATAACGGCGCCTCTCAGTGGGAACCGAAGACGGTTCCGAGCGCAAGTACCGTCGTTCTTCGCGACGGCTCGACGCCGATGTCGGCGAATTGGCCGGCCGGCAACTTCATCATCACCTCGCAGAACTCGGTGAACAGCTTCAACGTTCTCGAGTACGGCTGCGTCGGTGACGACACGCACGACGACACGGCCTGTATCAACTCGGCAATTTCGGCAGCCACGTTCGCCACACACGGCAAGGTGATTATCCCGGGTGCTGGCACGCCGCTCGGCCGCTACAAGGTCACGTCGATGATTACCGTGCCGAGCAGCGTGACGATCGAAGGCGAAGCGCCGGGATACGGGGCCGGACTCGCCAATCTCGGCGTGATGATTCACGCGGTCCACACCGGCAACGCGATTCTGTCGCTCGTCGGCTCAGCGAACGTCACACTCAAGAACCTCATCCTGTGGGGCGACAGCACAACGACCCCAAAAACCGGACTTCTGCTTGGGCGTAACTCGGCGGCATCCGCAGGCGCTCACTATTTCGAAAACGTCGCCATGGATAACGCTTTCTCAGTCGCGGCGGTCTATTCAATCGCATCAGAAGAGAACGTCTGGCAGAAGTGTCTCGCACGCGTGCTCAATGGCGGCGCACTCTACGGCTTCTATACTTCACAGTCGGATGATCTCTCCATCGGCGGCCTGACAGCATCTAGCAACCTTTCCGGGCAATACAACTTTCTCGAATGCGACGTGCGGACCGCTAGCGCAACGACCTCGGCCCTCTATATCAAGGTTGACGCCGGAGCGCAGGGGCACTACTTCAACGGCGGCTACCTCTTCGCCCAGAACGGTTCTTACGTCACCGTCGAAACGAACGGCACGACGAACGGCGGCATCTCGTTCGTCAATGTCTCGGGTGAGAACATCGGGACCCCGGTCAACGGTTTCAGGCTCATTACGACGGGCGGTGCAGCGAAGACGCTCCAGGGTTTGATGATTCTCAATTGTCCAATGACGGGAATCGTCGGCAACTACATCAACCAGGGCGCGAACCTCACCATTAAGGACTCGTTCATCAAGACGCAGGCCCCCGGTGCCGTGTCCTCAACTTTCGTACCAAACCAGATCATCAATTCCTATGTTGATACGGGGACGACCCCCGGAACGTTCTACGGGGTGCAGGCGGGGATCGCGAACGCAGTCGTCGGCGGCACGATCTTCAAGCAGACGGCAAACTCGACCACGACCGCGAATGTGCAGACGACCATGTTTGGGACGGGCGTTGGTTCGCTGACACTCCCGGCGAACTCGCTCGCGGTTGGAACTACGATAAGAATCCACATGGGCGGATTTATCGCGGCAGCGGATGGCGGCGCTTCGACGAAGACGATTCAAGCGAAGCTCGGCGGCGTCATCGTCACGACTGGCTCCAGTGGGAATGCCTTCACGACAGTTCTAAATCAGCCCTGGTTTGCCGATGCGACTTTCACTTGTCGAACGACGGGCGCGACCGGGACTGTCATCGGAACCAGCGAATGGCAGACACAGATCGGCGCGACGCAGCCAAATGGCGTTATAGCTGGAAATACAGGGGTGGCCGTCGTGAACACCCAGGGCACCCTCGCGATCGACTTTCAACTTAACAACGGCAACGCCGCCGGGACGGCCACGACGACCTGGGCCACGGTGGAAATCCTCAACTAAGGAGCATGACAATGAATCCGGTCCTCTTCACATTCCCCATCGCGAAGTTCGAAAAGCTCGAAGACGGGAGGATGCTGATCGAGGGCGTCGCGACCGACGAGACTCTCGACTCGCAGGGCGACATCCTCGACTACGAGGGCTCCAAGAAAGCCTTCGGGGACTGGCGCGGCAACGTCCGTGAGGCGCACGACCCGAAGAAGCCGGTCGGCAAGGCCCTCGCCGTGGACTTCGACGACGCCGCCAAGTCGATCATGGTCAAGGCGTTCATCTCGTCCGGTGCGCAGGACACGCAGGCGAAGATTCAGGAAGGCGTCCTGTCCTGCTTCTCTGTAGGCGGCGGACTCCCCACGAAGACGCAAAAAGAGACGGTCAACGGCAAGAGCGTCCGCCGCGTCATGGAATGGCCGATGTCGGAACTCTCGACCGTCGATGCCGGCGCCAACCCGAATGCGACGTTCCAGCTCGTGAAGGCAGACGGTGTCGCGACGGAGATCCTCGCCGAGGACGTGCCCGCGGCCGTCACCGCCGCCGCGAACCGTTTCGCCGCAGCGATCCTGAAGGCGGTCACACCCGAGCCGGTCGAGAAGAAAAAGAAAGAGCCGTTGCCTCCCGCTCCTGCGGCCGGCACCGAAACCGAACAGGTCGGCGACAACGACGCGCAGGACGAAGAGCAGCCCGCGAAGTGCGAGAAGTGCGGCCAGGTCCATGAAGAGAAGGTCGAAGAGTGCGACAAGGCAGACGTGGCCGCCTTCAACGTTGACCAGGCCAAGAAGGGCGTCGATGAAGCGAAGGCGAAGCACAAGGTCGCGCAGGCGAAGGAAGGCCTCGTCACCGCGCAGGGCAAGCTCGCGGAAGTCAAGGCCGGCGGTAGTCCGCAGGCGGACACCGTGGCGGACGACGACACGGAGAAAGCGAAGGCCGCGGACGGCGTCGAGAAAAAGGACTACACCGCCGAAGAGCGCAAGAAGATGGCCGAGTCGGGCGAGGCGATGAAGGACGGCGGCTATCCCATCGCCAACGGCACCGACCTCTCCAACGCGATCCAGGCCTTCGGACGCGGCAAGAACAAGCCCGCCGTAAAGGCCCACATCAAGCGGCGCGCGAAGGCGCTCGGCCTGAGCGACAAGCTTCCCGACACGTGGAAGGCCGTCACCGCGCTTCTCGCGAAGCATTTCGGCGGCGGCGAAGAGTACGATGTTGCGCAGGCGCTCGGCGTTCTGGAGGGGATCAAGGCCCTCCAGTTCTCAGAGTCCGCCGAGGACGCCGAACCTGACAAGGGCGAGGACGAGACCGAACAGCTACAGCTCCTCGAGACGGCCTGCGAGTGCATCAAGCAGTTCATCGCTCTCGAGGCCGGCGAGCTCGCCGAGGGCGACTCGGATGCGCCGGAATCCCCGCTCGCGATGGTCGCGATGTCCGCCGCCGTCCGGTCTGAGTTCACGAAGCGGATGAAGCCGCTTGAGGACAGCATCGAGGCCGCAATCACGAAGATGAAGTCGCCGGTCGCTCCGGCCGACATGTTCAAGGTTCACAACGGAGACCAGCTCGCCGAAGGAATCGGACTGGGTCTGTCTGCCGCACTCGAACCGATCACAAAGGCAAACGTCGAACTCAAGGGGCTCATCGAGTCCGAGTTCAAGGACGTGCGCAAGTCGATCGTCGAGCTCGGGAAGACGGCCGCCGTTCCAACGCCGCTGCGAACCGTTCCGCGCGAGGCTTTCGGCCCCGCCGGGGCATCTGACGCCGGACTGATCGCCCTCGAAAAGGCGCTCATGTCCACTAGCAATCCCGAGGCGATGGCCGCGCTGCGTCAGCAGATCGCGCTCGCCAAAGCGGGAATCTCTCAGAGGTAATTAGTCATGGCTACGAACGTTTCCAACTTGCTCAAGGGCCTCGGGATCACGACTCCCGAAGCCGCCGCGACTCTCGCCGGCGAGATGCGTAAGGTCGCCAACGGTGACTACGGCTATCTCGACATGGTCGGCAATCGCCACACGCGCGAGGCGCTCGGCATCCAGAAGGACGCCACGAACCAGATCGGTGTCGTGACTGGCCTCGGACTGCTCGGCTACCCGCTGGAAGTCCCGGCCAAGCTCCTGTACCCAGTTCCTACGCTGCTCGTCAACCGGCTCCCGCGCAGGGTTGCCGGCGGGGCGACGGTCACGTTCCGCAAGATCACCGCGATCAACTCCACCAGCGTGTGGGGCTCCGTCGCCGAGGCTTCGGATTCCACCACGGGCCGTAACACCCGCGGCGCGTACAACGAAGCGAACATCACCTACAACTTCAAGACGATCGAGATGGAGACGATGCTGACGCCCGAAGCTCTCTTCGGGTCGAACAGCAAGATCACCCCCGGTCAGGACTTCCAGGCTGCCGACATCGCGCGCCTGACGCTGCTCCAGATGACGAAGCTGGCCGAAGAGAAAATGCTTCTCGGCGGAAACGTCACGCTCCTCGCGGCCCCGGCCGCTGGCACGGCTGGCACGACTGCCGGTCTGACCACGGGTCTCGGCTCGCTCACGGCGGCGACGGCCTACTACTTCCGCATCTCGGCCCTGACGCTCCAGGGCTACCTCGGCGCCGCGACCGGCAACGGTGGCGCGGACTCGCTCGGCGAGACGCCCGGCACGAACGAAGGCACGATCACCACGGCTGGCGGCGGCTCCACGGGTGACAAGTCGATCAACGTCAAGTTCACGGCCATCCCCGGCGCCGTCGCGTACAACGTATTCGTTGGCACGGCGACCGGCAACGCGAACTGCCACTACGTCGCGACGATCACCTCCACGGCATTCACCATCTTCTCGACCACGCTTCTGACGGCTGTCTACAACGTCACCGGCGCGGCCGCTGACACGCACACGGCCAACGTCGCCAACACGCTCGACAAGACGGCCAACGCGCTGGACTACGACGGCCTCATCGCGCAGTGCTGCAAGACCGCTTTCGGCCCGGGCTACTACCTCGGCGTTGCCGAAGGCGCGACGCTCACGGCGGACTCCACCGGCGGCGTGAACGAGATCGACATCGCGTTCAAGGCGTTCTTCGACAAATACAAGAGCGACGTGGACGAGATCTTCGTCGCGACCGGCCAGAAGAAGAAGATCGACCAGATCTCGACCGGCTCTTCGTCTCCCGTCTACCGCATCGACGTGAAGGCCGGCGATCTCAACGTGACCGGCTCTCTCGGCGTCCGGTCGGTGTCGAACCGCTACATGGGCAACGACGCGCCCGTGACGGTTCACCCGTTCCTCCCGGCCGGCACGATCCTCTTCGTCAACTACGCGCTCGGGCCGTACTACCCGGGCTCGAACGTCGGCGACAACATGGAAGTGGTGCTCGGGTGGGATTACCGGGCCATCGACTTCACCGCCGCCAAGCGCGCGCAGGAGTTCGGAATGGATCTCAGCGAAGCGCTGGTGATCTACGCGAACTTCATGGTCGGCGCGATCCAGGGTCTTTCGTAGAAATCTGACAACCGGCCCGGGCGGTTGTGAGCCGCCCGGCCTTTACACGGAGACGACATGGCCTCGGTTGACTGGAACGCCCAGATTCAGCAGTACCTCAAGATCGGGGCGAACCCGGACGCGTCTATCGGTCCGCTTCTCGCCGGTCTTGGCGGCGCCTGTCAGGCGGCTGTCGAGAACGCCATTGGCCGCACGCTCGACAACGTCACGTACACGGAAGCCTACGACGGCAACGGCCAGCAGAGCGGAGTCATGCTCCTGCGCCACGACCCGATCGTGTCGATCACGTCGGCCTCGCTCGACGGAAGCGCGCTCACTCTTCCGGCATCCTTCAACCCTTACGTCCCGACGTATCCGCCGCCGCAGCTCACCATCTTCGGCGGCTTGCCCGGAGACCTGACGGCCTCCGGCGTGCAGCTCACGGACGGCTCGATCTTCGACTCCGGCATTCAGAATTTCATCATCACGTACACGGCCGGGCTCTCAGGTCCGACCGAGGGCTCGCCCCCGCCTGATCTCGTATTTGCGATCGCCTTCTGGGCGTCGCTGCTCTTCAAGGACCGCGATCGGCTCGGCGAGGCCTCACGCACGATTGGCGACCAGTTGTCTACGTTCACGATGGACATCCCGCCCGACATCGCTCAACTCATCTTCCGTTACGAGAGGGTAATGCTCCCGTGAGCCTGAATATTCAGATCGACGTATCGGAGCTCGCGGGCGGCGCGGCTGCGTTCCGCTCTTACCCGGAGCGGCTCCAGACGCATCTTCTCGAAGCCATGACCGGCTCGATGCACGAAGTCACGAAGGAACAGAAAGACCGCATCCCGGTCGTCACCGGGACGCTTCGCCGGGAGTGGAACGAAAAGCTCCCGCCCGACGCGAACTCCTCCGGGCTCGGCTACACGGGCACGATCGGCACGAACCTCGCCTACGCCGCGGCTGTCGAGTTCGGCTTTCAGGGCATCGAGACGGTGCGGGCGCATATCCGCAGTATCGCCTTCGGTCGCACGGTCACGCCGTTCACCGTCCCCGCTCACACGCGCGTCGCCAACCAGCCCGCGCGGCACTACGCGGCGGACGGCCTGAACGCGGCCCGCGACACGGTCGAAGCACTCCACCGCAAGGCCATCACCGACACGTTCGAGGAAATGAAGAATGCCCGCTAGCCCGTACCCGATCACCGGGCCGCGCGAGCTGATTCTCCAGCGCATTCAAGACGTGCTGAAGACGATCAACCCGACTACCACGTTCACGTTCCCGAACGGATGGGCACACGCCCCGATCACGAACGATCTGGGCGGACGCGTCTATTCGAAGTTCCGCGGCGAGGTTGCCGTCGATCAGGTCGAGCGGCCCTACGTCGAGATCATCACGGATGCCAAGACGCCCGACAAGATCACGTCGCAGCACGATGATTGGTACACGGCCACGATGTCGGCGCAGATCTGGTGCTACGCCAGCGGCGACGACTCGGGGGATGGCCTCGATTCCATCGTTCGGCCGCAGCTCAACTCTCTCTGCTCGGATCTGTGGATCGGGCTTGAGGCTGCCCGCTTCTGGGGCCCGTCGCCAAATCCTCCGTTCGACACGTTGCAGGTCATCTTCGGGCCGCGGCTCTCTCTGAACGTCACGTCTCGTTGGACCCGTCCGGCCGTGCAGGGGCCGGGCGGCTTTGCCTTCCTCTCTTTCGAAGTGTCTTACCCGTTCGAACGTCTCAACCCGTAAAGGAGAAACCTCACCATGTTCGCCACCTTCATCGCCTCCCTGTTCTCTTACACGCACCTCGCGGGCGACGTTGGCGCCTACATGGTGCACCTCCTCCACTTCTTCGCCGCGCAACCGTACCTGCTCTTCCCGGTCTTCGGCGTGCTGACGTTCACAGGCGTTAACAATGCCGGCCAGATCGTCAAGGGTGCTGGGCAGCTCTGGCTACCGGCGCAAACGGTCAACGGTGCCGACGCTGCGCTCTCTCAGGCGAACTACGTGGGCCTGACCGAGACGGGGATCGACTTCCACTACAACAGGAAAGTGACGGTCGTCGAGACAGATCAGTACCTCGCCGGCGTGATGGGCTTCCCGGCGCAGGAGACGGTCACGTTCGCGTTTGAGGCCGTACAGCTCAACCTGGCGACGATGAAGCTACTGTGGGGCACCGGAGACGAGACGCTCGTCGGCGGCACGTCGAGCGACGTGTCCTCCTCGCTGACCGGCGGCCAGCAGGTCAAGCAGCTCTACTACCAGCTCGTCTGGAAGGGCGAGGCTCCGGCCCCGTCCACGAACCTCCAGAGGGTCTTCCAGGCGTGGCGCTGCATGGTGACGTCGATCGGCGATATCAAGTTCACGAAGAACAAGGAAGCCTCGGCAAAGATCACGCTGACGGCTCTGATCGACATCGGAGCCATCGGGGCCGGCAAGGCGCCCCTCTACCAGATCCTCGATTCATAGGCCAACTGTGGCCGCTGTCCCTCTTCAGCGGGCCTTCGACCTGACACCGGGGTACGAACTCCGGCTCGGGCCGAAGGCCCACCCGGTCCCGCCGCTCACGCTCGGGCGGTTCATGGATCTCATGGCGTGCGACTGGTCGCTTCTCGCGACGGCGCTCAAGGCCGTGCAGACGCCCGCCACGGACGAGGCGCCCGCGAAGGACGACCCCGAGAAGCTCGCGGCGCAGGTCGGCAAGTCGCTCGCCTACTTCCCGACCGAGGCGTTCGCCCCGCTGATCGCTTCGGTTGTCCCGGGCGTCACCGAGGCCGAGTGGAAAGAGCACGGATCCGGCACGGAGTTCATGTTCCTTTACCGCTATTTCGGGATGACACACGACTGGTTCCTGATCCGCAAGGCGATCGGCTTCGGCGATCCGAAGGCCGCTCCCGCGACGCGTTCGACCGTCACGGCGGCGCTGCTGTCGTTCTGTCAGCGGTTTCCGTCTGAGTCGCTCGCGGGGCTTCTCTCGATGCGCGTCGAGGGCTTCTTCTACATGCGCGACGGCGCGGCCGAACTCATGGGCGCAGAGCAGGACGAAGAGGGCGACTCGCTTCCGCCGGGCGGCGCGATCCTCCAGGACCCGGAGAAGAAGAACTCGATCTGGGCCGCGATCGACAAGGCGCAGGTGCAGTAGTGGCCGACGAACTGAATCTACAGACGAAGCTCACGTCTACCGCTGACACGTCTGGCGCGACGGAGATGTCGAGCGGCCTGAGTGGGGTCGGGACCGCGGCCGAGACGGTCAAGACGCAGGTAGATGCGCTGATCGAGTCCTTCGTTGCGCTGTTTGCGCTCTCGGAGCTGATCTCCTTCTTCAAGGACGCGGCCGAGGCGGCCTACGACCACGAGAAGGCGCTGCGGGGCGTCGCGCAGGCGGCGCTGATCGCCGGCGCGGACATGACGACCGCGAAAGCGGAAGCGGACACGTTCACCTCTGCGCTTTCACTTCAAACCGGCGTTTTGAAGACTGATCTTCTCGACGCCTACGCAAAGGTCTATCTCGCGACCGGGCAGGTCACCGAAGCGGAGAAGGAAGTCACACTCGCGGCCAACCTTGCAACGGTCCGGCACCTCGACATGGTGACGGCCCTGCGGCTCGTGGAGTCTGCCGCAACAGGCGTCCCGGGCCGCTTCGACCGCATTGTCGGCGGTGTGACGGAGGGAACGACTGCCTTCGAAAAACACGTCAGCATGACGCAGCGGCTCATCAAGGCATACGGGGATGTCTCGCAAGTGACGAACGACGCCGCGATGGAGCAGGATCGCGCGAACGTTCGTTGGAGGGAATTCAAGGACAACATCGGTGAGGGTGTCCAGAAGGCGATTCTCGGCGTCCGCGATGGGCTCGTGTTTACGAAGGACGCCGTGCTTCTTCTTGTCGGGCAGTTCGAAAACTGGATCGTCACGACAACGAAGGGCGTGGGCAACCTAGCCACATACCTCGTGAACGTCTGGAAGGGACCGGCTGCGGCATGGAAGGCGTTCCAGGATGAGAACGCGAAGATCAACGCCGACCACAACGCGGCGTCCGCGGCACTTGAGGACGCGGCGACCAAGAACTACGTGAAGAACGAAGCCGCCAAGACGGCTGCGGTGGTCAAGGAACTGGACTTCCGCGGCAAGACAGAAAAGGTCGCCCTCGACGCGAATCTCCGCAATGTGATGTCGGAAAAAGAAGCCGAGATGCGCGCCGCTGATGCGGCAGAGATATATCTCAGCAAGGACGAGGAAAAGGGTGTAAACGACCGACTCAAGCTGGCGCAGAAAGAGGCCGCCGAGAAACTCAAGATCGAGAAGGAACTACAGGCCCGGACCAAGCAGATCGGGCAAGAGAACCTCGCGGAGAGCAAGACGCAGCTCGGCGCGGAGCTTAAACAGTTTGCAGAAGTCCAGAAGCAGAAGCTGGACCTCGAGGCAACCGTGGTTAACCAGGGCCTTCAGATGGCCGGCGATGCTTTCGGCATCGGCAAGGAGATCGCGATCGCCGAGGCGGTCATCAATACGTACGCCGGTGCCGCGAAGGCGCTCTCGCAGGGCGGCATCTACGGCGCGATTCTCGCGGCGCTCGTCATCGCCGTTGGACTCGAGGACATAGCGCAGATCGCGAGCCAGTCTGCTCCAACCAGCAGCGCGATCAGCGCGGGGACGATTCAGTCGGTCAGTGGAAGTCCGGCCGGCTTCGATGACCCATCGAACGACCAGGCCGCCTACGTGGGCGGCGCGAAGTGGGCGAAGGACATGATCGGGAAGTTCAGTGGTGGCGCGTCGGCGGCTGTGTCGCAGGGATGGGCCGGTGGCATGGGCGCGGGCTCGACCACGAACAACACCTCGAAGGTGACGAACAACTTCCATATTGGCGGGAACGTCAACCCGAATGATCGCGAGTTCATGAAGCAGCTCGTGCGGAAGCTCGCGATGGTTCAGCAGTCGGACTCGCAGCGCACCATCGCGAGGCGGTCCTGATGGCGGTCCCGACCATACAGGTGCTCCTGACACCGGGCGGTAACAATGCCGCGATTGACATTACGGCGCAGCTCTCGCAGGAGACGAACGCGACTCTGTCCTCGCTCATCGAAGACCCCACGGGGCTGAACAATTTCACCGCCGGGGATCTCTCGTTCAAGGGTTACGACCTCCCGAACGGGACGACGGTGTCTGGATATTTCGCCAACATCCAGCCGACGTCGGTCGATTACCTCGTTCTCGTGATACTGACGCTGGTGCCACCGGGCGGGACAACGCCGGTTACGGACACCTACTTCGACGGCTTCGTGGCGCCGAACACGCTTCAGTTCGAGCCAAGGACCGGGGCGTTTTCCTTCACGGTCATCAGCAAGGCACGGAACCTCCAGACGACGAGCGCCGTGGCCATGTTCCAGCGTCCCGGCTATCCCACGTTCCCCACGTCGGGCTTCGTGGCGGGCTACGACCACAAGTGGAATCTCTACTCTGGTGTCAGTTCTATCAACGTCCCGATCTATCCTCCGATCCAGGTCTCACTGAACGCCGGGGGCGGGCAGTCAACGCCCGACTTCTTCGCAGGCGATCAAATCCAGATTGACACGAACGAGACGTTCACGATCGTCAGCGTTACTCCGGACTCGGCGAGCAGCCCGCCGAACTTCTGGGAGCTCGGCCTCTCCGCACCGCCGACGAAGGACTACAACGCCGGCATGTTCATCCATCTCCTGACGCCCTATCAGCGGAATCTCGCGTTACACGACGTGGTGTCCCAACTGTTCGCCGCAGCGGGCTTCGGTGGCGAACAGTATTTCTTCTCGGCTGCGTTGCCGAACCTCGCCGCCCTCTTCTTGTCGCCCATGAACGTCGCCGGGTTGACGGGCGGTACGGGCGTCGGCATCGCGGCCGCTGCCGAGATTGGCGGAACACAGATCGGCATCTCGAACGCAAACGGCACGTTCCTGGCCGCCAGCGCCTCGAGCGGATTCACACTCCTCAGCACCGGCGCCGGCTTCACGCAGCCACTCATAGACGCTACGGACGTTGGGACGACTCACACGATATGGGGACCGAAACGGACAAGGGTCCGCGCGTCTGCGCCTCGGTTTGGCCTGAACGTCACGATGAAGTTCTACGGTTACGACCAGTTCAACGGAAACCAGCGGTACGTCTACACCGTCACATGCAACGCGGACGTAGCGCCCGGCACACCGCTCACGATCACGACCGAACTCGCCACCGAAACATGCACCGTCGGCGTCTGGGTCTGGGGGGGGTACTCCGTCATCGGCGGCGTCGGCATCAATACGACGACATCGACAGACCTCTCGGCGCTCTACGACGCGATCGGAGTGGCCGTTGACCCCGCAACGGGCACGGTATTCTTCACTGACATCCAACTAATCGGCGCAGCCGGGACGCCGGTCACGATGAACACCTCGAGCTATCAGCCGGGCGGGGCCGGTTACGTGGCAAACCGCGTCACTGGCATTAACGGCCCGATTGTCTTCACGGGGAACAGTCGTTGCGTCGTTTTCCAGCTCGATGGCATCCTCGGGGCCGGACCGACCAGTTCCACCTGGACCGTAAATGCCGCGGGTGTGATGACGGAATGGTTCACGGCCGCACAGAGTCCCTACCTCATGCCGCTCACCCTGAAGCGGAACGCGGGGGATGGCCGCTGGTACGCGCTCATTTCGGACCCACAACAGGGGGTTCTTCTGGCCTCCTGGTACTCTGATTTTCTCGCTCCAGATACGAGTCGTCCGCCCGTCCAGATCGCGCCGCCGTCAAACATGCCGGCCCAGGCCGCACCGCTCTCCTCGGGTCGGAAGTCTTTCGACGTGGATCTTGCTGTCCAGTACGGCGTCTCGAATGGGTACGGCCAGCCGTGCCCAATGTTCGCGCTGATTGGCGGGACGCCGGTCTTCATCTCGAACGCGGGCTCGGGATTCGTACCCTACGCGGACATGACGGGCTTCTCAGTCGCAGATGCGTTGCAGGAGTTGTCGATCACGATTGCGGGTGTGTTCTACCTCGTCCAGGTGGGGCCCTATATCCAGTTTCCGGCGGGCAATCTACGCGGCTTTTACCAATGGAGCTTTCGCTCGCGTTCTGCGCCGAAGTCTGGTCTCACGATTGGCTTCCCCACGAACCCAAGCAACGATCAGATCGACGGTGATGCCGGGTTCATGACCGTCACGACTCAGTCGGTGTTTAACCTCTGGATCGGCTACGTGTCCATCACGAACGAGAACGACCAGACGATCTTCGGTGACACGAGCAACGTTCCTGGCAGTATCGCCTACGCGAGCGCCAACACCCCGTCTGGTCAGTCGTCCTATAGCCTTGAACTGTCAAGCCGATTCGTCACGTCGAGTGCTTTCGCGACAGCCCTCGCGAACAGTCTTTACAACTACCTGGGCGCCAAGAAGCGGTGGATCGAGGTCAACCGCTCTCGCGATGGCCGGTCCTATCAGATCGGGTCCACCTTCCATTGTCAGGTTGATGGCCTGAATCGACAGTTTCAGATCACCGAAGTTGATGTGCCGATGAATGATTTGATGGTCAAGGTCGTCGGGTTCGAGGTGTAGCACATGCCCATACTCTTTTCGCCGCGCCAACCTCAGCTCCGAATCGTGAACTCGGGCGGTGCCGTCATCGAGGGGCCGTATCGTTTCGACGTGGGCTCCGGAGCACAGGCAAACCTTGGGATGGTTCTGACCTCAGTCGATCCTTCGGAGATCGAGGAGACGGCGGCGCAATTCAAGAATCACCTGTGGTCGAACATCGGCTCGTTTCTTGGCTACCGTTTCGGCATAACGATGAATTTCAGCGCGGTCGAGGGTGGCGGAAGCAACTTCTACGGGCTGACTCTTCTCCATAGGCTGTGGAGAACGTCGGTCGAGACCCAGTTCGTTTACGGCGCATTGCAGTTTGCCCTCTTCACGGGAGCCACCTTCCACGCCGTGGTACAGGTGCCGGGACACGGATGGGCGCCGACGACATCCGGTACGAAGCAGGGATTGTTCGACGTGACGTTGCAGTTCGAGTCGCGGGATCTGATCCAGGTGCCGGGTGAGTGGGCGCAGGGGCAATGGTAAGAACCTACCTCACCACAGGGGTTCTCGCGCTCGTGGATCCCGCAGCGACGAAGAACGGGCTCGACTTCTGGACGCTGGTCGCTCAAATCGAGAAGGAGTCTAGCGGCAACCCGCTCGCCATGCGGCACGAACCTGGCTTCCGCTGGTTCTACCCGCGCGGCTCGCAGCCGACCGGAGACGAGCTGGAGTTCCAGCGGTCCTCGTGGGGGCTGTTGCAGATCATGGGAGCCACGGCGCGCGAGCTCGGGTACGACGCACCGGCAACGCCCTGGCCGTCGAGCCCGCTGAAGCTCGACCCGGCCGGGGCGCTTGACCTCGGGTGTCGCTATCTCGCCGGGGAGTTGAAGCGGTACGGGAATCTCCGCGACGCGCTGTCGGCGTACAACGCCGGGCACGCGACGCCTGACAACTTCGGGGCGTACGTGGAGCCGATCCTCGAGCGGGCGGACGCGCTCAAGGAAGGGGCGGCGTAATGACCGTCCCGAAGCTACGCGGCAACTGCCAAGCGCCGGGCTGTACGAATCAGGTCTACGCGCTGGCGACCGGAACGAAGACGTGGGAGCTACGGCACGCGGCGTGCCGGGCCCTGTTCGCGCTCGAGACGTTATGACGGTTCCGGCTCGTCCTTGCGCTCGGGCTGGTCCACCGCATGAGGTCCGGGACCCAGTTCCGGGCTGGGTTCTATTCCGCCCTGTGGTTCGGTGCCGCTCGTGTCCGGTGCCGGCGGAGGAACCGCGGCGAGCGGAGGCTTCGGCAGTTCCCGAAGCGCGATTCCCTCGAGAAGACGGAAGCGAGTCACCTTCGCCTCTTCGTCCGGAAGAATCTCGACCTGGTCCGCGTGCTGAAACGCCGCCGCCTGCTCGTCGTAGGAGACCTCGAAGGCGCCGAACTTGAGCAGCCGGTCCGCCAGAAGCAGCCGGACCTGATCGCGCGAGTTCCGGAGCTCCTGCTCGGCCAGTCCCTTCTCGTGGACGGCCTGGTCCCTTTCGGAAAGGGTCTGGAGGAGCCGGAGGTGCCCGGCCCGGAGCAGCGCGGCGTCGCTCTTCGCCTCCTCGAGCATCGCGTTCAGGTCGAGCATGGCTTTGTTCCGTGGCGGCATGTGGGCCTCCCGCGCCCCAACGTAGGGCAATGCCGCGACGATTACAAGAGCGCCGCATAGGGCAACGTGGCGCGAAAGAAGGCCATCTGGTGCTGACGCTCCGAGGCTTGCCGGTTCTCCAGGAGAACACCGCCGGCCGTGCGAACTGTAGGCTAAGTCCTTGATTCTGAGTCGTTAGCGCCAGAATGGAGGCCAGTCTCCATTCCGCCCGTTTCCGTGGCTTTCCGTGGTTCTCCGCAGGGGACAGCTACACGACCGCCGCAAGTTTGCGGCGCTTCTTCGTGTAGTAGCGGTCGAAAAGTCTCATCCGCTCGCAGAACCTGCAGCGGCGCTGCCAAGGCTTTTTGCCTCGGCGCAAGCGCAAACCGCTCCTTTCCTGTCTTCGGCTTCGGAGGTGGCTCCGGACGCCTTAGTCGCTCAGCCTCTTCCCGGATGCGCGGCAACGCATAGAGCCGAAGCAGTTCCCCCATATCACGGCTCTCTGCGCGGGCAACCTCTTCGATGGCAGCGCGATCCGCTTGCGAGACCCGCACGAGGACGGGTTTGCCGTCAACCGGACCCTTTGGGCGGATAGCCATGCTTTTCAAAGATATCAAAAGATTCTCGCTTTCGACCCTTGACAGATGCGCTTACGGAAGATATCTTAGGTTATCATGCGTAAGCAGAACAAAACGAAGTCGGTCAGACGGGCCATCCTCTTTCGACTCGATCCAGTCTTTGTCGCTCGTATTCAGAAAGTAGCGGACGCGCAGCACAGAAGTCTCCAAAGCGTCGTGGTGGAAGCCGCCGAGCGCGGACTGCCCGCCATCGAGAGCGCGGTGGCCGCGTGAACACACGACGCACCGCCCCGCTGATTCTCTTCGAGCGGCACTTTGTGAAAGGCCCGGCGAAAGATTGCTGGCCGTGGCTCGCGTCTTTGAATCATGGCGGCTATGGCGTGTTCGGTGGCGCCCCCGGTCGCCCAACGCGAAACGCCCACACGGCGGCTTATGTGTTCTACGTCGGCCCAGTCCCGGCTGGTCTTGAAGTTGACCACGTTTGCGGCGTTCGTAGGTGCGTGAATCCGGCTCACCTTCGCGTCGTCACGCATAGCGAGAACCTGCGCGCACACGTCGAGGCCTTTGATCCCGCGTTCTCGTCAACTCAGGTTGCATTTAGAGGGAACCTCCGGTCACAAATCGAATCCGAGGCGGAGCGCTGCGGTCGTTCGTTCTCTTCTATGGCCCGCGTTCTTGTCCAGCGTGGTCTCGCGACGCTTCAGAAAGCGAGCGCGGCATGAGCGTCTCCCTCGCTCCCCTCGCCCCCTGTTCCTGCACGCGCGACAAGTACGGACCCGTCTACTGC
>OCTA010001133.1_pt1 | contig 24687 bp, 28 predicted proteins | sample 1538991 | NCBI WGS metagenome assembly OCTA01 (sample SAMEA3539302, study PRJEB22396) | soil metagenome | biome: tundra; feature: field; material: soil | place: USA | collected 2010-05 | depth 0.15 m | reverse complement strand
CGGAGCCGCGAACGTCAGAGAGCGGATGCGCAATTACTTATGACGTTCTGTTTAGACGCTCACCACGGGGCACGGAGACTGGCGGATGATGGCGTAGGCGTTAGTGCGCAGCCTTCCGAACACGCCGGCGGCCGATCCGCGGCCAATCACCAGCGCATCGGCCTCGACCCGTTGCGCGGCGGAGCAGATGATTTTCGCCGGTTCGCCCGCTTCGATGAGCAGATCGCCTTCCACGTTCACGAAGCGCTCCAGCCGCAGCAACTCGCGCTCGGCGGATTCGCGGACATCGATGCGCCAGTTTACTTCCGAATCGTCGCCGAGGTCCGGATCTGGCGCGGTGACGTGAATGACGGTCAGGCGAGCCCCGAATTCTCGCGCCAGCATGGCGGCCCAGCACAGCGTCTTGGAGCTTTGCGGTCCCAGGTCCACGCCGCACAGAACGTTGCGCAAGGAATCCGCGGCCGCCGGGGGCGCCTCTTCCAGGTGCACGCCCGTCCAAACCGGGCAGTCGGCGTCGTGCAGCACTTTGGCGGTGTTCGAGCCGAGGATGAACCGGCGGAACGGGCCGTAGCCGTGGGTCGGCATGATAATGATGTCGGCGCGTTCCCGGCGAGCGAATTCCACAATCTTCGAGGCGGGTTCTCCCTCGAGCACGGTCCGCCGCACGTTCATTCCCGCCAGCTCGGCCGCTAGAAACGCGTCCAAGTCCGTGGAAACCTGTTCGGCGCGTCCGCGATACAGTTCCGTCAGCATGGAACCGCCGATTTCCAGAGCTCCGAACTCGTACTGCGGCGGCGTGAGGACGTGCAGCAGGAGGAGTTCCGAGCCAAATCGCCCAGCCAGCGCTTTGGCCCAGTGGGCGGCCGCCACCGAGCGCTCGGAAAAGTCCACCGGAAGCAGAATCTTGGAGAGGAATTGCATGGGACCTCGTTCGGCCGGCGCCGCAAGAGGCGCCTGGACACTATTAGGATAATCCCCGTTGGCGCCTTCGCAGAAGCGCGCCGGCCGAGCGGGCTTTTTCAAAGAGCGGCGATGACGATGCGATGGACCTTGAGTAGAAGATCTATTTCCTGAAGCGGAACCCCCAGAGCGGCCGCAACCTGCTCCGGCGTGTCGCCCCTGCGGTGCATGCCTAGCGCTTGCGAGCGCTTGCTCAGGTTCAATCCGGGTTTGGGAAGGGAGGGGACGGTCGTCACGGGGGGTTCCTGCCGAACCTCGTGGAGTTGCCGGGCACACGCCTCCACCTCTTTCCGGATGGCTTCGATGGCGGCTTCGCACTCCGCGTGGCGCGCTTCGGCGCGGCCGACCGATGCGCGGAGCAGCCGTTGCATACAGAACACCCCAAAGAGGCTGGCAACCAACCCTGCCAGCACAAGGCCGTAAAGCACGGCGAACGGCAGCGCGATCTGAGTCATCGGACGCTCCGCAGCCGGTCCTGGCGGCTGGCGATCTGCTGAATGCGCACGCCGTAGTTCCCTTCCACCACTACCACCTCGCCGCGCGCGATCAGGCAGCGATTGACCAGAACTTCCACCGGTTCGTTGACGTCGCGGTCCAGCTCGACGATGGACCCCGTCGTCAGTTTCAGCACATCTCTCATGGGAAGGTGAATCTTGCCGAACGAAATACTGACCGGAAGCTCGATTTCGAGCAGCAGATCCATGGTTCGGGAGCGCGCTTCTGAGGGGGGCGCATAATTCGCATCCTCCCCGGTCTCGCCGGCTTCCGCCAGCTTGCCGAAAGGCGCGGAAATCAGCTCCAGGATCTCGGGGCTGAGCGCCAGCGTCAACGGAAAGGGAGGGGAACCGGCGAACTGCAACGTGACCGACGCGAAATCGCTCACGTGCGGACCGGGCGGACGCTCGGCGCCGGAGCCACAAGCGACTTCCCGGCCCAGCAGGGCGCCGACCGACCGTCCCATGGCCGACAGCGACTGTCCCAGGATTTCGAGCCAAGTGTTTCTAGCTTCTCCCGGCTCGACGGTCTCAAGCCCAGCCGCTTTGAGGGTCAGAGCGCCGGCGCACTCCCAGGCCGAGCGGGGCGCCGCCACCCAAACCGCCATGTCGGCGGTGAGCAGGAAGCGCTGTTCCCACCACAAGATCTCGTTTTCCGCGCCTTCCTCCGAGGGCGGAGGCCCCGCTGCCGGTTGCCACCGGATCTCGGGTTTTTCGCCGGCCATGGATTCGAAAACCTGCGCCAGGCTTTCGCCCCAGCCATCGACCAACTGCCGCGCGCTTTCCACGTCCGCCAGGCGGCGCGGCGCGTCCGTTTCGCTAACGCTCATGCTCTCACCATTCCTCGTGACGCAGGCCAACACTCGGCCAGGTGCGTCCGCAACCGCAGAATCGCCTGCGACTTCAGTTGCGAAACCCGCGATTCATGCAGCCCGATGACGGATGCGATCTCGCGCAAAGTCAGCTCCTCGCGGTAGTAGAGGCTAAGGACCGTGCGCTCGATCTCCGGTATGCCGTCGATTCCCGCCGCCAGGACGCGCTCCAGTTCCGACCTTTCCAGAAGCACGGACGGAAGACTGCTGGCGCTGTCCGCGAGGTAGTGCAGCATGTCCTTCCCGGGAGAACCCGGGGCGTGCTCGAGGCTGGCCACGTTCAATCCACGGATTTCCACCAGCCATTCGTGGTACTCCTCAAGCGAGATCTCCAGTTGAGCGGCGACCTCGTCTTCCGTGGGAACCCTCTGGTGCAGTTGCTCCGCATGGGCGATCGCCGCTTCGATCCGCTTCGCTCTCCGCCGTTTTTGCCGGGGAGCCCAATCCAGCCCGCGCAGACTGTCCAGGATGGCCCCGCGGATCTTGTACTCCGCGTAGGTCTTCAGCTTGACGTTGTGGGCGGGGTCGAAGTGGTCGATCGCGGAAATGAGGCCAATCACGCCGCTCGATACCAGATCTTCCAGCGCGATGTTGTCGGGCAGGCGCTCCTGGATGCGCCGCGCAATCAGCCGCACTTGCGGCAGATGCTCCAGGATGAGGCGCTCCCGCTCGTCGCCGTTCATCGATTCGGACTCCGCATACGCATACATTCGTCATCACCACCTTGCGGCCCGCCCTACGCCGCCGAGAGCGCGCGCGCGGGATGGCCGGCGAGGACCAGTTTCGATACCCGGCTTCGACTGGCCGTTTCCAGATCCTCCGGAATGCGCTGGCCGCTGCCGAAGAACGACAGCGGCTTGCCCGTTCGCACGGTTTCATTGAGGATCGGGCCGAAGGAGCCCGTCTCGTCGAGCTTGGTAAACAGCAGCCGTTGCGGCCGGAAGCTTTCGTACGAATCCACCACACGAGTAAGATCGGCGGATTTCATCGAGGACGATAGGACCAGTTGCGTATCGATATCGCTCCTGGCGGCCAGGAAACCGGCGAGCGGCGCGGAATGATCCATGTCGCCGAATCCGAAGCCCGGGGTGTCGATGAAAATCAAGTCCTTCCCGCGATTCTCCTCGATCGCCTGCGACAACGCCGTCACCGTTTCGAGCACGTGGAAACCTACCCCGAGAATGGCGGCGTAGGAGCGTAACTGCTCCGCGGCCGCTACCCGATAGGTGTCCATGGACAGCAGCAGCGCGGGCCGGCGCGCGGCCAGACCGTAGTTCACCGCCAGCTTCACCAGCGTCGTGGTCTTGCCGCACCCGGGCGGCCCCACCAGGGCCACGATGCGCGGCCGGGCCTCCCCGCGGCCCAGCAGAGGCTCCACCGCGATGCGCGATTCCAGTTCTTCGGCCAGAGCCCGCCGGAATGCCGCTCCGTTAGCGCCTGCGCCGGCGGCCGCGGATTGCACGATTTCCCGCGCCAGTTCCGGCGCCACTTCGGTGGAGGTCAATACCGCATATGCCTCCGAGAGATCCGGCGACGAGGAGAGCCACTGCGACGGCGCGAACGCGGAACGCGTAAGTGTCCGCCGCATGCCCTCGAGCTCTCTTTTGAGCTCCGCCACTTCCATCGACAGGCGGTCACCGAAGGGCTGTGCGAGAGCGGCGGGACGTTCCGCCGCCGGCGCGGAACCCGTGTCGGCGGCGAACACCACCTCGTACTCTCCCAGGTCTCGCGCTTCGGGCGCGGCTTTGCGGCTGTTCACCAGCATGGCCTCGGGACCGAGTTCCTGCCGGGCTTGCGCCATGGCGTCTTCCACGGTCCGGGCAAAATACGACTTGATCCTCATCGGCATCGGCTCCTGGGCTTCCCACGCACGCGGTCAAATGCCGCTCATGGAGTTCATCGTCGGCTCACGCGTTTTTCTGTAGTCCCCGCTTCACTGAATGTTGCCCAGAGACTGTACCCTGAGCCCGGGCGGGACCTCGTTGTGCGACAAGAAGAAGAGGCTGGGGGCTGAGGGCTCCACGATCTGGCGCAGGAAATACCGCGCCGCCGAGGAAGTGATCGCGGCCACAGGCGTTTCGGGCGTTCCTACCCGGCTCAGAACGCGGTTCACAATCCCGCGGATGGCTTCCGGCGCCAGCGCCAGGTGGCTGTTCTGCTCGCCGTGTTGCACGGCGCTCTCGACCGCGTGCTCGATGGCTGGATCGACGAACCAGGCCGGCAGATCGCCGGAACGGCTCAGGTAGGGTTTCACCACCGTGCGCCGGATGGCCTGCCGGACGTATTCGGTCAGCAGCGTTGTGTTGCGCGTCGCCGTGGCGGCTTCACCCAGAGCTTCCAGAATGGATGCGGCGTCGCGGATGGAAACGCGCTCGCGCAGCAGGTTTTGCAGTACCCTCTGCACCGCGGCCAACGGGAGGAGTTTGGGGACCAAGTCTTCCACCGCCTTGGGATTCTCCACGGCCACCCGGTCGAGCAGCCGCTTCGTGTCTTGGCGCGAGAGCAGTTCGTGCGCGCATCGCCGGATCAGCTCCGCCAGATGAGTGCCGAGCACGCTCGGGCCGTCCACCACGGTGTAGCCGATGTTGCGCGCCCGCTCCGCCCGCCCGCTCGGGATCCACAGCGCGCTCATGCCGAAAGCCGGCTCGCGCGTGGGCTGGCCTTCCAGAGCGGCTTCCACCGGTCCCGACGCTATAGCCAGATCGCAGCCTTGCGGCAATTCGTAACGCGCGACCTCCACCCCCTTGATGGAGATCGCGTATTCCCGGCTGCGCAGCGAGAGGTTGTCGGTCACGCGCACCGGCGGGAGAAGGTAACCCAGATCGGTCACGAGCTGCCGCCGGATGCCGGATATGCGGCGCAGCAGAGGCGATTCCTGCGCGCCTTCCACCAGACCCACCAATCCGAGCCCCACCTCGATCGCCAGAGGCTCCACCTTCAGCAGGGACTCCAAGTTCTCCCGGACGGCGGCCGGCTTGCTCTCCTCCTGAACCGCGGGCCGGCTCTGTTCTCTGCGCCGCATGGCCCAGCCCGCCGAGCCCGCCACGCCGCCCAGCAGCAGAAACGGAATCTTGGGCATCGAGGGTAGTGCGGCCAGCGCCACCAACACCCCGGCGCCCAACAGCAGAGGCTGAGAACTGCCGAATATCTGGCGATGAAGCTCGGATCCCAGCTTGCCGTCGGAGCCGGCTCGCGTGATGATTAAGGCCCCGGAAATGGAGATCATGAGCGCCGGAATCACCGTCACCAGCCCGTCGCCAATGGTGAGGACCGTGTATGTTTGCAGAGCCTTGTTAAACTCCATCCCGTGCTGCAGAACGCCGATCAGGAATCCGGCCACGATATTGATAACGGTGATCAGGATGCTGGCCACCGCGTCGCGCTGCGTAAAGCGCGAGGCGCCGTCCATGGAGCCGTAGAACTCGGCTTCGGCCGAGAGCTGCTTGCGCCGGCGCTTGGCTTCGGCTTCGTCGATCAGACCCGAGTTCAGATCCGAATCGATGGACATCTGCTTGCCTGGCAACGCGTCCAATGTGAAGCGCGCCGTCACCTCCGAAATGCGCACGGCGCCGTGATTGATGACGACGTACTGGATTGCGATCAGGACCAGAAAGATCACCGCCCCGATGACATAGTTGCCGCCCACCACGAAGCTGCCGAACGCTCCGATAATCTCTCCCGCCGCCGAGGTCCCCGTGTTGCCGTTGAGCAGGATCAGCCGCGAGGAAGAGACGTTCAGCGCTAGCCGGAACAGCGTCAGCAGCAGCAGCGTCGTGGGAAACGAGCTGAACTCGACGGGACGCACCAGATAGAGCGAGACCATCAGCACCATGACCGACATCAGAATGTCGCCAGCGATCAGCAAGTCCAACACGAAACCTGGAAGTGGCGTAATGAGCGCGATCACGATGCACAGCACGGCGACCGGGACGGTCAGTTCGCCCATCTCGGTCAATGCAGCCGCCCCCAGCCACCCGGTTCGCGGCGCGGCAATAGCTTTGGCAGGGGTCATGTCAGCCTGGCAGCCTCCCGTTCATGAGCTTGAAGATGTAGGCGAGGATCTCCGCCACCGCGCGGTACAGGTGCGGCGGAATTTCCTGCCCCACCTCGACCGACTTGTAAAGCGCCTGCGCCAGGGGCGGATTCTCGACCACCGGAACCTGGCTCTCCACCGCTTTCTGGCGGATGCGCTGGGCCAGGTAGTTCTTGCCTTTGGCGACCACCACCGGCGCCGTCATGCTGTCCAGCTTGTAGCGGATCGCCACCGCGAAGTGCGTGGGGTTGACCACTAACGCCGTCGCGCTGGGAACCTCCTTCATCATCTGGCGGCGCGCCTGGTCGCGCTGCAGACGGCGAATCTTCATCTTGATCTGCGGGTTGCCTTCCAGATCCTTGAGCTCCTCGCGAATCTCCTGCTTGCTCATGCGCAGGTCCTTCGTGTAACGGCGTATCTGCCGGAACAGGTCCACCGAGCCGAAGACCAGGAAGACCGCCGCGGATTTCCAGAACAGCTCCATGAGCGAGGCTCCGAGCAACGCGCACCCGCTCTCCACGCTTTGCAGCGGCAGGGTCAGGAAGAGATCGAGCTTTTCGCGGGCGATGGTATAAGCGGCCCAGAGGAACAGTGGCAGCAGAACCATGGCTTGGAACAGCGAAGGCAGGTTCTGGCGGGGGAGTTCCCGCAGCTTGGAGAGCGGATTGAGGCGTGCGGGATCCGGCGTCAGTTTCTTGAGACTCACTCCGAAGCGGGTGGTGATCAGCCGGAAGCCAACCGTGGCGACGGCGACCGCCATGCCGCCCAACACCAGTGGGAGCATGTTGCTCCAAAAGACCCGCCAGGCGATGCTCGTCAGGTCCGCGGCTCCCAAATCGCGCGCGTAGGCGATTTGGAACAGGGAGCGGGCCGTCTGGCGGAAGTCCGCCAGCCAGCGTGTCCCGCCCGCGCTCAAGACCGCTACGAACGTCAGGAATTGCAGCGCCCCTACGAACTCTCGCGCCGCGGGGAACTGCCCTTCCTCCCGAGCCTTCTGCAGGCGCCGTTGAGTCGGTGGCTCGGTCTTCTGCGATTTGTCCGCCATGCCACCTCATATGCCCAGCATCCGGCGGGCGGCCGTCCAGGCCTGTCCGCCGAATCCCAGCAGGATGCGCGGGAACAGCACCGCGAGCCAGCTCAGCGCCAGCAGCGCCGTCAACATCTTGGCCGGAAATGCCAGCGAGAGCAGTTGCAATTGCTGATTGATGCGCCCCAACAGCGCCAGCGCCACATCCAGCATCACCAGCAGGGCGACGACCGGCATCGCCAGGCGCACCCCCACCGAAAAAAGGGCGGCGCCGAGCCCGATTAGCGGCTGCGCCGAGTACGCGGAGAAATGGTAAGTTCCGGCCGGAATCGTCTCCAGGCTGTACGCAAACAGCCTCAGGACCTGCCGGTCGAGCCCCACGGCGAAGAACAACGAGCCGGCCACAAGCTGCGCGAAGACCACCAGGATGCCGGAGTCGGCCTCTGTGTTGGGGTCGATGGTCGAGGCGTAAGAGTAACCGGCCTGGAGTCCCAACAACTGCGCCGCCAGCCCGAATGCCTCCAGCACGATCCCCATCGAGACGCCGATGGCGATGCCTACAGCCGCCTCCGCCACGGCCCATGCCGCCAGGCGGGCCACCGTGACGGCGGAATCGTCGATAACCGGCCAACGCGAGAACAGCGCCAGCGCGAATCCCAACGCCAGCGCCGCGCGCGCCGGTTCCGGCGCGCCCTTCATTCCCGGCAGCGGCACGAATATTAGCGCGCCCCCGACGCGCGCCAGCACCAGCAGGAATCCGTAGAGTGTTCCGGCCGAGAGCGTCAGGCTAGCGGGCATAGCGGCCCAGGTCCCCGAACAACGAGGCGGTGTACGCCATGCTTCTCTGCAGCATCCACGGCAGGAGCAGCAGCAAGCCCAGCAGAAAAGCCACCAGGCGCGGGATGGTGCTGAAGGCGTTGTCCTGCATCGAGGTCGCTATCTGCACCAGGCTGATCGCGATGCCAACGAAGAACCCGATAGCCAGTAGTGGAGCGGCCAGCCAGAAGGCTGCCAGCAACGCCTGCCGCATGATGTCGACGACGGTTTCGGGAGTCATGTGTAGAAACTCTTCATTAGCGAGCCGACCACCAGGTTCCATCCGTCCACCAGGACGAACAGCAGAATCTTGAAAGGCGCGGAAATCATGACCGGCGGCAATTGCACCATGCCTACCGAAAGGGTGACGGACGCCACCACCAGGTCGATCACCAAAAACGGCAGGAACAAGACGGCGCCTATTTGAAATCCGGTCTTCAGCTCCGAGAGGATGTAGGCCGGAATCAGAATCTGGAGGTCCAGGTCCGCCGGCGAGCGTGGCGCCGGCGCATGCGCAATCTCCACGAACAGGCGGATGTCTTTCTCGCGGGCGAACCGCAGCAGGAATTGCCGCAGCGGTTTCGAGCCTTGCTCCATGGCCTGCTGCGCCGTCAGTTTCCCCGCTTCCATCGGCTCCCAACCTTGGTGGTACATGTCCGCGGCAACCGGCTGCACGATCACGATGGTCAGAAACAACGCCAGCCCCAGGAGCACCTGGTTCGACGGCGTCGACTGGGTTCCGAGCGCTTGCCGCAGGAAATGCAGAACCACCACGATGCGCAGGAACGGAGTGATCGACATGACGGCCGCCGGAAGCAAGGTCATCAGCGTCAGCAGAATCACGATCTGCATCGGCACGCTGAGGCCGCCGCTTTTTCCGGCCGAGATGCCCATCAGGGAGAGCGGTTCGGAGTTGGCCGCCGCCGCCGGAAGCGCCGCCGCGACGAACGCCAGCCAGCGGGCCGCTCTCATCGAGCGGCCTCCCGCGGACTCTCGAACTCCCGCCACGGGAAGCTCTCCATCAGCGCGCATCCGGATGGAGAGGACGTCACCAGCAGGCCCCGGCCGCCCAGGCGGATGAGATGGATCGCGTGCTGAGGTCCCAGCGCCAGGCGCTCCACGCATTCCAGTTGGCGTCCGCGCGGCCGCCCCAGCGGCAGTACGCCGGCGATTCCCCGCCGTCGCAGGCGCCAAAGCAGGGCGCCCAGCAGGCCGAGGACCACGGCCACCGCCGCGATCTCTTGCATTACGTCCATGTCGATCCGCTCCTTACGACTCGTCGCGGAAATCGGTGATTCGAACTCCGAGCATGCTCTCGATCACCACGATCTCGCCGGAACCGCAGAGCACGCCCCCGATGTAAATATCGATGTTTTCGCCCGCGGACCGCGAAGTGGCGATCACGGCTCCTTCTTCGAGTTCGAGCACCTCGCGCGCCAGCATGACCCGCCGGTCCAGCTCGACCTCGATTTCCACCGGAACGTCGGCCAGAGACGCGATTTCTTCCAAAGGAGTCATCGGCGGTTTACCGGATCAGGTTTATAGTGTCCTGACTGAGTTGATCGACCGTCGTCACCACCTTCGAGTTCGCCTCATACGCGCGTTGGTAGACGATCAGGTTCGTGAACTCGGTGGCGATGTCGACGGTGGACGCCTCGATGGACGCTCCTATGATCTGCCCGCGTCCGCTCGACCCCGGCAGTCCGATCACCGGCGAGGCGGTATTCGCGCTGACGCCGAAATTGTTGTTGCCCTGTGCGGCGAGAGTATCGGGGTTGCGAATCGAAGCCATCGCAAGCTGCCCCACCACGGTCTGCTGGTCGTCGGAGAACTGGGCAACGATTTGGCCGCCATCGGCCAGACCTACTTTCATCAACTGCGCGGCTGCACTGCCATCCTGGGTGCTGGCGGCAACCCCCGATGTCTCCGCGACCTGCGTCAGTCGGGGAGTCGAGTCGCCGTTGAGCAGCTTCCATGTGAGACTCAGAGGCGGGGCGCCGCCGTGCAGGGGCTGCAGGGTGAAGCTTACCGTCGCTGGGGAGGTTGTCGTGTCGAGTTGTCCGGTCTTGGTGAAGGTCAGGTCGCCGCTGGTTCCCGTCGACGCCGACGGGTCGGTCATGTCGACGTCGCTGTCGGGCACATTGAGGTCGTAGTGCCACGTGTTGTCCCCGGTCTTCGTGAAATTCGCCGTCACGACATGGGAGCCTCCCAATTGGTCGTAGACCGTGATCGGATAGGAAAGGTCCGGCGAACCGGTCACCGTGGCGGCCGAGTTCAGGTTGAGGTCGAGCGTGAAGTTCTGCGTGGCGATGGGCGGCTTCACCGAGCCGATTGGTACCACGATGTCGTTCGCGGCGACGGTCGTATTCACCTTCCCGGTGGTGGGATCCATGGACCAGCCCTGCACGCGTTCCCCGGTACTGGTCAGCAGAACACCGTTGGCATCCGTCTTGAAATTGCCGGCCCGCGTGTACATCGTCTGTCCCGCGTCGTCCTTGATGACGAAGAAGCCGTCACCCTGAATGGCCGCGTCGAGCGTCCCCGAGCTTGCCTGAATCGCTCCCTGCGTGAACTCGCGTATGGTGCTCGGCTGAGCCGTTCCGAACCCCACCTGAGTCTCGCCCAGTCCCGCGCCGATCGAGCGGGTCACCAGATCGCGGAAATAGACCACGCTGGCTTTGTACCCCGGCGTGTTCACGTTAGCCAAGTTATTTCCCACTACGCTGAGCGCGGTGGAATCGGCGTCGAGGGCCGAAAGAGCCGTGGAAAAAGATGTAAACATTCGATTCTCCTGTTCTAAGATTGTGTTGCCGTAGCGCCGCCATTGCCAGACGCGGTCGTGTTGTCCAGGTCCTGGCGGATCGCCGACACATCCTGGCCCGTGTTCACGCTCTGCTCGAGCTGTTGAAGCTGCGCGAGCTGCGTCACAAACTGCGTGCCGTCGGTCGGGTTGAGCGGATCCTGGTTCTTGATCTGGGCCACCAATAGCTGCAGGAACTCGGTCTTGGTGACATCGGTGGAAGCGGCGCTCGCGGAGCCGCTTGTTGCGCCGGCGCCGGAGAGCGCCGAGGAGCCGGCGGTGGCCGGCATGCTGGGACTCATAAGCGTTCCCTCCGGGCGTTGCCGCCGGCCAATGGATCGACCGGAGGCTGGGAATAGTCGTGGGCCGACTGCGCCCGGGACGTTAACCGAGAGATGACATAAACCATGCGAAATCCTTTCCTTCCTTCTTTCGTTGGGGCCGTTGTTCGCCTTCCCGGGGCTGCGGCTGGCCCTCGCGCCGTTCCCGGGACGATCCCTGGCCGTTCTGGTTGTTCTGGTCCTGCGGAGCGCCTCCCGCGGCGGCCTCCGCCGGATGGCGTGGCGCGGTTCCCGGATGCCAGGTTTCGGTCCGGAAGCCGGTCTGTTCGAGTTTTGCCGCGAGCGACGGCAGGGCCTGGCGCAAGTCCCCCGCGAGGCTGGCGTCGGGGGTACGCACGGCGACATGGACTTCCCCGCCGCGCTCGATTAGGCGCACTGCGACCCTCTGAGATCCGGAGTCCAGTTCAAGAGTGATATCGCGCGCGAGCTTCTGGGGCGCGGCCGGCTCCGGCTCGCGTTCCGACCGCGCGGCGGCCGGCTGTCCGGGCGCGTCGCCGGCCGCCTCGGAGCGCTGCGTTTCCGGGGACAGGTTGGCGTGGGCGGCCGGATTGGCGGCAGACGGGTTGACTTCCGGCGCCAATCGGGACGGGGACGGTGGTTCGCGGGAGCGTGCGGGATCGGCCTCGCGATTGGCCGGCGGGTTGAAAGCGGATAGGCCGCCCGATCCCGCTCCTGGTGTTCCCGCGCGATCTCCGCCGGCCGGCTCGGTTGGAGAAACCGGAGTCGCACTGGCCGTATCGGCGGAGCCAACGGAATGGCCTGAGTCTCCGGCGTTCGAACCCGTTGCGTGAGCGTCGTGTCCCTGCGGGGACGCGGGGATGAGCGTCTGAGAAGGTGTCTCCGCATCGGCGGCCACTTGCACGAGGCGTCCGGTGAAGGCAAGCTGACTTCTGACAGCGGGTACGTTCCCCCCGTCTCCGAGCTCGGGCATGGAGGATGGCGTCGAGGGGTTTTCCGCGGCTTTTGCGCCCTGGCCGGCCGGGCCGCGAGAGATTTCCGCGGCGGACGATTTCACCTCACCAGACCGGCGAGAGTCGGGGTTGGGCACGGGCGCGACCGAGGCGGCGCTCATGACCGGCCAGGAGATCCCCGCCGGAAAGAGCCCGGCTAAGGGCTTCACGAGTGGCTCCTCCAGGGCTGGCGACAGGCGGCCGGAATTCGTTCTACGCGCTCCAGGGCCTGCTGGCGCGGGTTGGGACGCGCCGTAAGTGCCCGGCTGCCCCGCGGCATTTCCGAGTGTCCCGGCCGCCGCTGCCGGGACAGCTTCCGCGGCGGACTGCCCGGTTGGGGCCTGCAGCAAGGACGACGGCTCGTTTTCGTTCGCACCGAAGCCCGGATCCAAACAAGTCAAGCCGGCAGGCGGCGTTTCGGACGCCGGGTCGAGCCGCGCCTGCGAGCCGGGCGCGGTACCGCCTTCCCCGGCCGGCATCCCCACGGGGACCAGCGACGCGTCATTCGGTGGCGGAGCCGGCGTGGCGGATACAGGTAGAGAAAAGCTGGTTTGTCGCGCGGGCTCGTCCTGCCGTTGCGCGGCCTCGTTCTCTTCGGCCAGCGGAGCCCACAGCGCCCGGAATCGCGAGGCCCGCGCGGGAGTCTGCCCCGCGGTCTTCACGCCGGCGGTTTGCTCGCCGGGAGCCGGCGCGGCGGAATTGGATGGCTGCCGCCATTCGAGACCGTGGGGAAGAGCGAGTTGAGCGGCGATGCCAGGCACGGCATGGTGCGTTGCAGATCGGCGGCCAAAAAAGCGGCGCGCGTTTTCAAGGGCTTAAGGCGGTGTGGCGCGCCAAGAAAATGCCTCGACGGGCGTCCGCGGCAAAATCCTGCCGCGAGCCAAGGCCCAACCCTTCCGGCTTATCGGCCAAGGCGGGTGCATTTTGAGATATTTACCTCTCTTACTAAGCTTGGCCTGCCGCGTGCATACTCCATCGCGCTATGGACCTCATGACGGCCCTCGCGGCCAGCGGGCTTCGCGCCCGGATGGAATCGCTCGATTTGCTGGCCAACAACATCGCCAACGCCTCGACGGGCGGATACAAAGCCGACCGCGAGTTCTACAGCCTATATGTGGCGCCGGAAGCTGAGGACAACGATTCGGCCGCGGCCATGCCGGTGATCGAGCGCCAATGGATCGACCTGTCTCAAGGGTCCGTTCATCCCACCGGCAACTCGCTGGACCTGGCTCTTTCCGGCAAGGGCTTCTTTACGGTTCAGGGACCGGGCGGGCCGCTCTATACCCGCAACGGCAACTTCCATCTGGCGCCGGACGGCAAACTGATGGCCCCGGATGGCTACCCCGCGCAAAGCGTGAAAGGGACCACGCTGACTGTCGCCGCTTCACAGCCCGTCGAGGTCCTGGACGACGGTACGGTCCGGCAGGGGGGCAACGAGATCGGCCAGCTCGCCATTGTGGATTTCGCCGACCCCGCGGCGCTGGCCAAACAAGGCAGCAACTATTTTGTCGCGGATCCGGCCGCCAAGCCCGCGGCCGCGTCCGGAACCTCAGTCGAGCAAGGCAAGCTCGAAGATTCCAATACCGGAACGGCCGAAGGAGCCGTGCGGCTGGTCGCCGTCATGCGGCAGTTCGAGATGATGCAGAAGGCCGTCTTGATTGGGAGCGATATGAGCAAGCAGGCCATCGAGCAAGTCGCCAAGGTCGGGTCGTAAACAAGGAGATCGAAATGATTCGAGCACTGTACAGCGCCGCCAGCGGAATGAGGGCGCAGGAAACCAACGTGGAGAACATCGCCAACAACCTGGCCAACGCCAGCACCGTGGGCTACAAGTCGCGCCGCGCGCAGTTCGAGGACCTGATGTACCAGAGCATCGTGCAACCGGGGACCGCGTCGGGACAGCAGACCGTCGTGCCGACGGGCTTGCAACTCGGCCTGGGCGCGCGCACGGCGTCCAACGAAGTGGTCTTCACGCAGGGAGCGTTCTCGGAGACCGACAACCCGCTCGACCTCGTCGTTCAGGGCAACGGCTTTTTCCAGGTGCAACAGGCGAACGGCACGCTGGCTTACACCCGCGCCGGCCAGTTCCACCTCGATAAGAGCGGAAACATAGTCACGCTGAATGGCGATCCGCTCGTGCCGCAGATCACCATCCCGCAGGACGCGCAGCAGATCAACATCGCCACGGACGGCACCGTCTCCTACACGCTGCCCAACCAGACGGCCGCCCAGCAGGCCGGGCAGATCCAACTCGCCAGCTTCCAGAATCCGGCCGGTCTGAACAGCATCGGCCAGAACCTGTTTACCCCGACCGACGCGTCGGGAGATGCGACGGTTGGCAACCCCGGCGGATCCGAAGGCATGGGCTCCCTGCTGCAGGGCTACCTCGAACAGTCGAACGTTTCAATCGTGAACGAGTTCATCAATTTGATTCAAGCGCAACGCGGCTATGAAGCCAATTCCAAGGTAGTCACGGCCGCCGACCAAATGTATCAGAACGTCAACCAATTGAGCCGATGATCCCACTCACTGCATTTGCGTTGGCCGGCTGCCTGGCCGTAAGCGCGGGCTCGGACCGTATTCTGGCCGGGGACTTGGCGCCGGCATTCCCGGTCTTCGCGGCCGTCGCGCCGGACACCGAGGTGGGATTGGCCCCCGCTCCGGGCGTCGCCCGCGTTTTTGCCCCCCCCGAGTTACAGCGACTAGCGTTACGCTTACGCCTGCCGGCGGCGCCGGAGACGGAGATCTGCGTCGAGCGTCCCGTGGCCGCGCCCGATCCCGCGAAACTCCTGGCGGCCATGCGTAAGGAGCTTCCAGAGGCCCGAATCGAGATCCTCGACTACAGCCGGCATCCGGAGCCGGAGGGGGAAATCGAGTTCCCGCTGCGCGGGCTGCAAGCCGGCGCGGGCGGCGCGATGTGGATGGGATGCGTCCATTACGGATCGAACCGCAGATTCACGATATGGGCGCGAGTGAAGGCTCTGGTTACGGTCGAACGCGTGCTGGCGGCCGGGGACTTGCGCTCCGGCCAAGCCATTGCCGCCGCTCAAGTGGTGGCGCAGTCCCGCGATGAATTCCCGGCCGCCGGGCCATACGCCAAGTCCCTCGACGAGGTGGTGGGGAAATGGCTGCGCATTCCAATCCGCGCGGGGAGTGCGATCCGCATGGACCAACTCGAACTCCCCAAGGACGTGGTGCGCGGCGAGACCGTCCAGGTCGAGGTGCGAAACGGGGGGGTGCACATGGAGGTGGAGGCCCAGGCGGAAGGCTCGGGAGCGTTGCACGAGACGATCCCGATGCTGAATACGACCTCGAAAAGACGGTTCCTGGCGCGCGTGGAAGGGAAGGGCAGGGTCTCGGTGGACGCCTCTGCCGCTAAGGTGCTTCAGTGAAACAACTAATCTGTCTGGCATGCCTGATTGGCGCCATGGCCGGGGCGTCCGGCGCAAAGAAGAAACCGGTTCAGCCTCCGCCCGCAACGCCGTTGGACCGCTACGTTGCCGAAGCGGAAGCCCGCTCGGCGGAAGCTTCCGCTGCTACGCCAGGCTCGGCATGGGTGGCCGGCTCCCGGCTGGCCGATGCGGCTCGCGATGTACGGGCCAGCCAGGTGGACGACGTCCTCACGATCGTGGTGGCGGAACAGGCATCGGCCGTGTCGACCGGCGCCACCAAGACCGCGCGCGCCTCCAGCACGGCGAACTCGATCGGGGCCCTGGGCGGCATCAAGAGCGCTACCGGCCCGTTAGTCAACCTGGCCAACGTCTCCGGGAACACACAGCTCGACGGCCAGGGTACCACCAGCCGGATCACCACTTTGTCCACTACGCTCACCGCGCGGGTCACTCACGTGTTGCCGAACGGCGGCCTCGTGATCGAGGCTTCCAAGGACATCCAGGTCAACTCGGAGCGTCAGGCGATCACGGTCCGCGGCGTGGTGCGCCCGGCCGACATCGATCCCTCCAACAGCGTGCAGTCGAACCGGCTGGCGCAGCTCGACGTCCACATTAATGGAAAGGGCGTGGTTGGCGACGCCATCAAGCGGCCGTTCTTCCTCTATCGGCTGCTGCTGGGCATCCTGCCATTCTGAACATGCGAACACGATTTCTGACAGTCCCGGCCGCAGTCGCTCTGCTGGCAAGCGCCGCCGCGGCGGCGCGTTTGAAGGACCTGGCCGATGTCGAGGGCGTGCGCGACAACCAGTTGATCGGTTACGGACTGGTGGTCGGACTGGCGGGCACGGGCGACCGGCAACAGACGATCTTTCCGTACCAGAGCCTGGCCAACGTCCTGGAGCGCATGGGCATTTCGGTCTCGGGGACCGCACTCCGCGTCAAGAACACGGCGGCGGTCATGGTGACGGCCACTCTTCCGGCGTTCGCCCAGCCTGGAATCCACATTGACGCCACCGCGGCTGCGGTCGGCGACGCCATGAATCTGCAAGGCGGAATCCTGGTGCTGACGTCGTTGCGCGCCGCGGACGGGCAGGTCTACGCCGTGGCGCAGGGGCCCGTGGTAACGGGAGGGTTCACCGCCGGCGGCGCGGGCGTCTCGCAAACCGTGAACCACCCCACGGTCGGGCGGTCTCCCGGCGGGGCCACCGTGGAACGGGCGGCGCCTTCCGTGGCGCCCAAGTCGCAGGTGCGGCTGCAACTGCGTCAATCGGACTTCACCACATCGGCGCGGATGGTGGAAGCCATCAACAAGAAGTTCACAGGCGCGGCGCCGCTGGCGCATGCCGATAATGCCGGCTTGGTCAGCGTGGCGATTCCGCCCGAGTTCGTTTCCCGCACCACGGAGTTCATGGCCGAGTTGGAGAACGTCTCCGTGGAGGCCGACCGGCCGGCCCGCGTCATCATCAACGAGCGTACCGGCACTATCGTGCTGGGCAAGGATGTCCGCATCGCGCCCGTGGCCATTCTACACGGCAACCTGAGCGTGGAAATCCAGACCACTTTCACCATTTCGCAGCCGGGGCCGATGTCCTCGGGCACGACCGAAGTGGTCCCTCAGACCACCACGACGGCGAAGGAGGAGAAGGCGCGCAACATCGTCCTGAAGCAGGGGGCCACAGTGGAGGAGTTGGTGCGCGCGCTCACGGCGATCGGTTCCACGCCACGGGACGTGATCGCCATCTTGCAGAGTCTGCGGAGCGCCGGGGCTTTGGAAGCCGAAGTGGAAGTGATCTGATGGTGAACGAAACGAGCATCGCTCCGTTGCTCGTCGGGGCCGCCGCGGGAGGCCCGGCGCTCAAGTCGGACGATCCCGCCAAGATCCGCCAGGCGGCGCAGCAGTTCGAGGCGATCCTGCTAGAGCAGATCCTGCACTCGGCGAAGGGAAGTGGCGGCGGATGGCTGGGGTCGGACGGAGACTCCGCCGACGACTGCGCCACGAGCCTGGCCGAGCAGCAACTCGCCGTTGCGATGGCTCAGCACGGAGGCCTGGGCTTGGCGAACCTGATCGCCGCCGGCCTCGAGAAGAAGTAAACGCTTTCGCGGGGCGGCAAGGTCGTGTTCATCGGCGTTCATCGGCGGCCAGTCATGTTTTGGCCTTTTTCTGCAAGCGCCTGACGGGAGACCCAGCAGCCTGCCATACTGACCCGAGCGCTAGAAACTCCAGGCGTGCGCCCCGCACGCCTGCGCCGGAACCGGCTCCGGGGGAAACGGCTGACCCCATGCATTCCCTGCGCTGGAACTGTCCGCACCGTAGTTCCCCGAACCATAGTGGCCGGCGCCGGTATTCCCGGCGTTGGAGCTCCCTGCGCCGTAATTTCCCGCGCCGTAACTCCCGGTGGTGGCCACTGGCTTAGCGGCCGGTCCGACGGCTTCCCACGCCTCCGAGAGCGTCGCAAGGAGCCCCAGAACTTCGGCCAGGGGGGCGTCGGCCTGCTGGAGATTGGCTTCGATCAGCCTGGCATGCATGTAATCGTAAAGCTGCCCCAGACGCTGAGCGATTTCTCCGCCGCGCTCGCGGTCCAACGAGGAGATGAGTTCGGCCAAGACCCCGCAGGCTTTGGAAATTGAACGCGACCGGTCGGCGATGGCGCCCGCGGCTAGGTGACGGCGCGCGTCCCGCACCGCGCCGGAAGCGCCTTGGTACAACAGACGAATCAGTTCGACTGGGTCCGCCGAGAGCACCCGTGATTCCAGATAGGCGGCGTTCGCGTTGGCGTACATATCTTCTCTCCCCACGAACTCTTATCGGCAGCGCGTGGGATTTCGCCAACCGGATCGAACTACCGTTTCAATCTGTCGGCCATGCGCAGAATGTACTCCGCCGGATACTGGTCAATCACTTCCTTGGTCTTGCGGTTGATGACGCGGATCAACATCTTATGCGTGCGCTGGTCCATTTGAAAGGCCAGTGCGTTTTCGTCGCCGAACATTTCGGATTTGTTCACGGCTCTGACGGCTTGAATGACTTCCCGGTTTTCAGCAGCTCTTTCGGCGGTCATAGACGGAGCCGCCGCAGGGAGTGCCGAGTTGCGATTGACCACGTTGATGTCCATGGCGGCTCCTCCTGGGACGTCCGGAGCTGGTCCGGACGATCTCCGCTATTCATATCGGACCGCCGCCGCAACATACGCGTGCCTTTTCGTCCGCGGCGAAAGCAATTGTACGGACTCGTACCATCCCGTTTCGGCCCTTCGCCAGCCCGGACGAAAAGGAAAGCGAGAGATCCATGGCGAAAACCGTTTCCGTAATTGGGATCGAAGACAAGGAGCTGCGCTGGATACGCTCGCTGATCCTGCTGCTCCGGCACCCCGATCCCAGCATCCCGGAGCTAGCCCGGCAAGCTCTGCTGTATCTGACTCGCAGCGCGGCGGACCGGCCGCTCCCGTCGGTCCGGACCGTGGACCACGCGGGCTAACCCTGGAGAGGGCGCTAATCCGGCGGTGAAGCCGGCGCCATCGACGGGCCACCGCACCGGCGGATCATGGGTGGCGAACCGCCGTGACGGAGACGCAGGGGATGTGCATGCATCCGTACACCGGCAACTCGCCGGGCAGAACGCGGATTTCGATGGCGTCCTCGACCATGTCGCATAACCGGAACTCCAGGAGCGTCCCGTCGGCGATCGCCGGCGTTACCGTGAACCGGGAGGCGGCTATCTCCGGCAGTTGGAACCGGAAGTCGACCGTGTAGATATCGCCGTGCAGCATGCCGGGCAACCGCACGTCTTCCCGAGTGGTGTTGGTCCCCGCGAAATCGATACCCTGGTCCGTGCGAAGCTGCACGCCAACGATGGGGAACTTCACCTCCTCGGAGGCCCTGGCGCTGATTCGCACCAACAGCCGGGACGGAGTCCGAACCGCATCCACCGCTTGGCCGAGATCGTCGTACACCCGGACTCCCAGGATCTCCGCACGGCCGTCGCCATGACGGAGGGAGTGCGCGGGGGGCCCTACAATCACCTCTTCCGGCCGGAAAGCCGCGCCCGGCTCCCGGGAAACGGCCGCTTCCACGCGTTGATGCTGGGAGTCCTTCTTCACCAGCGCGGCCATGTATTTGACCGCCACTTCCCGGGCATCGCCGGTTTCCATCGCCCGGCCCTCGTGGAGCCAGAGCGTCCGATCTCCCAGAGCCTTCACGTCGGACACGTCGTGCGTAACGTAAACGATGGTGACGCCGCGGGAGCGCAATTCGTGGATCTTGCGCATGCAGCGTTGCCGGAAATAAATGTCGCCCACCGCCAGAGCCTCGTCCACGATGAGAATGTCGGGGTCCAGATGCACGGCCACGGCGAACGCCAAACGCACTACCATGCCGCTGGAGTAAGTCTTGACCGGCTGGTCGATGTAGGCGCCGATCTCGGCGAATTCCAGGATCTCATTTAGCTTGGCCGCCACTTCGCGGGCGGGCAGGCCCAAAATGGCGCCGTTCAGAAAAACGTTCTGGCGGCCCGTGAATTCCGGATTGAAGCCCGATCCCAATTCGAGGAGCGCGGTGACGCGGCCGCGAATCTCCACCGCGCCGCTGGTCGGCTGAAGAATCCCCACCATGAGCTTCAGCAACGTGCTCTTGCCCGATCCGTTCTCGCCTACGATGCAGAACGTCTCGCCCTTTCGGATCTTCACGGAAACGTCGCGGATAGCCCAGTGCTCCCGATGATACTGCCGGCGGCGCGGCGAGAGAAACTCCCGCAGCCGGTCTCCCGGGGCGTCGTACAGATTGTACTTCTTGGAGACGCCCGACAGTTCGATCACGTCCATCGGCTGCATCTAAGCGTCCTGTCTCAGAAGCGATAGACCTTTGCCTCCCCGAGAAACGGGCTGGGCATGCCCGGCCCCTGGGGTTTCTACATTTTTTCGCGATTTTCCGCCCGTCCACGCACTATATGTGGGGCAGGCGCTTTCGCCTGCCAACCCGTTATGTTCTACCGCAGAAAGCTGCCCCACTGGCATCCCGATATCGCTGAAGAGACCTTCCTGTTTGTTACTTGGCGTTTGGCCGGTTCCATCCCGCGGACTAGATTGCCGCAGCCGCCTACTGGTGCGCCTCTGTCCGCCGGCCGGGCCTTCCTCGCCTTGGACCGCGAAGCGGACAAAGCTGCTTTCGGACCGGTTTGGCTGCGGGATGCCCGAGTGGCGCGCGTGGTAGCCGATACTCTCCTGTATGGCGAGAGCGGAAGGCACTTTTATCAGCTCCGAGCCTGGGTGATCATGCCCAATCATGTGCATGTACTGCTGCGGCCCACGACCACCCTGCCGATGATCACGCGCTGGTTGAAAGGCTCCAGCGCGCGACAAGCCAACCTGATCCTGGGCCGAACGGGAGAGGCTTTCTGGCAAGATGAATCGTTCGACCATCGTGTGCGGGATGAAGTGGAACTGGACCGTATCGTTCGCTATGTGGAGTACAACCCGGTGGGCGCTGGTCTGGCAGAGAATCCACGCGCCTGGCCTTGGTCGAGCGCGCGGTTGGCAGGCGAAAGCGCCTGCCCCACGACTGGCGCGAACCCTCGCCAAATGTAGAAACTCCAGGCGCCGGATACATCCGGCCCGCTCCGCGAAACGGCAAACAGACTTCGGAGACGGCATATTAGGGTCGCATATACGCCGCGCAGATCACCCGTTTGCGGCGGCTGTGCTGCTCGTAGGCGCCGGGCGGCGGCTCGATAAACTCCGTGCGCCGGAAGCCGGCCTGCCTCAGCATGAACGCCAGCGCCTTGGGCGAGGGGCAAGTGGCCATCGGCGAGGCGCCGGTTTCGGCGTTCTGTGCGAAGAATTCGCCGGACTCGTCGATCAGCGCCAAAATCCCCTGGTACGGCCGGACCCAGTCGCGATAGCCCCACTCGCTGAGGCCTTCGACCTCGTCCACCACCTGAGTTTCCACTACGCACATCTCCGTCGTCATCGCGGCGACCTTGCGCAACGTCACCATGGGGCTTTCCAAATGGTAGAGCAATCCCAGGAACAAGCATAATTCGTACGTGCCGTACGTTTCCTTGCCAAGGTCCTCGCAATTGGCCCGCTCGTAGCCGATGTTGGAAAGCCCCAGCGTTTCGGCCACGAAGCGCGCCTTTCGGAGGTTCTCCTCGCGGACGTCGATGCCGTGCGCTTCCCGCACGCCTTTACGCGCCATCGCCACGGAGTAATAGCCCTCATGGCACCCCACATCCAGGCAGCGGACCCGCCCCAGGTCCGTTCCGAAGTGCGCGTCCACCGCGCGGTTCACCATCTCGAGACGCGTGGTGTGGATCTGCCGGACTTCCAGAGGCAATGAGGATGCGGTGCGCCCGTAGGCGCCCAGATCGAATTCGTAGAACCAGGGACCCAACTCCGCGATTCGTTGCTGGACTTCGGTTGCAGTCGTCAATGGCGAGCGTGGCAAGGAACCGTCATTCTAGCATGCGCCTGGTCACTCGGATCTCAGCGCAGCCGTCGGGTCGATCCGCATCGCACGCCGCGCCGGCAGGTAGCTGGCCATTGCCGCGACCGCCACCAACAGCACGGGAACGCCCACGAACACCATCGGATCGGCGGCCGTCACCCCAAACAGCAAGCCGCGGATCAGTTGCGCCAACGCGAAGGCGGCCGGAAGCCCCAGCGCCACTCCGATCAGCGATACCACCAGGCCGCGCTGGACCACCATCCGCAGCACATCGGCCGGCTGGGCGCCCAGCGCAACGCGGAGGCCGATTTCGTTTGTCCGTTGGGTCACGGAATAGGACACCAGTCCGTAGACGCCCACTCCCGCAAGCGCCAGCGCCAGACCGGCGAAGATGCCCAGCAGCCACGTGGCGAGCCGCCGGACGATCAGGGAATCGTCCACCACCTGCTGCATCGTACGGACATCGGCGACAGGCTGTTCGCTATCCACCTCCAGGATCTTGCGGCGCACCGCCGCGGTCAGGGCCAACGGGTCCGAGGCGCTTCGGACCACCAGGCTGAACTGCGGCGGCGGGTCCTGCTCGAAGGGCGCGTAAATCGCGGGATCCACGCTCTTTTCCAATCCGTTCATACGCACATCCGCCACCACGCCCACCACCTCGCGCATCTCCCGCCCGACGCGAATGCGCCTCCCGGCGGGGTCTTGCTTTGCGAAGTACAGCCGTGCCATGGTGTCGTTGATCAGGACCACTCGCTTGCTATCGGCCTGGTCGTGTTCCGTGAAGTCTCTTCCCCGTCGCAGCGGAATGCCCATGGTTTTCAGAAACCCCGGCGTAATGACGCGGTAATCGGCGGTCGGCTCCAAGCCCGGCTGGGCGGCCGGCTGCCCTTCCACTTGAAATGAGGCAATGGAAATCCGCAAGTCGAGAATCCGGCCGCGCATCGGCAGGTAGCTGATGGCCGCCGCGGAACGCACGCCCGGCAGCGTGGCGATCTTCTCTATCACGGACTTCGTGAGCATGGTGCGCGACCGCGGGTCGCCGTACTTCGACGGCGTCAGGGTCAAGTGCATTGTCAGAGTCTGGTCCGCTCGAAAGCCCGGGTCCAGACCGGTCACCCGGAGAAAGCTTCGCGCCATGAGCCCGGCCCCGGCTAGAAGGATAAGCGATAGGGCCACTTCGGCAGTGAGTAGTACGCTCCGCAGCCGGTGGCTGCTGCCGCCGATAGCTCCTCGCCCGCCACCCTCCTTCAACGCGCTATTCAGGTCCGCCTTGGAAGCGCGCAACGCCGGCGCGAGCCCGAACAGAACGCCGGTGAGCGCCGAAATCCCCAGCGTGAATAGGAGCACGCGGAAGTCGATGTTCGTCTCGCCCAGCCGGGGCAACAGCTCCGGGGGCACGCTACGCAGGGACTGCAAGCACAAGAATGCCAGCAGGGTCCCCAGCAGCCCGCCGAGGCCCGAGAGCAGCAGGCTCTCCGTCAACACCTGCCGCACCACGCGAAAGGGGCTGGCGCCCAAGGACGCGCGGAGCGCGATTTCCTTCTGCCTCGCGGCGGCGCGGGCCAGTAACAGGCTGGCCACATTGGCGCACGCGATCAGCAGCAGAAACGCCACCGCCGCGAAGAGAACCAGCAGTGCGGGACGAATGGGCCCCGCCACCAGTTGGTTGATGGGCATCACCGTGACCCCGATGCCCGCGTTGGTGCCGGGATATTGCATTTCGATCTGTTTTTCGATGGCGTCCATTTCCCGCTGAGCCTGCTCGGCGGACACGCCCGGCCGCAGACGGGCCATGATGCCGAAGTTATGATTGCCGCGGTTCTCCGCCGCCAGGTTCTTGCCGATCGGAATCCACACGTCCACCTTGGCGATGGCGTCGATCTCGGGTGGCAGGACGCCTACCACCGTGCAGCTCGTTCCGTCGAGCCCGATGGTTCCGCCCAGAATCCCGCGGTCTCCTCCGAAACGCCGCTGCCAGAACCTATGGCCCAGCAGCGCCACCGCCCGGCCGCCTGGTTTGTCTTCCTCCGGCAGAAACGCGCGGCCCAGCACCGGCTGGACGCCCAGCACCGAAAAGAAGTTCGCCCCGGCCTGAGCCGCCTGCGCCCGCTCCGGCTCTCCGCCCGAGGTCACGTTGAAACCGTACTCGGGGATCGTAAACGCGGGCGCCATGTCCTCGAAGGACCGGTTTTGGCTCTTCCAGTCGAGGAAAGTCGGACCGGAGACCGGAAGCTGGTCGAAGCCCCGGGCCTTCCAGGTCTCCCACAACATCACGATGCGTTGGGAGTCCCGATAAGGCAGAGGGCGCAGCAGGACCGCGTTGATCATGCTGAAAATCGCCGTGTTTGGGCCGACCCCCAACGCGATGGTGATCACCGCCACCGCGGTGAAAGCCGGGCTCTTCGCCAAGAGCCGGATAGCGTATCGCAAGTCTTGCCACATAAAGATATAAAAAGGCTCTGTTATGCTATACGCCGGGCGCCCTTTCCGTGTTCGGCGAATTCTTGTGGCGGCCTTGCGCCGGCGCCAAGTGCTGGCACGGGCGCCGGCGATGCTGGCGGTCC
>OCTA010001132.1_pt1 | contig 24704 bp, 11 predicted proteins | sample 1538991 | NCBI WGS metagenome assembly OCTA01 (sample SAMEA3539302, study PRJEB22396) | soil metagenome | biome: tundra; feature: field; material: soil | place: USA | collected 2010-05 | depth 0.15 m | reverse complement strand
TTCTGCGGCATCAAGTTTGATCGGGTATTTATCGATTCTACTTAACAAAGTAATATTAATCTTGCAGGTCATGGATTGGTCCTCTTGGAAGCTTGCCCGCGATCCGCTCGACTCTGGAGCTCCCTGCTGGGCAAGTCCCGTTGCGGCGGCGGTCCTGGTCGCGGCTTTTTATGTTCTCATGCTGGCGAGCGCGGCGGACAAAAGCCTGACAGCCGACGAGACCCGCCATGCGAGCGCGGGTTACACCTACTGGAGGTTCAACGATTACCGGCTCAATCCAGGAAACGGCACCCTGGCCCAAAGAATCATGGCCCTGCCGTTGCTGACCGGGCGGTTTCGGTTTCCGTCCGCCGACGGGCCCGACTGGCATCGTTCGGACGAGCTGGCGGTGGGCGATGCGTGGTTCAACCAACTCGGCAACAACGTCGGGGCGATGCTTGCGCGGGGCCGGGCCGTGTGCGCCCTGTTTGCGGCTGCGCTGGCGGCGCTTGTCTGGTGGTGCTCCCGGCGGATTTTTGGCGCGAAAGGCGCGATGCTATCGCTGCTCCTTTGCGTTCTCAATCCGACGGTGCTGGCGAACGGGCCGCTCATGACTTCGGACACGGCTTGCGCGCTCCTCTTTCTCGCGGCGACCTTGGGATGGTGGAGCATGCTCCAGCGCCTGACTCTGGGACGCGTTCTGGCTAGCGCCCTGCTCATGGGAGCGTTGCTTGTGACCAAGATGTCGGCCGTTCTTATCATTCCGGTGGCGCTTCTCATGGCGGCCGGTCGGATCGCCTATGGAAAGCCGCTGCCGGCGGGGTGGGGCGGGCGCCACGGGGAACTGCAGCGCGGCGGGATGGCGCTGGGTTTCACCGGCGCCGCCGCGGTGCACGTGGCCGTGATGATTCTGGTTGTTTGGGCTTCGTTTGGTTTTCGTTATGCGGCGTTCAACGGGGAAAGCCCGGGCCTCGATCGGTTGAGGGAACCTTGGGAAAATCTGACCGCCGCGCCGGAAGCCATGGATGTCCGGATTGTGGCGTTCATGGACAGGCATCGGATCCTGCCCCAGGCCTACACCTACGGCTGGGCCTTCATCCGCAAGGCGACGATACAGCGGGAGGCATTCTTCAACGGGCATTTCAGCATGAGCGGCTGGCGCTCGTTCTTCCCGTACACGTTTCTTGTCAAGACGCCCCTGCCGGTCTTTGGCATCCTGCTGCTCGCAATGGCGGCCATCGCGGCGCGTTGGCGGCGGGATCGGCGCCGGGATGGGACGCCGCTGATCCAATCGGCGCTTCGCTCGCTTTATGCCGGCCTGCCGCTCGCGATTCTGTTCGGGGTCTATTGGATTGCGGCGATTTCGAGCCATTTGAACATCGGGCACAGGCACCTGCTTCCGACTTATCCGCCTCTTTTCATTCTCGGCGGGGCGGCGGCTGCCTGGTGGGGCCGCGATCCGGACGCCCCCGCCGCGGGCTCGGGGCGGGGATGGCGGGCCAGGTCGGCCGGCCTGGTGCTCGCCGGCCTCGTCGCGCTGGCGGCGGCTGAGACCCTTTACCGGTTTCCCAACTACCTGGCGTATTTCAATGCAATCGCGGGGGGGCCGGGCCACGCCTACCGCCATCTTGTGGACAGTTCTCTCGATTGGGGACAGGACCTGCCGGGGGTGAAACGCTACATTGCCATGCACCCTCGGGAGGGGCCCTTTTATCTTTCCTATTTCGGGGCCGCCAGTCCGGCAACCTACGGAATTGCGGCCCGGCCCCTGAATCCGATGCCTGCGCCGATCCAACGCTTCCCCTTGCCGGTCGGCCGGGAGGAGGCCGGCATCGCGGATATTGTGCGCGACCATCCCGATTTTGAAGTCGCGGCGGTTGGCCGCAACGACGCGCAGGAGTCGGCCCTGCTGCTGGAGCGGCCGGAAGCCTTCCGGCTTCAGCCAGGGACCTATCTCATCAGCGCAACCCTGCTGCAGTGGGGGCCGTGGGATCCCCACTACGAAAATGAATACCAAAGACTCTATCGGGAGGCGGGGCCTTTTCTCGGCGAAGATTGGAATGGACGGATGGCGGCGCTGCAAAGCAGGGACCCCGCCGCCTGGACAAAGGATTTGAATGATTTCAACCTGTTCCGGGTCTCGCGCTTGACGGCGTGCCTGCGGGCGCGGGACGCCGATGGCACGATCAACGGTTCGATCCTGGTGTACCATGTCGGCGCCGACGACCTTCGCCGCGCCTTCGACGGACCCGCGCCCGAGAGGGTCTCGGATCCGAGGATCGAATATAAGTATTGAACAAGAAGTTAGAAACCTGCTGGATTCCCCCCCGTCACAACTCCCGCGCTCCGGTGTCCGTCGCCGGCCCTGTGGCGACGCTGTCCCGATCGTCACGAAACAATGATTCCCCGACCGAAAGTCAGCGTCCTTATTCCCACTTTTGAGTACGGCCGATTCCTGCCGGAGGCGATCGAATCGGTGCTGGAGCAGGATTTCAGGGATTTTGAGCTGATCATCAGCGATGACGGCTCCCGGGACGATTCCGCCGCGGTGATCCGCCGATATGCGGCCCGGGATTCCCGGATTCGGTATATGCTCCATGAGAAGAACCTTGGCATGGTGGCAAATTGGAATTGGTGCCTGCAGGAGGCGCGCGGGGAATACGTTAAGTTCGTTTTCGGCGATGATTGCCTGCCCTCGGCTCAGGCGCTGAGCAAGATGGTGGCCATGCTGGACCGGGAACCCCGTGCGGTCCTCGCCGCCAGCGCGCGGTTCATCCTCGATGAATCCTCCAACGTCCTGGAAGTCTGGGACGAACTGGGAGCTTCGGGCTACCAGGAGGGAGCCGATGTGATCATTCGCTGCATGCAGCAGGACCGCAATCTTGTGGGCGAACCTTCGACACTGCTCTTCCGGCGGATCCCGGCCGCCCGCGGCTTCGATCCCACTTTTCGCCAGGTGGTGGACCAGGAGATGTGGTTCCATCTCCTTCAGTCGGCCGGACTGGTCTACACGTCCGAACCCCTCTGCGCCTTCCGCCGCCACCCGGCGCAGCAGACCGTGGTCAACGAAAAGCAGCAACTGGCCTCGGGCGAGGTGATGCGGATCGTGGCGCGGTATTTCGATCTTTTTGCGGCCTCGGTCGGCCTGCGGCCGCGGTCCTTTGCGATGCGCCGCCGGCTGTTCCGTCATCTGTACTATGCGCGCAAGGATAACCCCCACACGGCGCTGGCGGCGATCGCCGCGGCCACCCTGATGCCGCATGTGACCCGGCGGTGGTATTTTATCTGCTGGCTGATCCACCGCGCGACGAAACCGTTCGTCAACCTCCACCGCTACTGCATCGGCAAGCCTCGGACCGCCTTCTCGGCCAAGCCTTTGGGACCGGCGGAGCCATTGGCTCCGGCGACCGCCGGACGCATGAGCGCCGGGGGCATATTCCCCGCTAAGTATAATCGTTAGTATTTTATAAATAGCAACTTACACACATTTCAATGGTTGAGGCAGCCAGTATTTTCAATAATATCTAACTGTTCGGCAATTGTTCCCTTGATGCTGGAACGCCTTGGTCTTATATGGCCGAAGTTGCTTTTTGCCAAGACGGCCTGATCCACCCTGCCCCCCTGTCATTTAGGGCTTGGATCCTCCTGCCGGCCGCCCTGCTTGTTTCTTGCTCAGTCGAAACCCAACACACAGATCCCCTATGAATAGAATCCGTGTCTCCCGCATGAAAGAATCCGCCGCGTTGCGACCGGCCTTCGCCGTGCTGCTGGCTGCGATACTAGTCCCCGCCACGCTTCGCGCCCAGACTGCAAACACGTCGCCGCCCGCCCCGGCTGACCAAACGCCGGCGCCGACCAACCAGCCGCCGGTTGCGGTCGCGACGGCCCCGGTCCCCGAGACCGAGGGCGAGACGATCAAGCTGACGCCGTTCGAGGTCAACGCCGACCAGGCAAAGGGCTATTTCACGCCCAATACGACCACCGGCACCCGGCTGGCCAACAACATCGGCGACATTCCCTCCGCGGTCACGGTCATCGACAAGCAGCAGCTTCAGGACACCAATTCGCAGAATATCAATGACATCATGATGTACGAGGCGGGCACGCAAGGCTCGCACACGTACACCCCTTATACGGGATTCACCGAGTCCGGCCGTGTGGACGATGCTCTGGCGGGCTCGAACGACAACCAGTCGAGCCTTGGTGGCGCCAATACGTTGAGCACCCGGATCAACGGCCTGGGGGCGCCCGACAACGAAGTGGACGATTTCTACGGCATCTATCGGATTCCCTTCGACACCTACAATGTGCAGTCGATCGAGATCGACCGCGGTCCGAACTCGCTGATGTTCGGATCCGGCTCGGCAGCGGGCATTGTCAATGCGAGCAGCTCGGATGCGAAGCTCAACAAACTTTCGGGCGACGCAAGCATCCAGGGCAGCAGTTTTGGCGGGTATCGCGAAACGGCCGACATCAACATCCCCCTGGTAAAGGACCATATCGCCCTCTACCTGGCCCAGGAGTTCACATCAGTGGGCATGCAGCGCCGCCCCTCTTCGGACCTGACGCGCCGGCAATATGCCACGATCACGATCGACCCGTTCAAGTCGCACAAGACGAAGATCACCGCGTCCGCCGAGTTCTTCAACAACTACGCCAACGACCAGAATTCTTTGCTGCCCGAGGATTTTGTCACACCGTGGCTCGCCGCCGGCAAGCCGATGATGAACCCGATCACGGGCTATATCACCGATCTGGCCACCGGCAAGGTGATTGGACCCTATGTCAGTTCCACGACTAGCCCCGGTTGGACGACGGGCCTGCCGACCGGCACGGGTGCGATGACGAGCATCACTTCGCCGGAATTCCAGATGGGCATAGGCGCCACTTCGAACCATTTGACGGAGATTTATGCGAACGGCCAGTTCCTCTACAGTTTCAATCCGCAGCAGACCCTCGGATCGAACTACGGCGGCCTCATCCCGGTCCAGGTTCCGACGACCCCGCTGAGCGTTTCGCAGGCAATGGTTCGTTCGGAGTTCATGACCAATTCGGTGCAGCTTCCGATCCCCGGGGTCTTCGCTCCAGGCACTCCGGTCACCTATATCAACGGTCTGCCAAACGGCGGATACTCCTCCTACTTTGTGCCCGGCGTCGTCAACCCGGCCATCTACAATGCGCAGAACGGGCCGAACATCGACGGGACGGACTTCACCCAATCCAAGGCGCGGACGTATCACTTTGATCTGCAACAAAATATCCTGGCCAGCAGCACGTTTGGCTCGTTGGATGCGGACCTCGGCTATTTCCGGCAGGAATACCACGATCTGCAGATGGACCCGGATAATCAGCACAACAACGGCAACCCCGCGCAAAACTCCCTCCTGGTGGATACGAATGCCTACCTTCTGAACGGGGCGCCGAATGCCTACGCCGGATCGGTTTTTATGAACGACTACCAGGGCGACGGCTTTTACCACCCGGAAATCAATGCAAACTGGCGGGGAATGCTGACGTACGGTTTCGACCTTCGCGACAAGGTCCCGGGCTGGCTGAAATGGCTCGGACACCACAGGATCATGGCCGAAGCCTCAACCCACGATGACGTGCAGCAGAATATCCGCCTCCGCACCGTCATCGATGGCGGCGACGGCTCGTACGCGTCGGAACTGTACCAGTTGAACAATCAGCCCGCGATTGCCGGCAACTGGAACGTTACAACCGGCCAAAACGAGTATCGCTGGCAATACATGAGCGCGCCTGGAAGCACCTACGCCGGAAACCCGACGAGCCTCGTCGGAATTCCGGGATTTGGCTCGCCGACGAACGTCACCGCCACCACGTACAACTACTACACGGGCGCGTGGCAGACCAGCGCATTGACCCAGTCGTCGCCTGCATTCAATGGCTACCAGATCACCGAGAACGTCCAGGATCAGAAGACCTATTACTGGCAGAGTTTCTTCTGGAATGACCGCATCGTCGGTTCGGTCGGGATCAACGACGACGTCGTCAAGAATCGCTCCGGCGCCACGATCTATAACGCGATCATCAACGGCGTTCCGACGGCCACAACGAACAATGCGGGCTTGGTTTCGTACGTAAACGGGCAGCAAAACCCCGCCATGAAGTACGCCCTCGGACCCTGGAATCCCACATCCATTGCGGGCCAGTACCAGCCGGGCACCAGTCAATTGGCGATGGAGAGCCTGGGAGAAATCGGTGGCAACACCTACAGCGAGGGTTTTGTGATCAAGCCGTTTGAAAACTGGGCGGCGATCGACGCGGCGGCCAATAATGGCAATATCCTGGCCGGCTTTATCCGGACGCTCGGCTTCACGTTCAACAAGTCGGACAACTTCAATCCTCCGGCCGGCACTTATACCGACCTCCTCGGCGCTCCGCTCGGAAAGCCGGCGGGCACAGAGAAGGATTATGGCCTGGAAGTCGCCACGCCCGACAAGAAGCTGTACCTCCGCATGACCTGGTACAAGAGCAGCAACCAGAACAACATCACGGGCGTATCGCAGACGCTCACGGCCCGGGAACTCTACGTCGACCAGAATGAGATGAAGAACTGGGCGCGGACAATCGTGGACCTGCAGTCCGGCGAAGACCCGACTTCGACGAGTTTCGACAACACGACGCTCTATCCCATTTCAACGGCCCAGTATCAGACCATGGCCGCGATGACGGGGATGAACGTCAACTATCTCCAGAACGGCGGGGCCCCCTTGACTGGCGGCTACTTGAACGCGGAGGCTACGAATACGTACGCCGCCGACGGCTACGATATCGAGCTGACCTACAACCCGCTGCCGAACTGGACCCTGAAATTCACCGGTTCCCGGCAAGCCGCCCAGATCTCCGCCGTCGATATGCAGGCGAAGGCCTACCAGGCCGTTCGCATGCCGACTTGGACGACGGCCACCGCGCCCGCAGCGTACACGGGCGTGTACACGAATTGGAAGGGCCTCGGATCCACGGCGATCACGTATCTCGGCACCTTCTGGAACTCCTACGGCTACGACACCAACGCGACGGACACCGGCGGACCCAACAACGGGCCGTCAACCGTGGGAGTCTACTTCAATAGCGTTGTGACGGTCCCGATCGCGGTTGAAGAGGCGGCCCAGGGCAGCGACGTTCCGGAAGAAACGCCGTATACCTGGAACCTCCTCACCAACTATCAAATCGTCAGCGGGCCGTTCAAGAATCTCGCTGTCGGTGGCGGTCTCCGGTGGATGAGCACGACGATCATGGGCTACTACGGCGCCACGCAGGCGTCCCTCCTGAACGCTTCGGGTCAAGTTGCGGCGAGCGATCTGACCAAGCCCATCTACACACCGGCGCAGCTTCACGTCGATGCTTGGATGAACTACGCCTTCAAGTTGCCGTGGGACAACGGCAAGATCCGGTGCAAGGTGCAGCTCAACTGCGTGGACCTGACTTCGAACGGCTATATCCTGCCGATCGCGTTCAACCTTGACGGTTTGCCCTACACCTACCGCATTATTCCGCCGCGGCAGTGGTCCCTGACGACGACGTTTAGCTTCTAACCCCCGGTCCGCTCCATCCGCCCAGCGGATGGAGAGAACCTGAGCGACGGCGACCGCAGAAATGCGGTCGCCGTTTTCGTTGACGCAAAAGACCTCAGGCCTCCAGGCTTGAAGTCCTTGTTATACGCTTGATTTCCGACCCGAATCCGAATGCCGACCGATCCGATATCCACCGAAAAGCGACGGGTCTGGATCGGGGCCGGGTTGATCGCAGGCTTCGCGGCGGCGGCCTACTCGGACAGCTTTCTCGGCGCGTTCCAATTTGATGATTTTCCGGCGATCCGGGACAACAACCCGACACTGCTCCGGCTCTGGCCCCTGCCGGGCCCGCTGTGGCCGCCGCCGGGGTCCCTCACCGTAAGCGGCCGCCCGATCCTGAACGTCAGCCTGGCGTTGAACCATGCGTTGAGCGGGTTTTCGCCGTGGAGCTACCACGCGCTCAATCTGCTGATCCATATCCTGGCTGGGCTGACCCTGTTCGGAATCGTGCGGCGGACCCTTCGCTCCACGAGCGTGGCGTTGGCGGGCGCCCTTCTCTGGGTCGTGCATCCGCTTAGCACCGAAGCGGTCACCTACATCGTGCAGCGCGCGGAATCGCTGATGGGGTTGTTCTACCTCCTCACTTTGTATTTCTTCATTAGATACGCGACAGAAGCGTCCCCGTTAGGTTGCGGCGAGCCTGTCCGCCGAAGCCCGCCAGGAGCGGGCGAAGGAGGAGCAAAGGTGGGTGGAGCGGACCGGAGGCCGGCGTTTTGCATCTGGGCTGTGCTTTCCGTTCTGGCCTGCCTTCTCGGCATGGGCACGAAGGAGGTCATGGTCTCTGCGCCCGTTGCGGTGTTCCTGTACGACCGCACCTTCATAGCCTTGGGCTGGCGGGCCGCCTGGCGGGCGAGGAGGGCCTACTATCTCAGCCTGGCCGCGACATGGATCCCGCTGGCGCTGCTCGTGGCAGCCTCGGGGGGAAACCGCGGGGGCACATCGGGCTTCAATCTCGGGGTTTCCGCCCTCCACTATTGGTATTCGCAGATCGAGGCGCTGACCCGCTACGCAGGCCTGGCCTTTTGGCCCCATCCGCTCGTTTTCGAATACGGTCTGCCGACTTTTCCGGCCTGGGTCTCGAGCTTCCTGCTCGGGCCGCTTCTGCTGGCCGCCGCGGTCGGCACGATTCTTGGCATCGCGCGGGGCCGGCCCTGGGCGTTCTGCGCCGCATGCTGCGGGATGATCCTCGCGCCCACCAGCGTGATGCCGGGCACGATCCAGTTCGCCGTCGAATATCGGATGTACCTGCCGCTGGCCGCCATTGTGGCCGCCGTTGTCGGAGGGATGGCGGCAGCCGCGCTTGGATGGGCCGGCCTTGCCCGCATCCGGCCGGCCGTCTGGAAGGGAGGGTTGGCCCTGATCCTTGTGGCGTCGGCAGCCGCGACTGCGAGGCGCAATTGGGATTATCGGAGCGATCTGGCGCTCTGGAGCGATTCGGCGGCCAAGCGTCCTGCGAGCGCCAAGGCGCAGGCCAACCTCGGCATGGCTCTTTCCACGCGCGGGCGCACGGAGGAGGCCATTGCCCGCTACCGGGCCGCGTTGGGGCTCAATTCCGGCCTGGCGGAGACCCATTACGACCTCGGCCTGGCCTACGAAGTCGAAAAACGGCAGGAGGAAGCCCTCGCCGAGTTTCTGACTGCGGCGCGGCAGGATCCGACGCTTGCTTACGCGCAGTCCGCGGCGGGCCGGCTTCTGAACCGCTTTGGCCGATCCTCGGAGGCGGAACCCTTGCTGCGCCGCTCCCTCGCAACCGACCCGAGGCTGTCGCTGGCCCACGGGAGTCTGGGCGTCGCGCTGGCGGCCCAGGGCCGGACCGATGAGGCAATCCGCGAGTTCCAGGCTTCCCTCAGCCTGGAGCCCGGCCAGGCCGACGTGGAGTTCGACCTTGGGATTGCGCTGGCGGCGGCGGGCCGGCTCGAGGAGGCCGCTGCGCACGATGCGAACGCCGTCCGGCTGCAGCCGGAAAACGCGGACGCGCAGCTCAACCTGGGCGTGACGCTGCTCCAGCTCGGGCGCGTGGAGGCGGCGCTGGCGCCGCTCCGGGAGGCTGCGCGGCTGCGGCCCGGCTCGGCGGAGGCCCACGGAAACCTGGGCACGGCGCTGGACGAGGCGGGCGCGGGCGGCGAGGCGCTGCGGGAGTTCGGGCGCGCCCTGCAACTGCGCCCCGAGTATCCGGAGGCACATTACAATCTGGGCAACGCACTCCTGCGCGCCCACCGGGTGGCGGAGGCCCGCGCGGAATTCGCCGAAGCCGTGCGCCTCGACCCCAATCTCGCCGCTGCCCGGGAGATGCTTGAGCGGCTGTCCCGGCTTCAGGGCGCGCCCGCGCCATAGACGGGCGAATCATTATCGCCAGGGGGGGCGGGAGAGTGCTCGACAGTTCGCGGGCGGTGGTATTTTCTGGTGACAATGCCGGTGTCGGTCCAGGGCCGCGCCGGCGGATCAACCCATGGAAAAGCCGATTTCTCTTAAGCGGCCGAAGCATCAGCCGGCCCGCGGCGCGGCAGGAATTGCGCCCATCCCGCCTGTGAAAAGCGGGCGGAGCGCCGATCCCTCCTTTCCCATCGTAGGCATCGGCGCCTCGGCCGGAGGACTGGAGGCTTTGGTGCAGTTCCTCGAACACGTGCCGGCGGACAGCGGCATGGCCTTTGTCATCATCCAGCACCTGGATCCGACGCACAAAGGCATGATGCCGGAACTGCTCCAGCGCGCCACCTCCATGAAGGTGATGCAGGTGAAGGATCGCACGAAGGTCCGGCCGAACTGCGTGTATGTGATCGCGCCCAACAGCGATATGTCGGTCCTCCACGGAACGCTGCACCTGCTCGCTCCCGTCGCGCCTCGCGGACTGCGCCTTCCGATCGATTTCTTTTTCCGCTCGCTCGCCGAGGACCAGCACGAGCGCAGCGTCGGCATCATCCTGTCAGGCATGGGCGGCGACGGCACGCTGGGCCTCCGGGCCATCAAGGACAAGGCCGGGGTTGCGCTGGTGCAGGATCCGGCCACGGCAATATACGATTCCATGCCGCGCAGCGCGATCGAGGCGGGGCTGGCGGATTTCGTGGCTTCCGCCGGTGAGTTGCCCGGCAAACTTATCGCCTACACGGCCCATTTGCCGCGGATCGGCAAGTCAGATCTGCCCCTGGAGGGGAAAGCCCAGGGCGCCTTGGATAAGATTGTGATCCTCCTGCGCTCGCGTTCCGGCCATGATTTCAGCCTTTATCGCCGCAGCACGCTGTATCGGCGGGTCGAACGCCGCATGGGCATCCACCAGCTGGCCAGTATCGGCGACTACATCCGCTACCTGCAGGAGAATTCCCAGGAGCTGGACATCCTCTTCAAGGAAATGCTGATCGGGGTGACGAGGTTTTTCCGCGACCCCGAGGCATGGCAGAAGCTGCCGGAAAAGGCGTTCGCCGCGCGGCCGTCGGGCGGCGTGCTGCGGGCTTGGGTGGCCGGGTGTTCGACGGGCGAGGAAGCTTACACGCTGGCCATGGTGTTCACCGAAGCGCAGAAGCAGATCAAGGGCGCGGATAATATTTCCCTGCAGATCTACGCCACCGACCTGGACAAGGACGCCATTGACAAGGCCCGCCGGGGCTTCTTTCCGGAAAACATTGCCGCGGATGTTTCGTCCGCGCGACTTGCGCGGTTTTTCGTCAAGGAGCAGGGCGGTTACCGCGTGAACAAGGCGATCCGGGCGATGGTGGTCTTCGCGCCGCAGAACCTGATCATGGATCCACCGTTCACAAAGCTGGATATTCTGTGCTGCCGGAACCTGCTGATTTACCTGATGCCGGAATTGCAAAAGAAACTTTGCACGCTCTTCCACTACAGCCTGAATCCCGGCGGCGTGCTGTTTCTCGGCAGCGCCGAGAGCGTCGGAGGCTTAGCCAATTTGTTCACTCCGATTGCGCTAAAGGAGCGGATCTTTCAACGGACCGGTTCCGTCTCGCAGGACAAGCAGACCGATATTTCCTCCGCAATTGTTCCGATACCGAAGAACCGGCGGAACGAGCCGATGGTGGCGCCCGGCTCCGCCCCCAGCCTGCAGTCGCTGGCGGATCAGCTGCTCCAGATGCGCTTTGCCCCGCCAGCGGTGCTCGTGAACGGTCAAGGCGACATTCTCTACATCAGCGGCCGAACGGGCAAATATCTGGAGCCGGCGGCCGGCAAGGCCAACTGGAACGTGATTGCCATGGCCCCCGAGGGGCTGCGCTACGATCTGTCCAGCGCAGTCCAAAAGGCGCGCCAGAAGAAGGGCGTGGTCACCGTCCGGGGCGTCAAAATCGGGACCGGCGCCGAGGCGCGGTCCGTCGATCTCATGGTGGAGGCGCTCGAACAGCCCAAGGAGCTGCTGGGGACCGTGCTAATCGTTTTTTCCGACACAGTCATCCCGTCTAAAACGAGCCCGAGAGGCGGGCACGGAAAGGCTGTGGTTGGCAGCGCCAGAAAGAGTGAGTTGGAGAGGGAACTTCAGCGCGCCAGCGAAGAGGTCCAGGCGAGCCGCGAGGAGATGCAAACCTCGCAGGAGGAGCTCAAATCCATGAACGAGGAGCTGCAGTCCACCAACGAGGAGCTGCAGTCCACCAACGAGGAACTCACGACCTCGAAGGAGGAAATGCAATCGCTCAATGAGGAACTGCAGACGGTCAACGCCGAGCTGCAAGCGAAGCTGGACGAGCTCTCCGGAACGAACAATGACATGAAGAATCTGCTCAACAGCACGGAGATTGCCACGGTTTTCCTGGACAACAATCTGTGCGTGCGGCGGTTCACCCCCCAGGCGCAAACGATCATCAAGTTCATCCCGAGCGACGTGGGCAGGCCGATCACCGACCTGGCCTCCGACCTGCTCTACCCCGTGCTCGTCACGGACGCAAATGAGGTCTTGCGGACCCTGGTGTTCGTAGAGAGATCGATCGGCGCCTCCGACGGGCGCTGGTTCACGGTGCGCGTCATGCCCTACCGCACCATGGATAATCGGATCGACGGCGTGGTCATCACCTTCTCGGACATCACTGCGGCAAAGAAGGTGGAAGCCGAACTGCGCTCGAAGCACAGCGATTTGGCCACGCACTCGGCGATACAGGATTCCGCATTGGATCGGGCCATGGGGCGTTTGCAGGTCCGAGCCGCCGGGGGGAAGGCTAGCAAGGGCGAGCGCAAGGCGATCCGGAACGCTGCCGGCACCGCCGGGAAGCCCAAGCCATGAAAAGGCGGCCCAAACCCTTGGGACACGCCGGCGAGCTGCGCCGGCGTGCAGAACATCGGCTGCGCAGGCAGCCGATCAAGGGGGCGCGAATCGCAACCGAAACCGACACGCAGCGGATCGTCCATGAGCTGCATGTCCATCAAATAGAGCTGGAATTGCAAAATGAGGAGCTCAAACAATCCAAGGCCGAGGTCGACGCGGGCTTGGAGAGGTACAAGGATCTCTATGATTTCGCGCCGGTCGGCTATTTTTTCCTCAATGAGCAAGCCCTGATTCTGGACGTGAATCTGGCCGGGGCGTCATTGCTCGGAGTGGAAAGATCCCGCTTAACCAGCCGTCGTTTCCAGCTCTTCGTGGCGCTGGAGAGCCGTCCGGCCTTCAATGCCTTTCTCGAAAGAGTATTTGCTGAGCACGAAAAACAAGCCGGCGAGGCGCTGCTCCTGAACGACGGTCGGACGCCTTTTTGGGCCGACCTGCAGGCGATTTCCGACACCACGGTCAATGCCGCGGCAAGACTGTGCCGGCTGGCGGTGACCGACGTTTCAGCCCGCAAGCAGGCCGAGGAAGCGCAACGCCACATTGATTTCCTGGCTTCGACGAATCAGAAGCTGGACGAGGAGATCATCCGGCGCAGCACCGTGGAAGCAGCCCTCATGAAAAGCGAGCTGAACGCCCGTCGATTGCTGGAACGGTCGCATCAGATGGAAAACAGGCTCCGCCGTTTGACGCATCGGCTGATTACTGCGCAGGAGGAAGAGCGCAGGAACATCAGCCATGAACTGCATGACGGGGTCGTCCAAACCTTGGTCGGCATAAGCGTTGGACTATCGGAGCTGCACAAGGCAGGCTCCAAAGGTGCGCCCGCGCCGAAAGACAGGCTCGCCCAAATCCAAGAGCTGGTGAAGGATTGCGTAAACGTGGTGCACAGGTTCGCCCGCGGGCTGCGGCCTGCGGCGCTGGACGATCTCGGTTTGGTTCCGGCAATCCACGCGCATTGCAGGAGCCTGGTGGAGGGGAAAAGACTTAGAATCAAGATAACGGCATCCCGCTGCACCGAGGCCCTGGACGATACCGAAAGAACTGTGTTGTTCCGCATTGCGCAGGAGGCACTCACCAATGTGGCGCGTCATGCGCGCGCCACCGAGGTCATGGTCAGCATCGCTGAAATACCGGGCGCCGTCCGGATGGAGATTAGCGACAACGGACGGTCATTCCGGGTCGGAAACATGCTGCTGACCACGAACCCAGAACGCCTTGGGCTGATCGGCATGAGAGAGCGGATCGAAATGGTCGGCGGAAGCCTGGCCATCGAATCGTCGCCCGGCAAGGGCACGACGGTGCGCGCCGAAATTCCGTTCACGGAGAAAGGATCGACGAAATAGCCAGGTCAGGGAAGTGCCTTGCCTGTTTCGTGAGCATCGGCCGACAGGCGCTGCTCTTTCGGCTTGCCCGTTGACCGGCTCGCCCTGCTCCGGTTAGAGCTTTCATCCGGGCTGCGACCGATTCGCGTTCGCCTCCCGCAACTTAGCACCCCGCGCAGTGCGCGTCTTTTCGCACAAAATGGAATCCTCCCCCGTTCCCCTCCGTCCCGTCCCCGCGTCGAAAACGGTTATTGCGATGACAAGGCCATCTTTTGTCTTTCTGGCCGCCTTCTGCCTTCAGACCGGGCCGCTCGCAGCGCAGACCCAGAGCGTCGCAGCCCCGGCGGCCTCCGACGCGGCCGGCCGCGATGCCGCGAGCCTGGTCGCATTCGAAAAGGATGCGGCCGCTGCCAAGGAGAGAGGAGCCAGCCATCTTTCCGTCACAACCGGCCTGCCCCCGGCTCTCTGGGAATTCGACTCGCCCGGCGACCCCTATCCCGCCTGGTACGTGGCGCAGCAGAGCTTCCTGAAGATTTTCACGCCGAAGGAGCTGCAGCCATTCGTGGACAGGGCTTGGGCTGACCGAACCGCCCGTCTGGTCGAGGAGCGCTGCAGGATTCTCCGCAAGTACGGCCTCAAGGCCTCCTGGAATTCCGATGAGCCGCAGGAGCTGCCGGAAGCCTTCTTCCAGGCATACCCGCAGTTGCGGGGCCCGCGCGTCGATCAGCCCAACCGGGCCCGCGTTCCCCGCTTTGCGCCATGCGTCGACGAACCCGAGACTCTGCGCCTGTACCGCGATGCGCTCAAGGCCATGTGGTCGAAATGCCCGGAGATCGACACTTTCTCGTTCCTGACTTCCGATTCGGGCTCGGGTTTCGACTGGGTTCCCAGCCTGTACCCGGGGATCAACGGAAACAGCAAATGGAAGGACCGGCCGGTCGAGGAGCGCGTCGCGGGATTCATGAAGAACTTTCAGACCGCCGCGGATGAATTCAACATCAAGGTTTCGGTCAGCATCCATCCGATCGAGGCGCGCCAGTGGATGACGCCGACTTTTTCGGAGGAGATCATTCAGGCCATCGTGAAACTCCTGCCCCGCGACATGGCCGTCGCCGGACGCGAAGGCCCGGATGGCCGTCCATTCGTGGGCAACCGCGGGCAGGGCGGAGAGGACGGGCCCCGCGGGCCGTTCTATCCGGTCATTGGGCTGCCCAGGGCGCCCGCCGGTTTTGGCGTGGTGGGCCGCGCCGGCGGACGCGGTGGGCGGGATGACGGCGCCGGGGCGCCAAATCAGGTCGAACGGGTCACCGCCCAGCGCAGCGCGGCGGTGCGGGAGGTCGGCGAACCGTCGGCCGACGACTACATGGCCATGTGGGATTCGGTCAACGATGCGCAGACACGGCTCAGTGCCCTTGATTTTGGGGCGATGCTGCGCTTTGGGCATGTCCTCACCCGTTGGATCAACCGCCCCATGGTGCCGTTCCCCGAGGAGTTGAAGCCCGCCGAGACGGACTATTATCAAAAGTATCTTTTTCAGGCCCGCAGCGAAAAGCAGGCCCGGGACCTCGTGGATATCCAGGGGATGCTCATGTACAAGGGATGGGGAGCGAAGATGCTTTTCCAGCGAGTCATCGAGACCACCGTCCCCGATATCCGCAGCGCGCAGAATTCGGCCTTGCGGATCGCCCGCAGGGCTGCGGACGACAAGCGGCGCCACGAGTGGGAGCTGCATGCGAGGCGGTTTGAGGCCGTCATTTGCCTGCTGCAATCCGCCGACGACATGGTCGCCTACCAGGCCCACCTCGACCGCGTCCACGAACTGGGCCTCAAGCCCGAATTCAATCCGCCGCTCGGGGCGCGCTCCGATTGGGCGCGGTCCGAAATGATGGAAATCGCACGCAAGGAAGTCGACAACACCGTCCGCCTGATGCAGCTGATCCGGGAAAGCGACGAACCCATTATCGACGTGGCGCCGACGCCGGAGGAAGAGTATGTCATGCGCCTCGGTCCGGACCTCGTCGACCAGCTCCAGCGCAAGATCGACACCATGAATGCGCATTGGAAGGATTACGACCGCATCTTCACGGTGCCCAATCCGTGAGCCCGGCAAGGACCGGCCAGCCGACAATGCAGCAATCCGATTTCCTCCTCATCCTGTGAAAATCACCGTCACCCTCCTCGCTGTCCTTGCCATCACGCTCAGCCCGAGCCCCCTGCGGGCCGCGCAACCCGAAAAACTCGCCGACGGCCTCATTCTCGCACAAGGGGATGGCTGGCTCAAGCTGACCGTCTGCGCGGACGACATCATCCGCGTCGCCTATGCCCGCGACCGGGCGTTTTTCGACCGGCCAAGCCTTGTTGTCGAACGCCGGTCGATCGCACCCGCAACATGGAGCATGGCGAGCGCCCCGGGCACGGTTACATTGCGCACCCAAAAGATCCAGGTGCGCGTGGACCTCGCAAGCGGAGCCGTGACATTTTTCGATGCGGCCGGCCAGACGATCCTCGCCGAGCGCCCGGGCGGGCGGACGATCGAACCGGCCACGGTGCAGGGCGAGAAGACGTTCCACGTGCGGCAGGAATGGGAGCCCGCCGCCGATGAGTCGCTGCACGGCCTGGGCCAGCAGCAGCTTGGCGCCATCGATATCAAGGGGCTCGATCTCGAACTTTGGCAGCGGAATACGACGGTCGTCGTTCCGTTCCTCGTCTCGAGCCGCGGCTACGGCATCCTGTGGGACAATTACTCTTTCACCCGCTTTGGCGACGTGCGGCCGTTCGTGGCGATTCCGTCCGAGTTCGAGCGCGACGCAACGGGTCAGCCGGGGGGATTGACCCGGGGTCGGTTCACGGCCGGGCACCCCGCGGAATTGCTGGACGCGGGAAGCGCGAGCGAGGTCGCGCTTCCCGGAAGGGGGGCAGGAGGCCGCGGTGCGGACTTCTGGCGCTGGACCGGCGAAATCGTGCCGCCGGTCACGGGCGAGTATCAGCTGCGGACCTATTCCAACGGGAGCATCAAGGTCTGGCTGGATGGCCGGCTCGTGATGAACCACTGGCGGCAGGACTGGCTGGCGGAATATGACCAGGTGAAAGCGCCTATGGAAGCCGGCCGGCATTATGCGCTGAAGATCGAGGCCGGGGGTGAACAGGCGAACACGCTGCAACTGCGCTGGAAGACGCCGTCGCTTTCAGGCGCCCCGACGGCGCTTTGGTCCGAGGTTGGCGACGGCGTCGATTACACGTTTGTCTATGGGCCCAAGCTCGACCGCGTCATCGCCGGCTACCGGCAACTGACGGGCCGCGCGACGATGCTTCCGCGCTGGGCGTTCGGCCTCTGGCAGTCGCGCCAACGGTACGAAACCGCGCAGCAATCGGTCGATGTCGTGGACGAATACCGCCGCCGCGGCGTGCCGCTGGACAACATCGTCCAGGATTGGATGTATTGGCCGGAGAACGCCTGGGGCTCGCATCGCTTCGACGCTGCACGCTTTCCCGATCCCGACCGCTGGATCCGGGAGCTGCACGATCGCCATGTTCACCTGATGATCTCGGTCTGGGGCAAGTTCTACTCCGGCGACTACGCGGGAAACGAGAATTTCAAGGCAATGCAGGCCGGCGGGTTCCTGTACCAGCCGACGCTTACAGAGGGAACCCGCGACTGGGTTGGGACCGGCGGCGGCTACACCTACGCCTACTACGACGCATTCAACCCCGCCGCGCGGCGCCTGTTTTGGGATCAGGTCGATGCAGCGCTTTTCCGGCGCGGCATCGACGCCTGGTGGATGGACGCCACCGAGCCCGAGATCGCGCAGCCATCGCCGACGACTTTGGAGAGGCAGCAGCACTTCATGGACCGGACCGCACTGGGGCCGGCTTCGCGGGTGCAGAACGCCTATCCGCTGGAGAACAGCCGCGGCGTTTACGAGGGGCAGCGCGCAGCGGCGCCCGACCAGCGCGTGTTCATCCTGACCCGCTCCGGATTTGCCGGCATTCAGCGCTACGCCACGGTCACATGGTCCGGCGACGTCAGCTCGACCTTCACTGCGCTCGCCAAGCAGATCACGGCCGGGCTCGGCTACAGCGTGTCGGGCGTGCCGTACTGGACGTCGGACAGCGGCGGTTACACGATGCAGGCCCGTTTTGCAGCGGAACCCCAGAAGCCCGGGGACGCCGAGGAGTGGCGCGAACTCAATGCGCGCTGGTTCCAGTTCGCCACATTCTGCCCGCTGACGCGCATTCACGGCGAACTGCGGGTGCGCGAACCGTGGACATTCGGAGGCGATTCGCACCCGGCGTACCGGGCGATCGTGAAGTTCGACAGGCTTCGCTACCGGCTCCTTCCGTACATCTATTCGCTGGCCGGCGCGGTCACGCAGGATGGGGACACGATGATGCGGCCGCTCGTCATGGATTTTCCGGCGGATGCGACTGCGCGAACACTCACCGACCAATACCTGTTCGGGCCCGGGCTGCTTGTCGCTCCGGTGACGACCTATCAGGCGCGGAGCCGGCCGGTCTACCTCCCGTTTACTGCGGGCGGTTGGTACGATTTCTGGACGGGGGCCGCCGCGGCCGGCGGGCGCACAATCGTTGCATCCGCGCCGCTCGATGCGATGCCTCTCTACGTCCGGGCCGGCGCGATTTTGCCGTTTGGACCGGAGCTTCAATACACGGCGGAGAAGGCGGCCGATCCCGTCACGCTATGCGTGTACGCAGGCGCGGACGGGGCGTTTTCGCTCTACGAGGACGATGGGGTAAGCTACGGCTACGAGCGCGGGGAATTCTCCAGGATTCCGCTGCGCTGGGACGACGCGGCGCGGACGCTCACGATTGGCGGGCGGGTCGGCGGGTATCCCGGCATGCGCGCGGAACGGACATTTGAGGTCGTGCTGGCCGCGCCCGGCAAGCCGGCGGCCTTTTCGTTCAATCCGCGGCCGGACCGGACGGTGCGCTACAGCGGCGGGGCGACCACGGTTTCCATTCCATGAAGAATGCATTTCCCGGCAATCCCGCTGCCGTTCTGCTGGGGCTTTGCGCCATTTCCGGGCCGCGGCCCCTTGCCGCGGAGGAGGTTCGGCCGGCCTATCTCGATCCCGCAGCGCCGCTCGAATCGCGCGTCGAGGACCTCCTCGGTCGCATGACGCTTGAGGAAAAGCTCTCGCTCGTGCACGCCGACTCCAAGTTCACGACCGCCGCGATCCCCCGCCTTGGCATTCCGCGCCGCTGGATGTCCGACGGGCCGCACGGCGTGAGGGAGGACGTCCGACCCGACACATGGAAGGCCGCCGGCCACACCGATGATTTTGCCACCTGCATGCCGGTGCTGATCGGCCTCGCCGCGACCTGGAACACCGGCGCCGCGCGCATCTATGGAGGGGTGATCGGCGAGGAGGCCCGCAAGCGCGGCAAGGACATCATGCTCGGGCCCGGCGTTAACATCCAGCGCACGCCGCTCAACGGCCGCACCTCCGAGTACCTTGGGGAGGACCCGTTTCTCGCCTCGCGACTGGTCGTGAACTATGTCCAGGCGGTGCAATCGCACGGCGTCGCGTCCTGCGTGAAGCATTTCGCCGCCAACAACCAGGAGACGCAGCGCAGATCCATCGATGTCGAGATGGACGAGCGCACGCTGAGGGAGATCTACCTGCCGGCGTTCCGGGCGGCCGTCCAGGAGGGCGGAGCCTGGGCGGTGATGGGCGCGTACAACAGGTTCCGCGGGCAGTACTGCTGCCAGAACGATTACCTCATCAACCATGTTCTAAAGGGGGAGTGGGGGTTTAGGGGGCTGGTCATGTCCGATTGGGGCGGGACGCACGACACCCGCGAGGCGGTCCGCAGCGGGCTCGATCTGGAGATGGGCACCGAGGTGGGCATTCGGGAGGGGGCAGGGCAGGGCGCGTCGGCTGCAGGTTTCCCTGGCCCGAGCCCGTACGAGCGGTGTTATCTCGCCAGCGCGTTTCGCGACGGCCTGAAGCGGGGCGAGTTTCCGATTGCCGCGCTCGATGACAAGGTTCGCCGTAATTTGCGCGTCATGCTGGCCACGCACGTGTTTGAGGCCCGGGAGGAGGGCTCGCTGAACACGGCGGCCCACCAGGATGCGGCCCGCCGCGTGGCCGAAGAGGGCATCGTGCTTCTGAAGAACGATGGCCGCGCCCTCCCTCTGGTTGCGGACCAGTTGAACGCGATCGCCGTCATCGGCGAGAACGCCGTGCGCCTCCACGCCCACGGCGGCGACAGCGCCCGCATCAAGGCGCTCTACGAGGTTAACCCGCTCGAGGGGATCCTCCGCCGGGTGGGCGCAAGGACCAACGTCACCTATTCGCCCGGCTACCGCAGGGACGGCGCCCCCGATCTGGTGGAAAAGGCGGTTGCCGCCGCCCGGGCGGCTGACGTGGCCATCGTCATCGGGGGCCTCATTCACGAGCGACCTTTCGACTGCGAGGGGGCGGACCGCAGGGACCTGGGGCTTCCGTGGGGCCAGGACGAATTGATCCGGCAGGTGACCGCCGCCAACCCGCACACGGTCGTCGTGATCATTTCCGGTTCGCCGGTGGAGATGGGCGGCTGGCTCGGCCAGGTTCCGGCCGTTGTCCAGGCCTGGTACGGCGGCACGGAGGGCGGCAATGCCCTCGCAAACGTGCTCTTCGGCGATGTGAATCCCTCCGGCAAGCTGCCATGCACCTATCCGAGACGAATCGAGGATACGCCCGCTTATGCGATGAACGAGTATCCCGGCAGAAACGGCACCGAGCATTATTCCGAGGGTTTGCTCGTCGGGTACCGTTGGTTCGATGCGAAGGGGATCGAGCCGCTTTTCCCCTTTGGCTATGGTCTGTCCTACACGAAATTCGCGTACTCCGGACTGCATCTTGTAGCCGGATCCGGCCCGGATGGCCCGGTTGTCACAGCCGAGTTTGAGATTGCGAACACCGGCGATCGCGCCGGCGCCGAGGTGGCGCAACTCTACGTGCACCAGGCAAAGCCGAGCCTTCCGCGGCCGCCGAAGGAGCTGAAGGGTTTCCGCAAGGTCGCATTGAATCCCGGCGAAAGGAAGATCGTCTCCATCCCCCTCGATCGCCGCGCCTTTGCTTTCTACGATCCGGCCAGGGCGGGCTGGGTGGCCGAGGCGGACGAATTCGTGCTCCAAATCGGGAGTTCCTCGCGCGACATCAGGCTCGAAGGCCCATTTCGGCTCGGGGAGACGACCGTCGAGAAATGAGTTTTCCCTTCGCTCAACGCATTCCGGTCGCCGCCAAACAGCCCACCGCGCAGCCGGCTGCTGCCAGCGCGATCAGCCATCGGCGCCGGGTGTCTTTCATGGTCATTGCAAGTGCCGCGGCTCGCGGCATGTGTCAAGGGGCGGGAGGAGGCTGGACGGAATCGGCGGGCGCTTTGCGGCGGCCGGCGCCCGGGGGCCGGCTCGCGGGGTCGGGCGGAAGGGTGAAATGGGCGGGAGTCGGCTCCGGATGAGTCGGGTCGAACTCGCCGAAGTCGTCGACGATGTACTTTGCCAGGTCCAGCTTGTTGCTGCGGATGCCTTCCACGATGCATTTTGCCTGCAGGTAGCTCCCGTACTCGACATGATGGGTGCGGTCGCCGAATTGGAGGCCGGCGTCGGCCCCCAGGGCCGCATTCAGCTCGATTCCCATTGCGTTGAGGTCGATCGAGGGAACGCCAATCTCCTTGGCCGTGGCGACGGCCGCGTCGGCGTAGGCGCCCAGGCTGCTCGCGCGGGCCACCTCGCCCCGGCGCGCCGACGGGGAAATGATGACGGGCAGGGCGCCCAATTTCTGCGCATCGGCTACAAAACGCCGGAGAAGCTCCCGGTAGGTTGTATTGGCCGGCGCGTAGGTTTCGGAAAAATCCTGATTGGGATACATGTTTTGCGGTCCGCGATCCTTGGAGTCGTTTGTGCCGAACTCTATCAGGACGTAGTCGCCCGGCCTTATGGAATCCAGGACCTTGTCCCAGCGCCGTTCCTTCAGGAAGCCCTTCAGGGTCTCTCCGGATTCGGCGTGGTTGGCGATCGCGACTTCCGGCTTGAACCAGCGGGGAAACATCTGGCCCCAGCTGCCACCCGGCCCGCGCGGCTGATCGGTGACGGTGGAGTCGCCAAGCACAAAAACGGTGATGGCGCTGTCCACTTTTTGAATCTCGAGGGCGGCCAGGGCGGGGTGGGAGTCGCTGAATGTGAGGGTCAGCCGGTCGTCCCAGCTGCGGGAGAGGGCCTGATTGGCGGCCTTGTCCCATTCGCGGCTGTCCAGGTTGACTTCGCCGCCCGTGGAAATCTGCGGCCTGCGGACATTGACCGTGAAAACGCGTGTCTCGAATTTTCCCGAATCGGTGTGAGCGTGTTCGACCATCAGGCGCCTCGCCTCGGCCTTGACGGTCGTGGTCGCCTCGGCCCCGGGGTCGCCCAGTGTCACCGTTACGCGGTAGTTGCCTTCAGGAACGGCGACGGAAAACGCGAACGGCTTGGAAGAAGTGACCGCTCCGCCATGCAGGGGATCGCCGTCCTCCCGGAAGACCGCAGTCACCGCCGAATCAGGTTCGAAGCCGTAGCCGGTCTGCTTTGCGTAGAGCGCGCCGGGCGCGACCAGCGTATAGCCCGGGGCGGCCTTTGACGCTCCGAACTGGAATCGATAAGAAAGGGCGGGCGGGACGGGCGCAGCCGCGGTGGAGGGGTCGGCCGCCGCTATAACGGCTGTCCGGTCGGAATAAAAGGAAGCCAGCGGGTCGCCGGGGAGGAGCTTCAGCCCGGCCACCACGCATTCGGCGAGAACCCGGGCCCCGGCGAGGTTTGTGTGCGTGTGCTCATCGGGCGTCCCCTGCGGGAAGAGTGTCAGCACCTGGTCATAACCCAGCGCATCGTAGCGGGCTGCGGCGATCTCATTCAGGTTGATGAATCCGACTTTTTCCTGGTCGGCGACTTCGCGTGTCCACGCGGCATAGTTGGCGGCTCGCCGGATGCGCCCCCCGAAATCCCACTGCTTGTGGGGAACCATGGAGCAGACGATCGGGATGGCGCCCTTGGCGCGGGAATCCTCTATGAACTTCCGCAGATACCATCCATACGTGTGCACGACCTCCTTCTTGTTCGTCAGCAGATTGTCGATTTCCTTCTGTTCGTCGCCAACTCCGGGAATGGACCCGCGGGCGCGGAAGCGATCGTTGATCGCGCCGCTGTCGTTGGTGCCGAACTGCATGATCAAGAAATCTCCGGGTTTGATCAGAGCGAGCGTGCGCTCCCAGTGCCCGCCGGTCAGGTAGGTGCGGCTGCTTAGTCCGCCAATCGCCCGGTTCACCACATTGATCCTTGCCGGATCGAACAAATCGGCGATGACGTGGCCCCAGCCCCACTGGCCCTCGGCCCCCTTGCCCTGTCCGTCATCCGATCCGTTGCGGACGGTCGAATCGCCGATGAGGAACAGGGAAGGCAGGTTCGGATTTGCCGGGACCGGCAGCACCATGCGCGGTCGCGCAGGGGTTACAGTTGCGCCCGCTGGCTGGCTGGCGGGGCCCGGAGGGACCTCCTGGCCGAACAGAAGACCGCCGGCGGCGAGAACGGTGATGAATGCGGGGATCGATGGTTTCATGCGTCAAAGAGATTGTGGCAGGGAGGGTGCCGCGCTGAAAGGCGAATGGGGCGGGGCTTTAGTGACTCTTCCGGCCCGGGATGGCGGGAATTTTCAGGTGGTGAATCAGTCTTTCAACCTATGGCCCGAAGGGCCTGTGCGCGCAAGGCCAAGACACGCGCATCAGAACTATCGGCCGGAAGCCTCACGGCGCACCGCTGCCCCCATGCCCGGATGATGCGGGCAAGCTACGCATGGCCCTTCAGACACAGGTCGGTGAAACCGACCCGCAACCGAGAAATCTTGCTTCCCTCGGAAGGAAGCCATCTTTCTCTTTGATCCGCCATGAACAGCGATCTCTCCGTTCACGATCGCCTGGTGCTCTGCCTGACAGAGGCCGGCGTCAGTTTCCGGCAGCTCCACCATGAACCGACACCGACTTCCGCAGACGCGGCGCGCGTCCGGGGCGAGCCGATCGCCAGCGGCGCCAAGGCGCTGCTGCTGAAGGCCGACGATCAATTCCGGCTTTTCGTCCTGCCGGGGGACCGGCGGTTGGACTCGGCGTCCGTAAAGAGGCAACTCGGTGTTGGCAGGTTGCGTTTTGCCTCGAAGGAGGAGCTGTTTGCCCTGACGGGCCTTGTTCCGGGCGCCGTGCCTCCCTTCGGGCTGCCTGTCCTGCCGTTTGAGCTTACGGCAGACGTGGTGATCGGGCAGATCCATTCCACTGTGGCCTTCAATGCCGGCAGCCTCACCGATTCGATCATCATGTCCGCGGCAGACTGGGATCGTGTCGCGAAGCCTGCCCGGCTCCCGATCACCGAGCCCGTGAGTTAGGGCAGGTTATAGACCTCGACGAGGGAGACGCCTGTGGTGCCTCCGACGCCGCTGACCTGCGCTGTATAGGATCCGGGAGGCAGCGTCACGACCATGGCGCAGTCGGCCGAGCCGGTGGGAAGGGTAAAGGCGTAGACACTGGAAA
>OCTA010001131.1_pt1 | contig 24704 bp, 19 predicted proteins | sample 1538991 | NCBI WGS metagenome assembly OCTA01 (sample SAMEA3539302, study PRJEB22396) | soil metagenome | biome: tundra; feature: field; material: soil | place: USA | collected 2010-05 | depth 0.15 m | reverse complement strand
GCGAGCAGCTCGTCCAGCGTGGGCAGCGTCGAAGGAATCTCCAGGACCTTCGACGGCGTCCCGTCCGCGCGAATCGGGAAGAACGGCTCGCCACCGCGTGTGTCCGAGGTCGCCACGAGGCCGTGCGCACCCTGCACCTCGACGGAAAGCGGCGTCGCCGACCAGCCCGGAGCCGCCTGGAACCGCGCGGGTTCCCCGAAGATCTCGACAAAGCGCGCGTGCTCTTTCGCGACGACCTCCTCGATCTGGCTCCTCGTCATCTTCGGTAGGCGGTCGTGCCAGTCGACGTGGTCCCACGCGTGGATGCCCACCGCGTGTCCCGCGGCCGCGGCCTCGCGCATCCTCAGGACGGTCTCCTTGCGGCCCCCGATGTCCGGTGCGGGAAGAAGCGTCCCGTAGAGCATCGTGCGAAGGCCGTAGGACGCCGCCGGGCTCGCCGAGAGGACCTTCCGGATGAAACCCTTCCGGAAGACTCGCTTGATCGCCTTGCCGCTCGTGTCTGGTCCGAGCGAGAAGAAGAACGTCGCCTTTACGCCGTGCTTTTCGAAAAGGTCTACGAGCCGAGGCACGCCTTCGAGCGTCCCGCGATACGTGTCGACGTCGACCTTGAGGGCGAGTTTTTTCAAACGACGGGAGGCTTGCGGCCTTTGAGGTAGAAGTCGAGCGTTTTCTTGAGTCCCGTCGAAAAGTCCGTCTTCGGCGTCCACCCGAGGAGCCTCTTCGCCTTCGCAACGGAGGGCACGCGTGTCGTGATGTCCTGATAGCCCTCGCCGTAATACTTCCTCGACGAAACTTTCACGATTCGCGTCTTCTTCGCGGCGGCCGCGAACTTCGGATACGCCGCCACGGCATCGATCAGGGCGTGCGCGAGCTGCTCGATCGACAGGTCGGCCTCCGGGTTGCCGAGGTTGAAGATCTGGCTGTCGGCCTTTCCGCCGGGGTTCTCGAGGATCGTCATGAGCCCGTCGATGCCGTCCTCGATGTACGTGAAGCACCGGCGCTGCGCGCCCCCGTCCACGAGCTTGATGGGCACGCCGTACAGGATGTTGTGCAGAAACTGCGTGAGGACGCGGCTCGAACCTTCCTTCGGCGCGTCCACGTTGTCGAGGTGGGGGCCGTACCAGTTGAACGGCCGGAAGAGCGTGTATTTCAGCCCCTGCGCGGTGCCCATCGCCGCGATGACGCGGTCGAGAAGCTGCTTGGAAGCCGAGTAGATCCAGCGGGGTTTCGCGATGGGGCCGTAGACCAGCGGCGAGCGGTCTTCGTCGAATTCCTTGTCCGGGCACATCCCGTAGACCTCGGACGTGGACGGAAAGACGACGCGCCTGGCGTACTTCCCGGCCATCTTGATGATCCGGAGGTTCTCCTCGAAGTCCAGCTCGAAGACGGCGAGCGGGTTCTTCACATAGGTCGCGGGAGTCGCGATCGCGACGAGGGGCAGCACGACGTCGGCTTTCTTGACGTGGTATTCGATCCACTCGCGGTTGATCGCGATGTCGCCCTCGAGAAAGCGGAAACGCTTGTCGGGCAGGAACTCCTCGATGCGGTCGCTTCCGACGTCGAGGCCGAAAACCTCCCAGTCCGTGGCCGTGAGGATGCGGCGCGTGAGGGCGTTCCCGATGAAGCCGTTGACGCCGAGGATGAGGACTCGCATGCGGGTCAGACGCTGCTCAGGAGCCAGGAGTGGAATCCCGCGGCGTCGAGATCCGGTCCGCCCTCGGGCCGGGCCGCCAGAATCTCGACCGTGTGATCGTCCCCCGCGAAGACAATCACGGAGCGCTCCGTCAGCTCGACCTTTCCCGGGAACACGTCGTGTCCGCCGTGCGGCGAGAGGCGCGTTCTCCAGATCGTGACCTTTTTCCCGAAGACGTCCGTGAAGGCGCCGGGCCAGGGCTTCGCGACGGCGCGCACGAGGTCGTGAATCTCTTTCGCGGAACGCGTCCAGTCGATGAGGCCGTCCTCGGGCTTGCGGCCGCCGAAGTAGGAGCCCTTCGAGAGGTCGAGCGGGATGCGCGGGGCATCGCCCGCCTTGAGGCGAGGGAGCGACCGCGCGAGAACCAGCGCGGCCGCGTCCGCCACCCGGCGCGAAACGGCCAGGGCATCGTCCTCGGGCCCGATCGGGACGCGCTCCTGGTCCACGAGGTCGCCGGCGTCCGGTTTCTCGGTCATGTAGTGGAGCGAGGCGCCCGTCTCCGTCGCGCCCTCGAGAATGGCCCAGTTCACCGGCGAGCGGCCCCGGAACGCGGGCAGGAGCGAGCCGTGCATGTTGAAGGCTCCGCGCCGCGCGAGCGCCAGGATGCGTCCCGGAATCATCTTCCGAAAGTAGAAGGAGAAGAGAAAGTCGGGCGCCACGGCGCGGATGCGCTCTTCGTCGGCCGGGTCGCCCAGGTCGGCGACGCGCCGCGGCTCGATGCCATGCGAGCGTGCCAGCTCGGCCACGGAGTCGAACCAGCGCTCCTCGCCGGGCACGTCGTCGTGCGTGTAGACGAGGCGCACGCTCTCGTCGGCGTCGAAGAGCGTCTTCAGGCACTTGTATCCGACGTCGGAGTAAGCGCAAACCACGATTCCGCCCATTAGGCCCCCCACACTTTCCGGATCAGGAACCGCGGGCGCCCGCGCACCTGCTGGTAGATGCGGCCCACGTATTCGCCCACGATCCCGATCCCGGCCATGAGGACCCCCATGACGACGAAGGCGAGCGCGAAGAGCGTGAAGACGCCCTCGGCCTCGGCGCCTCCGACGAGCCGGCGCACGAGCAGAAAGACGCCGAACCCGAAGCCCGAGAGGGCCGTGACGAACCCGAAGAGGGTGAAGAGCTGCAGCGGCACGACGGAAAAACCGGTCATGAGGTCGAAGTTGAGGCGCACGAGCTTGTACAGAGAATACTTCGACTCTCCTGCCGTGCGCTCGGCGTGTGCCACGGGGATCTCGATCGGCCGTCGGGCGTATTGCTGGGCGAGCGCCGGAATGAAGGTCGAGGCCTCGTCCGAGGCCGACATGACGTCCACGACGTCGCGGTGATAGCCGCGCAGCATGCAGCCGTAGTCGTTCAGGCGCATGCCGGTGATCGCGGCCGTCGTGCGGTTCACGAGGCGCGACGCTATGCGGCGGAAGAACGTGTCCCGGCGGTCTTGCCGGATCGTCCCGACGACGTCGTGACCTTCGTCCATCGCGAGGACGAGCTTCGGGATCTCCTCGGGCGGGTTCTGGAGATCGGCGTCGAGCGTGAGGACGTATTCGCCGTCCGTCGCCGTGAAGCCCGCGAGGATGGCCATGTGCTGCCCCGCATTTCGCACCAGCTCGACCACCTTCACGTGGCCCGGGTTGTCGCGCGCGGCCTGTTTCAGGATCTCGAGCGACCCGTCGCGCGAGCCGTCGTCCGCGAAGACGACCTCGTACGGACGCGAGAGGCCCGCGAGCACCGGCAGGAGGCGCGGCAGGAGGCGCGGCAGATTCGCCTCCTCGTTGTAGACGGGGACGACCACGGACACCTTCCGCGGCACCACGGGCCGCTCGTCGCTCCGATTCACCGGCGCGATTCTAGCGGGAGGACCCCGGCGACCGGTCTCCGTCTCCGCGTGCGAGCTCGCCGAGCCCGCCGCGGACCGCCGGCTGGTTCGGGTCCACGGCGAGCGAGCGGTTGAAGTAATCGCGGGCCCCCGCGAGGTCGCCGAGACACCAGGAGGAGAGCGCCATCAGGTTCAACGCCTCCGTGTCGCGGGGATTCCGCGCGGTCAGGTCCCGGAAGATCGTCTGCGAGGCGGCGCACTCCTTCGCCTCGAAGAGGGCCTTGCCCAGCGAGGCGCGGTACCCGAGGCTCTCCGGGAAGGCGTCCACCGCCTTGCGCAGGAACTTCACGAGCTGCTGACGCGATTTCGGATCCTTCTCGCGGCGCTCCGCGTAGGACGCCACACGACGGTAGAACGCGGCCTCGGGGTCGTGATAGCCGTTCCGTATAGCGGCCAGGAGGGCATCGTCCGACTCGTCCCACCGGTTGAGGATCTGGAGCGCAACCGAGTAGTTGAAGAGCGCCGTCGGCGCCTTCGGGTTGACCTCCAGCGCCTTGCGGTACCACGGAAGCGCTTCCTTGACATGCCCGCGGGCCCGGAGGAACGTCGCGATGTTCTGGAAAGTGGCCGCCGTCTCCGTGCCGGCACGCTCGGGCGGGCGCGCGTCCACGGCGGCCGCCTCGGCTCCCGTGAGGTAGCCGAGGGAGATCAGCTTCTTCGTGAACTCCTCGCCCGCCTTCTTGTCGGCCTCGCTCGAGGCGCGAACGGCGAGGCGCTCGACTTTGAAGGTCTTCGCCCACGAGACGGCCGCCGGGGCGGCGGGAAGCCGGCCCGCGGCGAGCCCCGAAACGGGCCGGCCCTCGAAGCCTGGGTCTCCCGGGAGTCCCAGGAGGCGGCAGAACGTGGGCGTCACGTCGAAGATTCCCGCCTTCCCGCGCGCGGCCGCCGCCGGGAAGGCCGGCCCCGCCGCCGCGAGGATCCCAGGCGATTCGTGCCACAGGAACGCCGTGTCGAACTGGATGGACGAGCGGGAGGCCGGCCGGTCGGCCCCCCACTTGAAGCCGTGGTCCGACAGGAGCACGAGATTCGCTCCGGCCTTCTCGGCGCGTTTCAGGAACTCGCCTAGGATCCGGTCGGCCTCCTGGAAGTAAGCGGCGATCCCGCCCTCGTACTTCCGGAAGTCCTCCTCGGAGATGTTCGGAAGCTTCGGCGGGTAGAAGCGCGCGAGGAGGTGCCCGATCTCGTCGGTCCCCTCGAAGTAGACCATCAGGAGATCGGGCTTCTCCTTGTCGTAGAGCTCGAGTGCCGTCCGCGCGTAGACCCGCGTCGAGCCCACGATCTTCTGGTAGCCGGTGATCGGGTCGGCGAGGCCCTTCTTCGCGGCGACCGCGATGTCGAACTCCTCCTTCGTGACGTGGAGCGCCCGCGAGACTTCGTCGAAGCCGGGCGTCCCGTCGCGGCGCCCGACGAGGCGGACCCCCTCGGCGAGGCCCTCGGGCCAGGTCAGCGCCGGAGAGCCGCTCAGGACCTCGGCCGGAAAGAGGACGGGCGAGGCGCGATCCGAGACGAAAAAGCCGTTGACCTTCTCGGCGGGCCACGTCGCCCACCAGCCCACGACGCCGACCTTCAGTCCCTTTGCGCTCGCGACGTTCCAGATGGCGGGGACCTTCCGCGACCAGCCCGAGATCGGGAGCCGAGCCCGCGTCTTCGGATCGAGCTCCTGGAAGTCCGCGATGCCGTGGTCGACGGGCGACCGTCCCGTCGCCAGCGTCGTCCAGATGAGCGGCGAGATCATCGGGTTCAAGGTCTCGAGGTTCCAGGTCCGCCCGCGCGCGACGAGCGCCGAGAGATTCGGCAGGAGGCCGCGCTGCATGAGCGGATCGAGGAGCTTCCAGTCGCCCCCGTCCCAGCCGACGACGAGGAGCGGAGCCGGCCGGGCCTGCTTCCCGCCGCCCTTTGTGGGCAGCGGTTCTGTCGCCGAAGCCGTCGAGACCAGAGCGGCGAGAAACAGGAGGGGGGCGAAAAGGACGGCGGTGCGCTTCATTGCGGAGACGGCAGAAGCCCGGCGGCTACTTCACGGAGGATACTCCGCGACAGGCACTCACCGCCCGCCGCGATGCCGAGGGAAATCTGCTCTTTCGCGAGGTCCGGTTGTCAATGCGCAGCATCCGCCCAGAAAAAGGGGAGGCCCTATGGCCTCCCCTTCCCTGGAATTCTAAACGGGCCTAGAAGCTGACTCGGGCCCCCAGCTTGAGCGTCCGCGGGCTGCTCCTCCAGGTCACCAAGCCGTAGCTCGTGTTCGCGCTGGTCGGGTTCGACACGGCCGAACAGTTCGTCACCGCGCTCGCGGTCGGAGGGGGCGCGATCGTGCAGTCCTGGTTATAGCCGAGGATGTCCTGATGGTTTAAGAGGTTGTTCCCCTGGGCGATCAGGGTCACGGTCACCGCGCTGAACTTGAGCGCGTAAGAAGCCGAGAGATTCATGTCGTAGTCCCACGGCGTCCGGCCGGCGCTGCCGGTCGGAACGACCTGATAGCCCTCGGCGCCGTAGCCGCTGTTGAAATAGCCATATTCGGACAGAGGCGCGCCGGAACGCAGGTGGGCGCTGAGAGCGACCGTCAGGCCGAACGGCATCGTGTAGGTCCCGTCCAGCCGAAACTGATGCCGTCGGTCCAGGGCGAGGTTTCCGTAAGCGTTCGTCAGGAACCGCGGGTAGTCGAAGTCGGCGTTGATGCCGGGGTCCGTCTGGCCTCCGCCGGGGTACGCAAACTCGCCGATGCTGGCCTCTCCGTTGTAGTTGCCGTACAGGTGCGACCAGAGGTAGCTGAACTGGGCCCACACCTGGTTCGAGACGCGATTTTTGACGACGAACTCGACGCCGTGGAACTTCCGCTCGGCGGCGGGAACGGCCACGTTCGTCGTCTGGGGGCCGGTGCACTGCGACTGCGATGAGTTGCCGCTGGCGTCGATGTAGTCGCGCCCGTCGCACGTGTGGACTCCCTGCCCCGTCGCGTAGGGGCTGCTGGAGCCGGGGTTGATGATGACGCAGGTGTTGCCGTTGGCCTCGGGATAGCCCGCGTCGAAGTCGCACCGGTCCTCGATCGTCCGGCCGAGGTTCCGGTACGTGTAGCGGACGGCGACCGATAGCGACGTGCTAAGAGCCTTCTCGAAGCCGAGCGCGTACTCGTCCTGGTAGATCCCCTTCAGGTTGTCCTGGAACGGCTCGGGGAAGAAGCCCCCCTGCGTGAAGGCCTGCTTGCCGATCGTCGGGTCCTGCGCCAGGGCCTGCGCGCCGGTGCCGGAGTTATAGTTGTAGGTGATTGCGTCGATCTTGCCGCCGTACGAGCGGACCGTGAGGTCGGTCGGCAGGGCGTAGTAGAAGCGGCCGTACGAGGCCGAAACTTTCGTCGAGCCGTCCTTCGCCGGGTCCCACGCGATACCGATGCGGGGCTGCCACTCGTCCTTCAGGAAGAACTGCTGGCCCCCCGCCTGGATGACGTTGCCGCTCCCGTCGACTACCTGGCTGTTGTAAATCTTCGTCCCGTTGTACTGGCGGACGTCCTCCTGGTCGTACCGCAGGCCGACGTGGACGGAGAGGTTCGGGAACACCTTCCAAGCATCCTGGAGGAAGGCACCGGTCCGGTACACGCGGGGGTACACCGTGTTGCCGCCGGGCAGGAACGCGTTCTGAAGCTGCGTCTTGTCCGCCGTCAGCGAGTAAAAGTCGTGCCCGTAGTAGACCGCGTCACCCGCGTGCGCGCCGGTGCATACCTGCGGGTTGCACGCGTAGACCAGGAGTCGCGAACCGCCGCTGAAGGCGTCCGTGGACGCGGTAAGGTTGTTCTCGAAGTCCAGGCCCCCCTTGACCTCGTGCGTCCCCAGGAAGAAGGTCAGGCCCCCCTTCACGGCGTCCCTCTTGGACTGGTTGTCGTCGCGGAACCCGCGGATGGAGCCGAAGCCGCCGGAGGCGGTGGGGTTGGCCAGGCTCTGGGTGTAGTCGAGGACGGACGGGGCGCTCGCCCCCGCCCCCGTAAGCGTGTAGCGGTCCTGGTGGCGGGAGTAGCGGACATCGAAGAGGCCCGACGTGCCGAAGAGCTGTGTGATCCCGACCGCGAAGTCGGTCGCGCCGATCTTGCGGGTGGCGTCCTGCGAAAGAGGGTTGCTGGAGGTGAAGTTCCGCTCTGCGCCCGTGCGCGTCTCCGGGTCGCCGAAGATCGTCCCGACGATCGTCGTGGAATCGGTGGGCCGCGCCGTCAGCTTGCCGGAGAAGAGGTCCGCGTGGTAGGTGATCGGGAAGTTTTGTCCCGCGTTCGGCAGCCCCGTTCCGGCGAGCGTGAGCTGGTCCACGTCCTGGTTGACGCGGTTGTACGCGGCAAAGAGCCAGAGGCGGTCCTTGAGGGCGTAGCCCCCGAGGTCGGCGCCGAGATCCTGGACGTTCGCCTGCGAGGTGTCCACGCCATTTGGAGGACCGGTGTAGTTCTGGTCGGTCTCGGCGGTCCCTTTGCGGGCGGCCGTGAGGCTCTTCTCGTTGAAGTAGCCGAAGGCGTCGCCGTGAAACTCGTTGCCGCCCGACTTCGTGACGACGTTGATGATGCCGCCCATGGCGCGCCCGTACTCGGCCTCGTAGCCGCCGGCCTTGATCTGGACTTCCTCGACGAACTCCGAGCTTATGGCCTTGCCCTGGAAGCCGCGGATGACGTTCGTCGTGTTGACGCCGTCCACGAGGTACTGGTTCTCGATGGACGTGGCGCCGTAGATCGAGAAAGCCTGGGCACGACCCTGCGTGTCGCCCGAGTCAATCCCCACGCCCGGGTTGATCTCCACGGCCTGGGCGTAATTCCGCCCGAGCGGGAGCTTCTGGACGACGTCCTGCCGGATGTTGATGCCGTTCGCGGCGTCGTTCGTGTCGACGACGGGCGCCTCACCCGAGACGACGATCTCCTTCGTAACCGAGATCTCCATCCGGATCAGCACGGTGGCCGTGGCGTCGAGGTTGACCGTCACGCCGTTCCGCTCGACCTTCCTGAAGCCCGAGAGAGAGCACGTCACCGTGTACGTGCCGGGGGGAATGACCGGGAAGCGGAAACGGCCGGCGGTGTTCGTGACGGCGGAACGTGGTCCCTGGAGGCTGGGTGACCTGAGATCCACGCTCGCGCCCGGCAGCGGAGCCTCGTTGGCGTCGGTGACGGTGCCCTCGATGCCTCCTGTGGTCTGCGAATAGGCCACGTTCGCCGTCAGACCGAGGGCGGCGAGCGCGAACACCATGAACGTACTCAGCCAACGCGATTTCATATTCGAGCTACCTCCTGAATTGAAACTGTGACGGATCCTACAAACCCGGGTGCAATTCCGCTGCCTTGAGAGTGGCGAAAGCCTACAGAAGGTAAGGCACTGTAGTCAAAGGGAAGATTTCAGAGCCAGACTGCGGCGACAGGGTCTCAATCCAAAGTACCGGATCGAGATCCGATTCGCCGATTCGAGAGCAGTAAGTGCTTCCCGCTCGCTTCCCGGGCAAGGACCTCCGCGGGAGTCCCCGACAAGGGTGGCCGGCCGAAGGCGCTGAGCTGGTCCCGGTGCACGACGACGAGGATTCGTCGCCTGCCGTTCCAGCCCGCCGCGAACGCTTCATCGGACGGAAAGAGCGCCTCGGTTCCTGGGTGTGAGCGGCCAAAGTCCAGCTCGCTCCACCCGAGCGACGCCACCGGCGTGAGGCGCTGGAGGTAGAACGGAAGCACCTCGAGGTAGTGCCCCTTCTGCAGGAGGAGATCGTCCGGTTCCAGAACCTCGAGGGCGCGCGAGGCGATCGGCCACGGCGTGATCTCGCGCGCCGCGCCGGGAAGCACGATGAGAAGCCCCGCCACGAAGGTGAGCCATGGCGCGGCCACGGTGAGCACGGGATCTCCGCCTCGCCGCGCGCCGAAAAGTCGAGGCGAGACGTTGAGGACGAACCCGCCGAGCAGGGCTGAGAGCGCGAGGAGGCCCGTGCGCGCGCTCCCGAAGCGCTCGAGATATCCCGCGCCCCACCCGTAAGCCGCTGCCGCCGCGAAGAGGAGCCCGAAGAACGCCGCCGAGAGGCGCCGGTCCACGCGGAACTCCGCGCCGCGCGCGCGGGCGCGCTCGATGCCGAGCGCGAGAAGCACCGAGAGCGCGGGCCAGATAGGAAAGACGTACGGGATGAGCTTCGACCCCGAAGCCGAGAAGAACGCGAAGACGAGGACCGACCAGATCCAGAGGAAGCCCTCGGTCCCGCGCGCCCGCCACCCGCCGCGTGAAAAGCCCGGCCACACCTCCCGAAATCGCCCGAAAAAGCCGGTCCACGGCAGGAATCCCGCGAGGAGGACCGGAATGAAGTAGACGGGGGGCCCCGCACGCCGGTGCTCCGTCGTCGCGAAGCGCTGGAAGTGCTCGTGCACGAAGTAGAACTGCAGGAAGTCGGGATGGCGGAGGGCCATCGCGACGTGCCACGGAACCGCGAGGGCGCAGAACAGAAGGACGGGCCCCGGCAAAAAGACGCGAGCCAGCGTTCGCCAACGGCCCGTGACGAGGGCCCAAAGGACGATCGCGCCTCCCGGCAGGACGACGCCGACGAGGCCCTTGAGGAGGACCGCCGCCGCGCATGCGGCGTGGAAGGCGTAGAGATCGCGCCGGGCGCGACGGACATCTCCCGCGGCATCCCGCTCCGCGAAAGAAACGAAAGCGAACGTCGCCGCCGCGAGCGCGGCCGAGAGCATCGGGTCGATCAGCGCGATCCGCGAGAGGGCGACGAGAAGAATCGACGTCGCGAGGATCAGGCCGGCGAGGAGTCCTGTTCGCGCTCCCCAGCGCCGCCGCGCGAAGGCCACCGCGAGGAGCACCATCGACACCGCGGCGAGCTTCCCCGGGAGACGCACCGCGAGCTCGGTCGGCCCGAGGAGCGCCATCGACGCGGCGACCGTCCAGTAGTAGAGCGGCGGTTTCTCGAAGTAGAGGACGCCGTTCAGGCGCGGGGTCACGAAGTCGTGAGAGGCGAGCATCTCGCGTGGAATCTCGCCGTACCGACCTTCGTCCGGCTCGAAGAGCGGGACGACGCCGGGCTCGAGGACGAGCAGCAGGACCGCAAGAAGAAGGAGCGCCAGGAGCGTCCGGTCGACGCGTTCCGGCCGGATCACCGCGCGCTCACCGAGACGGCGCCCGCGAACGCCCAGCGGCGCTCGGGGCGATAGAGGCCCGCGTCGCGATCAGGCGAGTCCACCTGGAAGCGGCACGCGCCGCGCCAGTAGTCGTAGGGCGTCTCGCGGCGGGAGTGCACCGCCACGTCCAGAAGATACGTCCCGGTCCCGAGCTCGAGGCGCGGCAGCGTCATGCACACGGTCGCCGGGCCGTCGAGGCGCTCCGGCAGGAAGCCGTCGATCTCCGTGTTGCACCCGTGCACGCACACCTCGTCGGGCGTGAAGATTCCAATCCCGAAAACGAAATCGACGGTGGCGATCCGCGGCGCCACGGAAATCTCGATCGTCATGGATTCGCCCGAGCGAAACGCGTAGCGCTCGGCGCCCGAAGAGTCGAGCAGCCGGCAGCCCGTGATCGTGACGTCCCGGTTTCCCCAGCGGCGGAGCTTCTCGTCGGGCCCAAGAGGAACTTTCTGTTCCAGAGGTTGCTCCACGGGCAGTTGCGTTTCCTGCTTTCGAGAAGCATCGGGAGACGGTGGATTTTCTTCGATGGGTGAAGAGGCCTGCAAAATCTCCTGATCTCTCCGGTGCTCCGTCGCGAGGCGTGCGCCCTCGCCCGCCGCGACGTCGAGGCGGTAGGTCGCGAGCATCTCGCGCGGGTCGCCGAGGCCCTTCACGCGCCCATGGTCCAGGTAGAGCACGCGGTCGCACAGCTCCTCCACGAGGGCGAGCGAGTGCGACACGAAGAAGATCGTCTTGCCGCGCCGCGAGAACTCCGCGATCGTGTCGAGGCAGCGGTGCGCGAAAGCCTCGTCGCCCACCGCGAGCACCTCGTCCACGACGAGGATGTCCGGGTCCACGTGCACGGCCACCGCGAAGCCGAGGCGCACGTACATGCCCGACGAGTAGGTCTTCACGGGCTCGTCGATGAAGTCCTCGAGGCCCGAGAACGCGATGATCGCGGGCAGCTTTTGCTCGATCTCCCGGCGCGTGAGCCCCAGCATGACACCGTTGATGACGACGTTTTCGCGCCCCGAGATCTCCGGGTGGAAGCCCGCGCCCAGCTCGATGAGCGCCGAGACTTTCCCGTGCACGGCAATCCGCCCGGAGGTGGGCTTGAAGAGGCCGGCGACGAGCTTCAGGAGCGTCGACTTGCCGCCGCCGTTCGGCCCCACGACGCCAAAGGTCTCGCCGCGCGCGACCGTGAAGGACACGTCCGACAGCGCGGCCACCACCTCGGACGGGGCGAGCGCCGCCGCGAGCGAGCGCCCGAGAAGCGCCGACTTGAGCGTGCCGAAGGCGCGCGTGCGCCCCCATTTGCGATAGCTCTTGGACACCCCCTCGGCCGCGACGGCGGGCGCGGCGGGTGTCATACGGCCTCCGGGTACGAATCGCGTAGCCGGTCGAAGAGCGCGTACCCGAGGAAGAACGAAACGCACGCGATCGCGAGGAGGAGGCCCCACCGGGACGGTTCGATCCACCGGGCGTAGAAGAGCGCGTCGTGCCACCCGTCGAAGAAGGGTGCCGCCGGATTGAGAAGCAGGAGAGCGCGCACACGCTCCTGCTTGATGTCGGAGAGCGTATACAGGACGGGCGTGGCGAAGAACCACAGCGACAGTGCCGTCGCGAGGAGATCCTTCACGTCGCGGAAATGGACCGTGAGCGCGGCGAGGAGGAGTCCCAACCCCGCGACGAAGACCCCTTCGAGGATGAAGAGCGGCACGGCCTGCACGAGCGGCCATCCGAGGGGGATCGACGGGCCGAACGTACCGAAAGCGCCGAGGACGAGGCCGAGGAGGAGGACCGGCAGAGCGAAGACGAAATGGAGGCCCTGCGCGAGGACCGCCACGAGCGGCAGCACCTCGGCCGGGAAGAGGATCTTTTTCAGGAGCGCCCCGTGCGTCGTGAGCGATGCGGCCGCGTCCGTCAGGGACGACGAGAGCCAGTTCCACGGCAGGAGGCCGGAGAAGAGGAAGAGAGCGTACGGCGACGTCGTGGGGCCGCGGCCCGTGAAGATGACGGCGAAGACGATCGCATAGACCGCGAGCATCAGGAGCGGGTTCAGAAGCGACCAGAAGAACCCCAGGACGCTGCCGCGATAGCGGGCCTTCATCTCGCGGGCGACGAGGACGTAAGCGAGCGCGCGGTGGCGCCAAAGGCCGGCGAGGTTTTTCAGCACGCGGCGTCCATCCCGACGCGGGCATCATACGTAGGATGAGGGTCATGGGCGCCCGCGTGATCGCCGAGTCCGTGACGAAGTCGTACGGCGGCGGACGCGGGGCGGCCGGCGTGGACGCCCTCCTCGGCGTCTCGCTCGCGCTCGAGCCCGGCAGCTTCACGGCCCTTCTCGGCCCTTCGGGCTGCGGCAAGTCGACGCTCCTGAACCTCCTCGGCGGCCTCGATCGCCCGACGGAGGGCCGCGTCTTCGTGGACGGGAAGGACCTCGCGACGCTGTCCGAGGACGACCGCGACGCGTATCGCCGGAAGACCGCGGCTACTGTGTTCCAGTTCTTCAATCTCCTGCCCACGATGACGGCGCTCGAGAACGTCGCGTTGCCGCTCCTCCTCGAGGGGGTCTCCTTGGCCGACGCGGACGTGCGCGCGGCACGCGGTCTCCTCGACGTCGGCCTCGCGGACAAGGAGCACGCCTATCCGTACGAGCTTTCGGGCGGGCAGTTGCAGCGTGTCGCGGTGGCGCGCGCGCTCGCGAACGAGCCCGCACTCCTCCTCGCCGACGAGCCAACGGGCAATCTCGACTCGAAGACGGGCGAGCAGGTTCTGGCGCTCGTCGCAGGCCTCGTGAAGGAGCGCGGCATCACGGTCGTCATGGCGACGCATTCGGCCGAAGCCGCGGCGCACGCCTCGCGCATCCTTCGTCTGCGCGACGGACGGCTCGAGCCATGACCGCCTCGAGCCCCGGTCTCCGCTGCGGGTTTCGCTCGCTGATCGGCCCCCTCGTCCTCCGGCCGGCCACAAAGGACCGGCTCCGATTCCTCCTCACGGTTTCGGGCATCGCCGTCGGCGTCGCGACGATCGCCGCGATCCGTCTCGCGAACGCGTCGGTCCTGTCGTCCTTCTCCGACACCGTGGACTTCGTCGCCGGAAAGGCCGGAATCACGGTGCTCGCGGACGGCCCGGGCATTCCCGAGGCGGCGCTCGAACGCCTCGCGTGGCTCCGCCGCGCGGGCGCGACGCTCGCGCCCGCGATCACCGAGACGGCCGCGGCGGGCGCCGCCGACGGCGAGGTCGTCGAGGTTCTCGGCATCGACCCGCTCGCGGACGCGGCGGCACGGGAATATTCATTTGCGAGCGAAGCGAGCGACATCCTCTCGATCTTCGAGAAGGATTCAGTACTGGTCACGTCTGTATTCGCAGAAAGAAATCATCTTCATCCTGGGGATTTCCTGCCGCTCGTCGCTGGAGGCGTCGAGCGACGCTTCCGCGTCGCCGCCGTGCTGCGCCCCACCGGGGCGGCGCGCGCGGCATCGGGCTCGATCGTGTTCATGGACCTCGCGGTCGCGCAGGAGGCGTTCGGAAAGGTCGGCCGTCTCGACCGCATCGACGTCGTCCTGCCGCCCGGCCTCTCCGGAGACGACCGCGCGCGTTTCGAGGAGGAGATCCGCGCCTCGCTGCCCCCGGGCACGACCGCCGGGCGCCCGGAACGGCGCACGGAAACCGTCGATCGCCTCGTGCGCGCGTTTCGCGTGAACCTTTCCGCCCTCGGTCTGATCGCGCTTCTCGTCGGGATGTACTTCGTCTACAACACGCTGTCCATCTCGGTCCTGAGGCGACGCACGGACATCGGCACGGTCCGGGCGCTCGGGGCCTCGAAGCGATCCGTGTTCGCCGTGTTCCTCGCCGAGGGTCTCGCGCTCGGCGTCCTTGGAAGCGCGGCCGGCACGGCTCTCGGGGTGGCGCTTGCGAAGGGCGCGCTCCTTCTCGTGGGCGGCACCGCGACCGAGCTCTACCTCCCGTCGGCACATCCGGCGCTTCACCTCGACCCGCTCGTGCTGCTCCTCGCGTTCACGGTCGGCGTCGCCTCGTCCGTCCTGTCGGCGCTCGCTCCCGCCCTCGAGGCCGCGGGCGTCGAGCCCGCCGCGACGATGCGCCACGGCTCCGTCGAGGCGGCGCGCCGCCGCCGGACACGCCCGCTCGCGCTCGTGGGCTCCGCCCTTCTCGTCCTCGCGTTCCTCGCGACGCGGCCCGGACCCCTCAACGGCCTGCCGCTCTTCGGATTCGTCTCGGTTTTCCTGATCGTCTCGGGTGTCTCGTTGCTCGCGCCCGCGGTCGTGACGTTCGCGGCCGCGCGCCTGGACCGCCCGGCTCTGCGCCTTTTCGGCGTCGAAGCGCGGCTCGCGCGCGCGAACCTGACGGGCAGTCTCTCGCGCACGTCGGTGGCCGTGGCCGCGCTCACGATGGCTCTTGCGATGATGGTCTCGGTCGCGGTCATGGTCGGCTCCTTCCGCACGACGGTCGCGACGTGGGTCGGCCAGACGCTCGCCTCGGATCTTTTTCTATCGCCGGCGAGCGGAAGGTCCGGGCCGTCCTTCGGCCGGATCCCGGACGAGGCGATCGACCTCGTGCGCGCGGTGCCGGGCGTGGACGACGTCGACCCGTTCCTCGCTTTCTCAGCCACACGAAATGGAGTGCCGTTCACCGTGGGCTCGGGCCTCTTCGCGTTCATCGCGAAACACGGGAACCTGCCGCTCGTGGACGGGCGCGACACGAGGGTGGTCTTCACGGAGGCCCTCGGAAAGGACGAGGCGATGATCTCGGAGCCGTTCGCCGAGAAATTCCGGGTGAAGGTGGGCGAGCTCGTGGAGCTCCCAACCGACCGCGGGCCCGTCCAGGTGCGCGTCGCCGGGATCTACACGGACTACTCGAACGACCGCGGCACGGTCACGCTCGACCGCGCGCACTTCCAGCGGCTCTGGTCGCTCGCCGGCGCTTCGTCAGTCGCCGTGACGCTGAAGGACGGAGTCTCGCCCGAGGAGGGCGCGCGCCGAGTGGCGGCGGCTTTGCGTGGACGGTTCGCGCTTCGGGTGCGAACGAACGCGACGCTCCGAAAAATCGTCCTCAGGATTTTCGACCGCACGTTCGCCGTCACATACGCGCTCGAGGCCGTCGCGCTCGCCGTCGCGGTGCTCGGCGTCTTCAACACACTGACGGCGCTCGTTCTCGAAAGACGGCGCGAGATCGGCCTCCTGCGCGTCCTCGGCACCTCGGCCGCGCGCGTGAAGCGCGCCATCCGCTACGAGGCGGCCGCTATCGGCGGCCTTGGAGCCGGCCTCGGGGCGCTTGCGGGCGGCGCGATGTCGCTCGTCCTCGTGCACGTCATCAACCGCCAGTCGTTCGGCTGGACGATCGCGATGCACACGCCGTGGGGCTTCCTCGCGGCCGCGCTTGGCCTCGTTCTCCTCGCGACGCTCGCCGCAGCCTCGCGGCCTGCAAGCCTTGCGGCCGCGACGGACGTCGCGGCCGCACTGAAGGAGGAATAGATTTGCTTCGGATCGCAATCGCCGCGGCGTTTACCCTTTTCACCTTCAAAGAAATCCTCGCTTCCGATTCGCGCATCGAGAGCACGAAGGCGAACGGACGCTTCAAGCCACTCGATCCGAAGCAGAGTCTCTCGTTCCCCCGCGACCACGGGTCGCACGACGACGCGCGCGTGGAGTGGTGGTACGTGACGGGCCATCTCGACACGCGTTCAGGAAAGCGCATCGGCTACCAGCTCACGTTCTTCCGCACGGGCATCGCCGACGAGCCCCGGTCCGCGCGCGCCTCGGCCTTCGCCGCCCGCGATCTCTTCCTCGCGCACTTCGCGCGGACGGACGTTCAGGCCGGGACGTTCCGGTTCGCCGAGCGGATTCACCGGACGGGCGTCGGAGCGGCCTTCGCGCGCGAGGACCGGCTCTGTGTCGCGAACGAGGACTGGCGCCTCGAGGAAGTCGGGGGCCAGCTCGTTCTCTTCGCTTCGGACGGCGGCGAGGAGATTTCGCTCGTCTTGACGCCCGAAAAGCCACCGGTCCTCCACGGCGCGGACGGCCTTTCGCACAAGGGACCCGAAAGCGAAGCCGTCAGCCGGTACGTGAGCCTGACGCGCCTGAACTCTGAGGGCTGGTGGACGAGGGGTGGAAAGAGCGAAGCCGTGACGGGACTTTCGTGGTTCGACCACGAGTGGGGCCCGGGCTCGATCGGAAAGGACACCACGGGCTGGGACTGGTTCGCGTTGCACCTTCTCGACGGGCGCGATCTCATGCTCTACCGGATGCGCGGCCCGGCCGGATCGCCCACGCTCTTCTCGGCCGGAACGCTCGTCGAGAAGGACGGGCGCGCGATACCGATCGGCGCCTCGGACTTCACGATCGAGGAGACGGCCCGCTGGAAGAGCCCGGCAAGCGGAGCGAGCTATCCCGCGCGGTGGGTCCTCCGCGTGCCGCGCGCGGGAGTCGCGGCGGAGGTCGTCCCGCTCGTCAAGGACCAGGAGCTCGTGACGGGGAAGTCGACTCGCGTGACGTACTGGGAAGGCGCCTGCGACGTGACCGTGCCGGGCAGCAGCATCCCGCTCGGCCGCGCATACGTCGAGATGACGGGGTACGCGGGGACGGGCGGGTTGGGTGCGTTCCGCTGAACCGATTTCTGGTCAGGCCTTCGCCGCGAGCCGACTCCGGCGTACGCCATAGAGAAAATAGAGCGCGAGGCCGATCGCGAGCCAGACCACGAAACGCTCCCAGGTGTGCTTCGGCAGGCCCAGCGCGAGCCAGAGGCAGAAAAGGATTCCCAGCGGCGCGCTCACCCACACGGCCGGCGTTTTGAACTTGCGAAGCGCCTCGGGGCGCTTGACGCGCAGAACGAGGACGCCGAGGCAGACGATCACGAAGGCGAAGAGCGTCCCGATGTTCGTGAGCTCGACGACCTCGTCGATGTTCAGGAGCCCCGCGGGAAGGAGGACGAGGATGCCCGTGACCCACGTGGCGTTGAGCGGAGTTCCGCGCGGGCCGACGTGCGCGAACCAGCGCGGAAGGAGGCCGTCGCGTGCCATCGCCATGAAGATCCGTGGCTGCGCGAGCTGGTAGACGAGGAGCGCTCCCGCGAGCGCGGCGACCGCGCCCACGCTCACGATGCCGGCGACGCGGTTCATGCCGATGGACGAGAAAGCGTGCGCGATGGGATCGGCGACGCCGCGGTAGGCCGCGTACGGGAGGATGCCCGCGACGACCGCGCAGACCCCCACGTAAATCACCGTGCACACGGCGAGGCTCCCAAGGATCCCGCGCGGGAGGTCGCGGCCCGGGTCGCGTGTCTCCTCGGCTGTCGTCGAAACCGCGTCGAAGCCTATGAACGCGAAGAAGATGATCGCGGCACCCGCCTGGATACCCTTGAGACCGTTCGGCGAGAAGGGAATGTAGTTCGCACTCTTGACGTAAAACGCGCCGACTACGATGACTCCGAGGAGAAGCACGACCTTCACGAAGACGATCACGTTGTTGAAACGCGCGGATTCCTTGATGCCCCACGCGCAGAGCGCCGTGATGACGATCGTGATGAGCATCGCGAGGAGGTTCATCCCGATCGGGAATCCGCCGAGGATCGGCGCGCCCGAGAGAGCGTTCCAGCTCGGAAACACCGCCGCGCCGGCGAGGACGCCCGACTTGGCCTGCGCAAGGTAGCCGAGCCTCGCCGAGAGGCTCGACGCGTCCGGGTGCGCCTTCAGGAACTCTTCGCTCACCTGCAGCATCGTGCGGCTGTCGAGCGTGAGCCAGCCCGGCAAGCGGACGCCCACGCCCTGCAGGAGGTTGTTCGCGTAGCTCCCCCACGAGATCGCGACGGCCACGTTCGAGATTGCGTACTCGAGGAGGAGGTCCCAGCCGATGATCCACGCCATCAGCTCGCCGAGCGTCGCGTAAGCGTAGGTGTAGGCGGAGCCGGAGACGGGAATCATGGAAGCCATTTCCGCGTAGCAGAACGCCGTGAACCCGCATGCAACGGCCGTCAGGAGGAAGCTGACCATCAGGGCGGGGCCCGCGGCCGGACGCGTGACGCCGTAGGAGGAGTCGAAACCACCGGCGAGCCCCGTGCCGAGGCTCGAGAGGATGCCCGCACCGATGATCGCGCCCACGCCCATGAACGTGAGGTCCCACGCCGTGAGCGTCCGCTTGAGATGTCCGTGACCGGGGCCTGGCTCGTCCACGCTCGCCTGGAGCTGCTCGATGGACTTCGTACGAAACAGCCGGTTCCTCAAGCAGGTCCCTCCCTGTCGATGTGATTGCGACGCGGTCGCGCGAGTCTAGCGGGCAAGCACTCGCGGCGGGAGCTCGGACAGCGAGCGGATCGCTTCGGAGCCTTCGGGTGCGCGTCCTGAGCGGTCGACGAGCAGCGCGTGAAGGCCCGCCGCGCGAGCGCCGTGGTAGTCGTCGACGAGCGAATCGCCCACGTGCAGCGCGCTCACATGCGGGACGCCCGCGAGCCGGACGGCCTCGTCGAAGATGGCTCGCGAGGGCTTCGACGACCCGACGACCGCGGAAACGACGACGCCGTCGAAGAAGGGCAAAAGCTCCAGCCGCTCGAGGAGCCGCGGCAGCGTCGAATCCCAGTTGCTGACGACGAGAAGCGTCATCCCCGCGCCGCGAAGCGCCGAGAGAACTTCGCGCGTCTCGGCGTAGACCCTCCAATGCTTGTCCTCGCGGAAGTGCGCGACGAGGCCGTTGAGAAGCGGTTCCGGCAGCCCTTTCCCGCCCGTGCGGCCGAAGACCCCTTCGACGAAGCGCCTCCAGAAGCCGGCCTCGCCCTCCAACCCGCCCCAGCGTTCCTCGCCGCGCTGGCGCCGGGCCTCGACCTCCCGCCAGGTCGCGTGCACGGCGCGGTGCACCGCTTCGAGGTCCGCCTCGACCCCGTGCGTCGCGAACGCTTCGCGGTAGACCTTCTCGACCGGGGGATCCGCCTCGAGGAGCGTCTGCCCCGCGTCGAAAAAGACGGCTCGGATGTTTCTCAAAGCCGTCGGGGTCGCCGTGCTCTCTCCGGAAATCAGGGCATCACCTGGCCGCCGTCGATCACGAGGGCCTGGCCGGTTATGTTCTTCGCCTCGGGTGACGCGAGATACGCGACGAGGCCCGCGACCTCGGGCGGCGAGAGGACCTCGCCGAGAGGCGCCATTCTTGCGGCGAGTTGGAAGGCCTCCTCCACGCTCTTCTGCATGGTCTTGCCCATGAGGACGATTCCCGAGCGCCCCATTTCCGTGTCGACCCAGCCCGGGCACACGGCGTTCACAGTGATCTTCCGCGGAGCGAGCTCCAGGGCGAGCGTGCGCGTGAGCCCGATGATGCCGTGCTTGGACGCGCTGTAGGCGGCCATGCCGGCGACCCCGAAGCGTCCCGTCACGGAGGAGAGGTTCACGATGCGCCCGCCGTCGGGCAGGAACGGCCGCGCCGCGCGGCAGACGCGCCACGTGCCCGTGAGGTTCACGTCCAGGATTCTTTGCCAGGCCTCGTCCGAGCGTTCGTCGCCGTCGAAGGGAGACGGCCCGCCGATCCCCGCGTTGTTCACGAGGATGTCGATGCGCCGATCCGGGCGCGCGGCCCGCTCGACGCCCGTCGCGACGGAGGCAGCGTCCACGACGTCGAGGAGGACGGCCGACGCCGAGCCTCCGGCGTTCCGGATCTCGGCCACGACGGCCGCGCCGTCGCTCTCCTTGCGCGCTCCCACCGCCAGGTGAGCGCCTTCCTCCGCGAGCCGCAGCGCGATGGCCCGCCCGATGCCTCTGCCCGCACCCGTCACGAGCGCCGTCTTTCCCGCGAGACGTCCGTCCGCCATGAATCCTCCGGCCGGCGATTCTACGGGCGGGCGGCCCCGCGTAAGATCGCCCGGGTGAAAGTCGAGGTCCTGCTGTTCGCGTCGCTGAGGGACGCGGTCGGGCGCACGATCGCGGTCGAGGTACCGGAGCCGGCCACCGTCACGTCGCTCCGGCGCGCCCTCGAGGCCGCCCATCCCGCCATCGCGCGCTTCGGAACGCGCGCGAAGCTCGCGGTCAACGAGGCATGGGCCGGGGAAACCGACCCCGTCTCGCCAGGCGACACCGTCGCGCTCCTGCCTCCGGTAGCCGGCGGCTAGGCCAGCTTTAGGTCTTCCGCCAGCAGCGCGTAGTCGACCGCCCCGCGCGACGACCCGTCGAACTCGAAGATCGTCTTCCCGACGGATGGCGCCTCGGCGAGCGCGACGTTGATGCGGATCGGCGAGAGGATCTTCGTGAAGCGTTCGCGCAGCGTGTCGAGGAGCTCCGTCGAGACGGCGGTCCTCAGGTCGTAGAACGTCGGCAGGACGCCCGCGATCCGGAGAGGCTTTTCGCGCGAGGCGTTCTCCTCCTTCACGAAGAGGCGCGTCTTCTCGAGCGCCGGGAGCGAGAGAAAGTCGAGCTTCGCGGGCAGGATGAGCTCGTCCGCGAAGTGGTACACGTTCTCGAGGAGAAGCGACGCCGCGGGCGGACAGTCGAGGATGACGACCTCATAGGCCTCCTCGCCGAGCGCCTCGAAGCGCCTTTCGAGGCGAGTCCTGCGTTTTTCCTTCCCCTTCTCCCGGAACACGTCCTCGACGTCGAGAAGCCGCTCCCCGGCCGGGAGGACGTCGAGATTCTCGCGAGCCGCGCGCACCACCGAATCGTCGAAGGAGGCGTCCTTCGTCACCCAGGCCGCGAGACCTCGCGTTTCGGCAGCGAGCCCGAGGGACATTCCGACGCCTCCCTGTGGATCGGCATCCACGAGGAGCGTCCGGCGCCCGGCGCGGGCAGCCGCGGCCGCCAGGTTCACGGCGGTCGTTGTTTTCCCCACGCCGCCCTTTAGCGCGGAGACGGCCAGCACGCGGCAGCGGCGCGTCGTCATCGTTCGATTCCCGGCGCGCCGGTCTTATCATGTTTCCATGCCCTTCCTTTCGGCGGACCCGCTCGACCCCATCTCGCTACTGGGCGTCGTTCGGCGCGGCAGAGACGGCGGACTCGCCCTCTTCGTGGGTGTCGTGCGCGACGAAAACGAGGGCCACCGGGTGGATCGGCTGGAATACGAGGCCTATGGCCCCATGGCCGAAAAGGAGATGGTACGGATCTCGACGGACCTCGCCCGAAGTCATCCTGACGCGCAAGTGCTTTTCCGCCATAGGGTTGGAGCGCTCATGGTGGGTGATGTCGCGGTGGTGGTCGCGGCCTCCGCTCCCCATCGGGCTGAGGCCTTCGCCGCTTGCCGGGCTGGAATCGAGGCGATCAAGGCCCGGGTTCCGATCTGGAAGCGCGAGTTCGGCTCGTCTGGCGCGGTCTGGGTCGAGCCCTGCGGAGAGTCAAGCCATCAGCACGAAAGTGATTGAAAATTCAACCACTTCCTTCTAGAATCCCACGTCCGGAATCAGTTCTGGCCGGCTCCCCCGGAACGGGAGGAACGCGGACAGTCTCGCCAACGGTTCCATGGAATTTTCGGGGCCGGCGTCCTTCCGGGAGACGGATTCGGAGGTTTGAAGATGTTTCTCGCTCTCAGGCGGATCCATGTTTCCGCAAGCGATTTCCCGCGCTCACGCCGGTTCTACGGGGAGACCCTCGGACTGCCCGAAGGAGGCGGCTTCGAGAATGACTGGGTCGAATTCGCGCTGGGCCCTCTGCTTCTCAAGCTCACGCCCATGCGCCCCGGCGAAGTGCCTTCGCGCAACCAGGTCGCCGCGGTTTTTTCCACCTGGTCGCTCGACGAGACCATCACGAAGCTCAAGGAACGCGGTGTCACGGTGACGCGCCCGCCGGCCGATGAATTCACGGGCCGCTCGGCGGAGATCCTGGACCCGGACGGCTACCGAATCATCGTCTTCCAAGCCTCGGATCTGCATCCCGACGAAGACTGGGTGCCGACGTCGCAGATCGACGAGCTCGTCAAGCAGAAACTCCATGCGCGCAAGAGGCGCGAGCAGGCCCGCACGCTCGGCGGGGCGAAGAAGAAAGCGCGCCGGCCGGCGCCGAAGAGGGCCGCGAAGAAAACGCGTCCCGCGAAAAGGAGACCGGCGAAAAAGGCGACCCGACGCCCGGCGAAAAGGCCCGCCACGAAGCGAAAGCCCGCAAATCGGCCCGCAAAGAGACCCGCAAAGAAAAAAACCGGTCGACGTCGCCGTTAAGCCGGCCGCAAGCGCGTGGGATGGGTTCCGGCCTGGACACTCCCTTCCGACCGGAAGGAGAGCCACGATGACGACCTGTTCCCTTCTCGCGCGCACCTCTCGACGACTTCCTCTGCTCAGCACTTCCTCCGCTCTCGTCGTGGCTCTCCTTCTCCTTTTCAGCGGACGACACGTGTCGGCAGACGCGGGAATCCCACTGGCCTCCGCCTCTCTCACGAGACCGTCCACCATCGACTCGACGGTCACCAAGGTCACCGGGACGGTTCTCGACCTCGTCGGCGGGCAGATCCAGATCGACGTGTCGGGAGCGACCATCACGAACGGGGACGACCCGAACGCGGGTCCACTGCCTTCGACCGCGATCCCCGTGGGCGCGCGCGTCGTCGCCCAGGTCACCATCCTGGCGACGCTCCCTCCAATCTCCTTCCCGCCGCCTCCCCTGCCGGCGACGAGCGTCGTCGTCTTCCTGCCGCGTGACGGCCGGCTCGCGGGGACGATCGAGGGCGTGGATGTCGCAGACGGAAAGTTCACGATGTTCTATCGCGCCATTTCCACGAACTCAGCCACGACCTGGTCCGGAGTGGGACCCAACGGGCCGGTCAAGGGCATCGGCGATCTGGTGGCGGGAATGTACGCCACGGTCGCGGTCGTCGCGAGTTCCGGGGGCCTGCTCGCCGCAAGCGTCGACGCCATAGGGTTCGTCACGCCTCCGCACCTCATCGCGTTCCGCGGCCCCGTGCAGACGATCTCCCCCACCCAGTGGCAGATCGCGGGGCGCGTGGTGCAGGTGGATTCCGACACGAAGATCGTCGGCGATCCCAAGGTGGGCGACATCGTCGACGTCGTGGCGCTCGTCCACGACCCGCTGCCGGGGTCTCTGGCGCCCTCGTACCTCGTCGCGGTCTCGATCACCAAGGCGCCCGCCATCACGCCTCCTCCGGGCGACCGCGCGACCGAATTCGACGGCATCGTCGAGTCGATCCCCACCGCCCCGACGGCGAACGGTGCACCGCTGGGCCATTGGGAGATCTCCTCGCGCGACGTCATCGTGAACGGGCTCACAAAGCTCGACACGGGCATCATCGTCGGCTCGGCCGTCCACGTGAAAGGCACCTTCGTGATGGCCTCGGCGGTGGTCGGGAGCCTCTCTTCGACCCAATTCGTCGCGACCGAGATCACGAAGAAGTAGAGGGCCGGCCCTCGCTCCTTCCGGCGGCGGGCCCTTTCGGGCCGCCGCTTTTGCTTTTCGGATAACCTCGCCGGCATGAGCACAAGCCTCACCGATTTCTGCCGTGCGGAGATCGCCGCGCTGAAGGACGCGAAGACCTGGAAGAAAGAGCGCGTCCTGGAAGGTCCCACGGGGGCACGCGTGCGCGTGGACGGGCGCGACGTCCTCATGCTCACCTCGAACAACTACCTCGGGTTCGCAAACCATCCGCGCATCGTCCAGGCCGCGAAAAACGCGCTCGAAAAGTGGGGGAACGGCCTCGGCTCGGTGCGTTTCATCTGCGGCACGCAGGCTCTCCACAAGGAGCTCGAGGAGACGATCTCGCGCTTTTTCGGCACCGAAGACACGATCCTCTATATGTCCTGCTGGAACGCGAACGAGGGGCTCTTCGCGCCGCTTCTCTCCGAGGAGGACGGCCTCCTCACGGATGCCCTCAACCACGCCTCAATCATCGACGGCGCGCGCCTGTGCAAGGCGAAAAGATTCGTAACGCCGCACGGCGACCTGGCGGCTCTCGAGAAAACCCTGAAGGAGGCGTCGTCCCTGAGGCGCCGGCTCTTCATCACGGACGGCGTCTTTTCCATGGAGGGTGAGATCGGGCCGCTCCGCGAGCTCGCGGACCTCTGCGAGACGTACGACGCTACTTTCGTCGTGGACGATTCCCATGCGACGGGAGTCCTCGGAA
>OCTA010001129.1_pt1 | contig 24717 bp, 22 predicted proteins | sample 1538991 | NCBI WGS metagenome assembly OCTA01 (sample SAMEA3539302, study PRJEB22396) | soil metagenome | biome: tundra; feature: field; material: soil | place: USA | collected 2010-05 | depth 0.15 m | reverse complement strand
CATTCTGGCACGCCCGTGCTGCCTCGCCTGCCACCAGCCGCTGCCCTGACCTTTTCAGCGTTTTTCCGAAAACGGACCGGAAAGAGGCGGAAACGGGCCGGCGTTAGCGGACTTTGACCGTGGGCCGCTTCTGCCCATGGTCATTCTCTAAAAACGCTACTCTCGAGGAAGTAGTTCTTCCTTGAATAGACTACGTCGAAATCGAACTGAGGACTCAGCCTCACTAAACACTCGCTGGCACTTCGCATGCTAATTACATACAATCAGGCCTGATGAGAGCATCTGCTATGGTCGGCCTTGGCGCACTCTTTTCCAGCCTGGCCTACGGTCAAGAAGCCACCGCAAGCGTTCCGGCTTTTGAGGTGGCGTCAGTCAAGGTCAACACTTCCGGGGCGCCTGCCTCGGGCGATGCCAAGGGCGACAGGCTCACGCTGTACAACATGCCGTTGAAGGTGATCGTTGCCCGTGCATATCAGGTGACAAACGACAAGGTCACAGGCCCGGCCTGGCTTGATACTGATAGCTACGACATCGTCGCAAAGTTTGCGCCAGATACAGCCCGTCGAGACCTTTGGCTGATGCTGCAAAACCTGCTGGTTGAGCGATTCAAGCTAGCGATCCACCACGAGCAGCAGCTCGTGCCAGTCTACGCGTTGGTGGTCGGCAAGAAAGGGCCGAAGCTCCTAGAGGCGTCCGCCGACAGTCAGCGGAAGTCCACGTGCAGCCGCCAGGGCACACAAATCACTTGCCACAACCAAATGCTGACAATGGCGGATCTGGCTGAAAATCTTCCGCGCTGGGTATCGCGTGATTGGTTCGGAATGCCGGTGGTGGACCAAACCGGTCTTCACGGCGTCTACAAATTCGACCTTACCTGGACTCCGACGAACAGACCTGACGAATCCATCGATCCTCCCGGCGTTTCATTGTTCGACGCCCTTCAGGAACAGCTCGGATTGAAGCTGGATCAGCGAAAAGCGCCGGTGGACCGTATAGTCATCGACCACATCGAGAGGCTGCCAAGCGAGAACTGAGCCATTGACACAGGACTGCTGAGCTGGAGTCGCATAGAGTACTGCCGACCGCTTTGGGTCGAGTTCTGAGCTGTTATCGTCCGTCCATCGCTCGCAATTCGCTGAACAATGCACGGAAACACGCGAGGGACTCTACGATGTTGCCGGACGGCGCTGTGCCGCCAGGATCGGACTGGCCGAAATATGCACGCGCAAACGGGGCGATCCCGGCCCAGGTCGTCTGTAGAACGCCCTGCATCCGATTGCTGATCGCTTCGGTGGCGTGGGACCGCACGCGGCGGATGGCGTCCAACTGGTTCAGCGCAACGTCGGCTCTACGCCAGGGACAGGCCAGCACCCCGAAGCCCTGGACAGCGAAGTACTCAAGCGTGGGCAGAGCCCGTTCATAGTGCCAGTCGCAGATCACGATATCTCTTGGTATTCGGCCGAGCGCGCCGTGAGTCTTATTGATGCTTGCTTCCCACTCGCCGAAGCCGGTGCTCTCACCGTCCAGGAGACGATCGCCCCACATCCACATGGTGCGTTTCGATCGGGCCAGGTGATCGTGCAGCGCGATCACCTCCTGTGCGAATAACTCCGCTTTGCCCTTCCCTTTGCATCGGGGGCAATCATCGTCGCCCAGCAGAAAGACTTCGTCCATGCCGACGTGGAATGAATCCGCGCCAGCGGCATCCGCCAGTTCGTCAATCAGATCGAAGAGCACGTCGTGTACCCGCGGATGGAGCGGACAATAGCTTCGGCAGTAGATACCCTGATTGAGCGGATACTTGCCAGGTGTCTCGTCGAACTCCGGATGGGCGCGCAGCAGGCCACCAGTGGCTTTTTCCCATGACTGGTGCCCCAGTAGATCGATCTCGGGAATGAGTCTGACACCGGCATCCTTGCACGCCGACGCGAGGACCTTGACGTCGTCTGGCGAAAGGGCGTCGGACTCCGCTACCTCCGGCCGTCTGGTGAAGCGGTAATGATAATCGAACTCCAGCACCAGGACGTTAACGCCCTCTTTGGGGAGGGCTTCCCGGATAAACCGCGCTGCCAGGGGGACATCTTCGGCCGCAGGCGCCATCAAGTGCACGCCGCGAACCGGGGGCGCCGGGGAAGCGGCAATAAGCGCCACCAGCGGGAGCATCATCAGGAGCAGGAATCTCATGCCGATGACGATAGCATGCGTCGATTCCAGACGTCGCGCGACGCCTGCGATTCCGGCGCGGCGTGTGTGGCGGCGATGGCCGTGGCAGCGGAGGGCGAATGCCGCTGTAAGGCAGCATGCGTTGCGCGGGCGGTACCGGCACGTGAGGTCCATTCTACGATAACGCCGTTTTCCTGCCCTAACGCTTTTTGCGCCAGGCCGAAAGGTCGGTAAACACTTCGCGACTTACCGGGAGTAATGTTCTGCGCCGCCCGCCGGAGGCATTCTCCGAGTGGCCAAGAATTACCGGCCAATCACGATACGCCCGGAGCAGGTGGCGCTCTCCAAAACGGCGTGTCTGCGTGGCAGCCGAGACGGCCATGAGGGCCCATCTTCAGGGAACGTCGTTTGGCGGGGAGGGGTCCGGTTGTTGGACCGGAAGAGCATTACCTCAGAGGCCTCACGCTTCCAACTCCTCCTGGTACCTGGGATGAAACACGAGGACGACAGCGAGGGCAAACATTACGGGTTGAATCTCGCATCGCCCAGCGAGAGTGGTGGGCAAGCCGGCGAGCGACTGATGGCTGTCAGATGGTCGCATGGCGATAGACTCCCGAGTTAGTAGCGACGGGTTCTTCGCGGAGCTCCGGGAGTGGCCGACAGCCCACCAGGGTCCGGACCTGGTTGATGACGTAGAGCTGGTCTTCGAGCGAGAGGCTGCTCGAACTGGGGAGGCAGATTCCGCGGCGGAACAGGTGCTCGGCCACCTCGCCGCCGTAGCGCGCGCAACCGGCATAAAGTGGCTGAAGGTGCATGGGCTTCCACACGGGGCGGGACTCGGTGTTGGCGGCATCGAGAGAGTGAATGAGCTCATCGCGCGAGCAGCCGAAACGCCTTTCGTCGATCAGGAAGCAACTCAACCAGTTTGTGTGGAGGCCGTAAGGGGCCTGCGGCATGAGAGAGATGCCGGGAAGATCGGCAAAGCCATCGCGATAGCGGAATGCGATGGCGCGCCGCTGACGGACGCGGAGGTCGAGGACTTCAAGCTGGCCGCGACCGATGCCGGCGAGGACGTTGCTCATGCGGTAGTTGTACCCGAGTTCGGAGTGCTCGTAGGCGATCCCGGGATCGCGCGCCTGCTGGGACCAGAAGCGAGCCTTGGCAACCCAGGCATGATTCTTCGAAACCAGCATGCCGCCACCGGTGGTGGTGATGATCTTGTTCCCGTTGAAGGAGTAGACGCCGATATCGCCGAGCGTTCCGGCCGGCTTTCCCCGGTAGAGCGCGCCCACCGCTTCGGCGGCGTCCTCGATCACGGCGACTTGGTACTCGGCGCAGGCATCGAGGATGGGGTCCATGTCTGCGCTTTGGCCATAGAGGTGAACTACCACCACTGCCTTGGGGAGCCTGTTCTCCGCCGCCCGCTCTCGCAAGGCACGGGACAGAAGATCGGGATCGATGTTCCAGGTTGCGAGGTCGCTATCCACAAAAACCGGAGCGCCGCCGCAGTAAACGATGGCGTTAGCGGCCGCGACGAAGGTGAGGGTGGAACAGAGCACTTCATCGCCTGGGCCGACGCCTAGCAGATGCAGCGCGAGGTGAAGTGCCGAGGTCCCGCTGGCCAAGGCGACGGCCGGAAGGCCCACACGAGCCGTAAACTCCCGCTCGAAGGCCGTCAGGTTCGGCCCAACGGTGGATAGCCAGTTGGTGGCGAAGGCCGCGTGCACGTAGCGCTCCTCCGGGCCGTGCATGTGAGGGACGGAGAGAAGAATGCGCTTCAACTCGCCCGCGTGAATGCCCGGATTGCTCAGCACGGCTCGTTGTCCGATTGCCTATTCGATAGATACGGTGGGAAGAAGAGGGATCTCAAGTTCCCACCAATGTCGAGGGGCAACCCGGCGCGCAGTGCCAGCATCCGGTAACGATCCTCGTTCACAATAATTCTGAAGGTCCGGAACTCGTGAAAGTCGCAAGAGAAGCCGGCCTTGAATTGAAACAGCGCGTCCCGCGCAGATCCCAAGCCGCCGCCAAGGTGAAGGACGGAATATCCATGCTCCTTCCCCCACAGCCGCGCGAAGTGCAGCATCGACTTCGTCGGAGCGAGACGCTGGAACTCCACATCGCTTCCCGACAGATGATACTGTATGATGCCTCCAGTACCCGTAAAGAGTCCGCCGGCAACCGGTCGGCCCTCCGGCGACAAGACGCAACACAAGTGCAGGTCTTCGCCGAGAGCGCCTTTCAGATCCGTGAAGTACTCGCTGGTGAAGTGATAATACGGATCCGCGCCGATGCGCACCATGGTTTCCCGGTACATCCGAACAAACTCACCGAACAGGCTCCAGTCGTCCATCACCGGCGTGAACTTGAGCTTTTCCAGACGTCGGATGTCGTATTGGTGGCCGGCGCGCGTCTGGCACCACATCTCCTCCTTCGTGCGCGTGAGGTCAATCGACACGGTCTCGCCATGCGAGCGGCAATAGGAAAGCGCAGACCGCTCCCGAACTTCGGCATTCAATAGCGGATGCAGCCGGATGAATGTCGAGCAGGAGCCGAGTTCGTCCGCCTTGGCGATGAAAGCGTTCCAAAAGCGCTGCGTGCGCTCGGTATCCCCGGGATGCGTGAAGAGCGGCCCTGGGTACCCATAGGGCGACACCAAATCGCACCAGGTGGCGGGCGCTTCGAGTCGCGGAGGCAACGGCCTGCGGACTAACGGGATCAAACACGCGGCGTCCGCATCTTCCGCATAGAAGGCAAGCGCCTGCGCCTCCCCTGCATGCTTAGCGACGATGGCGGCATACTCAGGCAGGTGGTAGATATCGCGTGCGGCGCGCGCCAGAACACCTCGCCAGAGGGGATCGTTCGGACCGATGAAGGTCGCTTGGACCTTGCCGGCGCGGCGGTCCACGCCGCCCTGCGCGGTCTGGGCTTCATTCCCAACAGAGGTTGCGTTCCGGCGAATTATGGCGGCTGGCACACCGACAGCCACGGACCCGGGCTCGAGGTCGCGGATCGCCACCGCGCCGCCCCCCAGCACCGCCCACTCGCCGATATGACAATTGGGCAGGACGACAGCACCGATTCCGAGGAACGCTCCATCGCCGATGGTTACTCCGCCCCCCAGGTGGACGCCTGGCGCGATGTGAACAAAGTCGCCGACACCGCAGTCATGGTCCACCGATGCCGCCGTGTTCACGATCGAGTGGGCGCCGATACGTGCGCCGGGTTGTAAGACCGCTCCGGCGAAGACCACCGTGCCCGGTCCTATTTCCACCTCGGCACTTACCACGGCCCGCGGGTGGACGGCAACCGTCCAGTCCATAAGATACTTTTGAGCCAGCAGTCGACGTTGCTGATTGTCGCCAATGGCAATGATGGCTTCAAGATGGCGGAAGTCATCCATGCGTTCGGTGCTGCCAAGAACGGGAACGCCGAGGACACGGCTATTCCGGACGCGATCATCGTCATCGAGGATGCCATCCACCGAGCGTCCCGCCGCCAGCAGGGTAGCGATGGTCACCTTGGCGTGCCCGCCGGCGCCAATCACGATTACGTGACGGTCGCTCATGGATGCCGCCTGACTCGTGTTTCCGCCGGCAGGACTTGAACAGGCTCGCTACATCCGGTGAATCTGCCAAGCGCGCCGATTGCCTCGATCCCCCCGTCGGACCGGAAAATCGCAACAACCGTGCGAGCCAGGATACTGCAATCGAGGTAAAGGCTGTAGTTGTCCACGTAATGGATGTCCAAGCTGAGACGTTTTGCCCAGCTCGTGTGATTCCGGCCGTTAATCTGCGCTAAGCCTGTAATGCCGGGCCGGACCGAGTGCCGGCGGAGTTGCTCGGCCGAGTAGTGCGGAAGATACTCGACCAGGAGCGGACGCGGCCCTACCAGGCTCATCTCGCCTCGCAGGACATTCCACAACTCGGGGAGTTCATCCAGGCTGGTGGCGCGAAGCACCCTCCCGAGCCAGGTGATTCTCAGTTCGTCCGGCAGCAGCTCGCCATCGGGCCGACGCGCGTCGGTCATGGTGCGGAACTTCAGAATTCTGAAGATCCGCTGGTTCACACCTGGCCGTGGCTGGACGAATAAAGCGGGAGAGCCCAGGGCGATACGGACAACAGCCGCGACAAGTGCCAGGACCGGCCATAACAGGAACAACGCAAGACCGCTCACGACGGCATCCAGCAAACGTTTGCCCCATTTGCGGTACCATTCGGGATCGGTGGCGGCTCGAATTTGCATCATGGGTAGGGTGTTTCCCGAAGGCCATGGGGTGAGGGGCGCCCGGCCGGCGCCAGGATCCAGCCTATCGGCGTACGACTGCAAAGATCATCCGGTTCGGAGTTCCCGGTTTGGCGCGCGTAATGCGCTTTCCAGTGCTCGTTTTGAGAATCTGCCTGGTCCATTTCAGCTCAATTCACCAGGGATCGGAAGATGGTCTCAAATCGATCGACCCCGGCTTTCAGCGACATGTGAGATTGGTAATACGCGCGTCCGTTCTCGCCCATCTCGGCGCGTTGCTCCGCAGTGAGCGCCGAGAACTTCCGGACCGCCTCGGCGATGGCGACGCTGTCCTCGGGAGGGACTACCATCCCGGCGCGAGCGTCGCTGACGAGTTCGGCCGAGTCTCCGAGCACCGCCATCAAAACTGGCTTTCCGGCGGCGAAATAGGCCTGCGTTTTCGAGGGAATCGTAATCCGGAAAAGCGGGTCGTCCTTGAGGTGCACCAGCAACACGTCGGCTGCCGCCAGGATCGGCCCCATCCGGTTCACCGGCTGCCACGGCATGAATGTGACGTTGTCCAGAGCCATGTCGACCGCCTTGCGTTCCAGGCGTTCGTGGTCCACTCCGCCGCCGATGAACTGAAAGCGCGCGTTGGGAACCGAGTTGCGGCAGATCCGGGCGGCATCCAGGACGGCATCCAAACGCTGGGCCATCCCCATGGTGCCCGCAAAGAGCACGGTGAACTCGCCTGGGCCGGGCTTCGCGCTACACCCGTTCGTCCGCTGCGACCTGCCCATCTGCGCTTCATCGCACCAGTTATAAATAACTTCGATCTTGTCCGGAGAAACGCCCCGGCCAACCAACTGCCGCTTGAACCCCGGAGTCACTACCGCCACGAGCCCGGCGCGCCGGTAAACGAAGTTGCACGATTTGTCGAGTACGGCGAGGGCAACCTTGCTGGACATCATGCCCGAGGCTGCCACTGTGTCAGGCCAGAGATCCATAACGTCGTAGACGAAGGGCACCCTTCGCAGGAATCCGATCGCCACGGCGGCAAAGCCAACCGTAGCAGGGGGATGGTAGACATACACTACATCGGGCTTCCGGATCAGAGCCGAGCCGATGAGGACGGCTGAAAACGCGAAACTCAAATAGTTCAGGGCTCTGCCGAAGGCCGACTTGTCATGGCTGGGGTATAGCGCCACGCGAAGGATAGATATCCCATCGATTTGTTCGCGCGCCCAGGGGCGTATGCGATAGCCGGGATAAACGTGGCCGCCGGGATAGTTCGGAAAGCCTGTCAGCACCTCGACTTTGTGGCCGCGCGCGGTCAGTTCCCGCGCGAACAGCAGCCCTTTGAATGTCGGCTCCGGCTCAAACCACTGGGTAAGTATCAGGATTCTCATTGCGTTCCCGCCGGCTGCGCCACGCCAATTCCGCGGCATCGGGCAGCCGGTACCCGAGGACGATGCGGCACACCGTCTCGGCCACGGCCGGAGCCAGATACTCGTCAGGTGGTTTCCATCGGCTACGCTGTGCGGTCACCATTCGGACGGCCCGCAGAACGTCGCCCGGCATGGCTCCACAAAGAATGTTGGAGCCGCAATCGAGCGTCTCGGGCCGCTCGGTCACATCCCGGATGGTCACATTGGGTACGCCGAAAATGCAGGCCTCTTCCTGCACCGTTCCACTGTCCGATACGAGGCAGTGCGCGCCCTGCTCCAGCCGCACGAAGTCGAAGAACCCAAACGGCTGCACAAACGAAAGCCCCCTGGTGTCTAAGTCCATCCCGAAGGTCTCCAGTTTCGAGCGGGTGCGCGGATGCAAAGCGCACACGACCGGGAATCCGAACTCCTCATGCAGCAACCCCAGCGCATCTACCAGGGATCGCAGCCGAATCTCGATGTCCACATTCTCGGCGCGATGAAGGGTGACAAGGAAATACTGCCGTTCTTCGAGGCCCAACTGCTCCAGGCAAGTGCTGGCGGCGATTTTCTCCGCGAACCGGTCGATCACCTGTTTGATCGGGTTACCGATGGTGTGCACACGGTTGCCGGGAAATCCCTCGGCCAGCAGGTTTTCCCGGCTACGGTTCGTGTACGGCATCAGAACCGAACTCGAGTGGTCAATCACACGGCGATTCACTTCTTCAGGGACCCGGTCGTCATAGCACCGGTTACCGGCCTCCACATGGTAGACGGGGATGCCGAGGCGCCGCGCGACGATGGCGGCCAGTCCGCTGTTGGTGTCGCCGAGAATCAGCAGCCGGTCCGGGCGATGTTCGAGAAAAAGGGCTTCACTGCGCTCCAGGATCTGCCCGATTTGTCCGGCAAATCCGGCGGCCCGCACGCCCATGTGGACATCGGGCTCGCGCACCCCGAGTTCGTCAAAGAAGATCCCGCTCAGCCGGTCATCGTAGTTTTGGCCGGTGTGGACCAGGATATGACGACAAAAGCGGTCCAGCAGGGGAATCACCAGACTCAACCGGATGATCTCCGGCCGGGTACCGAGGATTGTCATGATCCTCATCGCAGAAGTTCCACCCCGGCTTCGGCATTATCTTCCAGCATCAGACGCCGCGCCCGCAGCATGCCGCTGGTTTCGTCCATGCTCATGACGGCGTCATTGCTGCTGTAAGCGCCCGCAAGACACCCGTCGCCTGTTAGCCCGTAGCCGTTTGAGACCTCGGGCAGCATGGGCCGGATCGCGTACCAACGGCCCCGGTCGACGGTCCGATGGGCTTCTTCCTCGCTAACCATGATCTCGTGGATTTTCTCGCCCGGGCGAATGCCGGTAATCGACTGCGATATGGGCCGGTCCGCGATCAGCGCTTTGGCGATATCGGCAATGCGCGCGGAGGGCGCCCGCGGCACCAGAGTCTCGCCAGGCCGCGCTTCGCCGATGGCGGCGAAGATAATGTCAACCGCATCGTCCAGTGTCAGCAGGAACCGAGTCATATCCGAAGTTGTGAGCGTCACCGGACCGCCGCTGCGGATCTGTTCGTGGAAGAGGGGAATCACCGAGCCGCGCGACGCCAGTACGTTGCCGTACCGCGTGCACACGAAGCGGGTACCTGGACATCTCATGTTGCCCTGGATGAATACCCGCTCCTGGAGCGCCTTGGTCATACCCATGGCGTTCACCGGCTTGCATGCCTTGTCGGTGGAGACTCCCACCACGGTTTCCACCAACAGAGTGTGTTCCTGAATGGCGCGGACGATGTTTTCGGCGCCGCCCACGTTCGTCCGGACAGCCTCGTAAGGGAAGTACTCACAGGTCGGAACCTGTTTCATGGCGGCGGCGTTTACCACGATATCGGCGTCGCGCAGCACACTGGCGACGCTTCCGTAGTCGCGAACGTCGCCGATCCGGAACTCCAGCAGCCGTTGGAAATTCCGATAGATGATCTCATCCGTGGCGGCAACCCTGTTCTCGTACTCAACCCTGATGAAGTGCTGCTTGGCTTCATCGCGTGAAAAGATAATCACCTTCGCCGGACGGCCTGCCTCTCCACTCAAGATACGGCGAGTCAAAACCTTTCCGAGGGACCCCGTCCCGCCGGTGATCAGTATCCGCTTCCCTTCAAGGATTTTGTTCATTTGCGCTTATGTCCATTTTTCGTAGGGCGTGTTGTCTTCGGCCAACTGCCGGACCAATTCCGGCCAGGACGGACATTGGTAGCCAATCGCTTCGCGAAGTCTGTCGCAACTCATGCTCCGGTCCGATACCTCCAGATCGTCAGTTTCGATCCGAACCTTTAGCCCGTAGGCCTCGCGGAGGAGGCACAAGAGGTCGTACTTGGATATCGGTTCGGCGGCTGCCTGATAGAGCCCGCTCAATCCGGGGTGCTCGCGGATGATGTAGGCGACCAGTCCGGCGAGGTGGTTGGTGGTCACTCCGGAGAAGACGACGCGCCGGTATCCCCGAACCGCCTGGTGATTCTGTGCCAGGAACCAATCCAGCAGCGAGCGGTGTCGGGTGAGTTCACGGCCGATGATAGAAGTCCGCAAGGTGAGTGCATTGGCGTCCGCCACTTCACCGAGGAACTTCGTTTTTCCGTACAGATCCCCGGCATCGGAGAGGTCTTCTTCGGTGTGCCCGCCCCGCCTCCCGCTAAATACGCAGTCGGTACTGAAATGGATGACACGTCCGCCCCAGCGGGCAGCCATTTGGGCGAGTTTGTGGGGCAGGAGCGAATTGATGGTAATGCTGGGAATCGGAGAACCGGCTTCCGGACGCTGCTTGATCACGCCGGCGCAATTGACCACATACTGCGGGCGGGAGGCCGATAGAGTCGTCTCCAGCGCCGCAAAATCCGTTACATCGACGTTCAGGATGACGTCGTCCCCCTGGAGCAGTTCGACGCGGTCCAAGGGCGGCTTGAGGATGTCCTGGCGGACCGTGCAGAAGGTGCCGGCGAAACCCTCGCGCAGCGTTTGAAACATCTTGTGTCCGAGCATCCCGGCGCCGCCCAGCACGACGATCCTGGCAGCGCTCACAACCCCACCTCTGCCCTGGCCCACCGGATATATTCGGGTAACCCCTCGTCCATGGTCACCGCAGGCTCAAATCCGAACGCTTTTCGCGCCGCGCCGATATCCGCCAGACTGTCGCGGACGTCCCCCGCGCGCGTCGGACCATACCGGACCACGGAGTCCAGTCCGATGGCGGCCTGCAACTGTCTCACCAGGGCATTGATACCGATTCGCGTCCCACTGCCGATGTTGAACGCGCCGGTGACACCCGGGGACGTCGCGGCCTTGATGTTGGCCTGCACCACATCGCGAACGTTGACGAAATCGCGTGTCTGTTCGCCATCGCCATAGATGGTTACCGGCTCGCGCCGCAACATCTGGAACACGAAGATCGGAATGACGTTGCCATAAGCGTCAAAACGCTGATTCGGTCCGTAGACATTGAAGTAACGCAGGCAAGCAACCTCGAGACCGAACAGTTTCACGTAGGCCAGGCTTTCTTTTTCCGCGCCGAGCTTACTGGCGCCATAGGGCGAGTCGGGCTCCGCGGGATGATCTTCGCGTATCGGCAGTGTTTTCAGCTCCCCGAAAATACCCGCGGAGGAGGACACGACCACTCTGCCGGCGCCGGCCTTTCTCGCCGCCTCCAGCACCCGGATGGTGCCGATGACGTTGACTTCGGCATCCCGGACCGGGTCCTCGATGGAGCGCTGGTTGCCCACCGACGCGGCCAGATGGAAAATGACGTCCGCAGCCGTCGCAGCTTCGGCCAGAGCCGCCGGATCGCGGATATCGCCCTCCATCACACGGGCAGCGCCTGCGTGGTCCAGGTTACGACGATAGCCCGAAGAGAAGTTGTCGAGGACGGTGACCGCATGACCTTCGCCCAGCAAGCGGTAGACGAGGTTGGAGCCAATGAAGCCCGCGCCGCCGGTTACGAGTGCACGCATGGTTGATTTGCCACCTCTTTGCCAGACAGCATGAGAACCGATTCGAGGAATGCGCGAATGCGGCCCGCCGCCTCGCTCCACGTTGGGGGGTGTGTCTGCATGACGCCGAAGCCCGCCTCGACAAGGCTGCTCCGCAGTCCAGAGTCCGCCACCAGGATTTCCATTTTCCGCGCCCAGTCGGCAGGGTCTTCCGGGGAGGCGTACAACGCGGCCTCACGGCAGAGGTCGCGCGCGTTCGGAACATCCGCCACGATCTGCGGCTTTCCCCAATTCATGGCCTCGAGATAAGCCGAGCTCTGAGACTCCAGTAGACTCGGCATCACGCAGCCATCGCACTCGGCATACGCGCGTCGCAACTGGCCCGGCTCGATCCATCCGGCGGCCTGGATGCGTCCGGTCCGCATGAGGCTCCCGGCGGCGGGTCCACCGATTCGACGTACGTCTGCAGCGTCGAGAGTAACGACGAGGCGGCAAGGAACGCCCCGGTCGGACATCAGGGCCAGAGCCGAAAAGACCGTCAGGTGGTTCTTATGCGGCGACGGCGACGCTGCATAGAAAAAAGTGAACAAGCCCTCCGCCGGTGTTGTCCAGGGGAAAACTTCGTGGCGCGGCGAGGCCGGGCCGGGCGCGTCGCCAGAGTCGACCGCCTTCGACACCATGCCGATCGGAAGGAAAGGCGGAGCCAGGGCGCGGACGTATCGCGCCATCAACGGTGTCTGAACGATGACGCCGCTGGCATGGGACAGGGACCGCCGGAAGAACCAGCGCAGCACAGCGAGCTTGGTAACGCTGGAGGTGTGGTTTCGGACCTCGGCCCATGGATAGACCTGGTACGCGTTGTTCAACAAAATTACCTGTGGGACGTCCGGCCGCAGGTACTTTCCCACGTTGACGGCGAGGATGATGTCAACGGGCTCGCCCTGTCGCGAATGGCTGCCCGGCGTCAGCGCCCACACCAGACGGCGCACTTCGCGGTCCCGGCCGCGCTTGAAGCCGCGAACGCGCGTGTTGGGGTAGCCGCTCAAGTCCTCAAGCGGCGAGCCGCCGGCGCACAGGACGCTGAGCGTGTCCTGCACGAAGGTCTGGCAGTAGGCCGAGAACAGCCGCAGCAGGTTAGAGACGCCCCCTTCCCTGCCAGGGTCGAAATTCACCAGAAGTATGTGCATTGGCTTCATGCGGAGTTGAGCGCCGCGCCGCATGGATCGATCCAGACGCTATCGTGGGCCCGCCGGAGAGCCTGACCGCTGTACATCAACGGAGGGCAATCGTGCGTGACCTTGGGAAGCACGATGGTGCCGAACTGAAAGCACTGCGTGTGCATCCAGTCCTTTTCAAACGTTTCGAGCCGATGCCAGTCGATCCGGTCGTGGCTGGTGTAAATGGAACATCTGGTGGAAGGGCATGCCGGGTTCGGCTCCACGCACGTTGTGATGACACTGGCGCTTCCAAACTGCCCGGCATACAGCGAACTGCCCTCGACCTTGAGCAGTTCCTCGAACTTGCCGGTGCTCTTGTCCAGCCTGCCGATCCAATTGCCCTCGACGCTGGAATCGGTTCCATAGGTCAGGTATTTCTCTCCGATCAAAACGCTCACGGCGCGAAAGCGCTGGTCCCCCCGGCAGAGCCAGTGAAAGGAGCGAAAGCATGGCTCCAGCACACCGATGCCGGCCTGTGGACCGTAGTCGCCGGTGAGCACCCAGTAATGGCCCGTGTATGAGTCGAACTGAATGTTGTGTACGTGGCCAATGGCGCCGCGGGGGAACCTGAATCCGACTCCGAACGTGCTGCCGCCGTCTTCGGAGCCATAGATGGCGACTTCCTCGCTGTCCAGTCCGGCACCGTACTCGCCGAAACTTACCCGCTTTCCAACACAGGCGAGATTGAGCGGCCTCGACCCCCTGGCGATGGCGAATACACGGTGCATCCGCGGCTCGCCGGGCTCGGCTCTGTAAATGCCGTCTCTGGCGACGGCGAGACGCGCGCCATCGTCGAGGACCGCAAAGTCCTGGATGTTGCGGCGCAACAGCCGCCGGCCGGCACTGCATACGGTCATCGCCGAATCGATAGGACTCATCGAAATGAAACAGTCCCTGTGCCACGCGCGGCCACCATCGCGCGAGCGGAAGATCTCGTATTTACGGCTGACATATAGCGACCCGTCGGACCCGATAAGCAGCGCTCTACCGCGGGTTCGCAGCATGGCAGGTTTCCACTCGGCACGGACCATGGGGCGCCAGGAATGTGGCGGTACGCGGGAAGTAATATGGATAAGCGTTGCCGCGGTTGCGCAGCGACATATAGCCGACCACATCGCGTGCCCGCGCAAAATCCAATCGAAGCGGCCCGGCCGAACCTTCCTTGAGGATTCCCTCGCGCAGGAGGTCGCGCCGAACCTGCCGCAGAGCCAGCGAACGCACGAATTCCGGACGCCGCTCCCTGACAGTCCACTCGCCAACTTCGGAATCCAGGGATATGCGAAAGCGGCGCGGCCGGAAGAAATCGGCCGCGGTCCAGTCCCCATCCCTGAGCTCTTCGGCAACGTGCAGGGTGGTCATGCACTTGATGAGAGGCCGGCCAATCGAGAGCACGACACCATCCAGGTCCGCGATGCGGGCGTAGGCCGAACCTGCCCCGTGCGGCAGAGCGCCCGGGGCCAGATTGTCCCGCAAAATATCCGCGCTCAAGGGCCCCGTGCAAGCCACCGAACTGAGCGGATGATGACTGCGTTGAACGCCGCGGCGCCGCCGGAACAATTCGGAAAGGAGACCGACGCTGGACGGTGTTTCAGCCGGCGAGTAATCCAGCACGCGACCGGTCGCATCACCCCACTGCGTGATCAAATCCTCCGGGTACAGGGGGTGTGTGGGCATGGCGAGCGTGCCCCCGTCGCCGAGCAGCATCCCGACATCGTGCAGCACCGTCAGCGCGGTGGAGAGTCCGTTGGTCACCTCGCGGCCGAGTTCCAGTGCAACCCCGGTCAGGGAGGCGTGGACCAGCAGGAGTTGCCCGGGTTTAACGACTTCCGCCAGGGCGGCCTGGAAGATGTCGTGGCGCAGACGGATGTTCTGTGGCCGCACCGGCCGGCCGCGGTACCAGCGGATGAGACCGGGCACGCGCCAGTACAGGTTACGGCTGAAGAGTTCGAACGCGATGTCGCCGGCATCCCGCAGCGTCCTCAACAAGAAACTCCTCCATCGATGACGATAGTCTGGCCCGTCAGAAGCTGCGCGGCGCCGGAGAGAAGGAACGCGACCACCCCAAAGACATCGGCGGGCGTGGCCAGGCGGCCTAGCGGCGTACGGCGCACGATTTGCGCACGCTGCGATTCATTGAGCCCGCGAGTCATCTCGGTATCGAGAAAGCCAGGCGCCACGGAGTTCACCGTGATGCCTCGCGGCCCGAGCTCCCGGGCCAGCGAACGGGTCAGACCGTCGACAGCGGCCTTGGTGGCGGCGTACACGCTCAGGCCGTTGTATCCACGGCTTCCCACAATCGAAGAGATGCTGACGATCCGCCCGCCGCGATGAGCCACCAGCATGGCGCGCACCACCTCTCTGGTGACCAGAACCGTCCCTGTCAGGTTGACCGCGATGACGTCACCGATAGCGGCGACGCTGGTGTTGGCGAGCACTCCGTCGTGGGCGATGGCAGCATTGTTAATCAGGGCGAACGGCGCACCGAGACCTGCAACGCAGGCCGAAACAGCGCCCCTCACCGACTCCGCGTCGGCAATATTGCACTGCGCGTACCGGAACCGGTCGCCGCAGGTTCGCTCCAGGCCGCGCGTGAATTCCGTGGGCGCGCGGCTGAGGACAGAGACGGCATACCCGGTTTCCAGCAGCCCGGAGGCGATCGCCTGGCCCAGCCCCCGGCTGCCGCCTGTAATAATAGCGTGTTCCATCTCCTTCCCTGTCAAATGCGCCTGTCGATCTTCTGGCCTTCCAGCAGGGGCAACGCGGCCACGATATTGACCTGGCGGGGACGCTGGTATGGACGCAGCCTGTCCAACGAGGCGCGCGCGATACCCGCGCGGATGTGGTCCGGCTCCACGGAGCCTTCCGGGACCACGTCGGCGGCCACCAACTGGCCGACTATGGAGCTCGGCACGGGATAGATGCGTACATTGCCGACACCCGGAACACTGCGCAGCACCTCCTCAACCTCCATGGGATGGACTTTGTTGCCGCCGACGTTGATAATGTCGGTCTTGCGGCCTCGGAAGTAGACACGTTCGCCCACAACCTCGACGATATCGCCGGTGCGGAACCAGGATGGCTGTACCGTCCCGGCCGGCTCCGTACGACCTGTCCAGGCCGACTTGCCCGATCCCGGCCCCGGCTTGACCAGTAACTCACCGTCCTCGATCCTCAATTGCGCGCCTCCCTCCATGTCTCCATCGAGGTATTCGCTGGGAAAACCAGACCGGCCGTCGGATACCGCAAAGCAGCGTCCAACCTCGGTAGCGGCATATATGTGGGTGATGCGGGCATTCGGATGCAACTGGGCCAGCCGCCTGAGAAGGTCGTCCGTAGCCGGTTCGCCGCCGAGCGTGATCTGCTCGATGGGAGCCTGCCGTAAATCCTCGCGATCCCCCAGCGTCAACAACTGGCGGAAGAACGACGGGGATGCCGATACACACTGTATGCCGTCGCGACGAAGCATGCTGCAGATCGATGCCGGCATGGCTGCCGGTGGCAGAATGGTCAGCGTCCCACCGGGTGTGAAGCACTGTAACGTAACCTGGATTCCGGAATAGAGGTGGGCGGGGTAGGTCAACAGCCAGCGCTTTGGCGAGCTTGTATGGCCGGAACGGACCGCCGCCAGGAGCGATGCCCACGAATGCTCGACCGCTTTGGGGCGCCCCGTGCTGCCGGAAGTCATCAGGACAACCCGGCTCCCGGATGCTGCCGAGCGGGTGGCGCCCGTATGCGAAACCGAGAGTCCGTTCCCCTCCCGGCGCACGATGGCAGCCAGGCCGAATCGATCGGTAACTGCCGCCGCCTCGGGCAGGCCGATACTCGCGCTGAGCATGATGGCATCCGCACCGTTGGCCTCGAGCGCACAGAGTACGGTCGCCCAATCGGCGCCGCCGGGCAAAGCCACACCGACACGGCAGGCCGAGAACTCCGAAAACGCTCCTGCCAACTCCCCCGCGCGGGACGCGATCCAGCCATACGTGGTTTTACAGTCGCCGGAAGCCACAGCGATGCCCGAAGGGTCAACGGCAGCCCTCCGTTCGAGGAGTGCGAAAAGCGAGCTCATCGGTTCCCGGCGATCAATGGCTGCCATCCGGCGCATACAGGCGCACCAGGTCCCCGACGGTATGCAGGACGGTTGGAACCGCGCCGCTGGCGAACGGATCTACACCGAAGGCCCCTTCGAGCCTGACCACCAGCTCGGCATAATCCAGGGAATCAAGCCCCAGCGTCGCGTCGAGCGGCGTGTGCAAACTCAGCACCGGAGGCGCCTGGCCCTTTCCGTTGAAGACTTCTGCGATGCAACTCACAACGGTATCTTCGTGTGTCATTTCTCTTGGCCGGCTGGTGCGTTCATCGGCAGTGCAATGAAGTGGATTCATAACTAACTCGACGCCTAAGGGCGCCACCTGGTGTCCTGTCTCACGTAAGACCTGACAACTATCGTGGGGCAGGCAATCCTGCCTGCAGCCGGCTTTCAGCCGGCTGGACCCGCTGGAAAGCGGGTCCGCAGCCTGGATAGGCTGCCCCACATTCCCCGAACCGCGGTTGTCAGAAATTATAACGGACGCCACCTAGGGTTGCCTGGCTGGCCGCTGGTGTCCGGAGCAAACCCGCGGGACACCAGTCGGCCCCGGGCTCTGCCCCACACAAACCGCGATACCCGTCCGGACTTCGTAGGTGAATTCCCGTATGCGCTGGGAGTGCGCCTGGTAATCGAACGAACGCATCGCGCGCCCCTGCGCCAGCGCACCCATCCCGCTCCAGCGCTGCCTGCCCTCGGCAAAAAGGCGTTCTATGCCGTCGACAACTGTTTGCACCGAGGGATCGGCCAGCACTATCCCCTCGCACCCGTCCGATACGAAACGGCCGATGTCCCCGGTGTCATTGGTAATCACCGGAACCGAAGCCGCGAGGCTTTCGACCAGCTTGGTGGGGAAGCCGGCTTGCGCGTACCTTGCCAGCGGGCGCACGAAGACGGAGAAATCCGCCTTGCCCAGCAACGCCGGGACGGACTGTTGCGGCACTCGCCCGTGAAACACAAACGCATCCGGGTTATCGGCGACGAGCGCGCCCGCGCCCGCGTCGATGGCCGCGATGTCCCCGGCGGTGGGGCCGGCACAGTGCAGCACCACCTGGCGCCCGCGGCGGCGCAGCGCGCACACGGCGCGAACCACATTTCCGATCAGGTCCTTTTTCCCCGGCGTACCGGCGTATATCAAGGCGAGGGGCTGGCCACTATCCGAAGGGGCGCGGGTTGTGTGCCATTTGTCTTCTGCCAGATCGATCAGCGGTGGGACTTCGATCGTATGGCAGCCTTTGCCGCGGAAGTAGGCGCCCAGATAACTACTGATGCAGACGACATGTTTAATATACCGGGGTATGAGTACTCTGAGACGGAACTCACTGTCCCAGTAGGGCAGCCCGAAGCGCCCGTTGGGCAACTGGGCCGGCGTGTGCCATTCCGTGACATCCGCCACGACCGGAATCCCCCGCCGCGCACAGAACCTGTGCACGCGCATCATCGTGGTGGCGTATGACTGGTACACGAACACGGCGGCAATTCCACGAGAGTCCAGCGTTTCCAGGAACTCGACGGTCCGGCGCCCACCCCCGAGGTACACGGCCGCACGTCGCAGCAGGTTCGAGCTTTGGGGCCGGCCCTCGGCTTGGGGGAAATAGGGGAACGACTGATACGCGAAAGAGCCGTCCGCCTGCAAGTCCTGAGGCCGCCCGGAGCGTCCACTTCCGGCGAAGACGACTTCATAGCCGGACGCACGCAGAGCTTTGCCTATCCCCAGAACGCGCGCTGAGGCTGCGTCGCCGTCCGGAAACTGGAAGTCGCCTACGTAGACGATTTTCACCCGGATGGTCCCCCGGAAGCTGCAAAATGGCGGCGCAGTTCAGATTCTTTCGCCGCTTCCGCAAGATGCCCGAGATGGAGCGACTTGGCCATCGCGCTCTCCAGGTATTCGTCAGTCGTCTTGATGATCCGCGCCGGCACACCCGCCACCACGCTATTGTCCGGTACGTCGCGGGTCACTATGGATCCAGCCCCGATAATGCACCGGCTGCCGACGGTGACGCCTGGCATTATCAGGCTGTTGATCCCAATGTACACGTCGTTGCCGACCTTGATCGGGGCAGTGATCTCCAGATCGGGCACCTCCTTTCGGAGAATGAGAGTGGCGCCGTCGTGGGTGATGAATGTGACGCCGTGAGTGATGTGCACGTTATCGCCCAGCGTGATGAGATACGGGTCGGAACCGAACATTCCCACGGTGGCGCCGTACATTCCGCAGCCGGTGCCGATCTTCACGCCGAGAGACCTGGCATAGGCAACCGGATCGCGCCTGATCCGGTACTCACGAATCAGTTTCCCGAGAAGCCGAAGGAACATCAGTCGTCAGCCTTGGCAGTCGTTATGAGCACCAGCCACCCGGCACAAAGTCTGTCGAAATCTCTCTCTCACCGCGCCTGCCTCGAACTCACTCTTGGCCACTCGCCATGACCGTTCCCCGAGCCGCGCACGAAGCTCGGCATCGGTACAAAGAGACCGAACCGCGGCGGAGATCGCCTCGACAGAGTCTTCCGATACACAGATGCCGCATCCGGAACCGGCAACCATGTCGCAGGACGCCAGCGCTGGGGGCCCGCAAACCAGAATCGGTTTGGCGGCGGACAAGTACGATGTCAGTTTCGTGGAGAATGACAACCACGTCTTTTCGATTGCGCCTTTCTCGAAGCTCTCGACGTGCACCAGCACATCGGCGCTCTGCAAAATGCCCGGGATGTCGCCAGGCATTGCCCAGCCCATCACGCGAACGCCGTCGTTGTTTGCCAGGTCCTCCTGGCAATCCTGTAACTCGTCTGGAAAGCTATAAACATCCAGTTCACAGGCGACACCTGCCCTGCGTGCGGCGGACACAGCTTGAGCCACACTCCGTAACGTCTTCCCGCGTCCGGGCCGCAACCCTCCCACAAACACGAGTTTGACCGGCCAACCAGAGGGCTTCAACGCGCACAATGGCCGGTCCAGGGGCATGTCCTGTGGATTCGTAAACATAGCGAAGGAGCCTCCGTATCGATTGGCGTACTCGACCGCCATCCGTCTACTGACCACGAGCCTTACGGGGGAACGATCCAAACACCGCTGGAACCAGTACAAGAGACTCGGCCGCAGCCACCACCCAAAGATATCCCCACGGTTAAGCCACGAAATCCAATCGTCGGTGAAGTGCGGCACAATCGGTATGCTCCGCCACTCAGCGACCTTTGTGACCAATCTCAGCATCGCCGCCGTTGCCGTAATTGAATAGATCGCCTCCGGCTGGAACTCTTCAATCCAAGCGCGCAAACGAGGCGACAGGACGCCAGGCAGTCGAAGGATAGCCTCGCCCAACGGGATCCGGATCTGGGGGCTCAACCAACGGAGCGCTTCTTCGACTCTTGGGCGACTAGTGTATTCCAGAGTCCTCTCGGGATTTAGCAGTCCACCGCGAGCGGCTTCAGGTAACAGTCGTCTGTTGGGGCCAGACCCTAAGAGGGCTTTCAATACATCCGTCTTGTTGAGTTGCCAGTTGTTTTCGCACACATCGAATCCCGGCCGTAAATGCGCATAGAGAATCTGGCGAAGGCACTCCTTTGGCCATCCTTCGAACAGCGAGGATTTCAGTATCCCGGTGTTTTGGTACCGGTTGAACGGGACAACATCGATCACGAGCACCCTGGGATAACCTTCCGTCATCGACTCACCCGGACAGGGACTCTCGAAGAGGATCGTGCACTCCCGCGCGTGAGTCGCCACATGAACAGGAGCCACCAGAATGGCAGCGCGGTATGGCTGAACGCAAGCGTCTGGTTGTTCGCGGGGAAATAGAAAAGCATAATCAGCACGAGTGGGAACAGTCCCACCGCGTAGACGTTGTCTCCGCGTATCACGTCAAGCCACAGCTTCGCCAAAAGCCACCCGACACAGAAGACGATCGCAATGGTTCCTGGAAACGACACGTCCGAGGCGATCCAAGTATAAAAGCTGTGCCAACGCCGGAATGCATCCCACTTACTCTGCCTGATTCGCGCGGCGTACGTTCGCTCAAATACGGCATCTGTCCCAAACAGCTTGCGCGAGATGCCCATGGTGAAATAGGAGTTGCCCACACCATAGGTTGTAACGAATGGTTCCTGCATCGCCAGCGACAACCCGTAGTAACCCTGCGTGAGATAGGAGAGCCCCGCCAGAGCAGCCCGCTTCACATCCGGCGGCAGAAACCGCACAAGCGGGTGGTCTTCATCGGCAAAGATCTTTGCGTAGCCGTCGTGAGATGTCGTCTCCCCACGACCCCGGCCGGCCTGTCCGGCACCATAAAACGCCAGAAAGAACGCGAAGAGAACGGTTCCCAGGAAGATGGCGCCAACTATTCGGCGCGGCTTCATTCGAGCAATTGCCTTTGAGTGACCGGCGACCAGTAGTGACGTGACCACGATCGCGAGGTCCGCGATTCCCTTATTCGTTCCGACGGCAATCCACCCGGCTACATCGGCAAGCGCGCAAACAATCACGGCCACTCTCCAAAGAGTCGCTAGGCGATTCCAGTAGTAAACACCCAGGGGAACGCATAACCAGACAATCGGGTGAAAGAACCAGCTCGCCAGGTCCAGCACACGAGGGGCCGGCACCGTCGCTGCCTGTATCTGATGCAAGTCGTACACCACCCCAGGTTGGGTTAGTCCCGACCATACCAGTTCAGCGGCGGCAATGGGGTTCAACACCGCACCATTGGTCCTAAGAATGAATCCTGGGATCGCCCACACCAGGGCGAGCCATACGCTCCACCGAAGGACCGACCGTGCAGAGCGGCCCGAGTACCCCCGGGGAATGTCCTGGATTCCCACCATGTATCCGGCCACCAAAGCGCAATGAGCAAGCACCAGGAATGTATAGAGGGAAAACGAATTCTCTACCGGCCAAGGCCACGGACCGAATGCAAAGAGGAGTACCGTGCCAGTCAAATACGTGACGAAGAACCATACCGGAAACAGTCTCACGCTCCGCGGCAGTTGTGCCAGCGGCACGGTCAACGGCAATGCACTATATCGTACGGCGGGTGCGGGCAGCGGCAATCGCATCATGACACCGCCACCTCGTCTACCGCGGGCCACAGCATGCGGCGAATCGCGCTCCGAAGGTCTTCACAACTGAACCACATCGCGGCAGTATACAGAAGCCCTCCTATGACTGCGGTGCCGGCAACGGTCAAGATGGGCTGGCCGCCACGGTCGAGCGCCTGCCGAAGTGGAAACCCCAGAACTTGTAATATGCCCAGGGTGCCCAACGCGAAAACAATCGCCAGGGCGCCTGTCCGAACGGCTATACTACCGAGGCGCAGTTTCCGCAGGACGCTGACCAGAAACAGAAGCGAGGAAACACACCAGGTAAGGACAGAGGCGATGACTGTTCCAACGGGCCCGCAGAGCAGCAGGAGGATCGGCGTGAACACGACATTCAAGACTAAGCTGATGGCAGCGTAATGGGTCTCGATTCCCAGTCTGTTAAGCCCTTTGCAAAGAGCCGATGCCGTGCCGGACGCCACCACCACAAAGAGGTTGCCGAACAGAAGCATGTAGAGGATGCTGGCGATATGGGGCGCGTGCGCTCCCAACCAAAGGGTCAGAAGCTGTTGGTGAACGGCGGCCAGCACAACGGCCGCTAAGCCGGATGCGAGGCACACTAAGGACGTCACGTTCGAGTACAGCGACTTGATCTTTTCCCAATGGTCAGCCGGTACCAGGCGTCCAACTGCAGTGATCAATGGCGTGGTCAGGATACTCGACGTTATGATCACAAGCGACGCAAGTTTGGCGGCAATACTATACGTCGCTACCAACGATTGGGACCCAACGGCGGCAAGAATGACTTTGTCGGATTGGCCGCGCATGGCCACTGCTATGGTTGCCGTTAACATTAGGGCGCCGTAGCGCACGGTTTGGTGTAGATCGGACATCGTCGGGAAGGCGGGGCTCAGGGTGCCTGCCTTGCAGAGCATCTTGATTGCCGCTGCGTACAGGCCGAGGCCGATCAGGAAGGTGGCCGCGTGGCCAAGCAGCATGCTCGTTAAGCCGAAACCTGCAGCGACGAGGATGAGAGCGGCTGTGTTGTCCAGTGCTTGAAGGACAGCTTGTAACAGGATGGCGACGCCGATGTGTTGGTGGGCGCCCAGGATGGAGGCCATGGTCTCATGAATGCAACTGAGAGTGGCCATCCCGAGGAGTGCCGGCATAATCGCTCTCGCTACCACTACTTGTGCCACGGGAATGTGCAAAAACGCGATCGTCGCGGATCGAAAGAACCAGGCAGGCGGCAAAATAAGCGCTATCAGAAGGACGGTTACGATCAAGCCAGCCCCGGCGAGCCGATTAAGCTCATGAGGCCGATTCCGACCTAGTGCGGCGGACATGCCCCACAGCAGAGCGCCACCCAGACTGGACTGAAATATCGTTGCCAGTGTCGATATGGCGAGTAGCGACTCCCACGTGCCGTAACCCTGGATTCCCAGATGCTTAATGATCAGCGGGACGGTGCATATGGAAACGGCGATGCTGACAACTCGAGCGACGAAAATCAGGCCGCTGTTTCGGAGTACCTGTTGTTCAAGATTCACGGAAGAGCATGTGGCGAGCCTGCTGACCTGGGCGAAAGCGGCACGGGCCAGGCCCAGGTTCATTCAGCCGCGGTACGGTGTGGTATGGATGCCGGAGTCGGCATCAGGCAGGCGGAAACAACCCTCTTGCGAAAACATTCGGATGTGCCGCGCGGGCCATCCGCGTCCCAGACCGGCGCGATAAAGTCCCGACCGATGCTGACTGCCACGGAACGCTGTAGCAGCGTGACACTAACCACCATCATCCAACCGCCCCGCGTCCGAAGAACCAGACCCTCGATCCCTGCTAAAGGCCCGCGGCTTATGTAGATCCGGTCTCCAGCCTTCAAATAGGGCCACGGCTGCACGGACAACCCCCTGGCCACTATTGCCTGCAACCGATCGATCTCAGCGTCGCCAACCACCTCCGCGGTGCGGCCAAACCCAACTATCGACAGTACCCCAGGCGTTTTCAAGACCGCCGCGCGACTGTTTCTGTGGAAGCGGCAGAAAACATAGCCCGGGAATAACGGCGGATGCAACGTTCTGCGATCGGCGCGTTCATGCTGGCGGCGGATCTTGTAGGTCGGACAGAACGGTTCGAATCCACGGTACTCGAGCCGCTCCACAACTCTGAGCTCGAACTGCGGCTTGACGACGGCAACGAACCACTCCAGGCCCTCGCGCGTTGTTGTGTTTTCCGTCGATTGGGCAAAGCTCGCGCTCTGCTCTGGCATTTGGTGTCTCCCGATTCTCGAGCGCCAACAATGCAACGGACCCAATCCAGACAATGGTATCTGTGTGATGGTGCCGCTCAGTGAGTGCACGATAGCGACGAAAACTCTCACATGATTATTCCCCACGCCCACGGTACGAAACAGAACAGCCGTTCCAAGGGCAGTACAGCCAATCCCGGCAATCCAGAGCCGCCCGCCGACCCAGGGCCAAACCTCTTCTTCGTGCGCCACCCCCGGCGCCACGCTGCCTTCTGCTAGCTTAAGGTTTCGATGATTTCTTTCTCCGGCATCCACAAGCAGTACGGCAAGCAGTTGATTTTCGTCGACGC
>OCTA010001127.1_pt1 | contig 24726 bp, 20 predicted proteins | sample 1538991 | NCBI WGS metagenome assembly OCTA01 (sample SAMEA3539302, study PRJEB22396) | soil metagenome | biome: tundra; feature: field; material: soil | place: USA | collected 2010-05 | depth 0.15 m | reverse complement strand
GGACTCTGACGAAATACAACGATGGCAAGTCCGGTTACCTGTCGCAGAGTTCGCTGCCTCTGTATTTTGGCCTGGGAGACGCGCAGAAAGTCGATCGTGTCGAGGTCGATTGGCCTTCGGGACGCAAGCAGGCGATTACCAGGGATCTGCACGCCAACGAGGTTCTGCAAATCACGGAAACAAGATAGCTTACAGTCTTAGTGGGGCAGGCTCTCAGTCTGCGCGGGACTCCCAGTCCCGCCTGGACATTTCCAACAGCCCTGCCAACGCGGAGCTGAGAGCTCCGCGCGGACTCCAGAGTCCGGCTCACATCGCCGGCAGCGGTCCCCCAGCAACCCGCTACCGTTCTGCGCGACTCCGTAGGTATTCAGTTGACCCAGCCGGCTGTCTTCGGCGAAGTCGTGTGGGGCGGGCACCCTCGCCCGCGGTTCGGCGCGCGGACGCGGTACGGCGGGCGAGATGTATCTGCTTGGGCAGGGTGCCGCACCCCGAGGCCGTGAGGGGCGCGGGACAGCTTCGAAAGGGCGTTGGCCGGGCCTGCGACCTCGGGTTTTCGGCTGCCCGCAGCCCAACCGGATGCGCTCCGAACTTTGCCCTAAGGAACTTGCCTGGAGGAAGATCCCGGGATCGTGGGCCACGGCGGGCGGCCAAAATCACCCGGCGGCCTCTTGGATACGCCGTATGTTGTCCGTTCCATTACTTTTTGGCAGTACTAGTACTTGGCGGGTCAGCGATTTATGCCTTGACTTTGTTGACCGATCTGATATGCTTAGCGCCGGGGTAGTATTTTTTCCGCCCCGGGCCGAGGAAATTGTGAGCAAGGCCGCAACAGCAACCAGTGGTTTTTATTGCCGAATTTTGCAAGTATTGCCAAATCTGAACTGGCAACGGAGGAACCCACAGTGAAACATCGTCTCATATTTATCTGCATGTGCCTTGGTGTTCTCGGAATGGCTCCGGCCATGTTCGCGGATGTCACGGATTACCTGCTTAACCTCAATGGAACAAGCTACTGCTCGACATCGAGCACCGTAGGTGCCTGCTCAAACTACGGAGGCTTTGCAGCCGTGCCGGGGCTTTCGAGCACCCTCGATGAGAGTAGCGGCGGTACCGGCTTGGGCACCCTCACGCTGACCGTCAACCAAGGTCCGGGCAGCTACTACGCGAATTTTTGGCTTTTTGAGCAACTGCAACAACCCGGCTACAACGAGTACGGCAATACCGTGGGGTCGCCTGGAGCCAACGTGTCCTGGCAGATCGACGTGCCGGACTACAACTACTTGGGTGAGCTTGGAACGGCGAACGCCGGTACCATCATCGCCAACACGCTGGCAAATACACTCGCGAATACGAACTATGTTCCGGGCAACAGCCCGAACGACCCGACGACCTCCAGCTACCCGTGCGCGGGCGCGACTTGCAACGACTACACGTCGGTGGCGTTGGGCTTCGCCTTCGCGGTGGCACCGGGTCAGGAGGAAGTCCTCACCTTTAACGTGTCTACTACCGCGCCTACCAGCGGCTTCTACATGGAGCAAATTCACCCGGTGGATGGAAACAACGCCTCCGAGACCGATTACTTTTTTTCTGGCACCGCGGCTTCGCAGCCGATCGGCACGACCACTCCGGAGCCGGGAACCGGGATCCTTGTGGGTGCTTTGGTGGCCCTCGCACTCTCCCCGTTCGGGCGGCGCCTCCGCAGCAGGCTAGGGTGAGTGGAATGTATCGGCTGCCAAAAAAGGTAACGAAGTATAAGCAACCAAGAGCAGAGGTTAACATGAAAAACGGATTATCGCGCATCTCTCTTGCGGCAGTAGTGGCAATGTTTGTGCTCCAGCCCATAATGTCCGCGACGACGCCCCTGACGGTTCTCACGGTACCGTGGGAACCAACCACCCCGCTAAGTCCGCACACGACTTACCCCATTAACGCGACCACTGAAGCCACGATCGTTCTCGCCGCGACCGTGCCGGCTGGCATAACTGCCGGCGATAGCGTCACCGTAGTATGGAGTTTCGGCGATGGCAGCCCGAATACCACGGTTGTCTTTTCGAATATCTACGATATTTCCACCACCCACCAATACCCGGCCAGCGCTTCGCTGGGCACGGCGTGGACGGCCACGGTCACGGTTACCGACACCACGCAGAAGACTTCGGGCACGGCGAAATACTATGTGACTCAGGCGTGCGGCCCGGCATCGGGCGCGCCTTGCACACCGGCGACCGCTCTCACATCCCGGGTTAACGTGGCGATCGACACTGGCCTCTGGTACCTGCATCAGACCATGTGGCGCAACACGACCACGGTCGGCGTCAACACCGTTAATTGGGGAGGTTGGGATACCCAAACGTACGCTTGCCCCACGGTGGGCGGGAATGCCTACGCTTGCATGTACTACGGCGTGATCGATGCCGAGAACGTCCAGGCATTCGAGGTCAGCGGACATCTTGGCACGGGACCAGCGACTGATCCTTATACCGACGATGTGGCGCGCGGCTCGGCCCGCATGTTCAATTTTCTCGCATCGCAGGCCAACGTCGCCAACACCTACCAGTACAATCCGGCGACGGTGAACTACGGTTGCAGCGATGGATCGCAAGTGCAGACTGATGGCACGTGCGTCGCGCCGGCGACTAAAGTCTACTACAGTGCCGGCGCGACATCCTGCCTGTCGCCACCGTGCACCTTCACCTTCGATGGGAATAGCCCACCGGATGGCCAAATGATCTTCTCCAACGATGGATCCGGTGAGACGGTTTACACCGGCGGGCCCTTTATGGATGCCCTCGTCGCCAGTGGAAACCCGACTGCCACTGCACCGACCGGTCCGGCGGGAGTCTTGGGATTGACCTACAAGAATATCGTTCAGAACATGGTGGACTGGTACGCCGCCTGCCAGTACGGATACGACGAAGATCCCGGCAACCAACCGGGTTACAACGGCTACGTACGCGGGGCCGGCTATTCGGCTTCGGGCGGCGGTTGGTTGTATGGTTGCCAGCAAGGTGACGACAACTCCACATCCCAGTGGGCCGCCATCGGTTTCATCGGGGCCAGCCGGGGCTTCAACCTGGCCATCCCGCAAGTTGTGATAGACATGAACAATGTGTGGGTGACCAACAGCCAGGACGTTACCCAGCCGCGCCCGGCGGGATCGGACCCATTCTACAGCATTGGCGACGATTACGGCGCCTTCGGATACAGGGGATCCTTCGCGTATTCGCAGGCTTGGGGAGCGTATGCCGTTACCCCTTCCGGAATGGTCCAGATGGCCTTGGATGGGATCGGCAGAACCAACAATACGGCATTCGGGAATTCCAGCAACGACCCGGATCAACGTTGGAATAACACAGAGACGTTTTACGCCGACAACTTTTGCAACGCTACGGTCAACGGCGCCTACTATTCACCAAGGTCCTATACGTATGGCATGTTCTCGTTCACCAAGTCGATGCTGCTGCACGATCCCAACGGGGCTCTGTCGCCCATTCAATTCATGAGGACCGAAACTCCCAGCGTCTTCACGGGAGATCCCAACGATCCATCGAACACGATTGACTGGTATGCCGCCCTCTCACCGGCCAATGGCGGCACGGATTTGTGCGACGGCGTGGCCCAGACGTTGGTAGCATACCAGAGCCCGGACGGCCACTGGTACGGAAACGACTACGACCAGGGGTACCAATCCAATCAGAGCCCCTTTGAGACAGCCTGGTCGCTGATTATGTTGCGCAAGACGGTGTTCGTCAATTGCGTCAAGAATCTCAACGGCCGCGGCACTCCGTCCGGCGTCGGCTCGGCGCAAATCACGCTGGGGTGGACTGCGCAGACCAATGCCAACGGCTATGCCGTGTTGCGCGGCACCGCCAACGGCGGACCGTATACCCAGGTGGGAACGACTCAGTCCACAGTCTATAACGATAGAAGTGGCCTGAAGAACGGTGGTACATATTACTATGTTGTACAGCCGCTTCAGGGCACCACGGAAATCTGTCAATCCAACCAGGCCACAATAACGATACCGAAGTAAGACCGCCGATATCGCACAGAGACCTTCAAGGCGGCCGCCGTCTTGAAGGTCTTTTTTTTGGCTATGATAACTCGGGAGTCCTAGAGAATGAAGCCTATCCAGGGAAGAACTCGGCTTTATAGTGCGTTGACTCTATTGGGCCTGTTGTCCGCCGGCTGTCTTGCCGGAGCCGATACTCGCCAGCCGGTTTACATTTATCTCTACGCGCGGGTGACGGATCAAGTGAATATCGCGATGACCGAAGACCGGTTGCGCCATATCCTTCCGTTGGTGGAGCGATACCGTCAAATGCGCCCCGAAGGCCATCTTTCCGCTACCGTTCTGTTTTCGGGAGCGGTGAGTGAGGCGCTTGACCGGCGCAACGCGCAGACTCATATTTTGGATTTTGTGAAGGATTATATCCGGCGCGGCGTGATCCAGGCGGGATATGACGGGACGGACGAGCCGACCTACCGGCAACGCCCGACGCTGGATTTTTCCGGCCGGGAATCGCCGGACGATCGCTGGAAGATACGGCAGTCCGTTGCGGAGCGATTTCTCGCCGAGGCCCGCGACCCGCTGACCGGCGCCCCCGCGGGCGGGGCCGGCGGCTTGAAGGAGATGCAGGCGGTGATCGGCCCGGCTGCGTCTATTTGGGGAATGGAACTGGCCTTGAAAACGACTCGTCCCGCGCCGCGGGCAGCCACCAAGGGGGGTGCCCCCCCTGACACTGTACCCCAGCCCGTCACGGGCATCTTCACGGAGGTGGGCGGCGACACGGAAACATTGCAGGCCCTCCGCCCGTACAACACGATGGCCGTCATGACGGGAATCGCCGCCATCAACCCCGCCCAATTCGTGGGCTTCCGTGAGGCCTCCAGGCGATTCGGCGCGCTGATGGCCCCGATTCCGGAAGCCGCACCGGAGATCTTCTGGCAGGACTACGTCTTGCGGATGTCGGAGGCCAACGGCCCCGTCCATCCGGTGAAGGCCCAGGACGGAGTGGAAGCCGTGAAAGGCGTTCTCGATACCGCCCCCCGCCAGACTGTTCAGGTGGTTCGCGTGGAACTCGGCGGCGCGGAAAAGTATCTGCAGCCGGCCTTCGCCAAGACTGCACCCAACGCCCCCCTGAAGTATGCCTACGAGCACCCTGCGGAACCGGGGTTGCCAGCCGATGCCCTGCGGCCGGCGGCGGAAGCCGAGGCCGCCTGGGCGAAGGAGGACGCGGTGATGCAATGGCTTGCCGAAGTCTATCTTCCCGCTAATGTGGGCAGCCATTTTGTCGCCGACGCCGATCTCCTTAAAATGGTTGGGCCGGCGACCGGTTTTGACATCGCTACCAGCGACCTGCAAGCCGCGCTTACTGAGATGCTGACGAAATGGGGTAGCGATACGTTTCTTTCTTCCTACATTCGAGTGAATGGACGCTACCTTTCACTAGCGGAGTTGTTCCAGGTCTTGACGGACGAATTGGCGGAACTCCACCGGACGGGCAAATTGCCGCAATCCGTGAAGGCGGTGAAGGTTCATGGGCCAATTCGCCTGGTCACCGGACACGGTCCAAACGCCGGCGAGGTTACGGTGGGGGAACTCGCGCGCTTCTGCGCCGAACTGGCTGGTCCCCTGCACGACGACAGCTCAACGGGGGTGCCGAAGAACGCCATTCCTCCAATGCTCAAGATCAATGGTATAGACCTGAATCCCGCCCAGGTCCTGCGCTTGATGGCACAGGCAGTGGTAAACCCGGTGCCGGAGACCAGCATCCGGGTGCGGATGACCTACATGCTTGCGGAAGCTGGTGGAGTCTTTCCCAAGTCGCGCGAACTGTTTGATGATGGGTTCGTTTGGACCATAAAACCCGCGCCTCTGAATGCCGCCCTATCGAATTGAAGGCGCGGCTCGTAATGGTACGTTCAGACCTTTGGCTGAAGCGTGAGATCTGATATTCTAATATCCGGTTGGGCACTCGGGTCGCGTGGCTTATGGGGCATTCGGCAAAATTAAAAATACGCGCGTTGCGAGCGGTCGCCCTCTTGGCGATGAGTGCGGTTCTGCCGGCATCCGCTCAGGTAACCACCGGAAGCATCACGGGCTACGTGCTCGATCCGGCCAGCCGGCCCATCGCCGGGGCCAAGGTGGCGGCGTCCGACTCCCTGCGCGCGACCGTTCGCCAAGCATTCACGGACAGCAAGGGCCTTTACTACTTCGCCGATCTGCCGCCGGCCGCGTACACGCTGGCTTGCTCGGCTAAGGATTTCGCCACGGCGGAAGCGCGTGTACAGGTTGCCGTGAACGCGAATGCCCGCGCGGATTTTCATCTGCCGATCGCCGCCCGGCACGAGACCATCACGACGCTCGACTATCCCGAATGGTGGGAGGGCCAGCTCCAGACTGAGTCCTCAGAACTCGGCACGGTGATCGACCAGAGCCGCATCGAAAGCTTGCCCCTCAACGCGCGCGATTTCCTGCAGCTTGCGCTGCTCACGCCCGGCGTACTGCCGCCGGTCCAGAGTTCCGAGCTTTCCACCCGCGGCTCGTTCGCCATGCACGCCAATGGAGGCCGCGAGGAGTACAACGACTATCTGCTCGACGGCGTGGACAACAACGATCAGGATGTGAACCGGTTCGTGCTCCAGCCTTCGGTGGACACCATCCAGGAATTCAAGATCGCCACCAACAGTTACAGCGCCGAGTACGGAAGGAATGCGGGCGGGCAGGTGAACGTCATCACCCGTAGCGGAACGAATGACTGGCATGGCTTCGCTTACGACTATCTTCGCAACCGCGACTTGGACGCGCGCAATTTCTTCGATGGCAGCACTAAGCCCGAATATGTACGGAACCAGTTCGGCGGCGGGGCCGGCGGGAGCATCGTCAAGAACCGTACGTTCTTTTACGTCAGCTACGATTCCTTGCGGGAACGCTCGGGCTTGAGCCAACTGGCCACGGTTCCGACCGCGGCTGAACGCTCCGGAGATCTTTCGGCGCTGGGCACGACGGTCGTCGATCCGTATACCCAGACGCCTTTCCCCGGCAACCGGATTCCGGCCTCGTCGATCGATCCCCTGGCCGCCAAGGTCCTGGCGATGTACCCGCTGCCGAATCTGCCGGGCACGGTGGGGAATTATCTGGCCCAACCCATCGGGCAGGACAATACATGGCAGTTCAACGGACGGCTCGATCAGATCCTGACCGACAGGGACCGGCTTACCCTGCGTTATAGCTATGGGCACAATAACCTGTATGAGCCGTATGCCGAGAATTCCACGCAGGTACCCGGATACGGCGATTACTTGTACGATCGCGGACACAACGCCCTGATTCATTACGACCATGTGTTCAGTCCGAGCACGGTCGATTCGCTCGTGCTGGGCCTGAATCGCGCCACGCGCCTGCTGCTGCCCCAAAACTACCAGACGAATGTCAATCAACTCTGGGGGGTGAATTACCTGCCAACCGACCCGGTGGACTACGGGTTTCCGAGCGTCAGCGTCGCGGGCTTGTCATCGGTGGGCGATGTGACGAGCCTACCCATCAACCGGCATCCGACGACATACCAGGTTACCGACGCGCTTTCCACTCTGCGCGGCAACCATGCCCTCAAAATAGGCGTGGAGTATCGCTGGCTGGCGCAGAACGGCATTCTGGATGTCTACGGCCGCGGCTCGATGTCGTTCGCGGGCGCGCTTTCCGGCAGTGGCATCGGCGACCTGCTGCTGGGCCTGCCGGCCTTCGCCATTCAATCCACATTCGACAACACGCAGACCCTGCGCACCAGCGCCACCAACGCGTATTTCCAGGACGATTGGAAGGTCGCCCCGCGGCTGACACTGAACCTGGGGCTGCGCTATGAATTCAACACACCGCCCACCGATCCTACCAACCGGATGGCCGCGTATGACTTCGCCACCGGCCAGGTGGAGCAGGTGGGAACAAACGGGCTGTCCCGCTCCGGCATCCGGCCGGATTACAAGGATTTCGGCCCGAGGGTGGGTTTCGCGTGGTCGCTCACGCCGCACACCGTCATGCGGGGCGGTTACGGCATTTACTACGACGCCGGCATGGTGGTGGTGAACTCGGCGCTCTACTTTAATCCGCCTTACTTCAATATCCGGGTGTTCTTTCCCAGCCAGGCCGGTCTGTTGACGCTGGCCAATCCTTTCCCGCTGAACTTATCGTACGTGCCGCCGCCTTCGCTTTCCACGCTGAGTCCGAACCTGACCACGGCCAATATACAAGCCTGGAATTATACGATCCAGCGGGAGTTGCCGTCTGCAGGAACGCTGACGGTCTCCTACGCCGGATCGAAGGGTACTCATCTGATTTACTCGCGCAACATCAATCAGCCGCAGCCGGGGCCGGGAGATCCCGGCGCGAACGTGCCGAATCCGGCCTTCGGCGGCATCGACTACATCGATAGCGGCGCTAACTCCAGTTTCAACTCGCTGCAAGTAACATTCAACCGTCCCTTACGGCGCGATCTTTCCGTGCTGGCGGCCTACACCTTCTCGAAATCGATTGACGATACCTCGGCCTTCGGACCCCTAGCCACGGACCAGAATTTTCCGCAGAACAGCTACAACTACCATGCCGAGCGCGCCCTTTCGAGCTTTGACATGCGGAACCGGGCGGTCGTGGCTTACGTCTGGCGGCTGCCTTTCCGCAACCGCTGGCTGCGGAATTTCGAAAACAGCGGGATCGTGACGGCGCAGTCGGGCCAGCCGTTCACGCCCCAGCTTGAGTTCGATAACAGCAACACCGGCAATACCGGCGGCGCGGGAAACGGCTTCGACCGGCCCAACGTGGTGGGCAACTGGCACCTGGCGAATCCCACGCCCCAAGAGTGGTTCAATACCGCCGCGTTTGCCATTCCGCCGCAGTACACTTTCGGCAATGCCGGCCGCAACATCCTCGTCGGGCCGGCGCTGTTCACGGTGGACACATCTCTGTCCCGCCGTTTTCAGGTGAGCGAGCGCAGCGCTATCGTTTTCGAAGCGCAGGCCTTCAACGCCCTGAACCACGTGAATTTCCAGATGCCTCAGAGCTTCGCCGACGTCCCCAGCACTTTCGGCCGTATCTTCTCGGCCAATCCGCCCCGGCAGATCCAGTTCGCTCTGCGGTATAGTTTTTAGGTTGTGGGGCAGATGAAAACCCGTGTGGCGCACGCTTCAGCGTGCCACTGTCGGCTTCAGCCGACAGTTCCGCAGCAGGTGTGTGGTCTGGGGCCCGGCGAAATGAAGTTCGCCGCGGCACGCTGAAGCGCGCGCCACGGGGCGGGTTTTCGACCGTACGCGGGTCCTCCAGGACCCGCCGCATCCTGCCCCACAATTTAGAATAGAAATGTCCATGATTGGCGCAACCGTCACCCATTACCGCATCGTCTCCAAGCTGGGCGAAGGCGGATTTGGTGTGGTGTATGAAGCCGAGGACCTCACATTGGGACGCCGCGTGGCGCTCAAGTTCTGCTCCAGCGGCCGCGACGACGAGAAACTTCGCGCCAACCTGCTCAAGGAAGCGCGGGCCGCATCCTCGCTCTCGCACCCGAACATCGCGCACGTCTACGAGTTCGTCGAAAACACCGGCGGCGATCCGTTCATCGCCATGGAACTGGTGTCCGGCGCCAGCTTGCGGCGCATCCTGAGCGAGCGGCAAGTAAGTGTCGAGGAGACCCTGAAAGTGGCCACCGGAGTGGCGTCGGCGCTGGCTGAAGCGCACCGCCACGGCGTCATCCACCGCGACATCAAGCCCGGCAATATTCAGATCACGTCCGCCGGCGACGTGAAGGTGCTCGACTTCGGCATCGCGCGGACGCCCGCCCCGCGCGCGGCCGGCGAGCGAACCGTGGCCGCCGCCACCATGACGCTCGAAGGCTTCTCTGGAACGCCGCTCTACATGTCGCCCGAACAGGCGTCCGGCGAAATGCTGGATGCGCGCTCGGACCTGTTCTCGCTCGGCGTGGTCCTTTATGAGTGCCTGGCCGGTAAGTCGCCGTTCGCCGCGGATAGCCTCACGTCGACTCTGGCGCGATTGCTGACGTGGGAGCCGCCGCAGCCTTCGCGGTTGAATCCGCGGTCGCCGGTCCACCTCGATCGCGTCGTCCTGAAGCTGCTGGCGAAGGACCGGCGCGAACGCTACGCATCGGCGGACGAACTGCTGGCAGACCTGCGCGCTCCCGGACGCCGCCCCTCGCGCCGCCGCGTGGTTGCGGCGCTGGCCGGAGGCGTCGTGTGCGTTGGAGGCGGCGTGTCAGTGTGGGTGTGGAATGCGAAGCGCCACCGCGACCCGGCGGCGGCCGCGATTCCGTGGTATCGCGAGGGCATTGCCGCGCTGCACAACGGCAGTTATCAGCGGGCGAGCAAGGCTCTCGCCCGCGCGGTGGAGATCGACCCTTCGTACGCCATGGCTCACGCCTACCTGGCCGAAGCCTGGTACGAACTCGACTACCTGGAACGCGCCAAGGACGAATTGCTCAAAGCCATGGCGGCGCGCGGTTCACTGCCAGCGGCCGAGGGTCTCCATCTCGATGCGATCCAACAGACCGTCATGGGCGAGTTCAAGGCCGCGGCGGAGAAGTACCGGGAGGTGTCCGCGCTGGTTGCGCCGGACGAGCGCGACGGGGCGCTGCTCGACTTGGGCCGCGCGCAGGAACACACCCAGGATACGAAGAAGGCCCTGGCGACGTATTCCGAAGCGATTCGCCTGGATGCGCAGAACGCCGCCGCCTGGCTGCGCCTGGGAGCGCTGCAGGCCCGCACCGGCGCGCGCGACGACTCCGGGCGCTCGCTCGACCGCGCGGAGAGCCTGTTCCAAACCGCCTCCAACGTGGAAGGTGTGACCGAGTGCCTCTACGTTCGCGCCCGATTTGCCCGCACTCCCGCCGAGGCCCGCGAGCTGATTGGCAAGGCGCTGTCGGCGGCCCGCGTCACCGATAACGACCAGCAGCAGATCAAGCTTTTGCTCTTGTCGAGCGACGCTCATCTCGCCGCCGGCCAAACCGCGGAAGCGCTCGACGACGCCAACCGCGCCATCGCCATCGCGCGCGCCGGCGGCATCGAGAACCTGGCCTCGCGGGGGTTGATCGATCTGGGCAACGCGCTGTTCGTCAAAGGCCGCACCGCCGAGGCCCTGCGCACCATCGAGGAGGCGCTCGACATCGCCCGGCGCAATCGCGAGAAGCGGTCGGAAGCGCGCGCGCTGGTGAACCTGGGCAGCATCCGCATCCAGACGGGCGATACGGCGCAGGGCTGGCAGGACGTGCAGGGCGCGCTGGCCTACTACCGGCAGGGCAGTTTCCGGACGGAGGCCGCGCTCGCCCTCATCCTGCTGGGCCGTGCCGCGCTCGACAAAGGCGATTACGACGGGGCGCGCCGCGCCTTTGAAGAGACGCTGGCCACCATGAAGCCGGCCGGTCCGTCGCTGCCGCTGGCGCTCGCGCAGGAGGGGCTGGCCTCGCTCGAAGTGCTCCAGGACCGCTGGCCGCAGGCGCTGCGCATGTTCGACGAGACGCGGCGCGCCTTCGAGGCCATCGGCAATTCGTCCGGCACAGCTACCAATGAACTGAACGTGGCCCTGATGCACGCCATGCTCGGCCATAAAGGCGGCGGCACGGCGGCGCCGCAGCAGGCCGTGGACTCCAATTCTGTCAGCGCCCTCCAAATCATTTTGATGCAGGAACGTTTCGGCGAGGCCCGCGCGAAAGCCGAGGCTCTGCTCCGCAGCGCCGATGCGAGCGACCTGGAAACGCGGCGCGGCGCCAGTCTGGTGCTGGGCCTCGCGCTGGCCCGCTCCGGCGCGGGGGCGCGTGGTCTGGAGGCCTGCCGCAAGGCGTTCGACTTGGCGCACGCGGCCGGCAACCCCGCGGCGGAAGCGGAGGCGCTGCTGGGCTCGGCGGAAGCGGCGCTGGCAGCCGGCGATCGCGCGGCGGCCGCCGGATACGCGGGCCGCGCGCGCGCCTTTTTCGAATCGGCCAAGCAACCGGAGTCGCTCTGGCGCGCGTGCGTGCTGCTGCTGCGATCCGGCGCGCCGGACGGCGCTGTCGCGGCGCAGGCTGCCGCCGCGCTCGGCGAACTGAAGGCCTCCTGGCCCGCGGAAGATTTTCGCTCTTACTTGGACCGCCCGGTCATCCGGCGCATGCATGCGGAACTGCTGCGCGTCGACCCGGGGGCGCCTACAATCAACTAGTAGAAAGGAACAACCATCTCATGATCAAGCTCACACTCACAACTTCTCTCCCCCTCGCGATTCTGCTGCTGTGCGGCAGCCCATCCCGGATCGAGGCCTCAGGCGACACCCCCATAACGGTCAAAGACGGCGGATCCATCCTGCTTCGCGCGGACGGACTCGATGCAGCCAAGAACTGGAAGATCGGCAGCGGCGAGTTGCGGCACCTGAACACCAAGGGGGTGCTGAGCGGTTTGCAGATCACCGAAGGGGGCGCCGACCGTTGCGCGGGCGACCCGAAATGCGGCATCGACCCGGCGAAGCCCTGGACGATCCAGGTGATCTACAACGCCAGATGGGTGACCATCGCATCCGTCTCCGCCAATAAGGGCGTGCACGTCAAGCTTTCCCCCAAAATTCTCTTTACCCAGTGGCAGAAAACCGCGAATACCGACGAACGCGTGTTCGGCCACGGCGATGGCCGCCACATCAGCAGCATTAAGGTGAACGGTAGCGCCACCAGCCTGTGCGCGGGCAAAGGCGGCTGCGAAGTCACCGTGACGTACACGACCCCGTAAGGCATTCCGACCACGGCGTGGCGCACGCGTTATCATTCACTACAGAATGCATATCCTTGTCAAGTTGACTCTGGCCGGCACCCTCCTGCCCCTGCTGGCGGCCGGCGAACAGCCGCTGCGTCTTTCGATCGCGGGACTGGTGCACGGCCACGTGGACGGTTTTCTGCGCGCCGCGGGCAAGCGGCAGGACATTGAGATCGCCGGCATCTTCGACCCCGACACTGCGCTGCAACGGCAATATGCGCAGCGCTACGGACTGGCGGAGTCCGTATTCTTTACAGATCTGGGCGCGATGCTGGATCGCGTGAAGCCGGAAGCGGTGGCGTCGTTCACCAGCACATTCGACCATGCCATGGTGGTGGAGGCGTGCGCGCGGCGCCACATCCACGTGATGATGGAGAAGCCGCTGGCCGTGAACATGGAAGACGCGCGGGCCATCGAGCGCGCGGCGCATCGCGGCGGCATACACGTGATAGTGAATTACGAGACCACCTGGTATCCGAGTCACAGCGCGATGTGGCGCATCGTCAAGGAACAACAGGCCGCTGGCGATATTCGCAAGATGGTCGCGATGGATGGCCACCAGGGGCCGAAGGAAATCGGCGTGGGGCCGGAGTTTCTCGGCTGGCTCACCGATCCGGTGAAGAACGGCGCGGGCGCGCTGTTCGATTTCGGCTGCTATGGCGCCAACCTGATGACGTGGATGATGGACAATCGGCGTCCCGTGGCGGTGACGGCCATCGCGCAAACTATCAAGCCCGGGATCTATGCGCGCGTGGACGATGAAGCCTCGGTGCTAATCGAGTATCCCAAAGCGCAGGGCATCATTCAAGCCTCGTGGAACTGGCCGTTCAACCGCAAGGATTTCGAGGTCTACGGCGAGCGCGGGTACGCCATCGCGACCGGCGGCGACGCGCTGCGCGTACGGTTGCCGGGCGGGCAGGAGGAAGCCCGCACGCTGGAGGCACTGCCGGCCGAAGAACACGATTCGCTGTCGTATCTGACGGCGATCGTGCGCGGGAAGCGGAAGCCCGCCGGACTGTCGTCGCTCGAGAACAACATCATCGTGACCGAGATTCTGGTAGCCGCGCGCGAGTCCGCGCGCACCGGCCGCACGATCAAGCTGAGTGGGGAAGCGGCGCGATGATCCTGTTTGATTTTGCGGCGATCGAACTGGTGGCGATGTGGGTGCTGTGGCTGTATCCGTTCATGCGCAAGCGGCTTACCGGACCGAAGCGCCAATCGAACGTCATGGCGCATAGCGGCAATTGGGGGCTGGCGCTCGAAACCGCGGGCATATCTTTCGCCTGGTTCCGATGGCCGCATACACCCGCGCCGGATCTGGCGCGCACGATTGCGTCGATGGTGCTCGCGCCGGTGGCGGCCTTGTTTGGCTGGCTGGCGGTGCGGCATCTGGGGAAGCAGCTTCGCATTCTGGCGGGTTTGTATGCGGACCATGAACTGATCCGCACGGGACCTTATGCTATCGTGCGGCATCCGGTGTATGCGTCGCTGTTTATCATGATGCTGGCGACCGGGCTGCTTTTCGCGCGGTGGCCGTTATTGCTGCTGAGCGTCGCGCTCTACATCGCGGGGACGGAGATTCGGATTCACGCGGAGGAGGGCCTGCTGCGGGCGCGCTTCGGCGAAGAGTTTGAGGAGTATCGGCGGAAGGTGCCGGCTTATCTGCCGTTCTTGAGGTGAGCGGGTTTGCCGGCACCCAGCACCTAGAACCCAGCACCCTGCGCAAGCGCCAGCGCGCCATACAGGACGCTATCGTCGCCCAGCGCCGCGGGGACCACGTCGATGCGTGCGCCGGACCAGTCCGTGATCTGCCGGCGAAGTTCGGCGCGCAGCGGATCGAAGAGGCGGCCGCCGGCCTTGCTGATGCCGCCGCCAATCACGATGCGGGCCGGATTCAGCAGCATGATGCAGGCCTTCAGCCCCAGCGCCAGATCCACCACGTAGCGGCTGACGAAAGCGGGATCGCGCATCAGTTCCTCCGCCGTCTTGCCGTAATCCCGGGCCAGCCACAGGCCGCTGCACATGCGTTCGAAACAGCCGTGCCAGCCGCAGAGGCACTGGGGACCGTCGGGCCGGATGGTCAGATGGCCGATCTCGCCGCCATAGGAATCGGCGCCGCGCCAGATGCGGCCGTCGTCGTAGATGCCGCCGCCGATGCCGGTGGAGAGCGTCATGTAGAACAGCGGCGAGTAGGCACGCCCGGCGCCGAAGCGGGCCTCGCCCAGCGCGCCGGCGTTGGCGTCGTTATCCATGATGGCCGGCACGCCGAGCAGGTCGCGCACCCAGTCGGTGAGCCGGAAGTCGCGCCAACCGCCGACGTGCGTGGAAAGTGCCACGCGTTGCTCCGTGAAGATCACCGGCCCGCCGAAACCGATGCCGCAGCGGTCCGCCGGCATTTCCTGCTGCCAGCCGCGCGCGATGGTCGAGATCTGATCCAGCATCCAGTCGCGCCCCCCTTCGGCATCGGTGCGGCGGGATTCGCGGCGCACCATGCGATTGCCATCGAACACCGCGATGGAGAACTTGGTGCCGCCGACATCAATCGCCAGCGTTCGTTTCTCGTGCATGAGCTGCCAGAACCTCCTCGGGCGATGCCGTGCCGGTTCCTTTCTTCATGATCGTGATGGAAGCCACCAGGTTACCGAAGCGTGCTGCCTCTTCGGGCGAGCCTGTCACGCGCAACGCCAGCGACGCGCCCGCCGAGAAGCTGTCGCCCGCGCCGCAGATATCCACGGGGTTGGGGAGCGGGTTCTGGAGAACCCGCGCAGGCCTGGAGGCCTGCCCCACTATAAGCGCGCCCTCGGAGCCGAGCGTCACGAACATCAGTGGCGCTTGCGCGTGGCGCAGCAGAGCCGGAAAATCCACCCGGCCGAACAGTTCGCGGCAGGCGCTCTCGGCCTCCTGCCGATTTGGTTTGAGGATAACGTTGCGGAACAGGTGAATGCGGGCGCGTGAATCGGCGAAGAAGATGCGCTCGGGATATTGCGGCGCAAGCTCGGCGAGCAGGTCGCGCACGGCGGGCGTGATGACGCCGCCCTGGCTGGTTTCGGCCTGATCGGCAATCAGGATTACGTCGAACGATTCGACGGCCATCCGCAGATTGTCGAGAATCTGGCGCTCCACCTCGGGCGGCAGCGGCGTGGTGTTGATGAAATCCAAGCGGGGCTGGTCTTCGACGCCGGTGCGCGCGTTGATCGCCTTGGTATACGTGAACGTCTGCATGGCGGGCGTGCGCACGCACAGCTCCGCAGAGATGCCGCGCGCGCCCAGCGCCCGCGAAAGCTCCATGCCGAAGCCATCCTGGCCGATGGCGCCCAGCACCGCGACCCGGCCGGCGCCCAGCGCGGCGAGATTGTTGGCGACCGTGCCGCCTGCACCCGGCGTGACCTCCGTGTGCACCACGCCGATGCGCGGGATGCCAGTTTCGCGCGATGGCTCGGAGGCTTCGGGCGCGTAGGTGCACCACCGGTCGAGGCAGATGTCGCCCACCACCAGCGCGGAAAGCTTCGGGAATTGGGCGAGGATCTCCGCGGTGGTCATAGGTGTTCGAGAATGGCGCGGCGCAGCGCCGGGAACGTCGCGCGATGATCGCCGCGGAAATAGAAACTGGCGCCGCCGTCGGCCACGGTGCGGATCAGCAGAGTCTTGTGCGGCCGGAAATAGTAGCCGGGATCGGTCTTGGGAAGCTCGTGGTGGATATCGCCCTCGATAGGCGCCAGGTCGAAGACGGCGGTGGCGAAGTTGCGGATGGCGCGGCCTTCCTGGTGGGCCACGTTGCGCGCCATGGCCAGCGCTTTCAGATAAACTTCAGGCGCCATGATGGCCGAGCCGAAGCTCAACAGCACGCCGCCTTCCAGGCGCTCGATGGCGCGCGCGAAGATCAGGAAGTCGCGGTAGCTGGCAGCGCCGAAGGATGCGCCGTCGCAATTGGGATGTTCGTGCAGGATGTCGTAGCCGATGCCGACGTGCACGGTCACCGGCACGGTCGAGCGCCACGCGGCTGCCAGCACGCTCAGATCGCGGTGCGAGTAATCGCTCTCCGCAATGCGCCGGCCGGCGTTTTCGCCGAGGCCCAGGCCGGTGGCCGCGGCTTCGCGCACCCAATCGTTCAGCTCGCCGGTCTCGCGCCACAAGCCGAACTCGCCGGTGCGGATGTAGCGCGCCACGCTCTCCGTTGTAGCGCCGATGCGCGCCAGTTCGTAATCGTGGATGACGCCCGCGCCGTTCATCGCGATGTGATCGAGGAAGCCGCGTTCGACCAGGTCGATGATCTGGCGGTTCACACCCGCGCGCAGCACGTGCGCCCCCATCATGAGGATGCGGGCTGCGCCGCGCGCACGGGCGGCGGCCATGCGCGCCGCGAGTTCGGGCAGGTTGGGATGCGCGTACGGCGCGGCGATTTCATCGAGTTCCAGCCAGCGCGCGGCGTCCAGATCGTTGACGCGCTCGGCGAGAGGTTTGACTTGCAGCCGGGAACGGTCGAAGAGCGGATATTTACTGGCCATTGGGAAAAAGCGCGGCGAGCAGTTCGTCGCGGCACAGAAAGTTGGGGATGATGAAGTCCGCGCCCACGCCCGCGAGCCGCTGCCGCTTCCATTCGTCCACCGTACGGCACTCGGGCTCGGCCGTGGCCACGCCCACCGCCACGCCGCCCACCTCCTTGATATTCTCGATCTCCACGTAGCCATCGCCGAAGCCCAGGAATTCCGCGCCTTCGAATTCGGATGCGGCGATCAGACGCTCGATCAGGATCTTCTTGGAGAAGCTCCGGTAGTCGTCCAGCGCGCCGTAGACGCGGCCTTCGAAGTAGCGTGCGATGTCCAGCAGATCGGCTTCTTCGCGCATGTACGGCTGGTCGGTGCCACTGGCGAGATAGAGGCGCAGGCCGCGTTCGCGCAGGGCCTCGAGCAACGCGCGCGCGCCCGGCACAAGATACTGGTCGGGCGAAACTTCGTGCCGGCGCAACTCTTCCAGGCGATGGCGGATGCGCGCGTGCAGGCGTTCCAGATACATCTTCTTGTATTCAAGCGGATCGGGGGGCGTGCCGCCGCGCTTCGAAATCTCGGCGGCGAAGGCGATCATCTGGTACATAGTCTGCTTGCCCGTAAGCCGCCAGATGAATTCCTCGACCACGGCGCGCAGCTCGGCTTCGGATTCCCCCGTGCGCAGGTCGAGCAGAATTTCGACCATCATGGGGACCATCACATCCATCCAGCCTGAGCGGATGAGCGAGATCGTGCCGTCGAAATCGAAGAGGCAGACGCGGGCGTGTTTGGCGGACACGCCCGGCCGAAGCTGTTCGACCATGCTTGGTTATGCTCAGTCTATTGTCACATGCGCAGCGTGCCGCGGGATGTGGGGCAGGACTCCAGTCCTGCGGCCGACGTCCACGTCGGCTTGCCCGTGCCGCCCTTACGGGCAAGGCCGTGGCGAGCACCCTGCTTCTGATGCGCATTGAGGCGACGAAGGGCTGCCGCACCTTTCGCCCAGCAGCGATTACGGACTATCTTACGAATGGCGGTCGCATCGGGGCCCGCAACCGCGTGGCTAGCCACTTGATCGCAATAACCACCCGCCCGTATGACCAGCTCGACGACCATGCGAGCGAGGAAACCGGGAGAATGGCACTTGAACGGCAATCTGAAAGCGGCTCGGGCGACCGCCGGCTCTTTCCGGCCGTCGAGCGTCGAGCATTAGTCTAACTCGCCGAAATAGAGCTGAGGACCCCACGGCATGCGAAAGCTCTTGCTCTTAGTCTTGATTGCCCAACAATCGGGTGCCCTGGCTCTAAGGACCACATCGTAGTACACGCCGCAAGCAATTTTAATGTTCTCTGGTGGGTAGCGAAGAGTCTCTCCGAAATACTCTCTAACCACCGGCGGCACGACCCCGGACGTGATCGAATCGTCCAGAACGACAAATTTCTTCTTCCGTTCGGGATCCGCCTCGGCCAGCTGCGCCAGTGCCTCGGGCATGAGGACAGCAATCCCATCGCCCTCATGCGTCGTGAATCCAAGCAGCCGTGGTGGATCTCCGCTCCGCGAAGATCGTTTCCACTTCCTCTGCTGAGCCAGGTAGACGGGCATATTCAGGAGTTCGTCCTCCTGGAAGCTCCGGACCAGGACGAGGCTCGCGAAGAGCGAGCTATGCCCCGAGAACGTAACAATTGCGTCGGGTTGAAAGTCTTTCGTGAATTTGCCGACCTTTTCGGCGGCAGCGGTTATCTGCCGCCAGCTATACGAAGGCGCTTTCGATGGCTGGGGATCGGCAGCCTTGAATAAGGCTGGAAAAGCGCCGACAGGCAGTTTTCCCTTTTCTCTCGCCCTCTGCTCGAATGCCACTTGGATTCGCTCCGCAACCTTCTGAAGAACCCGCCATCCCGGGGTTCGCTCGAGACGTGAAACCGTTGCTATGCCGACGCGGGCTTTCTCCTGCAATTCCGATTGCTTACCAAACAGAGACTTGCGCATCTCTACGTAAGTTTTCCGGTCGGAGATTTCGTGATAGGCGCGGCCTTCGGGCGTTTCCATTGAAATAAGACTATATCAGAAAGTGATCTGATCGCAACGTGATCAATCGCGCAGGGGGGGATCGATTATTGCCTGCCACACAATGGATACTGTTGGGACCAGGCAACGTCTATATAGTTGGCGGCAGAACAAAAGCCGGCACATTGGTGCTGACCGGCGTTTGCCACGAGAATAAAACAGGTCAGGCAGAAAAGGAGAAAGCAAATGGGTTTCTTTAGTGATCTGTTCGCCTCGTCCGAAAGGCATGCCGACGGCAGCACAACGGAGCGCCTCTCAACGGGTAGCGTGACCCGTAACCCAGACGGCAGCATTCGCGAGTACACGATGCGCGAGACCATGCTAACCGGAGATACGGCCGTTGTGACCCGTGATGGCAACGAAAAGGTCATCAACTCTCAGTGGGTGAAGGAGTAACCGCTGAGGTAGCCGGGCGCGGGAACTTCTTGCCACGCGCCCGGCCCTGATTTCATGGAGCATAGAATGTCTACATCCGATATCATAATCCTGCGCCCCGCCGCTGCCAACGATGCGACGTTCGTTAATGATCTTCTCTTCGCGACGATGCACGAGTATGTCGAGGCCGCATGGCCGAACGATCCGGTTGCACGCCGGCACTACTACGAGGTCAACGAGTTTGATCCGTCAAACACCCTGATTATTCAGTGCGACGGCAAGGACATTGGCCGGCTCTCGACCACTGTCCGAGCCGACTGCGTCTTCATTGACGAAATCCACATTCTTCGGGAACACGGGGGGAAGGAAGCCGGGACGAGGGTAATCGAGCAAGTTTTCGAAGAAGCACGGGAGGCAGGTCTTCCCGTTAAATTGATGGTTCTGAAGGTGAACAAAAAGGCGCAAGAGTTGTACCTAAAGATTGGCTTCAGGGTAATAGGAGAGGACGAGAAGAGGCTCTACATGCAATGTGCGCCCGAACCTCCGAATACTATCCCAATGAGGTCAAATTAAATGTCCCGTGCAGCGCGCTTGCGATCCGCGATAGCCATTAGCGCGACCTTTGTTCTCGTTTCCTTGAGTTTCGAAATCAGGAGTCGAGTTCAGCAACTGAATGCTCCGCTGGGATGGCTGGTATGGCTGCTGGCGTTTCTGCTAAGTCTATTCCTCGCCAACGGTGCCACAACGCTACTCTGGAGGGTGGTTGTCCGCGTCAGATATGTGCGGCGGTTTATCCTTGGTCGGACGTGGATTGAAGGAACGTGGTTTTTCCAAACAACTGAGTACGCGGTTGACAAGCAAGAGATTGTCCAAGTCGGCCTCGCCCAATTCTCGTATGAACTGCCGGATTTGCTCTTATCCTGTAGCATTTCCAGCGCGGCGCTTGCCACGGGTGAGCCGATCCAAACCGAGCTCATTAGCCTGGTACTGGACGACAGCCTTCACTACATGCATCGTTTCGTGCGACACCTAAGAAACGTTCAAGCAGTGGGCGCCGCGTACGGCATCTTTGTTTGCGAATTCGGCAAACCACCGAAGCGCTATGAAGGTGGCGTCATCTACCTTGACGCGGAGGATCGGCAAAAGCGCAGGCAGACCGGTGTGAAGCTTGCAGATAAGGACGTGCATGCGCTCTCAAAACAATTCGGTGCCGGCTGGCAGCAGCGGGTGCTGCATGACGCTCAATGGGTCCGAACCGCCTGCACGAGCCACCCACCGGTTGATCTCCCGCAATAGGCCCAATAATATGAGGCTCGTGTGCCGCGCGTGGCTGGCCTTTCGGCATCTACCGTCCCAGGGCCTTTCGCGGCCTTCCCCCTAGCCTTCCATTTGTTCTAGAGGCCGCCTTCTTAGCCCTGCTCCTGGATTGGCCGCCAATCTGGCCCAGTTTGGACGCCATCCAGCTCTTGGAACCCAGAACGCCCTCTAAGATCCCCGGCACGTAGAGGTCTGCATCCACGGCTGGAAAGTGGATGCCGAAGCCGGACGGGCTAATTTCTATTGCGTCAAGCTGTGAGGGATTGGCGTCTTCCAGCCCTTCTGCATCGCCGGGTGAGAAGCTCACGATCACCTTGGAAGTGAGTTCAACCACGATCCGCCCCGTCTTGCGAACATAATGCGCGGCAACTGCTCGTGGGACACTTCTTTCCAGCTCTCTAGCGCGCTCGTTTGCCAATTCGAAATCGTCACGCGATGCCATGAATTCGCTCCCCAGCCCGGCACAATTCTAACAGGTGATCCATCAATACGGCTACGATGTGCCTGATCTTCCGCCGCCTGGACGGAGGCGGACCGGGGGCCCGCCGCAGCGCATGGCGCTGCACCACGTGAACTGGAGTACCAAGCGTAGTCACTGCTCCAGCCGGTTGTACTTCTTCAAAACCTCCTGCAGCCGGTCGTGCGGCAGCGCGATCACCGTGTGACCCTCGAAGCCGGTCATCGTCTCGGCTCCTACCATGGCGTTGACGATGGCCTCCTCGGTGGCCTCCACGGTGGCCTCGAACAGCTTGTTCATTTCGTCGTTGGGCACCATGGTCAGATTCACCAGTCCCGACGTGTGCCCCGCGTCCGCATTCGCCGTCGAAAACGCGATGAAGATGTCGCCGGAACCGTTGCCGGAACTCGATCCGGTGCGCGCCACACCCAGCGATGCGCGCCGCGCCAGGCGCTTCATCTGGTGCGGCAGCAGCGGAGCGTCGGTGGCCACCACGATGATGATCGATCCCACATCGTCGCCGGCCCGCCGGAAATTGAGCGCGTAAGGCTCGTTCCCCGTGATCTCCTGTCCCACAGGCACGCCCGCGATGCGAAGCTGCGCGCGCCGTCCGCAGTTGCACTGCACCAGAACCCCGACCGTGTAAGCGCCCGCCTTGCGGGAACTCGTGCCGATGCCGCCTTTGAATCCGTAGCAGACCATGCCCGTGCCGCCGCCCACGTTGCCCTCGGCGACCGGGCCGCCCTTGGCCGCCTCCAGCGCGGCGAAAGCGTCGGCCTCCTGCACATGGAATCCGTTGATGTCGTTCAAGAATCCATCCCAGGTTTCCGCCACCACCGGCAGCGACCATTCATCGCTCAGGTCGATGCCCGCTTTGCGCGCGCGCGCCACCCGCCATTTGATATAGGAATCGCGGACCGTCCCCACGCTGTGTGTGTTGGTGATCATAACGGGTCCATCCAGCAGGCCGGACTCCTCCACCCAGGTGGTACCCGTCATTTCGCCGTTGCCGTTCAGCGAGAACCACCCGCCGAAAACGGGCGCACCGGATTGCTTCCCGCGCGGCCAGACGGCGGTGACTCCAGTGCGCACCGCCTGCTTCCCGTCGCCCGAGATGAGCGTAGTATGGCCCACTTCGAGCCCCGCGACATCCGTGATCGCATTCAAAGGCCCGGGGGCGCCTTCAAACGGAACGCCCAGTTGGCGGGCGCGCGCCGTGAGCAACGCCACGGCGGCGATCAGTGTCAGAATCGTGCGAATCCATGCCGGCATGTCTCCGCAGTATAATGCACCAGTGGCCACTCATCCAACCACCCGGCTTCCACCGTATGAATAATTGTGTACCCTGGCAGCATGGTTTAATCGTATCCGGAACATAATGCTGCTGCTGCCCCTGTTGCTGGCAATCGAATTCGGAGAAAGCGACGCGGATCTGGTCAGGCGTTTGCAACGACGCGATCCGCGGGCCATGGCGGAGCTGTACGACCGCTACGGACGGCTGGTTTACGCGCTCATTTTGCGCGTGGTCCGGGATGGCGGGATCGCCGAGGATCTGGTCCAGGAAACGTTCCTGCGCGTTTGGAATCGAGTGCAGGGATTCGACGCCGATAGAGGTGGCCTCGGCCCGTGGCTGCTGGCCGTGGCGCGCAATCGGGCGATCGACTATCTGCGCTCGGCCGCGGGCCGCATGCGCAATACTGTGGAACTACCGGAGACGGAACACCCCGCGTTGTTCGCCGACATGGAAAAGGAGCTGCTCAATTCGGATAGAGTACGGCGGGTGCGGGTCGCGTTGGAGAAGCTTTCCCAGAACCATCGCGCAGTCATCGAGCTGGCCTACTTCGAAGGCCTTTCGCAAGCCGAGATGGCTGAAAGAATGGGTGAGCCGTTGGGCACTGTCAAGACCTGGGTGCGAACGGCATTGAAGAGCCTGCGCGACGAGCTCGGTAAGGCGGTGACCGCATGAATTGCGACGAACTGCGCGACTATTACGAGCTATACACGCTGGGCATCGCGGAGGATCCCGAGCTGAGCGAGATCCGGGCGCATCTGGAGCGGGATTGCCCTACCTGCGTGCCGGGCGTGCGGGGAGCGCGGGAGTTGACAACCCTGATAGGTGCCACTGCGCCGGCGGTCGAAGCGCCTGCCCGGCTGCGAAAGCGGGTTCTGGCCATCGCCGGCGGCCGGACGGCCTCGCGCTGGAACTGGTCGCCGGTGTGGGCCGCCGTGGCGGCCGGCGCCTTGATTGCGGCGATTGTCTTCAATGTCCGCGCGCATCGCGCGTCCGCGGAATTGGCGCAGGCTGCCGCGGAACTGCAGCGGGTGCAATCGGAATCGGCAGCCCAGACGCGCGAGTTGGCGCGGCTGAACGAAGCGTTTGCCATCCTGAACCAGCCGGATGCAAAGCAGGTCGTGTTCGGCGGCGCCGCGCCGCAGCCTCCGCGCGGCCGCGTATTCCTGGACCCGGCGCGCGGCGTGCTGCTGCTGGCCTCCAACCTGCCGCCCGCGCCCACTGGCAAGACTTACGAGATGTGGGTCATTCCCAAAGCCAAAGGCAGCAAGCCAGTGCCGGCCGGCTTGTTCCAGTCCGCCGCGGACGGGACCGCGTTGCACGTTCGGCCGGGTCCGGTGGATGTAGCCGCTACTGGCATCGTGGCGGTCACGCTAGAGCCTGCGGCCGGCGTGCCGCAACCGACTTCGCAGCCTATTATCGTGGCCGCGCTGTAGCATGCTGCGATCGGGACCCATCCGCTCCTCGTCCGTCAAGTAAAATAGAAGCACATGATCAGAACCGCGAATCTGGACAAATTCTACGAAGCGGGCTACGGCCGGACCTACGTCCTGCGGCGCATTGAAGTGGAGATCAAGGAAGGCGAGTTTGTGACCATCATGGGTCCATCGGGCGCCGGCAAATCCACGCTGCTCAGCATCTTCGGCATGCTGGACGGCGCCTGGACCGGCGAATTCTATTTCCTGGACCATGCCGTTCACAAGATGAAACCCAAGGACCGCGTCGAGTTGAACAAGAAGTACATCGGCTTCGTGTTCCAGAGCTACCACCTGATCGATAACCTGACGGTCTACGAGAACCTGGACATTCCGCTGTCGTACCGGAACGTCAAATCCTCCGAGCGGGCCAGCCTGGTGTGCGACGCGCTGGACCGGTTCCACATCGTCGGCAAGCGCGACCTGTATCCCAGCCAGCTTTCCGGCGGCCAGCAGCAGCTTGTGGCGGTGGCGCGCGCGGTGATCGCC
>OCTA010001126.1_pt1 | contig 24727 bp, 20 predicted proteins | sample 1538991 | NCBI WGS metagenome assembly OCTA01 (sample SAMEA3539302, study PRJEB22396) | soil metagenome | biome: tundra; feature: field; material: soil | place: USA | collected 2010-05 | depth 0.15 m | reverse complement strand
GGGGCCATCAGCGCCGGCACCGGCGACGAGACCGCGGGCGCGGTCTCGAGCACGGGCGTGCCGCCGCGGGCCGGCGGCGGCGAGGAGACCGCGGGCGCGCTCTCGGGCGCGGGTGCGCCGCCGCCGGCCGGCGCTTGGCCAAACGCGGGCAGCGCCGTGGTGCAAAGACCGGCGATGGTGAGGGCAGATGTTAGAAGGGCACGGTGTGTGGTCATCTCAGTTCTCCTGTTGGTTTGGGGGGCACATCCAACTCCGGGCTCGCCGACGGCCATTGAGACACTCGATATCGGCGACCGGCCACCGCGAGGTCGGCTCGCGCGCGGGAGAGTACGGTGACCACAGACTGGGCGTATAGATCGATTAGACCTTCACTGGCGCCACGCACGCACTTTTAACGGTTCTCTTAACGTGCTGGCGCTGCCGGATCATCTGCGGCGGCCGGCCACCTCTTGCACTTCGCAGCGACCCGTAACGAGGGCCTCATGTTTCAGGCTGCATTGAATGAGTGTCCATCGGGAGTGGCGGTCGCTGCTTGGACATTCTGCTGTGAACCAGCACCAAGAGCGGCGGCTGAAGCAGGCGTGGAATAACGGCGAGAATCAATGCGCCACCGATGACGACAATTGCGAGCGGCCTCTGCGTCTGAGAGCCGATGCCGTGCGAAAGAGCGGCTGGCGTCAGACCGAGGGTGGCGGTTAGGGTGGTCATGAGGACCGGACGGAGTCGCTGCTCGGCCGCGTTTCGGGCGCCATCGACCCAGGATTTGCCTTCGTCCCACTGCCGTTGTGCGTATGTGACAACGAGGATGGCGTCCTGGATCGCGATGCCGAAGATTGAAATGAACCCCATCGCAGCCGACACCGAAAAAGGCTCTCCCGTAACGAGCAAGGCCAGCACGCCCCCCGTGCAGGCGACCGGGATGTTGATGAGGACGAGCAGCGTATCGATAAAGTTCCCGACCGCGCTGTATGTCAGGAACGTGATGAGAAGAAGCGTCAAAGGGATGATCACACTGAGGCGTCCCATCGCGTCTTTCAGCTCGTTGATCTCCCCGCTCCATTCGAGGTGGCTTTCGGGCGGCAGCCGCACCTTCTCGCCGATCTGCCGCTGCGCGTCGGTGATGGTGGACTGAAGATCGCGCCCGCGCACCGAGAACTTCACTGGTGAGTAGCGAAGCCCGTCCTCGCGATAGATGACCGAGGGACTTGTTTCCTCCGTGATCGACGCAAGCTCGCCCAGCGGGAGCTGGCTACCGTCGGGTGAGGCGACCGTGATCTCACGAATCGCGTTGATGCCGGTTCTGTACTCCGGTTTCCAGCGAACCGTCAGATCGAAGCTCTTTTCCCCTTCGTACACCTGCGTGACCGCTTGGCCGCCGATCGCGGCGGCGACCACCGCTTCGACGTCACCTGTGTTGAGCCCATACCGCTGGAGGGCCACCCGGTCGGGAACGATCTTGATGCTCGGCTGGCCCATCGACCGGAAGAGCCCGAGATCCTTGACGCCCTTGACCTTCCCCATCGTCGCGACGATGCCATCGGCCGCTGATTCGTTCTTGACGATGCTGGGGCCGTAGACCTTGACGCTGTTTTCGCCCTTGACGCCGGAGAGCGCCTCTTCGACGTTGTCCGAGATATATTGCGAGAAACTGAAGATGATCCCCGGGAACGACTCGTCGAATTCCTTAGCGACCTCTTCCGTCAGCTTCTCTTTCGTAAGCCCGCGCGGCCACTCGTCGAACGGCTTGAGCGGGGCGAAGAATTCGACGTTATTGAATCCCGCGACATCGGTTCCATCGTCCGGACGTCCGAGCTGAGATACCACCGACGCGACCTCCGGATGTGCCTTGAGGATGCTTCGAATTCGCCCAACCTGAGCGGACGATTCAGACATCGAGACCGACATCGGGAAGGTGGCGCGAATCCAAAAGTTTCCCTCCTCTAGCTTCGGCATGAACTCACCACCCAGGAACGGGTACAGCGCGACACAGACGAGGATCGGGAGAAACCCGAGGAACACCGCTGGCTTTGGCCTGCGGAGGGCCCACGCGAAGAGCGGATCGTACAACCGATGTAGGAAGCGCATCAGCGGGCTCTCTATCTCCTCCATATCCGCGGGCATGACCCAGGTCGTCACCGCCGGTGTCAGGGTCAACGCCATGACGATCGCCCCGCCAATGGCGAAAGCGTATGTTCGAGCCATCGGCGAGAAGATCACGCCCGACACACCCGTCATCGTGAAGAGAGGAAGAAACGCTACGCCGATGATGAGCGTCGAGAAAGCCATCGGTCGCGCCACCTCCTCGGACGCATTTTTGACACGCGACTGAATGTTCCCCACCTCGCCGCGGCCGAGGTGCCGGAAGATATTCTCCACCATGATGACAGTCGAATCGACGACGATGCCAAAGTCCACGGCACCCAGCGAGATTAGGTTTGCGGAGGACCCGAGCACGATCATCCCGCAGAACGCGGTCAAGAGCGCCAGCGGGATATTGAGCGCGGTCACCAGCGCAGCGCGGAGGTTGCCCAAGAAGAGAAGGAGGACGAGCACCACCAGCCCCATCCCCATCAGGAGGTTTTCCAAGACCGTGTGGGTCGTCACGCTTACCAGTGCCCCGCGGTCGTAGTACGGGACGATGTCGACGCCCTGATCGGGTGGCAGCACGAACTTTCGGATGTATTCCAGGCGCTCCTTGACCCCGCGCAATGTTCTCGCGGTCTCCTCGCCATAACGCATGAGCACGATCCCCTGGACTACGTCGGGATCGTCATCCTTCCCGACGACGCCGAGCCGAGGCGCCCAACCGATAGAGACGTTCGCGACGTCGCGAACGCGGACCGGTACGCCCTTCTGCTCGAGGACCACCGTATTGCCCACGTCCGCCAACGAGCTGATCAGCCCGATTCCGCGGACAGTGTACGATTGCTGTCCGATCTCCTGCCGCTGTCCGCCCACGTTCTGGTTGGCGTTGGCGATAGCCGCCGTGAGCTGGGCGAGGGTAGCGCCGCGAGCCTTGAGGCGAAAAGGGTCGACCTCGACGTGATATTGTTTGGAGAGCCCGCCATAACTGGTGACATCGATAACCCCCGGGACCTGCTTCCACTGGCGCTCCAGCACCCAGTCTTCCAGCGTTTTGAGCTTGATCAGACTTTGTTCTCGGAGCTTTCGCACTTCCGTCTCGGGATTTGAGCTCCCCGCTTCTATTTGCTTCTTCCTGGCCTCGAAGTTCCGATCAACCAACCGATACCGGAAGATTTCACCGATCGCGTTCCAGGGCGAGAGCTGCGCCTGTACACCACCCGGCAGTGCAATGAATTGTAATCGGTTGATCACCTCTTGCCGCGCCTCGGCAAAGGTAGTCCCCCACCTGAAGTAACACTTGACGTCGGCAAGGCCAAAGAGCGATTGCGAGCGGATATGGTCGAGGCCAGGCATGCCGGCCAGCCCTATCTCGATGGGAATGGTCACGTAGCGCTCTGTCTCTTCGGCGCTCCAACCCGGAGGTTGGGCGAGGACTTCCACCAGCGGCGGAACAGGATTCGGGTAAGCCTCGATGGGGAGCTGGTGAAACGCCAACAGCCCGGCAATCACCAACGCGATCGCGAGAACCACGACCACGACGCGGTAGCGCAGGGCCGCCGCGACGAGTTTCTGGATCATGTTTAGAGCATTCCGAGGAGTAGAACCGAATGGTCGACCGCCACGATCTCACCGTCCTTCAGGCCGCCCAGGACCGGAACAAGGTCTCCCTCGATCACCTCGTTGGCGACCACCTTGCGTCGCTTGAACACGACGGTCCCGTCTGGCCTTCGCTGACCGGTCGCGACGAAGACCACGGTCTCGTTGTCGAGACGTATGAGCGCCTGGCGGGGAATCGCGAGAATATGCTTGCCGGGGACCGAGATCCGCAACGACTCATACATCTCCGGCTTGAGGAGGTGTTCCGGGTTATCGATGACACAACGGACCTTGGCGGTATGGAGCACGGGATCGAGAACGTCGGCGACCCAATCGACCACCCCACGAAACGACTTATCCGGGTAGGCACCCACCTTCAAGCTCACTTCGTCGCCCTCGTTGATGTGGGGGCGATCCATCTCATAGACATCGCCGAGGACCCAAAGCTTGTCTGTCTCGCCGATCGTGAAAAGCTCAGCGACATTACCGCCGATCGCGTACTGCCCCTGCACCTCCAGTCCTGGGTTTGCCATTCGCGCGATCACTTCGCCGGCGATGGGACTCCGCAGCACGTACTCCTGGTTGACGACATCCACGCTCCCGGCTTTCAGTAGCTGCGTCTTTTGCCGTGCCCGATCGAGCTCTGCCTTTGCCTTGCGCCAGTTGTCCTCGGCCGTCTCGAGATCCTTCAACGTGCCGGCGTGTACGGGCGCAGCAAAGGAATAAAGATCCTTCTGCCGCTGATACTCGTGCTCGGCAGCCACCAAGGCCGCCTCGGCTTTTACCACGTCGGCCACGAATTGACCGACCTCCGGAGACGAGATGGCCAGCAGAGGCGTTCCTTTCATCACATGTTGACCGAGCTCGGCCAATACCTTGGTGACCCGTCCGTTGACGGGAGAGAAGATGTGGCTCACGCGGAGATCGTCGAACGCAAGCCGGCCCCCGACGGACACAGCGTTGGGTACGTCTTGAGTGTGAGCGACCGCCACCGTGAGCTGCGCGTCGTGTATCTGCTTGGGTGATGGCCAGACTTCGTCGGTCGGCTGCGCTGTCACGATGGCACCTTCGCTGAGGACACGCTCGCCGGCAGCGAGGCCTTCTAGGATGGGGACGACGCCGCTCTGCTCGTCACCGACCTTGACCAGCCGGCGCTTGAACATCACTCGTCCATCGGATCGCGTTCCACCTGCTACGAACACGAATGCCGATTCGTTGATGCGCGCCACGGCGTCATGCGGGACTGCTAGAAGCCGAAGAGGGCGCTCCCGGATCGCTACGGTCGCTACCATCTCGGGTTTGAGCGCCTCATCCTCGTTGGCGAGACCGCAACGTACGCGCGCGGTCCGGAGCACCGGATCGACCGTGCTGGAGATCCAATCCACCTTTCCGTGAAAGACGCGCCCGGGGTAGGCCATCGCGCGAATATCGACATCGGCGCCCTTCTTGAGGCGAGGAAGGTCCATGTCCTGGACGTCCGCATAGATCCAGACCTCTTTGATGTCGCCGATCGTGAACAGCTCGGCGGCGGTGCCACCCGAGTACTGGCCCTGGACCTCGGCGCCCGGATTGACCATCCGGGAAATGATCTCCCCTTCGATGTAACTCTTGAGCGTGTACTCTTGCGTAACGACGTCGACCGCTCCCGATTTCAGCGTCGACGCGCGTTTCTGCGCCCGGTCATATTCCGCTTTTGCGGTACGAAACGTGTCCTCGGCCTGCTCGTATTCTCTTAGCGCGGAAGCGCCGGCCTTGTAGAGGCGCTCTTGCCGATGATAGTCCGCTTCGCTGGCGACTAGGTCCGCCTGTCCTTTGACGAGGTCCGAGAACGCCTGTCCGACATCCGGCGAGACGAGCGCCAAGAGCGGTGCGCCCTTCTTCACACGTTGTCCAGGTTGAGCCAGGACACGGGTTACCCGTCCTGTAACTGGCGAGAAGACGTGCGTGACGTGGAGATCGTGGAAAGCAACCCGTCCGGCGGCTGTGATGGCCTGAGGGATATCCGCCACAGCGACGGTCGCCACGCGAATATCCGCCTTCTGCATCTGCTCTTGACTGAGCCAGACTTCGTCCTGAAGGGGCTGTCCCGGAAGGCCGTGGGCCTCACCTCTGTTGCAGCCAACACCGAGACCTGATAGCGCAAGTACGGCGGCTCCTGCTATCGCATTGCGGTTGTTCTTCATCTACGTGTCCTATCAGTGAAACGAAGCCGACGTGGCCTGCTCTAGTTGGTAGACGGTGTCCCAATAGTTCGCAAGGTCTTGGTGGTATTCTAACCGGCTCGCGACATACGCTCGTTGTGCGTCCATGAAGTCAATGAATGAGGCGGCTCCTTTTTGATACATGTGCTGAGCAAGGTCACGCGAGATTTTGGCTTGCTCGAGAAGCTTGGTCTCCATGCGCTCCACCTGTCTCTTCGCCGCGACGTAACCGGCGAACGCCTGGGTGACGTCCGACAGGACCTGGGCCTTGACCTTTTCGAGAGTCCGTTCGGCAACACGGGCGTTGCTCGCGGCGCGTTGGATCTCGCCTTGCTGCTGGTAAAGGATAGGAACGTTGCCTTGAAGCCCGGCGGTGACGCCGGGCTCTGACGAACAGGAGTCGGCGCTACACTGCTCCGAGTAACCGAGCGAGAGCGCAATGTTGGGAAGACGCGCGCGCTTGGCCTGCCGTACCAATACCTCCGCCTGTTCTAGATTCGCAACCGCCATCTTTACGTCGGTGCGATTGCCGAGCGCGAGTGCGTGGAGCGACTGCACGTTAGTCTGCGTTAGGTGCGCGAGCGGGCTGTAGTCGATGCCGGTCGTCAGTGTGACGTCGGGTAGCTCGCTACGTACCCCGAGCACGAACATCAACGAGGCCATCGCCTGTTTGAGTCCGCTCTCGGCTTGATCGAGGCCTTGCAATGCTTCGAGTTGCGCCTGGGTAACGCGCGATAGATCGAGGCCGTTTATGGCGCCCTCGTCGTAGCGTGTTTGATTCAATTTCAATTGTTTGTCGAACGTGTCGAAAGAGTCTTTCGCCGCTTCGACGTTCAGCCTGGCCATCACCGCCGCCACGTATGCCTGTCGAAGCTGCGCGAGCTCCAGCCGTTTAATGTCCTCTATGTTGACTCGGGCCGCGGCGAGCGCCTTCGAAGCGGCCTCGATGCGAAGCGAGCGCTTGCCCGAGAGTTGGTCCTCGATCGCGGCATTGTCCGTCAACCCGACACCGAAGCCCCAGAGGTTGGCGCGGGCGTTGGTCCCCACAGAATAGAGGGCATCGTGGGTCAACGTCGGCGTGTAGACCACCGAGAGGTCAAGCCCCGGATTCGGGTGTGCCCCGGCGGCGCGCAAGTCGCCCTCGACTCCCTGCGTTCCATATTGCGCGATCAATAAATCGAGGCCACGCTCGAGGAACAGGTGCTCCGCGTCTGCGAGGCTAAGTCTCGCAGGAAGTGCGTCTTCCGCCGCAGCCGCATGCGCCGCGCCGAGGAACGCGCAGGGCGCCAGGCAAATAAACGATAGTGTCTTGAGGGTTGTCAGGGTCTTCATGTCGCAGGTCTCTAGACGAGCGGGGATCTCCGCGAGCCAGTCATCGGGATTCCTTCAGCGCCCATGGCCACCAGCCATGAGAGTTCGGGAGTGTCACCGCTCCTGATCTCCTTCAGCGCCAGATGCCACGATGGCCCGCACATCCAGGCGATGCAGCGCAATCTTCTTGAGCACGGTGGGATACGACACCCCCATGGCCCGCGATATGTCCGTACGCCGGCCGCGCAATTCGCGAATCAGCATGACCAGGTAGTCTCGCTCCATGTCGGCCAGGCTCGGGAGACGCCCGGTCGAATCGGTGCCAGCGGCGAGCCGCCAAGGTAGCGGATCGCGACGCCCGTACAGGTCAATCGGCGCATCGTAGAACACGATCGAGCCCTCACCGATCTCCTGGTCATTGGGAGCGCTCAAGGCCACCGCCCGCTCGACGATGTTGCGCAGCTCGCAAACGTTGGCGGGATACGAGTGAGACATCAGCTTGCACTCCGCGGCTCCCGAGAAGCGCAAGGAGGGCCGGCCCAGCCGCGAGGCATAGTGACCGAGGAACTTCCGGGCCATCCCCAGGATGTCTTCCGGGCGCTCCCGAAGCGGCGGAATGATCATACGGGAGACGTCGAGGGCATGAATCAGCTCCTGGCTGAGACGCTTTTGCTGGAGCAGCTCGCCCACGCCGAACCGCGAGCTGACGATGACCCGCAGCGGCCGACGCGCCGATTCGCGATCAGAGAGCAGGTAGCCGATCCAGGTCTGGCCTGCCGCCTTCAGATTCTCGACATCCTCGACGAACAGGGTGCCGTGAGGCGCCCAGCCACGCATCTCCGTCGCGCTCACGAATTGCGCCGGCGCGGCTCTGAATTGACCCATCTTGGCGCTCGGATCCTCGTCATGAACCAGGCGCGCGAGCTCCTTGATGCCGCAGCCGCGCTCGCCCTGGACGATGATCGGCGTCGTCGCCACGGTGGCGAGTCGTTTCGCGATCGCCAGCACCGCCGCCAACTTGGGAGAATCGAGAAGCCAATGACTTGGCACCTCACTGGCAACCGCGGCTGCGCGCCGCCCCTCGAGCGCCCGTACGACGTCCACGTTCAAGTCGGCAAGCTCCAATGTCATGCTCGCTCCTCTTTTATTGTCGTCGTGTGCATTGTAGTTCTCGCCATTGCCGCCAACTCCGGTGTCCGGTCCACACCGATTGCGGCTGGCGGGCGCCTTAACGACGGTCGTTTTCTTGCGGCCTTGCGCGCATCGCCCATTTGCAGGGACGGTACCAACCACTATCGTTAAAACCGCGTTAAAACCGAGGACCGCCGTCGGAGGCGATTGGCACCGATGCCCGTTACGACGTCAACCCGAAATCTTTACGAAACAATCGGCGTGCAGTTCGACGACGCAACGAAGGCGAAATGCAAGATGGCGGATTTGCGGATAGGACCAGCCTCTCGAAACGAGGCCGCGTAGGACGAACTTCCGAGGACGGTCGATTGAGTAGTCGAGGACAAAACCGAACCACTTCTGTTTTTAACATCACTTTAACTTTCAGGCGCCGAATGCTTCACCGCAGGAGGTTCGGTCATGAGCGTTGAAAACAAAGTCTCGAAGCGGTCGGTGGGCCTGGTTGGGGCGGGATTTGCCGCGTTGCTCGCAGCGAACGGATGTGCGACGGAGGCGCCCAGCGCGTTTAATCCCTCGCTGACGCCGGTCCAGTACGCGCAGATCTCGCAGGATCAGTGCACAGGGGTTCCGGCCAAGGAGCGCGAGCTCGGTGTCCTCGCGTACCGAGACGCGGTCGCGAACGTCCAACCGTTGAAGGAGGAATACACGGTCGGGAAAACGAAGCTGACGCATGATCGGGGCGTCAAAATTGCGATTAGGGCCCAGCCGTCGATGACGGCTCCCTGGCTGGAGCGCGTCGCGATCTGCCATGTGGCTCTGGTCAGAGCCGGCCAGATCGCGGCGAACGCAGGTGATCCACAGGTGGTACCAGGCGCGAGCATCGACGTCGAAGCGGCCTACACAGGCTACATCGTCAGCGTCCGGGTTCCAGATGCCGACGGGGCGGCCGAGGTAATGCGGCGCGCGACTGTGGCGCTGACCGGCGGCACGGCACCGGCGACCGCCGAACGTTAGCTTAATCGTTGACCACCCGGCGTGGCGCACGGTGCGCATGCCGGGAATCGTGCGAAAGGCCTCGAAAGTCCGGGTGAAAGCCGAAAAACCCGCACGGGCCCTCGGTTCTAGGAAAGGCACGAAGGTTGCGTTACCGCTGGACGCAGACTGCCGGCGGGTGAGTGAGGAGGGCCCGCCGCAATGATCCACAAATCAACGAAGGAACCCTGGCCATCGCATCCACTGGGCGCGGCGCTCGCAGCCTTCCTCGGCGTCGCGGCGGCCGCGGCGGTGACGCCGATCGCGGTTCTCGTCCTCGGGCGCGAAGATGTCGCGAACGTCGCGATCCTCTACCTCTTCCTCATCGCGGCGGTGTCGATCCGCCTTGGTTATCGCCCATCGATTCTAGCCGCGATCACCAGCACGCTCTGCTTCGACTACTACTTCCTTTCTCCGTATCACAGCTTTGCCATCATGCATGGCCGCCAGTTGCTGACCTTTGGCGGCATGTTTGGCACCGCTCTTTTCATCAGCGCCCTCAACGAACGGTTGCGCAAACAGGCGCGGGCGGCCCGGCAAAGTGAACGGCGGACAGAGCACCATTATGCTCTCGTCAGGACGCTCGCGGACGCGGAGTCACTGGAGACGCTCTGCACCAATGCCATCCGGCAGATCGAGCTCGCCAGCAACGTCGTGGTCAGCATTCTCCTCCGCCGTGGCGAAGAAGGCTTCCATACTGCGTTTCGCGCCGGTGGCGCGTCGGCGCTCGAGACGGAAGATCAGGGCGCGGCCGAGTGGGCGGCTGCCCACCTCGAAATGGCGGGGTTGGGAAGTCGCGAGTTTCCCGGCGCGACGGCGACCTATCTGCCGCTCATCGCGGCCAGAGGTTGTGTGGGTGTGCTCGCCCTCAGGCCGCGGGAAGGGGGCGCGCCCCGGCCATCTTCGCTGATCGTCTCCATGGCCCGCCAGGTCGCGATCGCGATCGAACGGGTGCTCCTCGCCGACGAAAAACACGCCGCGCTTCTAGATGCCGAGACCGAGAGAATCCGAAGCGCCGTTCTGAGCTCGGTGTCGCACGATCTGCGCGCCCCTTTGGCGGTGATCGCCTCCGCCTCCAGCACGTTGATCGAGCATGGCGATCGGCTGCCCGGAAGCGGTCGCGCAGAAATGGCGCGCATCATCCACGACGAGGCCCGCCGCCTCAACGAGCTCCTCAAGAGCCTGCTCGATATCACGCGCTTGCAGTCCGGATCGCTGCACGTCAACCGCGACTGGGAAAGCCTAGAGGAGGTCGTCGGCAGCGTGCTGAACCGGATCGACGAGCGTTTCCGCGGGCGCCACCTCCTTACAAATGTGCCGAGCGATCTGCCGCTGCTTCACATCGACGCCATCCTCATAGAGCAGGTTCTCCTGAACCTGATAGATAACGCCTTCAAACATTCGATCAGCGATCAACCGATCGAGATCGACATAGCGACGCGCGGTGCGGAGTCCGCCGTCGTTTCCGTGATCGACCACGGGAGCGGGATCGATCCCTCGGAGCTGACGCGCATCTTCGACAAGTTCTACCGGAGCGGCGCCTCGCTGGGCGGCGGCCTCGGCCTCGGCCTCACCATCGCGCGCGGAATCATCGAGGCGCACGGCGGGCGGATCTGGGCCACGCAGACCGCGGGTGGGGGACTGACCATCCAGTTCACCTTGCCCTTGAGCACCGGCGCCCCCGGACCCGTCGTCGGCATGGAGCCCTTCGAAAGCGCTTCTACCTGAGCCGACAGCGCAGCCGACGGTGACCGATGGACCCACCATACTGATCGTCGAAGACGACAGGAAGATGATTCGCGTTTTCGCAGCGAGCCTGGAGACCGAAGGCTATCGGATTTACAACGCCGAGACCGGGCAACGCGCACTCGAAGAGGTCAAGACACGCAACCCGGACATGGTGCTCCTCGACCTCGGGCTGCCAGACATCGACGGCCTCTCCTTGGTCCCCCAGATCCGCGCCCACAGCGCCGTCCCGATCATCGTCGTTTCCGCGCGCGAACAAGAATCCGACAAGGTCAAGGCCCTCGACGCCGGCGCCAACGACTACCTCACCAAGCCGTTTTCCGTTCCCGAGCTACTGGCCCGCATTCGCGTTGGCCTGCGCAGCCAAGCGCAGGTTGGCGACACGGCGCGAACCATCGTCGCGTTCGGCGATTTTCGCCTGGACCTCGAAGGACGGAAATTGTGCCAGGGCGAGCGGCCGATCCGTCTGTCGCCCACCGAATTCAAGCTCCTCGCTACGTTGGCTCGCCACGCCGACGAGGTGGTGACGACGAATACCCTCCTCAAGGAAGCCTGGGGCTCGGCCTACAGAACGCGCAACGGGTACGTCAGGGTCTATATGCACGCTCTGCGACGCAAGATTGAAGGGGACCCCACCCACCCCAAATATCTCGTGAACGAGGCCGGCCTCGGCTACCGCCTGCGCACGTCTGCGCTTTAGCTCCGTCCGCTGAGCATCGCGGCCCGGCACCGTTTGACGGCCGCCAACGACCGTCGATCTTTCAAGTGGCGGCAGCGGGTTTCATCGCTTGCCGCCATGTCTTGTTTCGCGCGTGTTTCCAGCGCGTTTCGTCGTATCACGCCGTCACCATTGATGTTTTAGCCGGGTTTTTAACGTGGTTTTAACACCCACATTGGTACCTTGCGCTTGAGCAATGTCACAAGAATCGATCATTTCGGAGACGTGGTGGTTTGACGGTTCGCCGACGGTCATCACAACAGAAAAGGGGGCACCAGTGAATAGGACACGCCAGTTACGCCTTCGGTTGCTTGCAACGGTTTTTGCAGCAGCCTCCGTCATTTCGGCCCGAACGGTCGCCGCCGAACCGGTCGCCCAGGCCTCGCCGCCGCCCGCCTTACCCACCCCGCTGGCCGAGCTCCCCCCGCCGGCGGGATCGCCTCAGCCCCCGGTGATGCTGGCTCAGATTCCACCGCCGGCCACGCCTGCCCCAGTGGCCGCGCCCGCGCCGGCGGCCCCGCCGTCGACCGACCCGCCGGCCCAGACCACGAATGACACCGAGCCGTTCGCTTGGGGAGACTTCACCTGGCTCAACGGCAACAGCCGCCAGTCCAAGGCGCCCCTGGACACGAAGTACTTCACGCCCGAAATCCTGTTGGACGTGAACTACACGGCGTCGCTGAATAACCCGATCGACAATACGGTCGTTGGTTCGACGGCGCTATCCCGCAATCAAGAATTCACCCTGGCGTTCATGGGCTTCGGCGGCGATTTTCACTACGACAACGCCCGCGGCCGTATCATGACCCAATTTGGTGTCCGGTCGACACTGGTACCGCGCAACGACTTCAGCGCAACGCGCGGCCAGTTCGACCTTTATACGGCATTGCGCTACGTGAGCGAGTCGTATGGCGGTCTTCACCTCCCCTATCTGCACGGCATCAACATCGACGCCGGCATCTTCATGTCGTACGTAGGTCTCTTCTCGTACGACAACTACGAGAACTGGATGTACCTGCCGTCCTTCACGTCGGACAACACGCCCTGGTTCTTCAACGGAATCCGGATCCAGATCTTTCCGACCGACAAGCTAAAGATCGAGCCCTGGATCATCAACGGCTGGCAGACCTACGGCAAGTTCAACTCGTTGCCGGGCTTCGGTGCGCAGACGCTTTGGCGTCCGACCGAGTGGCTGTCGTTCATCTCGAACGACTACGTGGGCTGGGACACCCAGGACAACCCCGGCCGCATCCGCTTTCACAGCGACAACAGCTTCCAGATGCGCTGGTACAACCAGCCGAACGGCAACCTTCCGTTCATCCGCGCGGCCTTCTCCATCACAGCCGATATCGGCGGAGAGAGTGGCGGAGGGCCGACCTCTACGGTCACCCCGTTCGGCGGCAAAGGCACAGAGGGCAATTGCACACCCGCGACGCCGTGTACGCAGCACTTCCTCAGCGCTATGGCTTACCACCGGCTCTGGTTCTCGCCCAAGTGGGCCTGGACGGTGGGTGGCGGCGTCATGAACAACCCCGGCCGCTATCTGGTTCTCGCTCCGACCGGAAATGCTTCACCGGCCGGTATCGTCCAGCCCCTCGGCACCGCGCCGGCGACCAACGGATTCGACCTGAGCTCCGGTACGAAGTTCAATGCCTGGGACTATGAGACCGGGTTTCAATGGATGCCGAACGAGCAGTTCACGTTCGACGCCGAGTTCAATCATCGGCAAGCCGATGTCAACTACTTCGCGGGCCACGGTGGCGTGACCTCGCCGGACGGCTACATCACCACGGCGACGCCCGCTGGCTGGCGCCCCGATCTGACCAAAGCCGACACGCGGATCATCTTCGCGGCTCTCACCCGTTTCTAATCGCCTCAACTCGGAGATCTGTCATGAAATCCAAGACCGCAAAGACCGCTGTTAATCGGAAGTTCTTCATCCTGAGCATCTTCCTCGTTATCGTAACCGCTGGGTTCATCGGCATCGGCTGCCACGAGGGCGGGGAGGGTGATCGATGCAATCCGGACTTGCCGCCGAATGCCGACGAGTGCGGCGGAGGCGCACTGACCTGCCAGACGCCATCGACCTGCGTGGAAAGCTACTGCTGCCCCACGCCGTCCTCGTCGAGCACGAATGGCTATTGCAACGGGCAGTTGTGCCCGCCGGCACCGGACGCCGGTACCTGAAGAATCGGCCCGACAAACAGTCCCAGCTGCCGTTCCCGGAAACACTTCGCATCGCACGATGCGAGGTGTTTCCGGGGTACCCCAAGGAGGTCACTCATGGATCGAAGACACAAGTACATCTGCACCGGGTTCGTCGTGGCAACTCTGCTCGCATCCGGAACATGGGGAACACGGAGTGGGACCGCTGTAGCCAGCGGCGGGACGCCTCCTCCACACGACAAGATCGCCTTGGGCGAGGATGACGTCAAACAGCTGGTGCTCCTCATGGACCAAGATAAGAATGGAAAGGTGTCGGAGCAGGAGTTTATGAGATTCATGAAAGCGGAGTTCAAGAGACTGGACAAAGACAAGAGCGGAGAGCTGGACGTCAAGGAGTTGAAGGAATCGCAGATCCGGTCGAGCACTACCTTCATGACTGGCGGAAAGTAAGCTTCCAAGCCGCGAACCGGCGGCGCAACAATGTAGCTCCCCACGACAAGGGGCCGTTCAGGGCTTTGATAGATAGCCAAGGAGTAGTCGTAGACGTGGGTTATGAAGACTGATGGCGAAGGGCGGCGGTCGGCAGACACGCTGGTTCGCGTCCGCTGCGATGACGCTGCCTTTCTTCGCGGGTGCCTGCGCGGAAGCCCCATCCCTCAGCATATCGACGGCGGCGTTAGCACAGAACCCCTGCGGAGACGCCAAGGCCTGGCGGGACGATCTGCACATCCTCCAACCGAAAGCGGTGCTGGGAATTGAGCCCCACTACACCCGGAACACCTGCGACGGAACGACTCAGATCATCGGAACACAGATCGTCATGCGTCGCTTGGAGGATTCTTCCTCGGCGGCCCTATCCCGGATGCTTCGGTGCGGCCCTTCACGTGTACTCGTCGGCAAGGATGATCCGTCGATGCCCTCGACGAGCTCTCTCTGGCTCCCGGATGGATGGCTCGACATCGGTGTGAAGCCGGACGGCGGCAATTTCCTCGTCACCCTCAGTGCGGAGTCCGTTCCCAAGAACATCCAGCTCTTCCACCGGACCGTCGATTTCCTAGGCGCGCGCGGTGCAGCGGGTACTCAGTGACCTTCGTCAATACTGTCCCGGCTGGCAGACCGCGGTGGCATTGCAGCCGGTCGAGCAAGTGAACCCAGCATCGAGCGAGCCGCAATCTGTGTCGGTCGTGCACGGCTGGACACAGACCTTCCCGAGCGAGGTGCAACCGCCATCGCCACCTCCGTCGACCATGACAGCGTAGGCGAGGCACTTTAGACCATTGCCGCAGTCGCTGTCCGCGCTGCAGGAGATCCCTTCCAAGCCAGATGTCTTCGGACCGCACGCGCCGAGAATTCCAAGGAGGACCAGCGCGGATAGGATCCGAGGACGCATTACGACAGGCAAAGAACCATACCGCCCGGTAACCATTGAATCAGTGTCGCGGGTCACAGCACCGGGGCCGGTGTCGCTGTAGAAAGAGTCTGGGTCACCTTTTAACAAATTCTTAACTCGGCGGCCGCTCAGTCTCTTTACGTTCTCGCTTCCGAGGCCAAAAATACTTTGCCTGCCACCAGCGTCAAATCCCTACGGAGAACGGTCATCGCGGTTGCGGCCGCTCTCGGCCTTTGGTCCTGCGCGAGCACGGCGCCGGCGACGAAGGCGACTGAGGTCGAGCAGTTGCAATGCGACGGTGCCACCAGCACCGAAACCGATATTCGGGTGATCGAGGGGGCCACCGTTTTGGCGGTCGAACCGCTCTACAGCTACGTTCATACGGCCACGACCGGGACGGACAAACGGGTCGCGGGTGCCAAGCTCCTTATCCGCCCGCCTGAAGGAATCGACGCCGAGCGCGTTCTAAGAATCATCCAGTGTCACAGCGCCCGGGCGGTGCTTGGGCGCATAGACGCCTCGAGATTTCCCGACGACCCTTACTGGCTCGACGGTGCGTGGCTGCAGATCGACCTCGTGCCCGAATCGGGGAACCTGTCGGTCACGGTGCAAGCCGATGACATTCACAAGAACCTCCAGGTTCTGGCCCGAGCCAGAGCGTTCGCGGCGCGGGCACGGCTCCCACCGCCGCCGCCGTCCCCTCCAGCGGCGCACGGCTAAGCCTCGGCTAAGCCGGCGCCGTCGGGTTTCAAGGGCGCAAAGCGTCACAATATATTTCCGCCAGGTAACTTTAGAAAGATTATTTCTTGATTTTTAACGCGGTGGTGAGGTCCAATCCTTTGCTGTCAGGACCATCCTCGGCCGCGGGGCCGAGGCAGGAGGCTCATCATGATGACAATCGCGATTGGAACATTGGCGGCTGCGGTATTCTGCGCCTCTTCGCCGACTTCGGCGCCCGTGCGAACGGACCACGCTCGACCGCAGCAGGTTGCGCTGAGGCTTCAAGATCTGCCGGCACCGGCTCAAAAGGCCTTTCAGGATCAGGCGAACGGCGGCCGCGTCGTCGAGGTGCGGAGCACCCCGGCCGTGTACGAAGGCAAAGTCGTCAAGGATGGCAAGGAGGCCGACGTGAAGGTCGATTCCAACGGCCAGGTCGTCAGTCAGGGGCAAGCGCGTACCCAGTACAAAGGATATTCGGGCTTCCCGCCGTTCGCCTCCCTCGGGAGGTAGTTTGCATCGAACGCGGCCTCGTCGAGGCCACGCCGGAAGATGTCTAGACGGCTTCCGGCACGCCGCAGCCGCGGCATGCCGGTTTGAACCGGCTTGACTACTCGGAAGTGAGCCGCTCGGCGGTCGGCAGGACCGGTCAGGGCCACGCTCGCACGCCGGCGGACCTCGGCCGCTGCCCCATCGTCGGGAGCGCGAACACTGACGATGAAGCCGGTATAGGCCTCATGGACCTGGACGCTGGCGTCTGCAACCACCTGAGGGTCTCAGCGTTTGGCGTTATCTGGCCCGAACTAACCTGTGCGACGTGGCAGATCGCCACACGCTGCAGGGCCCGACATCCCCGGCTCTGCCCTCAGCCCAATTCGAACCCCTCGATCACGCGTGAGCTTCATCTTTCCGACTGCGTATTCCTCCTTCAACCGCTGCGCGCCCGCAATCTCGCCTCGGTACGCGAGCACGCCGAGCTCGCGCTCGTCGGCCGGAACACCCGCGCATTGATCTTCCGAGAGCTGCGTATACCGAGCGGGCGTCAACGACGAGCCGAACCCGCCTCCAGCCTCGGTCGCGCATCCATTCAACGAGAGCAACACGCCCACACCAACCATTCCAAAAACTAGTCTATACATTGCGTCCGACGTTCATCACGTAACCTCCTGAGCCTGAGCATTCGACGCACGAACGTTTAAATCACGTTGGCGGTTGCGCAACGACACCAATGTTGTTGATCGCAAACGTCCGGGCATCCTGCGCATCACGTGCGCTGCCGGAAGCGGCATCGACCTGGGCGCCGTAGGGACATTGCGAAGCGCACGGTATCTGCGGGGAGAGAGACTCAGACCGCAAGGGGGACGAGTTAAAGAGTCGTTAAAAACGTGCGTGCTGCCATCCGCTATGCGTTATCGATCTGTACACGCGATCCTTGGTCGCCGTAATGTCCGCCGCATGTCACCTGATCTTGCGGCGCGGGTCGCCGATCTGGAAGCGTACGTGACCAACGGAACGCCGAAATATCTCTCGTCCCCGGGACCTGGCCACAACGCCTGGATGATGACCGCCACCGCCCTGGTGCTGTTCATGACCCTGCCAGGCCTGGCGCTGTTTTACGGCGGGCTGGTGCGGCGCAAGAATGTCCTCTCCGTCATGGCGCAGTGCCTCGGCTGCGCCGGCCTGGTCACTATCCTATGGTGGGCGGCCGGCTACAGCCTGACGTTCGCCCACGGAACGCCATTTCTGGGCGGGTTGAAGTACGCCTGGCTCAGAGGGGTCACCTCGGCCCCCAACGCCGACTACGGCGCCTGGGTCTCGCAGAACGTCTTCGCGATGTACCAGCTCATGTTCGCGATCATCACGCCAGCGCTGATCGTCGGGGCGATCGCCGAGCGGATGAAATATTCGGCGGTCATGACCTTCATCGCGATCTGGATGTTCGTGGTCTACTTCCCGCTGGCGCACATGGTGTGGGGCGCCGATGGCCTGATGAACGGCGTCTGGAACGCCAAGGCGTCGATCCGGGCCATCGATTTCGCCGGCGGGACGGTCGTTCACATGTCGTCCGGATGGTCGGCCCTCGTGCTCTGCCTGATCCTCGGCAAGCGCACCGGGTTCGACCGTCGCGCCTTTCTTCCCCACAGCGTCGTGCTGACCATGATCGGCACCGGGATGCTCTGGGTCGGCTGGTACGGCTTCAACGCCGGCAGCGCGGTCGCCGCGGACGGCATCGCCGCCACCGCGTTCACCGCCACCACGCTGGCGACCGCGGTCGCGGCCACCGTGTGGCCGGCACTGGAATGGCTGACGCGCGGGAAGCCGACGGTGCTCGGTTTCTGCTCGGGCGCGGTGGCCGGTCTGGTCGTCATCACGCCGGCCTCGGGATTCGTGACACCGGGGAGCGCCGTGATCATCGGCCTGCTCGCCGGTGTGGTCCCTTTTCTGGCCTGCACCAAGCTCAAGGCGATCTTCAAGTACGACGACGCGCTGGACACCTTCGGTGTGCACGGCGTCGGCGGTACGTTGGGGGCGCTCTGCACCGGCTTCTTCGCCAGCCCCGAGGCCAACCCGAACCTGAGCACCAACCTCGCCGGCATCGTGGGGAAGAGCCTCTGGATCGAGCAGCTCAAGGCGATGGGCCTGACGCTGGCGCTGTCGATTGGGGCGACGGCGGTGATCGCGTTGGCGCTCAAGGCGGCGCTCGGGCTCCGTCCCAGCGTCGAAGCCGAGGAGCAGGGACTCGACGACACCGACCACGGCGAAGCCGGGTATCATCCCGACGAGGGCGGCGGACACGGCGAAGAGATCGCCGATGCCGCCAGCCCGGTCGCCGCCGGGCTGGCCAACACGACGCCCTAGTTGCCCCAGTTTGGGAAAGAGCGAGCCATGAAAAGAATCGAAGCGATCATCAAGCCGCACAAGCTAGACGAGGTGAAAGATCGCCTGCGCCTGGTCGGCGTTTCGGGGATGACGATTACCGACGTCAAGGGATTCGGTCGTACGGGCGGCCGGCGTGAGGTCTACCGAGGCTCGGCCTACGTCGTCGATTTCGTGCCCAAGGTCAAGCTGGAGATCTTGGTCAAGGACGAGATGGTGTACGAGGTGGTCAACGCGATCTTAGCTGCCGCGCGGACGGGTAAGATCGGCGACGGAAAGATCTTCGTCACGCCGGTCGATGAGGCGATCCGCATTCGGACCTCAGAGCGTGGCGAGGATGCTATTTAAGGCCTCAAGCTCGAACGGTCGAAATGGTCGCTGGAAGCGTGCCGATTGCGGACTTCTGGCGACGGCATCGCGGGTGAACGTCCGGTTAGGTTTTTCAGGAAATCCGTGTAGCACCCGGCGCTATGACCTGACTGTCACGCATCTTCCACGTCGGATACAAGGGCTCAAGACCAGTGAGAGTCTCCCAGAAAACTCAAGGCGCTCTTTTGGACTGCAGTTCCGCCCCGCGCTCTCGTTGGTACTGCTTTAGCCGGCGCCACAATGTGGTCTTGTCGACGCCGAGAATCGCGGCGGCACTCTTGAGACTTCGCACGCGGGTCATGATTAGCGAGATGTGCTCCCGATCGAGGTCGCGCAGTGTAACGTCATCGCCTATCCGATAACGACCATGGTCATTCGTCGGAATGATCTCTGAGAAAGCGTCGAGCTTGATGGTATCCCCCGGCCACATTAAGAGCGCTCGCTCGATGACGTTCTTGACCTCGCGCAGGTTGGCTGGCCAGGGATGCCGGAGTAACGCAGCCGCAGCCTCCTCGGAAAGGGTGGGCGCAAGTCGCCCGAGATCGGTGCTCAACGAAGCGATGAGAGCTCGGGCCAAGGGTAGAATGTCTTCGGGCCTTTCGCGCAGCGGCGGGATTCGGATCTCCAGGACGTTTAGGCGGAAGAAGAGATCCTTTCGAAAGTGGCCTTCGCAGGCGTCCTGGGACAGGTCATGCTTCGTGGCTGAGATCACCCGTGTCATCTCACCCTGCGTGGCTAGCCCGTCGAGCAGGTGCACGAGCTTCGTTTGAAGAGTCCCGGCGAGATCCCCGACCTCGTCGAGAAAGAGGGTGCCTCCGCTGACCGCGGCCAGCGCTCCGGAAGGCAGCTCCGTCATCGAATGACATGAAAGTGCCAGAAACGGGCGGTTGCAGTGCCGACTGTTGTCGTGTGCCAGCCGGGCGAGCGCGGTTACCTCAGATCCGATCTCGGCGCGCAGCATGATCGGCGCTTCCGATCGGGCAGCCAACAGGAGCGCGTCCAACGCCCTCTGCATCGAGGCGCTGCTGGTAACGAGCTGAATGTGCGACAACCGTTCATACACGAACACCCACCTCCGGCGCTGAACCCTCTGAAGTGGCCACTTACCCGTAGGTAGTCAGCAAGCGACGTGCCATCAATGTGCGGTCCCAAGGGAGTCGAAAATATGCTGCGTCCTCGTTTTGCATTGCCACGCTGCCCAATCGGACCATGCGCCTTGCGGCTCGAACGGATACGGCCTTCCGCAACACGCACGATCTACCTCGAAGAGCGTTGGGCTCGATTCGCGTCAATGCCACTCAGCGCCGCTGGTGTGCGACTCGCAGCTCGGGGAGGCCGTGCCGCGCCTTTTCGAGGAACGCGATCTCGATCAACGTCGGCCATAGCTCCATCGAACCTTTGATAACCGTCAGGACGTCGTCGACAATCTGGAGGAGGTTCTGCTGGAAGAAGTCCGGTTCGAAGCCATAGAACGACTTTCGCATGTTGGCCGCGAACAGCTCGAGAGCAGCGGCGCGCTCGGGCGAAACTGCTTCCTTGGCGGCCCGTTCAGCCCGCAGGCAGACTGCGGAGGTCTTCTCCAGGATCTCCTGGGCATCTTCGGCGCTGACCGAGCCGTCATAGTCGAACGAGATACTCAGATCGTCGAGACGGGTGAGCGAGGCCTTGATCTTCTTCTTGAGAAGGTTCGCCACCTCTTCGTTGAAGATCTCGGCCGTCAACGGGTTGCGCATGTAAGTGTTCTTCTCGCCGCTCCTCGAGAGCTTGCCGCGACAGACCTCGTGCTCCTGCAGCGTCTCGTGCCGATTCTGCATCAGGGCGTAGGGTCGCATCTCGTCGTCGGCGCTAATCATCAGCGAGTCGAGCGTGTAGTTCCGATTGCCGCCATAGCTCGGGCGAAAGAGGTTACGCACCAGGCCTTCGAGCCGCTTGTCGCGTAGGCGCTGATTGAGATGACTGAGGAAGCGTTCCTTTTCCTTGGGCCCGACGTAGAAAACGTCATTGTGCGTTCGCGTCTGCTCGAGCAAGGGGTAGTACTTCTCCTGCGTAGATGGCGTGGAGTCGTCGAACACGATCATCCGAACCGAGTGCCCGTTCCGGAAGAAATGGTCGTCGTACTGCTCGACGGTGTCGCCGACGTCTCGTAGTCGATACGTCGGAATGACAAAGATGACGTCTTTCTGCACAACTATCTCCTGGATCCGATGGGCGAAGGGATCGCGGCTCGCCGAGCAGCCTCATCGCTTGTGTGGAGCCGCGCGATGCTCTAGCGGACGCGACCTGCGCAGGCGCTGAACATCACAAGTGGGCCAGTGCCAGCAGTGACGCGACCGCGACCATGGGTATCGTCAGGCGCCACGGCTCTCGGAGGCTGAGCTACGGCGTCCGCGACCTGCCCTCCAGCGCACCGGAGATATCTGCGCGCCAGAGCGATCACTAGGGCCAAGCCGAGCCCTGGTAGAGAAATGGCGACCAGCAGTGATATCAACAACGCGAGAGAGCTCATCGGTTACCTCAGTGAGCTGGGGCTCGCTCTGAGGAAGAGCATCGGTCGTGCCATTCTCGTCGCACAGAGCGCAGCTCCGTCGGTGGTCCGCGCGGCGCGTTCTGCAGAGTTCTAGCTCGCGGGACCCTGCTATCTGCAAGCAGATGGATCTGGTCGCTCACGACCGTCGGCCGCGGGCAGGCGTCAGCTCGGGATGAGCGAAGCGCCGCTCTTGGAGTCCTACTGCGATGAGTTAAGGCCCGACCGGCGGCTCGGCCGTTTTGTTCATGGCACTGAGCTTGCTTACCTACATCGCTAGAGGTACCGGCAAATGCTCACGTCGACGACAGCCAAACGCTCCAACGGTGTTCTGCTCTCGTTCCCGGCTGAGGCTGGCATCGCTCCGCCGGCGCCACATCGTTGGCGGTCGCGCCTGATTCCTATTCTCGCCGTGCTTGCGGTCGTGCTCTTCGGCCTCTTCATCGCGATCACGCAGAGCCGCAAGCAAGAGACCGTCCGGGATCTGCCTCCGCCGGCGCGGGCGCAAATTTTTCGCCAAAGCCTGACCGAAGTGCGCTCGATCTGTCTCGAGAGTTACGCCGCGCGAGGGGCGCTGCATGACCATTGTATCGAGGAGGCGCAGTTCGTGCTGCTTTTCCCCGAGTGCGATCCAGGGTGCCGAGCGACCGCCAGCGCCGTGCTCCCGCACGCACACCGGTAGGGTGGAAAGAGCCGCACCAACGGCTTTCAACCAACCTGCCGTCCACCATCGAGACCTCGGTTGAGCGAGGCGCCTTTGAACTGCAGGGGCGCGAGGAAGGAAGGAACTCATCACATGAACGCAGGGCCCGTCATACTCATCGTCGAAGACGATAAGGCAATGATCCGCGTACTCACGACCAGCCTGGAGGCAGAAGGGGATCGCGTCCTCGATGCCAGCACCGGCCAGCATGCGATCGAAGAAGTACGGACCCGCAATCCTGATCTCGTACTTCTGGACCTGGGGCTGCCAGACGGGGACGGCGTCTCGTTGGTACCGCAAATAAGGGCCAATACGACCAGCCCGATCATCGTCGTTTCGGCACGCGACCAGGAAGCCGACAAGGTCAAGGCGCTCGACGCCGGCGCCAACGACTACCTCACCAAACCGTTTTCGATCCCAGAGTTGCTCGCCCGAATCCGCGTCGGTGTGCGTAGCCGCACTCACGTGGGGAACACCGGCCAGACCGCCGTTTGCTTCGGGGACTACAGGCTCGATCTAGAGAGCCGACGGCTGACGAAAGGCAAACGCCCGATCCGGATGTCGCACACGGAGGTCAAGCTATTGTCGACTCTCGCCCGACACGCCGATGAGGTCGTCACGACGAAAGCCCTTCTGAAGGAGGTGTGGGGCTCAGCGTATCAGACTCATCCCGGCTACGTGCGGGTCTACATGCACGCGCTCAGGCACAAGATCGAGGCCGACCCAACCCGCCCGAAGTACCTCCTCCATGAAGTTGGCTTGGGATATCGGCTTCGCACTTCGGCATCCCCCCGCGCGTCCGGTGATGGTCGACGCCCTCGCGATGCCAACGCCGCGTAGAAGGAGAGCAGAACAGAGTTCGAGCTGCCGAACCCGTCGAACTTCGGCACTCCCCATTCTAAAATATAGCGTCGTTAAGATGTAGAATGTCTCCTCGCTGACGCCCATCTTGCGGCACACCTCGGCGCACACGGAGGACCCCAATGCACCTCACCTCGACCGCGTTTGCAGCGAACGCCGAGATCCCTACCGCCTACACCTGCGAGGGCGTGGATCACGCGCCGCCGCTCGCGTGGACCGATGCGCCGGTGGGGACAAAGAGCTTCGCACTCATCGTCGACGATCCGGACGCGCCCGATCCGAATGCGCCGAAGATGACGTGGGTGCACTGGGTCGCCTATGATCTGCCGCCCGCGACGAACGCGCTCCCCGAAGGTGGCAAGCTCCCGGCCGGCGGGCGCGAGGGGGTCAACGATTGGAAGCGAACGGGGTGGGGCGGCCCCTGCCCTCCAATAGGTCGTCACCGCTATTTCTTCAAGCTCTACGCGCTCGACCTGGTCCTGCCCGATCTCAATCAGCCGACCAAGGCGCAGCTCGAAAAGGCGATGGAGGGGCACATCCTCGCCAAGGCCGAGCACGTCGGCACCTACCGGAAGAGGAGGGCGCCGTAGCGCGGGCGACGAATGCAGCCTCGAGAGCCTCCGCGCCGACGGCAGCTCGGCGTGGAGGCAATAGACCCCCTAGCGGACAGCAGATCAGCGAACCACGGGTCGGTACCCACACAAGGCTATTGCGTTAAGAAATGGCGGCGACCGCTCCCACCCGGAACAGATCGCGACGACGCCGGTGCTGCTGGCGGCGTTGACTCGACCCGCGCAGACCGTCAGCGTCTAAAGGTATTTCAACGGGCCGCCAAGGCGGCGCAGGAGCTCGATCTCGCCGTCCCGACCTTTCGAGCCGGATGAATTTCTGTTTCTGGTCCGCGCGCCGGGCTTGCATCTCTTGACCTGGCGGACTGAACGAGTAGCTGGCCGCTCGCTGTGCGTAGGCCTCCCAGTCTCGTTTCTCGTTCGGTCGATCGGCTCGGGCGGCTTACCTGATGGCTTCGGCGATCGCGCCGTGGGAGTAGCCAGTAACGGCCATTCGAACGGCGACCTCGGCGTCGAGCCACGAAGGATCGCCGGCACGCTCCTCGAAGTCCCGCGCTCGAGCGGATGGCCGCACCCTTCGGGAGCCCCTTGCGCTCCCCCCAGGCAGGTACCAGGATGCAGCATGCTCAACGGCGTGCTCGGCTCGGTAGGGTGGGTGGTTGTCGTCGGTGTCGTTCTTGCGCTCTACCTTCTCTCCTGCGTCCGCGTCGTGAAGGAATACGAGCGCGCGG
>OCTA010001125.1_pt1 | contig 24734 bp, 23 predicted proteins | sample 1538991 | NCBI WGS metagenome assembly OCTA01 (sample SAMEA3539302, study PRJEB22396) | soil metagenome | biome: tundra; feature: field; material: soil | place: USA | collected 2010-05 | depth 0.15 m | reverse complement strand
CTCCGACTCGGCCTGCGCAATCTTGACCGCGCGCTTAGCGTCCATCACTCGCCCCTCTCATACCGCTGCCGATCGGATTTGCTGGATTCCCAGCCATTCGCGCCCCAGTAGCCGCTGTCATCCCGGTGCACCAGGATCACGGTCAGGATCGCCCGGCGGCTGTGGCTGTAGCCGATCACGCGGACGCTCCGCCCGGACTTGCTGTGCGGATCCGGGTCGAACCACACCGCGTCGATGTCGGCGACAGCCTCGTTCGCCTCGGTCACGGTCACCTCGTGGTTGGCCCACATGTGCGCCGCACCGTTTGTCCAGTCCACATCGATCGCCGCGACTACAAAAATACTACAAAATACTGCCGGAGTGTAGGCGGGCGCTGTCGAGGTGCCCGCGGCGGGGCCTCGACGGGGCCGCACGGCGCCGAGCTGGCGGCAACGATCTGGGGGAGGCGGCCGGACGGGTCAGACCCCTGACTGGTGCGCAAACCGCCGCCCACCGTGAGGGTAAGCCGCTGGCGGCCACCACGCGGCCCGGTCGAGGCGCCACAGCTCGGACCAGGCGCGCGCGCCGTGCGGCCCGTCCAAGCCGCCACCGCGCGGTCAGCTCGACCACGGGAAGACCTCGACCACGGGGCACCCTCGACCACGGCGGCCAGCTCCACCACGCGGCCGGTCGACGCCTGCTTCCGCGGAGCAATCCTCACGCCCGGTAGATGAGTTCCGCGTCTTCGTCCGTTTCGGCGTCGCCGTGCACGACGCTCACCGGGTAGATGCCGGATGCAGCCAGTTCGGCTTCCGTGATGGCCTGGTGGCGGCTGAACAGGGCCGCCAGCTCTGCTGCCCGCCGTACGGCCGCCTCATATTCCGCGCCGTCGAGCTGGCGCGCTCGGCGCGCTCCAGGACGGGCGCATGGTCGACCTGGCCGCGTGGTCGGCCCTGCTGTGCTCGGCGTGCTCCAGGACGGCCGCCGTCGACCTGGTTAGCGTAGAGCGTCGGCCAGGTCAGACACCCGCGGATCATCGGGCCACCGCGCGGCCATCCCAGTGTGCAGCTGCGCGAGCATCCCGAGCAGGCTCGCTGAGTCTGTCTGCCGGGCAACAGGCACGACCTGGACCGCATCAGCGCACGCGGCCTCGACGTCGCCGCCGCGTACGTGGACAGCGGCACGGCGCAACACGTAGTCAACCGCCCATTCCGAGCTGGCCGCATCACCGAGGCCCGCGTAACCGGCCGTGAGCGAATCGAGCGCCTGAACGCGGTAGCGGTCGATGTGAGCGAGATACCCGAGGGTGACACCACGTTCGCAGTCGAACCATTCCGGCTTGTACCAGTACGACCATGCCCGCTGCTCGGCGGACGGCTGGTCCGCGAACTCGGCGGCCAGGTCCGCGGCCTCACCTAGCTTGCGTTCCGCTACGGCCACGTCGCCGGTCATGGCGTACGCGCGTGCCTCGATACCGGCGCTGTGAGCGCGCTCGCTGGCAGCGGCGCGCTGGTCCCGCTGCGCAGCCTGCGCCAGCCCGGTCATCGAGCCCGGTTCACCGGACAGCCACGCCATCTCAGCCCGGCGTGTGAGAGCCGTCGCGGTCATCGTCGCATCGTCCGTTTCGGCGGCCAGTTCCAGCGTCTGACGCCACAGCGCCCGGGCGGCGGGGAAGTCACGGGAGTTCATATACAGCCAGGCCGCGAACTGTGACCACTGCATAGCAACGTCGGCCATCGCCGGACGTACCGGCCCGCGTGCCTCGCTGAGCAGCCCGTCAACAGCGGCGAGCTGCGCCGTGACCGGCTTGACCATCGCGGCGGACCCGAGAGCATCCTCTGCGCGGCGCTGGGCGGCGAGCACCCCGGCGAGGGAATCGATAGCGGCCTGATCGACGCGGCTCGGATGCCGTTGCGCCCATGTGAGCCGTTCCCTGCCGTCCGCGTCCAGGGCGCCGAGCAGAGCTGCGCTGGCGATCGTGGCGGCACCAGTGAGTACCTTCCGCCGGTTCACCAAAGCCATCAGTGCGCCTCCCGCGTCTAGTACCTCATCGAGCCGCCCGGCTACCGCTGGTGTTGCCTGTTTCACGCCGCGGACCAGCTTGTTTATGTAACCGGCGTCGTAGTGGCTGCGGCGCGCTAGTTCCCGTTGCGACATGCCGCGCTCGGCGAGCAGCCGGCCCAGCTCATCACCGAATGTCATCGCATATCCAAGGTCCGCGGGTGCTGGCGGGTGGTGTTGTCCGCTGTCCGTTCTGCAAGGCAGCAGACAGCGCATTTCTACAGTAACCGCGGTAGCGGCAAGGTGGCTTTCTACACCCGCCACGGTTTCTACAGGAGGCGTCATATGGGACGGGCAGCGAGACGGGATGCGGCCGTGGGGCAGCTGAATTCAGACGGCACGCTGGCAGAGATCGGCCGCGCGTACCCAGGCTGGCGGCCGTGGCGATCGTCGGCCGGGCGGTGGTGGGCGGTGCGGCTCATGGCCGGGCCGCCGGCTGACGCGCCTAATGAGTGGGCGCGCACCGTCGACGGTGATACTGCGAGGGACCTGCGGGCCGCGCTCGCCGCGCAGGAGGAACTCGGCCATGCGTCCCGATAACGTCATGCGGCCCGATCCCGCTGAGCTGACGGCCCGGTTCTTCCGGGGGCTGTTCGATGCCTATGACCTGCACTCGGTGAGAGGCATCCACGTGGTAGTGCCGAAGGGAACCCCGGTGTTCGCGGGCACGACCTTAACCGAGGTCGCGTGGCAGATCAGCGAGCACGCCCGGCGCGTGTCATGACAGGCACGGGCGCAGCAGGCAACGGCAACGGCGCGCAGCCGCGCGACCCGTTCGCCGTGGACGTGGAACACGCCCTCGAAGTGCTCCGCCTGGCGTGGGGCGATGCCTACGACATCAGATTCGAGAGCGGCGAGTGGACTGCCGTCAGCAGGGACGACGAGCGCCGTGTCTTCAGCGGGCACACCCCGGACGAGCTGAACCTCGCGATCCGGGCCGACTGGGCACGGAAGGGCACACTGTGACGCTGGGGCCACGTGCTCCAGGACGGCCGCGGTCGAGCTGGCCGCCGCGTGGTCGAGCTGGCCGCCGCCGTCGAGCTGCCCGTATGGTCGAGCTGCCCGCGTAGTCGGCCCTGGCCGGCGCCAGCTCTTCCGATCAGGATTTGCCCGCGAGTCCGACGCTAAGACCATGCTTGATCAGATTGCCGATCTGGTGAAGCTGGCCGGCGATGATGCCAAGGCTCGCCAGAAGATCAGCGACATGATCGCCGAAAAGACCACGCGTGGCGGTCAGCTTCCCTCTGTTGAGGATGTGCGGCGCCGCCTCGGCCTCCATCGCGAGCTGGACTCTAGCGAGACGTTCGGCGAGGCGTGGGCCGCATGGCCGGCCAGCAGGCGCACCGATGAACTCGGCCGGGCGCTGCACCCCGAGTACGTCTCACGCCGTTTCCGTGAGCTGGCTAAGACGGCCGGCCTGCCAGTCATCAAGTTCCACGCGGTGCGGCACACCGCAGCGACCCTGGCCCTTGAGAGCAAGGTTGACATCAAGATCGTGTCCGAGATGCTAGGGCACTCGACAACCCGGATCACTCAGGACCTGTACCAGCACGTGCGGATTATCGGGCCTGCCGGCCGGGAGCGCTCCCGGCCGGCAGGGACTACGCAACTGCATAATGCCTGTTCAGCGCGGAGGGCGTGGGATTCGAACCCACGGTGACGTTGCCGCCACAATGGTTTTCAAGACCATCGCCATCGGCCACTAGGCGAGCCCTCCTGTGCGTCACAGCCTACGGTAACGCCGACCGGGACGTCAGCCGGCGCGGCCAGGCCAGCCCGTCACCGACGATCGCGGCCAGCGCCAGGTAGGCTTCGGCCGTGTCGCCGCTGAGCAGCTCCAGCTCGACTTCCGCGCCCTCTTCCAGGTGCGGATCGTAGGGAATCCGGGTCACCGCCCGGCAGCGGGCGGCAAAGTGATGCTCGAGCCGGTCCAGGTCGACGGTGCTCTTGCTCTTCGGCCGTATCGCCGAGAGCACGACGACCGCGTTCCTGACCAGGTCACCGCAGTTGTGGGCCTCCAGCCAGTCCAGGGTGGCACTCGCGCTGCGGGCGCCGTCCACCGACGGCGAGCTGACCAGGACGATCTGATCGGCCAGCCGGAGCACCCCGGACATGGCCGAATGCAGCAGGCCGGTCCCGCAGTCGGTGATGCAGATCGAGTAGAAGTGCTCGAGCACGCGGGCGGCGTCACAGTAGTCATCGGCGCCGAAGGCGACCGATACTCCCGGGTCACGGTCGGAGGCGAGCACCTCGAGCCGGCTCGGCGCCTGCGAGGTGAAGGCGCGTACGTCGGCGTAGCGCCGGACCTGGTCCCGCTCGTTGAGCAGGTCCCTGATCGTCGCGGCGGTCTCCAGGCGGACCTTGTCCGAGAGCGTGCCGCGGTCGGGGTTGGCGTCGACGGCTATCACCCGGTCGCCGCGGAGCGTCGCCAGCGTCGCGCCGAGCCCCACCGCCGTGGTCGTCTTGCCCACGCCGCCCTTCAGGCTCAGCACCGCGACCCGGTGGTGACCGCCCGCGACCGGGGTCCGCACCCGGTGGATGAGATCGCGGCGACGCATCTCGGCCACCGACTCGCCGAACCGGAGCAGGCCGCCGGTCGCCCGGTACACGTTGCGGCGCCAGCCCGACCCGGGGGCCGCCCGCTTTCCGTGCACTAGGGACTCGGTGGTCAGGCTGCCCGATGTCTCGTGCACTGGCTCGGGCACTGGCTCGGGCACTGGCTCGGGCTCAGGGACCGGCGGCAGCGGTGGACGCAGGTCCTCCCGGATTCCGCCGCGGACGCCGTCCGCCGCTGGCGGCCCCATCGCGGGGGCGGAGGGAAATGTGGCAGGCCCAGGTGCTGGCGGGAGCTCGAGGCCGGGCAGCGGCTCCATCGGCGGCACGGGACCCGCGTCCGCGACGAAGCCCAGGTCCGGCAGGTAGCCCGCGTCCTCCGGGTAGTCCCCGCCCTCAGGCCCGTACCCCGGGTCCTGCGGGTATCCCAGCTGCCGCGCATAATCCGCGTCAGTCGCGTAGCCGGCGTCCACCGCGTAGCCCGGTCCCTGCGGATAACCCGGTTGCCCCGGAGCCGGCTGATGATTCCTCGCGGGCGGCCGGTCCCGCGGGACCGGCAGGTAGCCAGGGCCGGCCGGATACTCCTCCTCGCGGGGATAGAACGCAGGCTGCGGATAGCCGGGACCGGCCGTCTCGGGTTCCCCGGGCTCGCCCCAGCCGGCCCACCCGTCCGCCGCCGGGTGCGCCTGGTCCTCGTGCGAGCCGCTCGGGTCGTCCTCCTCATGGGGGTCAGCAGCGGGCCGGCCCGCCAGGATGTCACGCCAGTCGCCGGCGAAGTCGTCAGGGATGCCGGCGCCTGGGCCGAAGATCTGCGGCGTATCGTTGTTGGTGGTCACAGGTCGTCCCCCTTGGTCCTCAGGGGTGGGCGCGCATGCGGGCGGGGTTCGTCCATCTATCCGAGCGTAAGCCAAAGCACACGCAATTTCGATACCCAGAGCGCCGGTTCGGTGGCACTCAGTTGCGACCTGTGGGGCTCGTGGCTGAGCGGATAGCCCCGTGGTGGCACAGTTGGCAGCCTCGGCCATCCAACGGCAAACCGGCCATCGGGCGAAGAACGAGCGAAGGAGAGACCCATGCGTGCCGTCGTCATCACCGAACCCGGCGGACCAGAAGTCCTGCGCTGGCTCGACGTTCCCGACCCGGTCCCCGGCCCCGGGGATGTGCTCATCGAGGTCGCGGCCAGCGGGGTGAACCGGGCCGACCTGATGCAGCGGGAAGGGCACTACCCGCCGCCGGAAGGCGCGCCGCCCTACCCGGGCCTGGAGTGCTCCGGCCGGGTCATCGCCGTCGGCGACGAGGTCACGGCCTGGCGGCCCGGTGATGAGGTGTGCGCGCTGCTGTCCGGCGGCGGGTACGCCGAGCAGGTCGTGGTGCCCGCCGGACAGCTGCTCCCGATCCCGGCCAAGGTGGACCTGACCCAGGCGGCCGCGTTCCCGGAGGCCGTCTGCACGGTGTACTCCAACCTGTTCCAGGTGGCCGGGCTGGCCCGCGGCGAGACGCTGCTCGTGCACGGCGGCAGCAGCGGGATCGGCACGATGGCGATCCAGCTGGGCAAGGCCTTCGGGGCCCGGGTGGCCTGCACCGCCGGGTCGGCGCAGAAGCTGGCCCGGTGCCGTGAGCTCGGCGCCGACGTGACCATCAACTACCGCGACGAGGACTTCGTCGCGGCGCTGCATGATGCCACCGACGGGGCGGGCGCGGACGTCATCCTCGATATCATGGGCGCGAGCTACCTGGAACGGAACCTGGCCGCGCTGGCTACCGACGGCCGCCTGGTCATCATCGGCCGCCAGGGCGGCAGCAAGGCCGAGATCAACCTGGGGGTCCTGCAGGGCAAGCGGGCGAGCGTGCACGCCACCACGTTGCGATCCCGGCCGGCGCAGGAGAAGGCAGCGGTCGTGGCGGCGGTCCAGGACCATGTGTGGCCGCTCATCGACGCCGGGAAAATCGCCGCCATCATCGACAGGGAGCTGCCGATGTCCCAGGCGGCGCAGGCGCACCGGGCGATGTCGGCCAGCGAGCACATCGGCAAGATCCTGCTCTGGCCGGAATGAACCCGGAATGCCCCGGTGGGACGCGGCAGCGAGTGTGATCGGACAAACTAGGGGAATGAGCGACGGGATGAACCCTCAAACACAAGAGCACCCGCAGGTCCTCGTGGTGGGCCCGGACGGCATCACGACGACGGGCGGCGAACAGGACGAGAACGCCAGTCACGAGCGTCCGGTCACCGAGATGGTCGAGCAGCCGGCCAAGGTCATGCGGATCGGCAACATGATCAGGCAGCTGCTCGAGGAGGTCAGGGCGGCTCCGCTGGACGAGAAGAGCCGGGCCCGGCTGAAGGAGATCCACGAGAGCTCCATCAAGGAACTCGAGGACGGGCTCGCGCCCGAACTCGTCGACGAGCTTGAGCGGCTGTCGCTGCCGTTCGAGCAGGACGGGATACCCAGCGAGGCCGAGCTGCGGATCGCCCAGGCGCAGCTGGTGGGCTGGCTGGAGGGCCTGTTCCACGGCATCCAGACCACGCTGTTCGCCCAGCAGATGGCCGCCCGGGCCCAGCTCGAGCAGATGCGCCGCGCGCTTCCGCCGGGGATGATGCCCCCCGAGCAGGAGCCGCTGCAGCGTCCGGACTCGGGACCGTACCTGTAAAAGACCATTTCCGCCGAACGGACCCGGCTGCGTCAGGCAGCCACGGCTCGAGCCGTCCGGGCGAGACGCCGTGCCCGGGTGGACTGCGGCCTTGATCAGGGGCGGCCGAAGCGGAGCCGTCCGAGCCAGGCGGCGGCCGCCGCGAACTCGGGGTCCGAGGTCCCCGGGCGGACCTGCGTGGTGGCGCCGTCGCACCGGGCGTAGCTGCCGAGGAAGCGGACTTCCTGACACACCCGGCGAAGTCCCATCAGCGCCTCGCCGACCCTGGCGTCGTCCACGTGCCCTTCGCAGTCGATGAAGAAGTAGTACTGGCCGAGCCGGTCGCCGGTCGGCCGCGACTGGATCGTGGTCAGGTTGATGCCGCGGACGGCGAATTCGGTGAGGATCTCGAGCAGGGCGCCTGGGTGATCCTCGGCGAGGAACGCGGCCAGTGAGGTCCGGTCCGCGCCGGTGCGCGCGGGCAGCGGCCTGGGCGGCGACACCACGACGAACCGGGTCACGGCGTTGGCCCGGTCGTGCACGTCGGGCACGAGCACCTCAAGACCGTACCTGTCCGCGGCGAAAGCGCCCGCCAGTGCGGCGTCCACCTGGCTGTCCGCCGCCTGGCGAGCCGCCTCGGCGTTGGATGCCAGCGGCACCCACTCGCAGTCAGGCAGGTGGCCGGCCAGCCAGCCACGGCACTGCGGCATGGACTGCGGGTGGCCGCCGACCTTCTTGATGTCCCTCAGCGCGGTACCCGGCCGGGCCAGCAGCGCGAACGCGATGGGAACCTGCAGCTCGGCCACGATCACCAGGTCGTTCCCCGTGGCCAGGTCATCGAGGGTCGCGGTGACCACGCCCTCGACCGAACTCTCGATCGGGACCACGGCGCGCTGCGCCGTGCCTTCCCGCACGCTGGCCAGGGCGGCCTGGATGGTCGGGCAGGACAATGGTTCGGCGTCGGGGTCGACGGCGCGCAGCGCCGCCTCGGAGAAGGTGCCCTCCGGGCCCAGGTAGGCGTACGGCATAGCCCACATACTGCCAGCATCGGCTGAGTGCGCGGGCCGGACGGACGGTCAGGCCGCGGCCGCGGCCACCAGGATGATCTTGGTGAGGATGCTCTTCATATCCATGTCCCCTTTAACTTCTTCATCATCCGGCACATCCGTCACGCCGGAACTTGCCCGCTATTCGGCGCCGAGGCGGCAGCAGATTGCCCTGACTGACATTTCTTCGCGGCGTCTGGCGTAGCGGGCAATCGGGCGATGACCACCAGCAGGGCCAGGGCGGCGAGGCCGAAGGCGTCCTGCACCACCCGGGCCGCCTGCACCGGCACGTCATGCACGCCCAGCAGGACCTGGCCCGCCCACGGGACGGTCAGCGCGAAGAACACCGCGGTTCCGGCCGCGATGGCCGTCCGCCGCGGTGACCGCCCGTCCGCCAGGATCGCGCCGATGACCACCACCACGACCAGGAAATGGTGGATCCAGGAGACCGGCGAGAGCAGCACGCCGAGCAGTGCGGTGACCGCGATGGCCTCCGTCTGCCTGGATTCGCGGGCCAGCCGGCTGACCACGGCAAAGCCGGCTACCGCCACGGCCAGGGCCAGCACGGCCCACACCACGCCGGGGGCCTGACCGGGCAGGAATTCCCTGAGCAGGATCCCGCGCAGCGACTGGTTCGAGGTACCCGCGTTGGACCCGAACCGCCCGGATTGGAAGATCACGCTCATCCAGTACGTCGTGGAGTCCTGCGGCAGCACCAGCCAGGCGCCCAGGGTCCAGGCCAGCGCCACGATGGCTGCGGTCACCGCGGCGCGCCGCCGGCCGGATAGCCACAGGTACACGATGAACACCCCGGGCACCAGCTTGATCGCGGTGGCCAGGCCCACCAGCGCGCCCCGCGGCCACCGCGGGGCGCGGGCCGCGCAGTCCGCCAAGGCCATCGCGAGCAGGACCATGTCCACCTGGCCGAATCGCATTTCGTCCCGCAGCGGGAACAGGTAGGCGCAGGCCGCGAAGAGGACCGCGAACACGACGGCCTGCATCCGCCCGGACCCCGCCCGGCGCAGCAGCGGCGCGAACGCGAACCAGATCACCACGGCGAGCGGCCCGTAGATGACGGGCACCCAGACCAGCTGCGCCACCGGCCAGGGCAGCAGCGCGAGCGGCACCGCGAACAGGGCCGCGGTCGGCGGATAGGTGAACGGGAGCAACTGCGGCGGCTGGGTGAGCATGGTGTACAGCGGCTGGCCCTGCAGCACGCTGAGGCCGCCGGTGCGGTAGACGTCGAGGTCTACCATCCGCTGGTCGGGTGGGCTGGTCAGGTAGCCGCGCACCAGCGGCGCGACGGCGGCGAGCGCGGCGACCCAGGCGAGCACGCCGAGCAGCGTGACCGCCCAGGGCGGCCAGCTGGCTACCCGCCCGGCCACCCGGGCCGGCCAGGCGGCCGGGCCGGCTCGCCCCGCCTGCGCCTCGGCCGGGACTCCGGTAGCGGTGCTCATCGTCCTCACCCGGCCTTCGTCGCGGTGCTCAGGACCACCAGCCACACCGTCGCCCCGGCCAGGATCACCGGCGTCACCCCGTGCCTGATCACCGGCTGCAGCCAGGTCAGACCGGGCGGCATCGTCACGTCGGTCGCCCGGGCGGGCAGGTAGCCGAAGCCGAGCGCCGCCGTCCGGGCCAGCAGGAGCCAGCCGATCCCGTCGGCCACCGGGGCGGACACCAGCGGGATGAGGGGCAGCAGCGCCCACCCCAGCGCGTCGTACCAGGGCAGCACATAGGGCCAGGCGAAGAGCCACGCGAGTACCAGCGCGAACACGACACCGGCGGCCGCGGGCCCAGCGGCCGGCCCGGCTGGATCGTCGAGGATCCCGGGTATCCCGCGGATGAGCAGCACCGCGAGCACCACGGTCAGCGCGATGGCCCCGGCCTTGACGATGTCGGTCGCGGCCGTCCCGCCGACCACGAGATGAATGACGGTCCGGATCACCCGCCAGGGCGACCCGATCGACACCATGCTGCTGGCCTGCGAGGACTGCCGGAGCATGGCGGACCCGCCGATGGCCACCGCCGCTCCCGCCGTGACCACGAACCCGGCGCCAAGCGCGGCCAGCGGCGCGACGACCCGCCGCTGCCGGCCTAGCCGCATCACCAGGGCGATGGCCAGCCCCAGCCCGGCCAGTGCGACCGTGACCTTGACGGCGAACCCGAGGCCGACCAGGATCCCCGCGGCCGCCGCGCGCCAGACGGTCACCGCGCCTGCCGCGGTGCCGGCCCGGCGCACGGATCCCCAGGGCCCGAACATCATCACCACCGCGGCGACGCCGAACGCCACCGCCTGGGTGTCCACGTGCGCGCCCGCGACGAGCACCTGGAGCAGCAGCGGGTTGCCGGCCCACAGCAGGGCGGCCCGCAGCTGGCGGGCCGGATCACGGCGCGTCATGCGGTGCAGGAGCAGCGCGGTACTCCAGAAGGCGGCCAGGTTGACCAGGCCGAGACCGAACACGGTGAGCCGCACCGAGGTTCCGCCGATCAGCGAGGCCAGCGCCTGGATCGCGGTGGCCAGCGGCCCGTACACCGACGGCGACCCCGACCAGTCCTGGACCGCCCGCGCGATGGGATCACCGAGGGCGGCCAGCTGCGCCGGGGTCGTGGTGTAGGGGTTATGGCCGGTGACGAGCATCCGCCCGTAGGCGGCGTAGCTGAGATGATCCGAGGACCCGAACGGGGGCACCAGCGTGAGCGCGGCGGCGGCCAGCAGCCCGGCCACCACGATGACCCGCGCCGGGACCGCCCAGCCGGCCCGCATGGCCCGCAGCACGAGCACCAGCCCGAGCGTTCCCGCCGCCAGCCCGGCCGCGGTCAGCGCGACCACGAGATATGGCGACGGGTGCAAGCCGAGCGACCACGGTGGCTGTCCTGGCCGGCCAGGCAGCACCGGCTCCATGACCGATGGGCCGGCCACCGCGACGGCAAAGGTGCACACGATGCTGGCGCCGATGGCGATGAGCCCCGCCCGGCCCGCATCCATTCCCTCAGACCTCACGCGTCCCATCGGCCCCGCCGGACCCGCCGGGCCCGCGCGCCCCGGCCGTCTGGTCATCGGCGTACGGCGAGCGCCCTGGCCACGTCGGTGAGCTGGTGCGCCCGGTGCAGCTGGGCCCGCAGGCCGGTCCCGGTGGCCCGGTGCGCGAGCTCCACCTCAACCTCGGTGATCCGCAGTCCCCGGCGCAGCAGGTCGATGGTGAGCGCGGTCTCCACCCCCCAGCCGGGCGCCAGCGGGCGGGCGGCCTCGAACGCCGCGCGGGTCAGGCACCGCTGTCCGTTCAGCGGCTGCTGCGGCTGCCAGCCGGTGGCCCGGCGGATACCTGCTCCGGAGAGGCCGACCACCAGGCCGTGCCCGCCAAGCTTGACGGTGGCGGCGAAGACCGCGATCGTCATGTCCGCGGTGCCGGCCAGCACCGGATCCATCAGCGGCCCAGCGTGGGTGGCGGTATCGCCCAGGTCCGCGTCGAGAAACAGCAGGTGCCGGGGGTGGTCGCGGTGTTCGGTCTGGTCCACCAGCCGGATCGCCTCCGCGCCAGTCTCCATGGCGGCGCCCTTGCCCTGGTTCCTCGGGTGCCGCATCACGACGGCGCCGGCCCGCTCGGCCAGCGCGGCGGTAGCGTCCCTGGAGCCGTCGTCGACCACGACGACGAGACCGGCGAGACCGGTGGCGGCGGCCACGGTCGCGGCGATCCGGTCCGCCTCGTTCCGCGCCGCGATGACCACCGCGACATCGCCGCGGGGGGACCGTGCTGACATTTGGGGCCGATCCTAGGTCAGCGGACGGCCTAGTTACGCGGAACCGCGGGCTTGGACCTGCTCATGTTCGCGTCGCCGACAAGCGTGAACACCGAGTCCAGGCCGGTCACCTGGAGGATCTTGCGGACCGCGGGCTTAGGGGAGGCGATCTCCAGCTCGCCGCCCCGCTCGCGCACGCGGCGCAGGCAGGACAGGAGCACGTTCATGCCGGTCGAGTCGCAGAAGTCCACGCCGGACATGTCGATCACAACCCGGGCGGGCATACCTTCGACCAGGACCGCGGCAAGCTCGCTATGCAGCCGCGGAGCGGTATAGAGATCGATCTCACCGCAAATGGTCACGATTGTGTGATCATCGTGATATCGACTCGAGACATTTAGCTCCACGAGCCGAACCCTATCGTGCCGCGCGCCGAGAAGCCAGGTAACTACGCTGAGCGCATGCTTGGAGGTTCCTGGATAAATCGCCCGGCTACCGGCTCTCCCTCGCCACGACGGGCAGGCCGGCCGGCGTCCGGTCCGTCGTCAGCCGGCTGACCGGAACCCGCGCCCACACCGTGGTGCCCTCGTCGTCGCGGCTCGTTCCCCACCCCTGGGATAGCTTCTCCACGATCCGCAGGCCGCGGCCACCCGTCGCGGCCTGTGTCGGCTGGCCCAGCTCAGGCTGGGTCTGGCCGCCGCCGTCGCGGACCGATACCTGGACGCTGTCGGGGTCCAGGCGCCAGGCGACCCGGATCTGCGCACCGGGCAGCGGGCCGGCGTGACGCAAGGCGTTGCTGAGCAGCTCGCTGAAGACGAGCGCGACGTCGCAGACGGCGGAATCGCCGATGCCGTCGGCGATGAGGTCCGACACCAGCCGCTGACGGGCCACGCCGACGCTTGAAGCAGCGAACGGGAGCATTAGGACGCTCGCCTCAGTCACCTCCATGCCAGCCCCAGCCCGTCTGTCCAGAACGTGAGCGAACCCGGTACGAGCGGAAATGCCCCGTCGGGACGCTTCGGAAACACGGCGGCACCTGAGATATCTGAACGGTAACGGCGTCCCAGCAGAAACCCCCGGTGGCCACGGCACCTGTGGCCGGCACGGTAACGTCTCACCGTGAAGGTTGTCAGTCCAGTTCCCGGCGCGCGGCCGGCCCGGCGCCCCGTAGGCTCGCGTCCATGAAGGAGCGCGCACGTGACCAGGGCGGTCCGGGCACGCTGACCGATGACCTGGTAACTCCCGACGGCAGCGACACATCGCCGGATGAGCCGCTGGCCGAGCTGGCGGCTAGATACAAGCTCAGGCCAAGCGCAGCGCGTCCCGGTGCCTTCGCCTACGCCGGGCAGCTGTGGGCCAGGCGCCACTTCATCGTGGGCTTCGCCACCGCGCGCAACGTCGCGATGTACACCGAGGCCAGGCTCGGCCAGCTGTGGCAGGTGCTCACCCCGCTGCTGAACGCGGCGGTCTACTACCTGATCTTCGGGAAGATCCTGAACACCAGCCGCGGCATCCCGGACTTCATCGCCTTCCTGATCACCGGCATCTTCATCTTCAACTTCACCCAGCGGTCGTTCATCACCACGTCCCGGGTCATCACCGACAGCCTCCCGCTGATCAGGGCCCTGCCGTTCCCGCGGGCCTGCCTGCCCATCGGGTACGTGCTGATCGAGCTCCAGCAGCTGGTCATGTCCATGTTCGTGCTCACCGTGATCGTGCTCGCCACCGGCGAGCCGCTGACCTGGTACTGGCTGCTGGCCATCCCGGCCCTGCTGCTGCAGGCGGTGTTCAACGTCGGGATGGGGCTGTTCCTGGCCCGGCTGGGCGCCGGCGCCGACGACTTCGGCCAGCTGATGCCGTTCCTGGTCCGGACCTGGATGTACGCCTCCGGCGTCATGTACAGCATCTCGACGATCAGCACGCTCCAGAAGCACCCGACGCTGACCTACATCCTGCAGGTGAACCCGGCGGCCGTCTTCATCAGCCTGGTCCGCAACGCGATCCTGAAGACCCAGCGGCTGGCGGCGCCCGGCAGCAAGCCTTACAACCCGGCGCTGTGCAGTCTCTATAACCACAGCAGCAAAACCTCGGCGGTCTACGACAGCGCTTACTGCCACGCCACCGTCACGACACCCCAGCTCTGGCTGTACGGTGCCGCCTGGGCGATCGTGGCGCTGGTCGTCGGGTTCGTGTTCTTCTGGCAGGCGGAAACGAGGTACGGCCGTGGCTGAGCTGGCCCCAGGGGGGACGATCCTGCAACCCCGCGGGAACCGGGGTGAACCCACCGTCATCGTCGATGACCTGCACGTGGTCTACCGGGTGTACGGGGCGGGCGGCGACAAGGGCACCGCGGCGACCGCGCTGATGCGGGTGTTCAAGCGCCAGCGCCGCCCCGGAGTCCGTGAGGTGGAGGCGATCAGGGGCGTCTCCTTCGTGGTCAATCACGGCGACGCGATCGGGATCATCGGCCGGAACGGCTCGGGCAAGTCGACGCTGCTGCAGGCGATCGCCGGCCTGCTGCCGCCCGAGCAAGGCTGCGTCTACACCAGCGGGCAGGCGGCTCTGCTCGGGGTCAACGCCGCCCTGCTCGATGACCTGACCGGAGAGCGGAACGTGGTGCTCGGCTGCCTGGCCATGGGCATGACCCCGCAGGAGACCAAGGACCGCTACCAGTCCATCGTGGACTTCTCCGGCGTCGGCGACTTCATCGAGTACCCGATGCGCACCTACTCGACCGGCATGGCGCAGCGGCTGCGGTTCTCCATCGCGTCCGCCAAGAGCCACGAGATCTTGATGATCGACGAGGCGCTGGCCACCGGCGATGCGAACTTCCGGGCCAAGAGCCACGAGAAGATCATGTCGCTGCGCGGGGAGGCGGGGACCGTGTTCCTGGTCGCGCACAACCTGGCCGAGATCGAGGCGACCTGTAACCGGGTGATCTGGCTGGAAAAGGGCAAGATCATGCGGCAGGGCTACGACGTCCCCGCGATCGTCGACGCCTACCTGGAGGCCACCGGCGGCGAGCCGCGCAAACGCGACAAGCCCCAGGACGCCGAGCACAGCGCTACGACGTGAGTGAGGGGGCGTGCGGGACGCAGGCTTAACCGCCCGCGGGCCGCAGCCGCAGGCACATGGCCGTGCCGCCGGAGGGACGCGAGCTCGCGGTGACCTCGCCGTGCTGAGCCTGCGCCAGCCGCCGGACGATGAACAGGCCGATGCCGACGCCGCCGAACCTGCGCCGGTCACCGGCCTCGCCCTGGAAGAACCGGTCGAAGATGCGCTCGTGATCGCCGTCGGCGATGCCGATGCCCTCGTCTTCCACCGTCACCTCGATCCAGCCCCCGCCCACCTCCGCTGCCCCCTTCACCTCCGCCCGGACCCGGACGGTGCCGCCGTCGGGTGAGTACTTGAAGGCGTTTTCTAGCAGCTGCCCGACGATGATGTCGGTGGCCATGGTGTCCCCGCTAGCCAGCGGCAGGTCGTCAGGGACCTCGGCCACGATGACGTGCTTGTCCGGCAGCGGCCGGAAGGCGACGGCGGCCCCGCGGAGCACCGCGGCGAGGTCGAACGGGCCGTTGCGCACCGGGAGCTGGTCGGCGCCCGCCCGGGAGCCGAGCAGCAGCTGTTCCACCAGCCGGCCAAGCGAACCGGCCCGCTCGGCGATGGTCTGCACCGCGGCCCGCCGCTCGGCGTCCGCGAGCTGGTCCCAGCGGCTGGCCAGCGTGCTGGCGAAGCCCTGCACCACCGTGATCGGCGTGCGCAGCTCGTGGCTCGTGGTGGCCAGGAACAAGTCCTTGGCCTCCTCGAGCTCTTTGGCCGCGGTGACGTCACGGAAGTCGATGACCAGCTCGCCGCCGCCCGCCAGGGCGGTGCACAGCACGTCGAGCCAGCGGCCGTTCGGCAGCTTATGGGTGAGCGTGGCCCCCGGAGCGGGGAGCGGGAACGACGGCGCCCGGCCGATCGCGTCCTGCGCGGCCGTCCCGGTGATCCGGTGCGCGGCGGGGTTCCACTGCCGCACCAGGCCAGCCTCGTCGAGCACGGCGATGCCGTCCGCGCTGCCGTCGATGACCGCCCGCTCGTGGGCTCGCTGCCGGACCACCTCCTCGAACGCCATCGCGTTGGTGAGCGCCACGCCGGCGTGCCCGGCGAGCAGCTCGAGCAGCTCGAGTTCGACGTGGCTGAGCGTGCGCCGGCTGTACAGCGCGTACAGCGCCCCGTAGGGCTTGCCCGCCACGTGCGACAGGCCGAGCGCGATCGTATGCAGGCCGGGCAGCGCCGACCAGATCAGGTCGTCGAAGCCGCCCGATTCGCCGGTCGCCATCATCACCGTCTTGCCCGAACCCATCAGCTCACCGACCAGGCTGCGGGACAGGGTCGCGGTCCGGCCGCGCAGCGAGTGCGGCAGCCCGGCCGTGCTGACCAGCCTGAGCGTGTCATCTTCGATGAGCACGAAGCCGCCGGCGTCGGCACTGGTCAGCTCGCGCAGGCTGGCGGCGATGCGGTCAAGTACCGATCCCAGGTCGCGCTGGGCGGTCATGTCCGCGACCACATCGCCGAGCCTGCGCACCACCCGGGCCCGCTCGGCCATGTAGTGCCTGGCGACATCGTCCTCGCCGGTCTGGTGGCAGACGCTGACCCAGCCGGTGACCTGGCCGTCCCCGTCGATCAGCGCGCTGGTGTCGATGCGCAGGTCGATGACCGTGCCGTCCTTGCGGATCCGGCGAGTGGCGAAGGAGATCTGACCGCCGCTCCTGACCCGCTCAAGGACCGCGTTGTGCTCGGCCTTCAGCTCCTCGGGGATAATCTGCGGCTCGAGGCCGACGACCTCGGCGGCGGCCCAGCCGAACATCCGCTCAGCGGCCGGATTCCACAGCATCACCGTCCGGTCGGTGCTGAAGGCCACGATCGCATCGGCCGCGCACTCGATCACGGCGCGCGCCGTCGCGTCCGTGCGGGTACTGATCGTCCCCGCCTGCTCTGCGGTCACATCAACATCGTGCCACGTCACAGTCCTCAGGGTGGGAAGAGTACGCCAGGGTTGAGCAGCCCGGCCGGGTCCAAGGCGGACTTAACCGCCCGCATCGCCTCGATCTCCGCCGCAGCGCGTCCATGAGTACTCACCATAAGGTCCTGCACTGATCTATAGTGCTTTTCAAATACGAGTAAGGCCGTTCATCTGGGGCATCCTTAACGGTATGGCTGTCCAGGAAACGGTCTCCCGCTAGGACGCGGACTATGGATCAGGCAGAGTCAAGCCCATCACCTCCTCAGCTGGGACGGCGACAGCCGGCCCGGCCGGGACAGCCCACCCCCGGGCCGGCCCGAGGACCCCGCGAGGCCGCCGAGACGGCCGGGTCGGACCCGTCAACTCCGGACGTGCCCGAGACAGCTCCGGCGGCTGAGCCCGCGGCGGCTGCGCTCCGGCTCGATCATCCGGTCATCGTCGGCTATGACGGTTCGGCGTCAAGCCGCAACGCCCTGGCCTACGCGGCCGGGGTATCCAGGCGGCTCGGCCGGCCGCTGCTCGTCGTGTACGTGTGCTCCTCCGGGGTTTACTGCGAGCCGCTCACCGGGCAGGTCGTGGGGGCGCCGCGTGACGCCGAGGCGCTGGAGCGATGGCTGCTCACCGAGCTCGACCAGATAACCGGGCAGGCCGAGGTCGAGGTGCACGTCCGCACCCGCCGGGGCAGCCCGGCCAGGGAGCTGGCCGCGGCCGCGGAAGAATTCAGCGCCGACGCGCTGGTGATCGGGGCGCCCAGGCACATCTGGCATCAAGTGGCGGGCTCGGTGTCCGGCTGGCTGGCGCGCCACGCCCGCTGCCCCGTCATCGTCGTGCCCTGATCGTGGCCCGGCCGTTGGGAGTACCGAAACAGGATTTACGTCTGTCAGTGGGCGAGGAGGGATTTGAACCCTCACGTCCTTTCGGACACACGGACCTGAACCGTGCGCGTCTGCCGTTCCGCCACCCGCCCTGGGCAACGAGTAGGTTAGCACGACCGCGAGCGCTCCTGCGCCCCGGATACGATCGGGGGCAGGTGACGCGAGGGAGGTGGCACGTTGGGAGTTCTGCAGCGCTTCGAGCGCCGGCTTGAAGGCATGGTTGAGGGTGCCTTTGCTCGCGCCTTCAGGTCCGAACTGCAGCCAGTCGAAGTGGCCAGCGCGGTCCAGCGCGAAATGGACGACCGGGCCGCCATCGTGGCTAAGGGCCGCACCCTGGTGCCGAACGACTTCGTGGTCGAGCTGGCCGAGAGCGACCATGAGCGCCTCGACGTGTACGCCGAGAGCCTGGGCGTCGAGCTGGCCAACCTGGCCAGGGACTACGCCAAGGAGCAGGGCTACTCGTTCGTGGGTCCGGTGCGGATGCGGTTCGAGGGAATCCCGGACATGACCACGGGCACGTTCCGGATCCGTTCCGGCGTCATCCGGGGCTCGACCATCGAAGGCGGCGAGATCCGGCTGCCGGCCAGCGACCTGCCGCGACCGCCAGGACGGGGATTCCCCGGCCACCCCAGGCTGCTCGTCTCGGGCCCGGGCGCGCCCGGCGGCTCCGACGGCGGCGATCAGCACATCTATGAGATGGTGACGCCGGTGACGCTGCTCGGCCGGGGTACTGACTGCGACCTGCGGCTGGTGGACCCGGGCGTGTCCCGGCACCATGCCGAGCTGCGGGTAGAGAACGATCAGGTGGTTCTGGTCGACCTGAGCTCTACGAACGGTACTTTTGTCAACGGCCAGCCAGTCCGGCGGGTGGCCCTCAGTGACGGCACCCAAGTCTCGCTGGGCCGCACCACGCTGGTCTTCCGCCAAGACCGCCAGGATGGCCAGGACAGTGGTTACTCAGGCAGCAGCTACTAGGGTCCAAGGGCGTGGCCGCAAATGAACGAGCTGTCCCTCACCATCATCAGGGTGGCGTTCCTGGCTGTGCTCTGGCTATTCGTCATCGCGGCCATCGGCGTCGTCCGCACCGACCTGCTCGGCGGCCCCGCCACCAGCAGGCGGGGCAAGGCGCGCCAGCCTCAGCCGCCGCGCCAGGCCCGTCCGGCCAAGCCGGCCCGGGCCGGCCGCGGCTCGCCGCGCATCCTGGTGGTGACGGCCGGAGCGCTTAAGGGCACGACCCTGGACCTCGCTCAGCAGCAGATCACGCTGGGGCGGGCCAATGATGCCACGCTAGTGCTCAACGACGACTACGCTTCAAGCCGACATGCCCGGATTTTCCCGCAGGACGGTCAGTGGATCGTCGAGGATCTTGGCTCGACCAACGGCACCTACCTGGACCGGCAGAAGGTGACGCGACCGATGCCAGTACCTGCGGGCGTGCCGATCCGCATCGGTAAGACCGTTCTGGAACTGCGCAGATGACACTTGTACTCCGCTACGCGGTACGTTCCGACGTCGGCCTCCTCCGTGAAGGAAACGAGGACTCGGCGTACGCGGGACCGCGCCTGCTCGCGGTCGCGGACGGCATGGGCGGCCACGCCGCCGGCGAGGTGGCCAGCTCGCTGACCATCGCCTCGATGGCGGACCTCGACGCCGAGCAGCCCGACGGCGACATGCTGACCGAACTTGCCTCGGCCGTGGCCGCGGCCAACACGCGGCTCCAGGAAATGATCATCGCCAACCCGGCGGTCGAGGGCATGGGCACCACGCTGACCGCGCTGTTCTGGTCGGACGGGCACGCGGCCGTGTGCCACATCGGCGATTCGCGCGGATACCTGCTGCGCGAGCACGAGCTCTACCAGATCACCCACGATCACACGCTGGTGCAGTCGCTGGTGGACGAGGGCCGGATCAGCGCCGACGACGTCTCCACCCACCCGCAGCGCTCGCTGCTGCTGCGGGCGCTTGACGGCCGGTCCGTCGCCGAGCCCGACCTCTCGGTGCACGAAGGCCAGCCGGGTGACCGCTACCTGCTCTGCTCGGACGGCTTGTCCGGGGTGGTGAGCGACGAGACGCTGCGCGAGACCCTGGCCACGATCGCCGATCCCGAGGCCGTCACCCGCCAGCTCATCGACCTCGCCCTGCACGGCGGCGGGCCGGACAACATCACCTGCATCGTGGCGGACGTGGTGGACTCCGCCACCACGAGACTGCCGGCCACCAAGACTCCGGTGCTGGCCGGGGCCGCGGCCAGCACCGGTGACCCCCGGCTGCCGGTCGACGGCACCGGCCCGTTCGACGTCATCGACGACCACTTCGGCAATCACTTCAACGAGCACGGGGCGCCATCGCTGACCGCTCCGCCGCCGGCCCTGGGCGCCGACGGCCTGGACCTGGGGTCTATGCCGCTGGCCAGCGAGAACGGCACCGGCCCGCAAGGGGTGCCGGGGCGAGGCAGTCACCGGGCCCAGCCGAAGCGCGCGGCCAGGACCAGCCGCCGCCGTTGGCCGATTGTCACCACCTCGCTCGTGGTGCTGCTCGCCGTCATCATCGGCGGCGGTTACGTAGCCTGGCGGTGGAGCCAGGACCAGTACTACGTCGGGGCCGACAGCAAGGGCGAGGTCGTCATCTACCGCGGAGTCAACCAGCGCATCGCCGGGCTCAGCTTGTCCAAGCCTTACCGGCAGACCGGGATCATGCTCGCCCAGGTCCCGCTGCCCGATCAGCAGACGCTCAAGGCCACCGATGCCGCCAGCAGCCTGAGTAATGCCCAGGCCATTGTCTTGACTGTCAGCTCGGCCGTGAACACGTGCAAGGAGCAGTACGCCGCGCTGCAGTCCTGGGTCACGCTGGACAACCAGTACCAGGCGGCCGTGACCTTGGCCAGGAAGAACCACAAGCCGGTGAACAAGATCGCCAAGCCAGGCCCGCCGCCGCAAAAAGCCGGCCCCACGTGCCCGTCCGCCCAGGCGTTCGGCATCGCCGCCAGTGCCGTCCTGGTCCCGCCGACCGCAGGACACTCGTGAGCGGCATGACCGCGCCGTCACCGGCGGTTGATCCCGACGACCCGCTGGTCGGCCCGAGCAGGCGGCGCACCGAGCTGATCATGCTCGTCTTCGCCGTCGCGCTGGTCGCGTTCGCCTTCGCGAACGTGGGATTCAGCCTCAAGGGCAAGCTGCCCTCGGGGACGGCGGAATACATGGCCGCCTACATCGTCATCATCCTGGCCGCCCACCTGGCCATGCGGAGGTTCGCCCCGTGGGCGGACCCGCTGCTGCTGCCGCTGGCGGCCCTGCTGAACGGCCTGGGCATCGTGATGATGTACCGACTGGGGGCACAGGTGAATCCGGCCACCGGAAGCCCCATCATCAGCGCGTCGGCCACCGATATCCAGATCCTCTTCTCGGCCATCGGCGTCGGGTGCTTCGTCGCGGTGCTCGCCCTGATCCGCGAGCCGCGGGTGCTGCAGCGCTACACCTACACGCTCGGCGCCATCGGGATCCTGCTGCTGGCGCTGCCCGCGCTGCTGCCCGCCTCGATCAGCGAGGTGTCCGGCGCCAAGATCCAGATCCGGTTCGGCTCGCTGATCACCATCCAGCCGGAGGAGTTCGCCAAGCTGGCGCTGGCCATCTCCTTCGCCGGCTACCTGGTGGCCAAGCGGGACGTGCTGGCGCTGGCCGGCCGGCGGGTGCTCGGCATCGACCTGCCCCGAGCGCGCGATCTGGGTCCGATCCTGGTGGCCTGGGCGGCCAGCCTGCTGCTGCTGATCTTCGAGAGCGACATCGGCACCAGCGCGGTGTTCATGGGCCTGTTCGTCGCGATGCTGTACATCGCGACATCCCGGACGTCCTGGCTGCTTCTCGGCTTCGTCATGTTCGTGGCGGGCGCGTACGCCGCCAGCAAGCTCGTCGGCCACGTCGGCGAGCGATTCAACATCTGGCTGCACCCGTTCGCCGGGCAGAATCCCAGCCACAACGCCTACCAGCTCGTGCAGGGCCTGTACGGCATGGCCAGCGGCGGCCTGCTCGGCAAGGGCCTGGGCGGCGGCTCGCCGTACATCACCCCGCTGGTGCAAAGCGACCTGGTGATCAGCGCGTTCGGCGAGGAGCTCGGGCTGGCCGGCCTGATGGCCATCCTGCTGATCTACGGGCTCGTCGTGCAGCGCGGGCTGCGGACCGCGATGCTGGTCAAGGACCCGTTCTCCAAGCTGCTGGCCGGCGGCCTTTCCTTCATGCTGGCGCTGCAGGTGTTTGTCATCGTCGGCGGGGTGACCCGGCTCATCCCGCTGACCGGCATCACCACGCCGTTCGTGTCCCAGGGCGGGTCCTCGCTGGTCGCCAGCTGGATGCTGATCGCCTTGCTGGCCCGGCTCAGCGACACCGCCCGGCGGCCGCCGCCGCGGCCGATCCAGGAAGAGGGGCTGACCCAGGTGGTGACGCTCAAGTGAACCGGGCCCTGCGCCGGATCTCGATCGCCGTCCTGGTGATGTTCCTGCTGCTGCTCATCAACGTCAACTACCTGCAGGGCTTCGAGCCCGCCAGCCTCGCGAACGAACCTGGCAACTCCCGCGCGTTGAACGCGACGCAGAACCAGTACGAACGCGGCAGCATCGTCACCTCCGACGGCGTGACGATAGCGGCCTCCAAGCCGAGCGGCCCTAACGACTCCATCAAGTACCAGCGGTACTACCCGCTGGGCCCGGAGTACGCGCCGGTCACCGGCTACGACACGCTCTACAGCCAGACCGGCATCGAGGGGGCGGAGAACTCGCTGCTGTCGGGGAACGACTCCGCGCTTGACGTCAGGAAGATCATCGACCTGATCACCGGCAAGACGACCAAGGGCGCCACGGTCACGGTCACGATCAACTCCAAGGCGCAGGCCGCGGCCTACAGCGCGCTCGCGGCCGGCGGCAAGCCGGGTGCAGTGGTGGCGATCGACCCGTCGACCGGGAAGATCCTGGCCATGGCCACCTACCCGAGCTACAACCCGGACCTGCTGGCCACCCACGACGGCCACCAGCTCATCAACTCCGACAACCAGCTGCTGGCCGACAAGACGCAGCCGCTGCTCAACCGGGCCCTGGAGGGGACGTACCCGCCGGGATCAACCTTCAAGGTCGTGACGAGTTCCGCGCTGCTGACGCAGAATCCCGGCACCACGATCAACACCAACGTCGACTCGCCGACCACGCTCACCCTGCCGCAGACCACCCACGCGCTCACCAACGACCTCGGCGAGGTCTGCAGCCCGACCGGCCAGGCCACGGCCACCCTGATCTACGCGTTCGCCAAGTCCTGCGACACCACCTTCGGCAAGATCGGCGAGACCCTCGGCCCCTCGGCGCTCAACGCTATGGCCACCAAGTTCGGCATGAACAACCCCAATCTCGCCATCCCGATGCCGGTGGCGCCGAGCAACTACGTAGTCCCGCCGAGCCTGGCGCTGACCGCTTACTCGGCCATCGGCCAGTACAGCGATACCGTCACGCCGCTGCAGGAGGCCATGTTTGCCGCGGCCATCGCCAACGGCGGCACGTTGATGAAGCCCTACCTGGTACAGCAGGTCACCGCCAGCGACCTGAGCACGGTGCAGACGACGCCGCAGGCGGTGCTGAGCCAGCCGGTGTCCGCCACCGTGGCCAATGACGTGAAACAGATGATGATCGCCGTGGTGCAGCAGTCCGAAGGCACCGCGTACGTCTACAACACGGCCGCCACCGGCCTGAAGATCGCGGGCAAGACCGGTACCGCCGAGACCGGCACGGTCACCGGGCTGGACGACGCGGCCTTCACCTGCTTTGCCCCCTATGACAACCCGAAGATCGCCGTCGGCGTCATAATCCAGGGTGGCGGTTACGGAGCCACCGCGGCCGCACCCATCGCTGTCCAGGTCATCAAGGCCTACCTGGCATCCCTGGGGAATCAGTGAGCGATTATCTGCTGGCCGGCCGGTACCGGCTGACCGGCCGCATCGCGGCCGGCGGCATGGGCGAGGTGTGGCGCGGCGAGGATCAGCTGCTCAACCGCACCGTGGCGGTCAAGCTGCTGCCCACCGGGCGGGCCGGCGACGAGGCGTTCCTGGCCAGGTTCCGGGCCGAGGCCCGGTTCGCGGCCAGCCTGTCCCATCCGGGCATCGCCCGGGTCTACGACTACGGTGAGTCCTCGGAGTTCGGCGGCGCCTACCTGGTCATGGAGCTGGTCGAGGGCGAGCCGCTGTCCGCGATCCTGGCCCGGGCCGGGCGGCTGTCCCCCGATGCCACCCTGGACATCGTCAGCCAGGCGGCGCGCGCGCTCGACGCGGCGCATCAGGCCGGAATCGTGCACCGCGACATCAAGCCGGGCAACCTGCTCGTGGCCGCGGGCGGCACCACCAAGATCACCGATTTCGGCATCGCGACCGCGGTGCGCGCCGCGCAGGCCTCGCACCTGACCGAGACCGGCATGGTGATGGGCACGGCCATGTACGTCTCCCCCGAGCAGGCCACCGGCGCGCCGGTGAATGACTCTTCTGACATCTACTCACTCGGCGTGGTCGCGTACGAGTGCCTGGCCGGCCGGCCGCCGTTCACCGCCCGTGAGCCGCTGGCCATCGCTTTCGCGCACAAGCACGAGCCGGTGCCCGCGCTGCCGCCCGACGTGCCGCCGCCGGTCAGCGACTTGGTGTACCACATGCTGGCCAAGACCCCGGAAGAGCGTCCGGCCAACGTCCGGGTGGTCGCCGACCGGGCCGACATGCTGCGCGACGCCATGGCCCTGGGCGACTCCGCCCCGCCGGGAGACTACGCGGACGACTATGCGGGCCTGACCCGGGCGGGCCTGACCCGGGCGGACCTGACCGCGGCGCCGGCCG
>OCTA010001124.1_pt1 | contig 24745 bp, 23 predicted proteins | sample 1538991 | NCBI WGS metagenome assembly OCTA01 (sample SAMEA3539302, study PRJEB22396) | soil metagenome | biome: tundra; feature: field; material: soil | place: USA | collected 2010-05 | depth 0.15 m | reverse complement strand
CTGCCGAAGTGCAAAGCGTCACTTACCCGCGGACATCCATCGGCGTCTACCAAATTCGAATCGTTCTGCCGCCTGGCATTGCCCAGGATAGCTCTGCCCAACTGACGATCACGCAAGATAGCGTTAGTAGTAATGTGATTACTGTCCCCGTGAAGAGGTCCTCTGCTCGTTAGGCTATGTCTCAACTTCGTTGGCACGCTTTGCTCCAGCAGTGGGTGGCAGTTTCAACCAATCGCCAGGACCGTCCGCAGATGCCGGCGAACTGGTGTCCCTTCGATCCCGGGTCGGGGCGCGTTCCAGATCACTACGACGTTCATTTATACGAGAACGATTTCCCGGCCTTCTCGCCGGCTGCCGGACCGTTCGATCCGCACCCTGGACTTTTTGGCACTGCCAGTCCGGCGGGCGCGTGCGACGTCGTGCTTTACTCGCCGGAACACACACTGCCTCCCTCTAAGCTCAGCGTTGAGAACTGGCGCAAGGTGGTGGACCTTTGGACTGAGCGCACCCGGCAGCATGCGAAAAATCCAGACGTCGCCCTGGTAGCGGCCTTCGAGAACTGCGGCGAAGCGGTGGGCGTCACCATGCCGCATCCGCACGGCCAAATCTATGCGATGCCCTTTATCAGTCCGATTGTCGAAAGGGAACTGGTTGCCGCCAGGCAGCACGCTGCGGAGAACGCCGGGGAGTGCCTGTTCTGCAGGCTGCTGGAAGAAGAGCTGAAAAACGGTTCGAGAGTGGTTGCCTCAAACGAACACTTTGCGACATTCGTACCCTACGCGGCCCGCTTCCCGTCGGAACTGTCCATCTACGCCCTTCGGCACGTACGCACGCTGTTGGACCTGACCCAAGAGGAGCGTCACTCGCTGGCCGCAATGATCAGCACGGTGCGCCGGAAGTACGACAACTTATATGGCTTCCTGTTGCCGCTGATGATGGTGGTGAAGCAAGCGCCGCTGCGGGAACTGGCGACGCCCTATCACTTCCATTTGCAATTCCTGCCGTTGCAGCGCAGCCCAACCAAGCTGAAATATCTGGCCTCGATTGAAACCGGGTTTGGGACATTCCTCGCCGATACGCAACCGGAAGAGGTGGCCCAGAGCCTGCGAAATTCCGAGCCCGCGACGTCACTTTATTCGGGTTCGTAAGGTTTGTAGCGGTTCCGCCTGAGGACTTCGCGAGCCTTCTCGACGGTCTCGGCAGTCACGTAAAAGAAGGCTCCCGTAAGATCGCGGCGAATCAAAATGCCCCCCGTGTAAGTGCCGGTTTCGACCAGAAAGTCCACCCCGGCATCGCTGAAGAGACCTTCGAGTTTCAGCGCATCCGGAAGACGCCGCGCCATGTAAACCAGCGTGAGTTCGCCATCTTCAAAAAACCCGGGGTCGCGGCGCATGTTTCTCAGTCTAATTCGTGGGGCGCGGGAACTGCTCAACGTGAGGCTTTGGTCTGGAACAGATTCTGCCCGGTTGTACCGTGCCCCGCACCAGAAAAACCCAAAAATAGCCGGTCCAGTTATTTCCTGGACACTACACTAGCCGCTTGCACTCCCTCACAGCGAAGATGCTCAAGGCGGGCGCAGGACGAGTCTCGCGCCCGCCGATCTACGAACGGGTCGTTCGGGAAGGTCAGAAACCTCACGCGCTTTTCCTCACGTGCGCGGACTCTCGCATCGATCCTGAACTCCTGACGCAATCGGGTCCGGGTGAGATTTTCGTTTGTCGAAATATTGGGAACCTGGCTCCCGCTTATGGCGAGATGTTGGGAGGCATATCCGCGGTAATCGAGTATGCGGTAACGGCATTGCAAGTAAGCCAGGTGGTTGTGTGCGGCCATACGGATTGCGGCGCCGTGAAAGGCTTGCTTCATCCCGAGCCATTGAGCGCCATGCCGACTGTCAAATCGTGGCTCCGCAACGCCGAAGCGGCTCTAAGTGTCGTGCAAGCGCGCAACACCGCACCGGACGAGTCGGCTGCTCTCCGGGAATTGATTGACGAGAATGTTGTGCTTCAGATGAGTCACTTGCGGACGCGCCCTTCCGTCGCGGGAAGGCTCGCGCGGGGCATTCTCGCAGTTTCGGGATGGGTGTACGACATTGCGACGGTGATGTGCATGTCTACGATGAACAGCGCCGGAAGTTCGTCGCGGCGCAAAATTCGCTTGAGGCCGTGGACCGCCGTGAGAGTGCGGCAAAATGATCTTGCCCAAGGGCCCCAACCTGGGCAAGATGTTGCACTTATGTTGGGCGTCCCCTCGCCGTGTTGCTGGCGTACGACATCACCGTAGCTGTCGGGTATGTGTCTGGCGGTTGGGATTGGATCCCGCTGCCGCATGTCCCGCTTGTGATCTTTGGGGGCGCGATTGGCGACGGTGCTGGCTTTCCGCAACACTAGCAGCTATGCGCGGTGGTGGGAAGCGCGGGGCTTATGGGGCCAAATCGTCAACGGCTCTCGCAATCTGGCGCGCCAAGCGCTTTCCATGATTGCCTCATCCAACGGGGATGAAGCAACAGGGCTGGAAACGCCCCGCATGCGGCGGCGTATTGTCATGCTGCAGATTGCTTATGTTCATGCATTACGGTGCCACCTGCGCGGGCTTTCTCCGTGAGACGATTTGAACAGACTTCTTCACGAAGAAGATATCGCCTCCCTGAGATCCCAGCAAAACGTGCCGCTTGCGATTCAGCAAAGAATCGCTTCTCTGCTGACCAAGTGTTTCAATCATGGCTGGATCGACACCGTGCGCTGGGCGGCGCTTGGGGGAACTCTTGGCGATCTGGCCAATGCTCAGGGTGTGGCGGAGCGCATCATGAACACGCCGATGCCAAAGCAGTACGATCTGTTTCCGCGGCTGTTCGTCAGAATCTACTGCCTGCTGCTGCCGCTCGGAATGGTAATCAACCTGAAGCTGCTCACTCCTATCGGATCCACTATGATTGGATTCATATTCCTGGCCGTCGATCAGATTGGCCGCGACCTGGAAGCGCCTTTCGAAAACCGGGAGCACGACACTCCGTTGAACGCAATTACGCGGACAATTGAAATCAACCGCAAGCAGATGCTTGGGGACGCCGACATACCCGAACCTGAGAAACCGGTGAGGGGCGTGTTGTGGTGACTGCAAGAGGTAAGCATGATTCCAACATTCAATCTGTCTCTTTTTAAGACCTTACGCATGGACACCCGCTTGCCTATGTAGCTGCGACCTTCACCATGACCCAACTCGAAACAGTACGTTACACCGCCAACACCCACGCCACGGGTGACCGAGACGGCGCCTCCAATAGCGAAAACAGTCGCCTAGACGTTAAGCCTTATTCTCCTTGCGCCAGCCACCCCGAGGTGAACCGTTCACTTATTACCAAGCTCGTTTTTCAGGGGCAAAGAATGATCACGTCCACGGTATCGCCATCGCCCATCCGGCTTTCTTGCCGCCTCACGCACCTTCGGCCTTGTCCCACTCTCCGCCCCAGTTACGCCCAAACAGTTCCCGCCGGCAAATGATAAATTGGTCCCATTGTTTGGCCCATCCGCCGGCACACTCGCTCAAGCCACAATGGCGTTGCGGCTTGAGGCCTGAATAGTGAAGATCGCCACTTTCAATATCAACAACATCAACAAGCGGCCGGAAAATCTCCTGGCTTGGCTCGAAAAAGCTGAGCCGGATGTCGTTTGCCTTCAGGAACTCAAGGCCGAGCAGAGAGCATTTCCTCAGCACACCCTGCGAGGCCTCGGCTATCGCGCAGTCTGGCAGGGCGAGCGTTCGTGGAATGGGGTGGCGATCTTAGCGCGAGACCACGATCCGGTGTTGACGCGCTTAAGCCTGCCCGGCAATCCCGAGGACCGCCAGGCTCGCTACATTGAGGCGGCCGTCAATGGAGTCTTGATAGCTTCCCTCTACCTGCCAAATGGCAATCCTCAGCCCGGTCCGAAGTTCAATTACAAGCTGGCCTGGTTCGAACGCCTTATCGCTCACGCCGCGGAACTCATGATGGCCGGTGTGCCCGTGGTGTTGGCCGGCGACTACAACGTTGTTCCCACGGTGCAGGACATTTATAGAACGCGATCCTTGGATAACAACGCGTTGATCCAACCTGCGAGCCGGCAGGCTTTCGCGAGACTGCTAGCTCAAGGCTGGACGGATGCTCTGCGGAAGTTGCACCCAGAGGGGCCGCTCTGGACGTTCTGGGATTACAAGCGGGAGCGGTGGCCAGCCGACAAGGGCATGAGACTCGATCACTTGCTGCTCTCGCCGAGGATGTCGGAGCGACTCGTGGACGGAGGTGTGGACCGATGGGTGCGTGGCGAAGAAAACGCGAGCGACCACGCTCCGGCCTGGGTAGTGATCAATCATTGAAGCTGCGCTCGGGTCGAAGTTGCGCTCACGCCCTACCGATTTCGGGGGCGTCCGCAGGTCGAACAGATTCCTCTACGTGCAGCGGATATCGAAACGGTTCACCAACTGGTTCTCGATCCTAAACACGTGACCCACCATTTTGTCGGCGAGCAGGTTGCCATCCAGGTCGTGCACGATCTGATGGACTTCCACAATGGTTTCCCCGTCTGGGCCATTGGAGAACTCGACAGGCTCGACATGCGGATCGACGATCGCCCACTGGCGTGTCCAATAGCTGCGCACACCGTCGCGTCCTTGAACGTGTCCGCCCTCCATTCCATTCGCCCAGATGACGTCTTTGTGCATGGCCGCGAGCACGCTGTCGATTTCGCGGCATTGAATTGCATGTAGAGACGTTGAAGGAACTCCGCGTTATCGGACATTCGAGCCTCCATTTGCCACAGGCAGCGGCCCCTACTCATTTTCCCGTTTGTTCTTCTTGCATGTGCTCGTTGAGGCGATGTTTTTACTGGAGCAAGTCACTTGGATGGATCTTCGGCAAATCGCCAGTCTGATGCGTACTGCAGGCCCGGAATGGCAATCGATAGTATTAACAAAATGAACTTGTGTCACATCCTGGGAGCCTCGCGTCGTGACTCGATGCGGCGGGCCTCCGCAGTTGGTGCGTTTTGAACGCCAGCGGCTGGCAGGAACTGCCACACAGTCGGCTGCTGGCCGACATCTCCTTGTGGTCGGCGGATCTCGCCAACTTGGCGGCTGGGATTGAGCGCGTCGAGTCATTCGCCGACTCGTTCCACTTCGACGTGTCCGACGCCCATTTCGCCCCCAGCCTGCTGTTCTTTCCGGACCTGATTCGCGCCTTGCGTCCGCTTACTAAGCGACCATTTCACGTTCACTTAATGGTCGAGCGGCCCACGAGCATGATCGAGGATTTCGTAGCCAGCGGCGCGGACGTGATCACGGTGCACGCGGAAGCAGGCCAACCCGAAACGGAAGCCGCCATTGAAGCCGTTCTTCGCGCGGGCCGTTCAGCCGGATTGGCGTTGCGCTTGGACACTCCCGTCGTTGTGGCCGAACCTTACCTCGACCGCATTGATGCTCTTCTTCTGCTCGGTACAGCGTTAGGCGTCAAAGGCCAGGATCTCGCGCCGGAGGCCTGCGACCGTCTTGCAAGCGCGGCGTCCATGCTGGGCAAAGGGTGCGCTCGCGTCCGGCTGATCGCCGACGGCGGCATCCGTTTCCATACCGTGCCTCTGCTGCGCCGCGCGGGCGCCGATGTCATCGTGCCTGGATCGCTCGTATTCCAGTCGCCGAATCTGGCAGAAACGTTTGCATGGCTGCACTCGGTCTAGCTAGAGATTATATCATATGATCGTAATGATGGCGGGGCTGCCCGGAACGGGCAAGAGCACGCTGGCGCGAGCGCTCGCGCAGCGGCTTCCGGGCGCGGTTCTCGACAAAGACGCAATTCGGGCGACGCTCTTCCAACCGGCGCATGTCGAGTATTCGCTGGCGCAGGACGATTTCTGCCAGGGGATCATGCTGCAAACTGCCGCTTATCTGCTGGCTAAAGATGCCGAACTCCACGTTCTGTTGGATGGCCGCACCTTTTCGCGGCGATACCAGCGTGAGCGCGTGATCGAATTCTGCTCGCAAGCAGGGATCACTTGTGCCACGCTGGAGTGCGTTTGTGCGGAACAGACCGCGCTGGGACGCCTGGCGGAGGCGGTGGCGCAAAACACCCACCCCGCCGCAAATCGCACGCCGGAGCTCTATCGCCAAATCCGAAAGGCCTGGGAACCGATCGACGGCCTCAAGCTTGTTATCGACACGGACGCGAACTTGAACTCATGTGTCGATCAGGCGCTGCGCTACCTCGTTGGATAAACCGGCGATGCGGACGCCCCCTGCGATTACTCCCGGCAAAGAATCCGCCAATGTTGGCGTGATCGACGGGCGTTTCCCGGTCCTAATCCGCCGATCGTGAGGCATCTTCTCGACGGCAAATCGTAGGCAAAGTTGATAGCGCTTGGAGGAACCAGCCCACGAACGTAGCCGCCCCACCTCGGTTTGATGACTACAGGTGGGGTTCCCAACCCTTTTCGTATTCGCGACCCCATAACTTCATCGCTTCAGGATCGTTGAGGATGTGGCCGTCTTTCGAGTTCAGCTTCAGTTCACGCTGGACTTCCCACGCGATGTTTGAGAGTTGGAGCAACGTGACAGAGATGTTGCCTGATTCTATGGGCTGCGTGAGTTTTTCTCCGGTGCGAACCGCCGCGATGAAGTTAGCGAAATGAAGGTCGGTCATGTCGTCGGCGCCGGTGAGATCGGAGGATGCCGCCGCCTTGCCTTCCTGGAAATCGCCGGTCTTGTCGCCCTTGAGGTCATAGACCTCGTAACCGCCGCTGTCGATCACAATCGAGCCGGTGGTTCCGACGATCACCGAACCTCGATCTCGATTGTAGAGCTTCATCCCGCTGCAACTCCTGCCTTCCCACGAGATGAGCTTGTCGTCGTATTCGAAGCTGGTGACAAGCGTGTCGTAAAACTGCCAATCGTCCTTGAACTGATAGCGTCCACCGGATGCGGTGACTCGATTGGGGAAGTCAACCCCGAGAGCCCATCGACAGACGTCGATTTCGTGAGTGCCATTGTTGAGAGTTTCACCAGTGCCCCAAGTTTTGAACCAGTGCCAATTGTAAGGCTGGACATTGTCCTTGTACGGCTGGCGCGGAGCGGGGCCCTGCCAGAGGTCCCAATCGAGAACGGCGGGAACGGGCGCCACCTTCCCTACGCCGATGGATTTGCGCGTGTTGCTGTACCAGGCTTTGGCAAAGTAGGCGCGGCCAATGAGTCCGTCCTGGATCTTCTTGACGACCTTGATGAAAAGCGGGGAGGAGCGCCGCTGCGTTCCCATTTGCACGAATTTGCCATACTTGCGTTGAGCTTCGACGAGAAGTTCGCCTTCGGCAGGGTTGTGGCTGCACGGTTTCTCGACATAGACGTGCTTGCCGGCTTGCAGCCCAGCGATGGCCATGGGCGTGTGCCAGTGGTCGGGTGTCGCGATGGTGATGGCGTCCACGTCTTTGGCAGCGAGGAGATTGCGGAAGTCTCCGTCGGTGGCGGGGGCGTCGCCGAAGGTCTTCTGGACAGCTCCCGCGAACTTATGGAGAGTATTGCTATCGACGTCGCAGACGTGAGTGATCGTCGCATACTTCTGGTTTGCCTTGAGAGAGGCGAGGTGGGCGTAGGCGCGGCTATTGAGGCCGATGACGGCGAAGTTGAGCCGGTCATTGGCGCCCAATATCCGGGTGTAGCTTTTTGCGGTCGAGCTGACGGCGAGGCCCGCCGCTCCCGCTGCGAGGGTATCTAGAAATTCACGTCGAGAGACCACATCTTCTCCTTAACAGTTAGTTCGCAAATGTTGACGTTTTGGAGCGAAGGCACGAAGAAGAACGCACGGGATGATGATCTCGGCCGCCATCATCTCTGTGAACCGCGCAGTCCTCGCTCGTCCCATCAAGCGCAAGCCTATCAGACCTTTCTCGCCGCTGTGCGACAAATTCTGGCCGGATAGGCGCCGTGAAGCGTGCAACTGACTTGGGTCTAACGGGATGGCAAGAACGGGAGTTGAGAGATGATCATTGGAGCCGGCCGATTGACAGCTGCGGCCCGCGCCGGTTTTGGTGCTCGAGACCCGAAGCCCGATCGCCGGCCCGATACGCGCGTTCAAAAAGGCCCGATCAAAACCGCCGCCGTCCGCGTGGAGCGGCTGGACCCGCGCAATCGGCAACGTGCACACGGCGGTTGCGGAAGCCCAGCGGCAACTCACCTATGGGGCCGCTACGCGATAATTCCCTTTTCCGCCAGCACCTTGTCAAGCTGCCGGTTCGATGGCGTGCTCAAAACCTCGCCGTCCACATCCAAGGTGGGCTTCTTCTCTTTCCCTTTGTTATGGGACGCGACCCAGGCCGCCGCCGCGCGATCGTTGTCGATGTTCACGTAGCGATACGCAACGCCGAGTTTATCCAGATGAGCCCGCGTGGTGGTGGTCATGCCGCACCAGTCGGCTCCGTAGACGGTTATGTTTGCCATTACTCTCTCAATTCCAGATGTACCATTGCGCGGCAGGCGCGGCGCATTATCTCGTAGTAATGAATCTTTAAGTAAGGATAGTTCATCTCATGCATAGACGGGATGAGCAGACAAACTCGCATTAGCGCTCCGCAACTGTGGATCGTGCTGGCCAGATCGCAGCGCGCCTTAAGCACGCTGGTGGAGCGAAGCCTCGCCGATTTGAATATCTGCCTGAGCGACTTTATGGTTTTGGAGGCGCTGCTGCACAAAGGGCCTCTTACGATCGGCGAGATTCAGGCAAAGGTGCTGTTGGCTAGCGGTTCGATGACGGCGGCCGTCGATCGGCTGGAGAATAGAGGGTTGCTCGTTCGGAAAACCACGGCTGAAGATCGGCGGGCGCGAGTTCTAGAGCTTACCGCCGAAGGAAGGCGCACGGTGGAAGCGGCGTTCAAGGCGCACGCGGCCGATCTCGAAAGCGTGATGTCTGTTTTGAGCGACGGGGAGCGGCAGCGGTTATATGAGCCGTTGAAGAAACTGGGGCGGTTCGCCGCCGAGTCCCTGGCTAAGAAAGGTTGAGGTTAAGAGATGATTCAAGTTCGCAAGAGTGAAGAGCGCGGCCACGCGCAACATGGCTGGCTCGATTCGTATCACACATTTTCGTTCGCCGGTTACTACGATCCGAAACACGTGGGCTTCCGCAGTCTACGGGTAATCAATGAGGACCGGGTGGCTCCCGGACGGGGCTTTGGCGCACATGGCCACGAGGATATGGAGATCCTCAGCTATGTGGTTTCAGGATCGCTGGGGCACAAGGATAATATGGGGCACGAAGAGGTGCTCGGGCCAAACGAGATTCAACGCATGTCGGCGGGGACGGGCGTGGTGCATAGCGAGTTCAATGCATCGAAGAACGAGCCCGTTCACTTTTTTCAGATCTGGATTCAGCCAGCCAAGACCGGGTTGAAATCCAGTTACGAACAGATCGCGTTTCCGCCAGAGGAAAAGAAAGGCAAGTTAAGGCAGTTGGCCGGGCCCAAGGGCGAGAACGGAATTGCACAAATCAAGTTTGCGCAGATCAATCAGGACGCGCGAGTGTTTGTCGCGGAGCTGGCCAAGGACGAGCGCGTCGCCTACGAACTGGGAACTAAGAGGCACGCCTGGGTTCACGTGGTGAAGGGAAGCGTAACGGTGAACGGCACTGCTCTGCGGACCGGCGATGCGGCGGCGCTGAGCGATGAACAAGCGCTGACTGTAACGGGAGAAGGTTCCGGGCCGAGTGAAGTGCTGTTGTTCGATCTGGCGTGAGATTCACGTCCGACAGTGAGAAGAGAAAAGGGGAAGAACCAGAATGAAGCTGCTAATCGTTTATCACAGTGTTTACGGGCACGTTCAGGCAATGGCGAAAGCCGTTGAAGAAGGGGCCAAGGAAGTTGCCGGGATCGAAGTTGTGGTCCGGCGCGCGAAGGAGTTTTCCGAGTACGTTCAGTACATCGAGGCGGAGAAGGGATACGCCTGGCAAGTGTACCAGTCCCAGGCCGGCGTTCCCGAGTGCACGGTGGAAGATCTGCGCGAGGCCGACGGAGTCATCTTTGGGAGCCCTACGCGCTTCGGCAACATGACTGCGCAGTTGAAGAGACTGATAGACGGCGCCTCGCAACTCTGGTTGAAGGGGGAGATGGAGGGCAAACCGGCGGGCGTGTTCACTTCGACAGCTTCCACGCATGGCGGGCAGGAGACGACTTTGCTGACGATGATGGTGCCGCTGCTGCACCTGGGGATGATCATTGTCGGTGTCCCTTACTCGACCGCCGGGATGATTCACACGGAAGCGCGCGGCGGCACTCCGTATGGACCGACAACCATTGCCGGGCCGCAAGGCGAACTGCAGCCCGCCGCCGGTGATCTAACGATTGCAAAGGCTCTCGGCAAGCGGGTCGCCGAGACGACCATAGCTCTGCGCGGCAAGAAGTAAGTTAGGCCGAAGCGCCGGTGGTGGCCCTTGCCGCTCGCCGGCGGCTAGGACTGATCCCGGCACGCCCAGGATCGCCACAATACTCCATTGCTATAGATGAACTACTGATGGGTGATACCCCTGCCGACCTTGAAGAGACCTAATGAAACACCGGTTCTGCCGATTGACGAGAGGCGCTAACAGCTTGGCAAGCCGTCTACAGTGCCGCAAGAGTCAGGGAAATTAGAAACTCGCAGAACATCCGCTCGTGCGTATCTTTCTACGCGTGAATAGGTCTGGATCGAAGTTGGCGATTGTCCGATCATGAATTGCGAATGCAGCTTGCAATCAAGGATTCGGTCGGTAGGCCGGATCAAGACGTCGCCTCCGGTCATCAGCACGAGGCAGCCGGTCATCTCGTCCACGCCTGAAACCGTTCCCGTTCTGCCATAGTTCTTCACTCCAATAGAGACGGGATACCGCCGCCGACGCCCATGTATCGCAGAGTCAAACCTCCGAGGAATCCCAATCCCGGCCACCTGGATAAGACCACTAAGATTAAAACATAGACACGGAGGGCCTTTTTCCAATCGGTAACGTACGTGAAAATCAAGCCATGGACGGCCAGCGGAACGCCCACGCACATGAAAGCCACACCCCAGGCATTCATATGCGGATACGCCTGCTCGGTTATCGCGCCGATGAACAAAAACTGACCTGAAAACGAAACCAGCGAAAACAAGATACCCCATACCACGTCACCGAACTTGCGATAGCCGGTAACGTAACGGACCCTCCAGTAAACGGCGATGCTCGCGAGACCAATAATAATCAATCCGATCGACCACGTACCATGTTTGTCGCTCACGCCAACTCCGAACAGGAAAAGGATGACAGATAGAAAGGGACCGTAAAGCAGGTAGTATTCCCTTGCGGTCGGCTTGCGATGAAATGAATCCGTGGCCGTCCCGGATTTTGGGGTGATAAAGATCCTTTCGAGAATTGGCAGCAGCACAGTTAAGGCCGAACCCAGCGTCCAGAAGAGAAAGATCACACAAACCAGCGACAGCAGAGCGCTGATCGAGGCGTCCGCCGCAGGGAGCGGCGCCCCTTCATCGCGCAGATAGAAATTTAGCAGGACAATCCCGACCGGCAGTGATGCCAAGGTTCCGATCTTTGCGATATTCGTGAGGACCGTCGCTACCGTCTCGGTCGAGGATACGATGGCAGGTTGGGCCTTGAGACCGCTCCCGATGATCTTAGCGACTGGCAGATCCTGATAGGTGCGTTGCGCAGCAGAGGAAATCTGCTCGGACGCGGAGTCTTCTAACATTTGCCCGAACAAATGTAGCACGGCATTGGTTAAACGACTTTTTTATTTGGATCTCGCGCCTGTTTTCCTTATTCGCTATACAGGCGGCGAAAGGAACCTCGCCTTCAGGGAATAATGCGCAATGGGACGATCCGAATCGCGGCTATTGCACGGATGCGATCCAGGATGAGAACGGCGGCAAGGTGAGGCCTTCCGCGGATGTGGCGCTCACCAAGGAACCATCGCTCGCCATTAGCGTTCTCACCGTTCCGCCATTTACGCCGGCGGCTTTCAGGTCGAGAGAAACCGTTTGCGGCTGCGCGGTCATATTGAGCGAGACCACGACGGCCTTCCTATCCGGGTCGATCCGCGCGTAGGAAAGCACGCTGGCGTTTTCCCGGTCAAGCATCACCATGCCGCCGTCGTGAACCGCGGGATTATCGCGGCGCAGCGCGATCAATTGCTTGTACCAGTTCAGCATGGAATCGGGATCGGCAACCTCGGATTTCACGTTGATCCGCTGGTAATTCGGGGGCACCGGAAGCCACGTCTTCGACTTCGAACTGAAGCCAGCCTGGTCGTTCGAGGCGTCCCACTGCATGGGAGTGCGCTCGCCGTCGCGGCCCTTCTCCTTAGGCCAGCCGGTTCTGCCAATCGGGTCCTTCACGTCTTCGACGCGCGTGGGGATGGTGGTGGGCTGGCCTAGCTCCTGTCCTTGATACAGCAGCGCGGTGGCTTTCGGCGTCAGCAGCAAGGCCGCGACGATTTTGGCGATCTGCTGGTTATGCGCGCCATCGCCATAGCGATCCCAACTGCGGATGTTGTCGTGATTGTCGAAGACCAGCAGCGGCTGCGATCCGTGCACCTGCGTTTCCACTTCCGTCAGGCGCTGGCGAAAACTATTCGCGTCAAGGTGGTTGGCGAAGCCGAGGAGCATGTCCATCGGCAGTTGAACTTCGTCGTGTTTCTCGCCGCCGTACCATTTGTCCAGTTCGGCCGTGTTGGGCAGATAGGTCTCGCCGATGAGCACACGGTTGCCCGGATATTTGTCAGCCGTGGCGCGCATGCGGCGGATGGTGTCGTGAACTTCGGGCAGGTTGTTGGTGTAGATGTCGCTGAGGATGGGATCGCCTTGAGCGTTGGTTCCTCCCAAAACGGGCTCATCGCGGAGCCGCTCGTCTTCGAAAAGCGTGGGGATCGCATCCAGCCGGAAGCCAGCCACGCCCTTGTCCAACCAAAAGCGCATGGTGTCGAACATCGCCCTCTCCACTTCCGGATTACGCCAGTTCAGGTCGGGCTGCTGCTTATAGAAGTTGTGATAGTAGAACTGTTTCCTCTTCGGGTTGTACTCCCAGGCGGATCCGCCGAAGCCGCTGATCCAGTTATTCGGAGGAATCGGTTTGCCTTCGGGAGTGAAGCCCTTCGGGTCGCGCCAGACGTACCAGTCGTGCTTTGGGTTTGTTCTTGAACTGGCGGACTCGATAAACCATTTGTGCTTGTCGGAGGTGTGGTTTAGCACCATGTCAAGCACGACCCGGATGCGATGCGCCTTTGCTTCGGCCATCAGGCGGTCGAAGTCGGCGAGCGTGCCGTACTGCGGATCGACGTTTTCGTAGTCGGAAATGTCGTAGCCGAAATCGACCTGGGGAGACGGATACATCGGGGCAATCCAGATCGCGTCTATGCCCAGGGATTCAAGGTAGCCGAGCCGCTGGGCGATGCCGTTCAGGTCGCCCGTGCCATCGCCGTTCGAGTCCTGAAAACTGCGCGGATAGATCTCGTACACGACCGCATGCTTCCACCAGATCTGACCGGAAGCCTCCGGCTGCGATGGAACCTGCTGACTTGCGATCTGCGCTGGCATAGTGGCGGCCGCAAACAAGCAGGCAAGCGTAACTACTTTCCAATTGGTATGGCGCACAAAAGTCTCCCGCTACGAAGCTAGCTTAAAAACGCTGTGCTTTCAGACGCGCCGCGCCGGACTGCGGCCGCGCTGAAAGTTACTCGTCCATACTATACAGCTTCGAGAGGAAACTTCGTTGAAGGAAGGAAACTGGAAGGGTTTACGACGGCGCTAATGACTGTCGCCGTCGTGGTCCACGTCTTTCGAAGCGAGCGCGGCTTTCGCCTGGGCGCTGATCTGCACTGAATCTGCCGCCTGCGACGGTTTGGGCGGCGGGGCCGGCTGCGCCTTCGCGGTCTGGGGCGGCGGCGTGTGTACGGCGGCTTGGCTCGATACTGGACTGATCATAGGCTTTAGTTTCTCCTGCAACGCTTATCGGCCACTCGCCCGACTTATTCCAAACAAATGTGTAATTAATTTCGCTTTATTTAGCAGACCAGATTTGGCAAACCAGCAGTTCCCGATTCTGGTACGGACACTCCAAATGCGCCCGCGCGGGCTTCTGCAAAACCACCCAGGAAACGCCGTAGGTGCTGGCCAGTCGGCGGAAGTCGATGTCCTGGAAACGGTTCCAGCCGTGGCGCGCATTCACTTCCTTCTTCCACTCCCGCGCTAATCCAGGGAACATGGTGACAACGCCGGTGTCCTTGCCATAGTCAGCCATCATGCTGCGTTCGGCGATGGCACGGAAACCCTGGTGATCTTCACCTGAAACATTCATGTGATCCGGGTCTAACGCGAAGACTGCCGATCGCGGCGTTTTCTCGCGAATCCACTCGAAGGCTTGCACCCAGGAATTGCTGGCACGCGCCCCCGGCCATTCAATGTGCGGATCGGATGGAAACGTAGCGCGCTGAACGAACAGCATCGCCGCACAGGCCGGCGCAAGCAGCAAGGCGTGCCGCCACAGGCTGCGCCGCAAGGCGAAATCGCCAAGCACACATCCCAACAGGATGAAGAAGATCACGTAAATCGGATGAAACGCGCGCATGGGTTGAATCTCCGCGAACGTTTCGAAGTGCTGCGAACAGCTGAACAGGATTCCTATCGCGATTGCCGCCGAACCAAACATAAGGACGGCCCGGCAGAGTTCCCTGGCAATGGGCGGGGATTTGCGGGTGGTGAACATGGCGATCAGGAGCAATGGGGCGAGCGCGCCCACCCACTCATACCAGGCCCAATCCTTGAGAAAGAAATAAGACCTGGTTAATAGCGCCTCGTGGTAGGCCGGATCTACTAACGGGAAACACGAGCCGATGGCAAACATGCAGACAGGCACCATGAAGACGCAGGCGGTTGTCGAGGCCCACTTCGGCTCGGCATTCCACACGTGCCGGAACGGGCTGGACCGGATCCACTGCCACACGGTCGCAAAAGCGCCGGCACGATTCGAACAAATAATCATCCAGAGCGCGGCCCCGTAAACTGCCATCAAAGGATGGACGGCGGCGATTAAGACGAGGCAGGCGGCTCCCAGCAAGTAGCGGCGTTTCAGGGTGGCGGTGATGGCGAAAAGAGCAAGCGGTGTGGACAGCGATCTAGGGGTTAGATAAGGGTCCATCATCAGCAGCGCCGTGCCGGCAACTGGAATAGTCAGCACGCAAGCGAGCACACCAACTCCGGTCCAGCGGTTCCGGCGGTCGATGCATACCGCCTCGGACAGCAGCAGAGCCGAGGCGAGAAGCAGGAAAATGCTAAGCACGTGCCAAAGCAGCAGCGCCGTGCCTAGGCGAATATGAGCCGCCTTGGAGGACCCCGCAACGATCTCGTCGAAGAGTGTCAGGCGGGCGTGCGACATGAAGAAACTTGATCCGCGCGGGTAAAGACCCGGATCTAAATCTTTCTTAATGGCGGGAATGTAGATTGCGGCGTCCTCGGCGTAAGGATGGTAGCCATGCACTAACAACGATAGGATGGTCACGCCGCCAAGGGTCACGAGATCAATACCGCGATTTTTCAGGTGAGAAATGAGAGTGTAAACATACTTAGCTCGCTCTGTGACGTTCAATCGTCAACCTTTTCTTTGGAAATGTGGTGGGGGAGCAAAGTCTGCGGACGTGACGAGCCGCCGACTGGTTTCGGGAAATTACCAGTCTAGCAACCGGGAAGTCCAGTCTTTGCAGCGCGAGTCGGCTTCCAAAGGCGGTGAATTCTACAGGTTGTTGTTCCCAGTCATGCGGAGCGAACTCGGACTAAGGTCGCGGCTCCGTAGACTGAATCAATCAGCTCGAAACGCGCTGACCAGCACCACTAGGGAGCGCGGCTGAACAAGGTACGTTTGCGCCGTTAAAACTTCCGCCCGGTCCTCATCGACGAAGTCGTCGGGGCTTTGGCGGAAAGTATCGACCACGCGTTTCCAACTCCCGGTCGCTCGGACTTCGAATCGCGCGGCCTCCCAATGGCTGTTAATCATCACGTACAAGTCGCTGTCGTTCTCCGACGCGCCGCGCAGCAGGTAGGCCAGGGCGTGCGAGTCCCAACCGAAATCGACATTGCCTGCCGCTCCAAACCATTGCACATCGTCGCGCCAAAAGGTGGATCGTCCGATTGAGGGATGCGCCTTTCTAAACCCGATGATCTTTGAGAAGAACCGGAATATGTCAGCGTATTGCGGCAGGCGGCTCCAGTCCAGCCACGTCACGGGACTATCGGTGGCATAAGGATTATCTTCGCCATGCTGGGTTTGCAGGAACTCGTCGCCGGCTCGGAACATGGGCGTCCCGTTCGCGAGCATAAGCAATGAAACGAAGTTCTTCACTTGCCGCTTGCGAAGCCTCATCACCGCCGCGCTCACCTTCCGGTCTCCCTCATAGCCGCAATTCCAACTGAACTCGGCCGCGTAGGAGACTGAGTCGTACATCGTCAAGCCATCGTGCGAGGCGACGTAGTTGAGGCTCTGGAAGGGGCGGCAGGCCTCGTCGATCATGTCGGGGAAGAAGTCGTCACTCCCGTAAAGCCGGGTAACGAGGTCTCCAACCATGCCCGGATCGCTCTTCACAAATCGCCGAACCGTATTCCTGTACTGGTCGTTCCATTGCCGCCATCCGGTTCCCGGGAAGTGGGGTCGTTTACGTCCTTCGCCCAGCGCGTAGTTCGGATACTTGGGGTTTCCCTCCCATGGCTCGGCGATCATACGGACTCGGCTGAGGATCGGGCTTCCTGCGATGCTTCCAAAGATAGGCGGGTCCTCGAAATCGATCGAGCCGTCGCTTTTCCGCGAAAACACCGACGCGAGATCGAAGCGGAATCCATCGACGTGCATATCGCGTACCCAGTAGCGGAGACTATCCACAATTAATTGCCTGGGCGCGCGCTTCGAACAATTGAAGGTATTGCCGGTGCCCGAGTAATTGGCGAAGGGCGAGCCGCCGTCGTTCGACGCCATGAAATAAGTGGCGCAATCGATTCCCTTGAAGCTGAATGTCGGGCCGTTCTCGTCTCCTTCGCCGGTATGGTTGTAGACGACATCCAGAATGACCAGGATGCCAGCCTCATGCAGGGCCTTCACCATGCTCTTGAATTCCAGGTTTTGCGCGCCAAACGCGCAATCGCACGCGTACTTGTGATGCGGCGCGAAAAAGTTCAGCGGCATGTAGCCCCAGTAGTTGGGCTCCGTTTCGTCGAACTGGTAAACGGGCATCAACTCCACGGCCGTGATTCCCAGATCTTGCAGATAGGGAATCTTTTCGACGATTCCGGCAAAGGTGCCGCGCTTCGAAGCCTCGACTCCGGAGTTGGCGTTCCTGCTGAACCCTCGGACATGCATCTCGTAGATGATCAAATCGCTGAAGTGTTCGGGCGGGCGATCGTCACCCCAGTCGAAGGGCTCCTCCGGCACGGGCAGAATGGACAGCGGGGCTTTACCGGCATTCGATTCCTCGCCGTAAGCGGCGGCGCGGTCGTACTCGGGGGAGAAAAATATCGCGACGGCATAGGGATCGAGCAGTAATTTGTGGGGACGAAATGCGCTGACGGGAAAACTGGGGCCGGAAGAATGCGGCCCGTCTAGCGAATAGGCGTAGTAGCGCGCGCCGCTCAGTAAAGAAGCTGCAATCCGGGCATGCCAAACCGGGCCGGTTTTGTTTCGGCGAAAATTGAAATCGAACGTGAAAACCGGATGCAGCAGGTCTTCGTCCGTAAAGAAGAGCGCCCGGACGGAAGCGGCGGTGGCGGAGTAGATTGCCAGATTGAAGGACTGCTCCTCTTCGATCCAGGTCACTCCGAGAGGGAGCGGGCTGCCTTCAACAGAAGGCCAGCGGCTCATGACTGAGCCATCTTTCGAAGAGTTCCTTCGGCAACGCGAATCTTCATACCAGATGCGCTACGCAATTACAAGACCGCTTCAACTACGCTAGTTCTGTAACTTACAAACTTGTATCCCTTACTAACTGCGCGACAGAACACGGCGACTGCGCCTGACTGCGCAAGTCGCTGGCGTTACTCTTAAATGTTGATCCCATGCAGGATTTAGACTACGACGCGCCGCGGCCGGATGTGCACATCCAGTCCTATCTGCGCTTTCGAGACTTGCTCGAAGCCGCCCCCGACGCGATTTTCGAAGTAGACCGCGACGGGACAATCGTCCTGATGAACGCCGCGGCCGAGCGCATATTCGGGTACAACCGGGACGAATTGCTGGGCAAGTTCATAGAGGTGCTGGTACCCGACTCCATCCGGGCGCGTCACCAGGAGCACCGTTCCCACTATGAAGCGAATCCGCTTACGAGGCCCATGGGCATTGGCTTGGAGCTCTTCGCAAAACGCCGGGACGGGACGCACTTCCCGGTTGAAATCAGTCTAAGTCCGATCCGCGCGGGCGAAGGCTCGCGGGTGATCGCCGTCGTGCGCGACATTTCGGCCAGGAAGCTCTCCGAAGCGCAGATCAATGCGATGCACGAGCAATTCGCCTCCGAGCTGGCCGCCACCAATCAGCAGCTTGAGATACGCAATCACGAAGTGGAGCGCGCCGACCGTCTGAAAAGCGAATTCCTGGCCAGCATGAGCCACGAACTGCGGACGCCCCTGCATACGGTCATCGGCTTTGCGGATCTCCTCTCCGAGGAGGTGAAAGGTCCGCTCAACGCCGATCAGAAGCGCTTCATCGCGCATATTCAGAGAGACTCGCGCCACCTCCTTGAATTGATCAACGATATCCTCGATTTGAGCAAGATCGAGGCGGGACGTCTGGAGCTGAATCCCGAGGTTTTCAACGCCTGCGATGCGATCGTCGAGACGCTTTCCGGCCTCCGTCCGCTGGCCGCCAACAAGAAACTTGATATAGTCGAAGCCCTGGATTGCAATCTCACCATAACCGCCGACCGCGTGCGCTTCAAGGAGATTCTCTATAACCTCGTTAGCAACTCCATCAAGTTCACTCCCGAGGGCGGGCGTATCGAGGTAGAGTGCTCGCGCCGCGCGGACCTTGCCTTTTTTGCCGTGACGGACTCCGGCATCGGGATCGCAAAATCCGAGCAGAAGGCCATTTTCGATAAGTTCTACCAGACCGGATCGACCACCAGGGGCGTGCGCGAGGGAACCGGACTTGGACTGGCCATAACCAAGAGCCTGGTCGAAATGCACGACGGAACGATTTCGCTCCAAAGCAGCCTCGGGCAGGGAAGCCGCTTCGAGTTCGTTTTGCCAAACCGGGCCGCGCGGGCCGGGGGCGTCGATCTGAAGCGGCAAGCCGATCCGGTCTATTCGGTTCTTCTTGTCGCCGCCTTAGGCGATAGCCGCGAACGGATGGTCCGCTCTCTCTTGGAGAACGGCTTTCAAGTGATCTGCGCCGCGACCACGGAGGAAGCCCGCAAACTCACCCATGAAAATCAGCTTTCGGCGGTTCTCATCGACCTCAGTGCATTGGGCGCGGATAGCTGGCGCTTCATGCGGCAACTCCGTGCCGATCAAACCTCGGCCTCGATGCCGATCATCGCCATGGCGACCGCGCAGGATGATGGCAACGCCGCCAGCCTGGGCGCCGATTCGATTCTGGTAAAGCCGGTGGAGCCATATGTACTCCTGAAAACGATACGCTCGCAAATCGAACCGTCTCCCGGTCAGCCCTCTCGGGTGTTAGTGGTCGATGACGAATCCGAAGCGAGGGAGCTTCTCAATGAGACCCTCTCTTCCGCCGGTTTCCTGCCGGTGCTCGCAACTTCCGGGAAACAAGGTCTGGAGCTACTGGCGCGCGGTCCGATACACGCCGTGGTAGTCGATCTGATGATGCCCGAGATGAGCGGCTTTGAGTTCATCCTGCGCGTCCGCCAGAATCCGGCCTTCTCAAAGCTGCCGATTGTGGTTCTGACGGCGAAGGAAATCGACGACGACGACCTGAGCATCCTGAGCCGTGAAGCGAATGCCGTGTTCCTGAAAGGCTCGCCGTGGCGAGACGGTTTTCTCGCCAAGATCGCGGATCTGCTAAGAAATATCACCACTGCATGAAACGCGTGCTCATTGCCGAAGACCGTCCCAGCAGCCGTGAACTCATACGCACGGTGCTAGAGGCCTGCGGGTACGCCGTTGTCGAAGCGAGCGACGGACAGGAGGCCATCGAGACCGCCTCCGTCCAGCAGTTCGACCTCGTCCTTCTCGATTTGCAGATGCCTAAAGTGGACGGCTTTGGCGTTCTCGCCCATCTGCGAAAGAATGCCAGGTTCGCCAGTACGCCTATTGTCGCCGTCACCGCAAGCGCCATGCAGGGCGACCGCGAACGGGCGCTGACAGCGGGCTTTTCCTCCTACCTTCCCAAGCCGGTCGATCTTAATTTTTTGCGTTCGGAGATTCAGCGTTTGGCCGGGATGCCATAATCTTCGGTTAACACGTCCATGGTGGAACAAGCTGCCGAAGAACCCGTCGTATCACTGGTCATCATCGATGACCACCCCGGAAGTCTCGACCTCCTTAGCACGGCGCTCGAACAACCCGGGCTGCGCATTTTTACCGCTGGAGATCCCGAAGTGGGTCTCGACCTGGTTTTCGAAAAGCACCCTGAAATTGTGCTGACCGACCTCATCATGCCTAAGATGAGCGGCCTCGAACTTCTCCAGCGCGTGGTCGGCTTCGACCCTGCCATTGAAGTGATTCTGATGACCGCGCACTACTCCACCGAATCCGCCGTCGAGGCCATTCGCGAGGGCGCCAGCGATTATCTAAACAAGCCGATTTCGATTCCCTTGCTCCGGGAACGCATCGCCAATATGCTGGCGGAGGTCCGCAAGCGGCAGCGCTCGCAGCAATTGCAGGAGCAACTTCGCGGCAGCGCGCAATTCGAGCAGATCATTGGCAACAGCCCGGCCATGTGGGACCTTTTTTCGCGGATCCGCCGCATCTCTCCCCACTATCGAACCGTATTGGTCACCGGCCCGACAGGATCTGGGAAGGATCTGGTAGCCCAGGCGTTGCACCGGCTCAGCCCCGTGGGGGCCGGCAACCTGGTGGTGGTCAACTGTTCGGCGGTGGTTGAGACGCTGTTTGAGAGCGAGTTGTTCGGGCATGTCAAAGGGGCCTTTACGGGCGCCACGCAAGACAAGGTCGGGCTTGTCGAACACGCCAGCGGGGGCACTCTGTTCCTGGATGAGATTGGCGACATGCCGCTTGGCACGCAGGCGAAACTGCTGCGGACAATCCAGAATCAGGAAGTGCAGCGCGTGGGTTCGCTGATTGCCCGCAAGGTGAACTTCCGCTTGATCGCCGCTACCCACCGCGATCTTAAAGCGATGATCCGCGAGACGCATTTTCGCGAGGATCTTTACTACCGGCTCTCCATGGTGGAACTGCGGGTGCCTTCGCTCGCCGAGCGCAAAGAAGATTTGCCCCTGCTCTCGCGCCACTTTATCGAGAGGTTCTCAAAGCAGTTCAACAAGCGAGTCACTGGAATGACCCGCCGTTCGAGCATCGCGTTCGGGCGCTACGATTGGCCGGGCAACGTTCGCGAGTTAGAGAACGCCATAGGGCACGCCTGCATGATGACCTTGGGGGACACCATCGACATTGGCGACCTGCCTGAATACTTGCGGTCGGATTCGCCACACCCGCTCGCTTCCGCCGCCGCTCCCGCCGAAATCGAGTCGCCCGATTCGCTGCTTGAGAATAGCGAGCGACGCCTCATCGCCGAAGCTCTAACGAAGACGTCCGGGAATCAATCGGAGGCTGCGCGTCTGCTCCGAATTGGGAGAGACGCTCTTCGCTATAAGATGAAGAAATACGGGCTTGCTGGTTCACCGCATAGCTGAGCACCGGACATGGCGCCTCATGAATGATCTCGTAGGCGTGCGTCCTGATCCGGGCAAAGGATTCCTTGGCTTTTCCCCGTCCGATCACAACCAGATCGGCCTTTTCCTCTTTGGCCGCGCGAGCCACTTCTTTTGCGATGCCGCTGGCGCCTATGGTCAAGGGGAAGTCCGTGCCGGCTTGCCGCTGTAATTTTGCCAGATCCACGCGCGCCGATTCCGATAAGTAGCGATGCAAGTCGCTGTCGAAATACTTGTTGGGCCGGGTCTCGGCCTCGGGAACGCTATGCACCACCCGCACCTTCGCTCCAAAGTACTTCGCCAACCCCTGGGTAAAACTCAGCAGGGGCGGGGCTTCTTCCGTCAGCTCAAGGGCGCAGACAATGCTGGTGACGCCGTGTGGAACTGCCGACGGCAATTCGTGAGCGAGCGACTGGGTCCATACCGGGCAATTCACGTCGTGCAGGACCTTTGCCGCAACCGACCCCAGCAGCAAACCCCGCACGGTTCCGCACCCGTGGGTGCCCATCACCACGAGATCCACGTCATGCAGGTTCGCCCAACCCGCTATGTGCCAGGCAGCTTCGCCTTGCGCCAGCACGCGCGTTACCTGGCTTTCAGGGACATTGATCGAATATCCGCTCAGCTTTTTTTTCGCTTCGGCCGAGATTCTCCCGAAGGGCTCCAATTCAACCATCGGAGCTTCGAACCCGCCGTACCAGGTTGCCGGGACTTCGAAAACGTGCAACAACGTGACCCGGCATCCAGACCGGTTCGCCAGCCACTCTACTTCGCCATTGAGAGCGCGGCAATGCTCGGAGAAATCTATCGGAAAAAGAATGTGATCCAACTTCATAATGGCCCCGCTTGCGACACTACTGCACAACACGACAAACGCCGACGCGATGCTCCTGATTTGGATCGATGCAAGCATGTGGCCACGCCCTAAGTTAAAGGTCGTTCAAGCGCTTACGCCAAAAGATGGAAGCATTGCTAAATCCGAGGGTGGGTGAAGCTGCGCTTGGCGGAACGGGAGTGCGTGAAAACGCTCAACGCCGGACGACTTCCTTGCCATGTTCGAATATGCGCGGACGACAGGTTAAACTGGCTCTTAGATCATGAGTAAGTTTGTAATCCAAATTGCCTTCCTCGAAGTGAGAACCGGAAACGGCGCCCGGGTAGCTGAATCGTTTTGTTCTTTATGAAACAACTTTGCCAGGACGTATACAGATATAGGGAATTAATATGGGCGCTGGCGATCAAAGATCTGACGGTTCGTTACAAACGCTCAGCGTTGGGATTCCTTTGGGCGCTGCTGAATCCCATGCTCCTGATGTTCGTGTTGACGCTGGTGTTTTCTAAGATCATGGTGCTGGCGCTCGAACATTACCCGGTATTTCTTCTTAGCACCTTGGTGCCGTGGACGTTCTTCGCGCAGTCGCTGACTTATGCGGTGGAGTCCATCGTGGGGAACGCCGATCTCATTAAGAAAGTTTCAGTACCTAAGGCCGTGTTCCCGGTAGCCGCGGTTCTGTCCAACCTAGTAAACCTGATGCTTTCGCTCATCCCGCTCGCGCTCATCGTAATCGTGATGCGGCATCCCTTTCACTGGACTTGGATACTGCTCCCTATTCCGATCCTTGCGCTGGCGATTTTCACCATGGGATTCAGCTTCTTCTTTGCCAGCGCCAACGTTTTTTACCGCGACGTCGCGCATATCGTCCAGATTGTCATTCAGCTCTGGTTCTATGTGACGCCTATCATTTACACTCTCGACTTCTTCAGCCCGCGGTATCGGTGGATGTTCAAGCTGAACCCAATCATTTACGTCCTCAACGATTTCCGACTGTTCGTCTATTACGGGTTGCTTCCTACACTGCTGTCCGTGGCCGGAGCTTTTGCATGCGCCTTCGCAGCGTTTGCCATCGGCTTCTCGGCGTTCCGCCGGCACGAGTCGGAATTCGTGTTCTACGTTTAGTCACTATGATGCGCAAATCTTCCACAGCGATTGAAGTAGAGAATCTCACGCAGAGGTTCCGGTTGATTCACGAGCGGCCCGACACGCTTCGCGAATTATTCACGAAGAGGTTTCGGGGGGGCGCGAAGGTTCACAACTTCGAAGCTTTGAAAAACGTTTCTTTCGACGTGTACGGCGGCGAGATGGTCGCCATCATTGGCGCGAACGGCTGCGGCAAGAGCACTCTGCTGAAGGCGATCGCCGGCGTATACAAGCCGTCTTCGGGCCGGGTGGAAGTGAAGGGCAGCATGGCATCCTTGCTCGAATTGGGAGCGGGCTTTCATCCTGAATTGACCGGCCGTGAAAACATTATTTTGAATGGCCTCCTGATGGGCTACTCCAAACGCCAGATGCTCGCCCGCGAAGAAAAGATCACGGACTTTGCCGGCATCGGCGATTTCGTCGATGTGCCGGTCAAGCAGTACTCCTCCGGCATGTACATGCGGCTCGCCTTCTCGGTAGCGACCGAAGTAGATCCCGAAATCCTGATCATCGACGAAATCCTGGCGGTCGGGGATGCGCCTTTCCAGGCAAAGTGTTTCGATCGCTTGAAGAAGTTCCGGGCCGCCGGCAAGACGATCCTGTTCGTCACGCACAGCGTGCAGCACGTCCTTTCAACTTGCGACCGCGCCATCTATCTAAAGGCTGGGGAAGTGATGGTCAACGGAACTCCGGTGGAAGCTCTGGAAGCCTATGCCCCCGGCAGCGTAGAGGCCGCGTCGGCGCTGGCGGATGCCAGTTCTCATTTCTTCGAATCGGTAGAACAATAGCGGCAGCTTAAACCGCGCCGGTAACGGAAGAGGAATTTGTTTACCGGGTCCAGAGGGCCGTAAACATTGGGCTCTACGAGGGGGCTGGACAAAAGTAGGCGCTTTGGTTTAGAGTATGGTTTGTTTCTCAA